>Ga0129308_1000168_pt1 | contig 113612 bp, 104 predicted proteins | sample L827metagenome_FD_94440 | JGI IMG/M metagenome (GOLD analysis project Ga0129308, IMG submission 94440) | Ring-tailed lemur group fecal microbial communities from Wisconsin, USA - L827 metagenome | ecosystem: Host-associated > Mammals > Digestive system > Large intestine > Fecal | place: USA...
CCGTCAAATGGCGCACTGCGTCCAGCGCCGTATGGACAGGGTAAACGCAAAGCGCGCCGGCTGCCGCGGCCTCGGCCGCGTTTTCGGCGGGAACGAACAGGCGGCGCACGCCCTGCTGCACCGCGGCCAGCGCCATGGGCAACACGCCCGTCACACCGCGCACGCCGCCGTCCAGCGAAAGCTCGCCGATGAAGGCGTCCTCCGGGCCGGGGACGGGCAGCTGCCCGGATGCAGCCAGAATGGCAAGAAGAACAGGCAGGTCGTACACAGGGCCGGTCTTGCGGATATCGCCGGGAGCGAGATTGACAGTGATCCGGCTGACGGGCCAGACGAAGGACAGGTTTTTCAGCGCGCTGCGCACACGGTCCGTGGCCTCGCGCACAGCGCTGTCCGGCAGGCCCACGATGGTGAATTGAGGCAGTCCGCCGCTGATATCCGCCTCCACGCTCACACTGAAGCCATTCAGCGCATATACGCCCAGGCTGTTGATCCTTGCAAACATCCTTCCGCCGCCTTTCGCCGTTTTCCGCCGCACTTCGCGCCGGTACGCCCATATGGGTATGTTTTTAGTATAACTTGCGCGTCATTTTTGTACAAGTGCGAATTGACAGGTCCCGGCCCATGGCTTATGATAAGAAGTATAAAAGGCGGCGCGCCGCGCGGCGCTTCGGCCGCCTGAGACTGAAAAGGGGAAGCGCAGCTTTCCCGGAAAGCGGGGGCATATTGATGTATCAGCAGGAATATGAACGGTGGCTTGCCGCCGAACTGGAGGATAAGGACCTGAAGCCCGAGCTGCTCAGCATTCAGGGCATTGACGCGGAGATACAGGACCGTTTCGCGGTGGAGCTGGAGTTCGGCACCGCGGGCCTGCGCGGCGTGCTGGGTGCGGGTACGAACCGCATGAACATCTATATGGTGCGCAAGGCCACGCAGGGTCTGGCAAATTATTTGAATAAGCAGGGCGGCAAAAAAAGCGTCGCCATCTCCTACGACAGCCGCATCAAAAGCGACGTGTTTGCGCGGGAGGCCGCGCGCGTGCTGGCAGGCAACGGCGTCAAGGCGTATCTTTACAAGGAGCTGATGCCCGTTCCGGCGCTCAGCTTTGCCACGCGCCATCTGCACTGCGACGCCGGCATCATGGTGACGGCCAGCCACAACCCGGCCAAATACAACGGCTATAAGGCCTACGGGCCGGACGGCTGCCAGATGACCAGCGAGGCCGCCGACGCGGTCTATGCCGAGATGCAGGCTACCGATATTTTCGCGGGCATCAGGCTGGCGGATTTCGACGCGGCGCTGGAGCAGGGCGGCATCGAGTACATCGGCCAGGACACCATCGAGGCGCTGTATGAGAACATCAAGGCCCAGAGCGTTCGCCCGGGTTTGTGCAAAACCGCGGGGCTGAAGCTGGTGTATTCGCCGCTGAACGGTTCGGGCCTCGTGCCTGTCACCCGCGTGCTGGGGGATATCGGCATTACGGATATCACCATTGTGCCCGAGCAGCAGTATCCGGACGGTAATTTCCCCACTTGCCCGTATCCCAACCCCGAGATTCGTGAGGCGCTGGCCCTGGGCCTTGCGCTGGCGGAAAAATCCGGCGCGGACCTGATGCTTGCCACCGACCCGGACGCCGACCGCGTGGGCATTGCCGTGCGCTGTAAGGACGGCAGCTATCAGCTGCTTTCCGGCAACGAGGTGGGCGTGCTGCTGCTGGATTATATCTGCAAGGGCCGCACCGAGAACGGCACCATGCCCAAAGCCCCGGTGTGCGTTAAATCCATCGTCTCCACGCCGCTGGCGGACGTCGTGGCCGAGCATTACGGGGTGGAATGCCGAAATGTGCTTACGGGCTTCAAGTGGATCGGCGACCAGATCGCCGGGCTGGAGGCCGCAGGCGAGGTGGAGCGCTTTATCTTCGGCTTTGAGGAGAGCTACGGCTACCTGGCGGGCAGCTATGTACGTGACAAGGATGCCGTTGTAGGCTCCATGCTCATCTGCGAAATGGCGGCCTATTACCGCAGCATCGGCTCATCCATCAAGGAGGAGCTGGAGCGCATTTACGCCGAGTATGGCCGTTACCTGAACAAGGTGAACAGCTATGAATTCCCGGGCCTGTCCGGCATGGAGACCATGGCGGGCATCATGACAAAGCTGCGGGAGAACCCGCCGGCGGAATTTGCGGGATACAAGGTCGTAACGGTGGCAGACTACAAGGCACGCACCAAAACGGACGTAGCCACGGGCAAAACGGAGCCCATCGAGCTGCCGGCGGCCAACGTGCTCATCTACACACTGGCGGGCGGCGCCAGTGTAGTGGTGCGCCCTTCGGGGACCGAACCGAAGATCAAGACCTACTTTACCACGCTGGGCAAAGACCTTGCCGAGGCCGAGGCACAGCAAAAAGCGCTGGCCGCCGCTGTGGAGCCGCTGCTGAAATAAGCGGACAAATACCGCTTGCATTTCCCTCGGGAACGTGGTAGAATGTGAAGGCAATCGTTCCGATGGCTGCTCCGTGCGCACAGGATGGCGCACGCTGGTAGCCTCCTATTGAAGGTTGTGATGGGCGCATGTATTAAGCATGGCCCCCAATGTCATAAACCAGAAAGAGGTGAATACAAGTGAAAGAGGGCATCCATCCGAAGTACGAGGAAGCGGTGATCACCTGTGCCTGCGGCAACACGTTCACGACCCGCTCCACGAAGAAGGAGATCCACGTCGAGGTTTGCAACAAGTGCCATCCGTTCTACACCGGCAAGCAGAAGCTGGTTGATACCGGCGGACGCGTGGACCGCTTCAAAAAGCGTTTCAATCTGGGCGAATAATAGGTTCCTTACAAAGGGCGGTTTCAAGCGAACCGCCCTTTGTTTTGTTGCTGTTTGGGAGAAAAAGAATGGAATTGGGCGAAGCGAAACGAATCCTGATCCTGGGCTGCGGCGGCGCGGGCAAAAGTACGCTGGCGCGCCGTTTGGGGGCGGCCACGGGCCTTCCGGTGGTGCATCTGGACAGCTTGTACTGGCAGCCCGGCTGGGTGGCCATGGAGCGTGCGGCGTGGCGGCGCACGGTGGAAAACGAGATCGCGAAGGATGCGTGGATCATCGACGGGAACTTCGGAAGCTCGCTGGAACTGCGGCTCTCCCGCGCGCAGGCCGCGGTTTATTTGGACTATTCCCGGGCCGTGTGCCTGGCGGGCGTGCTGCGGCGCGTATGGACAACGCACGGCCGCGTGCGCCCGGATATGGGCGCGGGGTGCCCGGAGCGGTTCGACCTGAGCTTTCTGCGCTGGGTGTGGGACTTCCCGAAGCGGGACGGCACACATGTGAAGGCGCTGCTGGCTGCGCACCCGGAGGTGAGGTGCGTCACACTGAAAAACCGGCGGGACGCGCAAGTGCTTCTGCGGCGGCTGGAGGGGGCGGATGATGGAAGCATATAAGACGATACAGGGCACGGCGCAGGCGCGCATCGAGGAGAAAAAATCTGAATTCATCGCCCAAGCGGCCTTTGCGGACACAGAGGAAAAAGCGCTGGCCTTTTTGAACGGGATACGGGCACAGCACCGTACGGCCAACCACAACGTTTACGCATACATTCTGCGGGACGGCGCGCGCATGCGTTATTCCGACGACGGAGAGCCGGCCAAGACCTCCGGCCTGCCCACGCTGGAGGCCATCCGCCACGCGGGCCTTGTGGACTGCATCGTTGTGACGACGCGCTATTTCGGCGGTACGCTGTTGGGCACTGGCGGGCTGGTGCGCGCCTATACAGCGGCGGCAAACGCCGTGCTGGCGGCGGCAAAGCAGGTGACGGTACAGGTGTGCGTGCGGGGCGTTTTGCGGGTGGAATATCCATTGTATGAGCTGGCGCAGCGGCTGCTGGCCGACGCGGGCGCCCGGCTGGAGGAGGTGCAGTTCGCCGACAGGGTAACGCTGCCCTTTGTGATGCTGGCAGGCGGCGAAACGCAGCTTTTGCCGAAATTGCAGGAGCTTTGCCGGGGCAGCGCGGATATTACGTTTTCCAAACCCTATTTTGCCCCTTTCTGAAAATTTTCTTAAAATTTTAAAGGGAAACCGGGGCCTTTGTCGTATAGTGTATATGACGCCGAATTTTTGGAACCATGAAAGACAGCGGCTGCCGAAAGCATGTGCGGCACGCTGTGCGGAAAAGGGGGCTGGCTGATGACGGTACGGGAGCGCACGGAGGAGATCGAGCGGATAACGCTGTCTCCGTTTGCCACATTGAGCGAGAACAGCCGGGGGCGGGCCGTGCCTGAAAAACCATGTCCGCTGCGGCCCTGCTTTCAGCGGGACCGGGACCGCATCATTCATTGCAAGGCATTCCGCAGGCTGAAGCAGAAAACGCAGGTGTTCCTTTCGCCGGAGGGCGACCATTACCGCACGCGCCTGACGCACACGCTGGAAGTGAGCCAGATCGCGCGGACCATTGCGCGGGCCCTGCGCCTGAACGAGGACCTCACCGAAGCCATTGCACTGGCGCATGATTTGGGCCACACGCCGTTCGGCCATGCGGGTGAGCGCGCGCTGAACCGGCTCTGCCCCGGCGGCTTCAAGCACTACGAGCAGAGTGTGCGCGTGGTGACGAAGCTGGAAAAGGATGGCGGCGGCCTCAACCTGACGTGGGAGGTGCTCAACGGCATCGTCACCCATACACGCGGTGAATGGGCCGCTACGAGGGAGGGGCGCGTTGTTCGCTTTGCGGATCATATCGCCTATATGAACCACGATATCGAGGACGCGGTGACGGCGGGCGTTCTGCGCAACGAGGATATCCCGGCGGAGATCACCTCCGTGCTGGGGAGCACGAAATCCGAACGGATCACCTCGCTGATTATGGCCATCGTGGAGCACGGGGCCGAAGACATCGGAATGGATGCCGAGCGGGCCGCCGCTTACGAGGCGCTGCACGATTTTATGTACAGCACCGTGTATGTGGACAAGGTGGCGAAAAAGGAAGAGCAGAAGGTGGACAAGCTCATCCGTGAGCTGTACGCATATTTTAAGGATACGCCCACGCATATGCCGCAGGCGTTCCTGTATATCATGTGGCAGGAGGGCGTGGACCGCGCCGTGACGGATTATATCTCCGGCATGAGCGACGAATACGCCACCAGCACGTTCGAATCGCTGTTCGTGCCGCAGAAGTGGCAGATACTGTGATGCGGGGAAAGGAGCGTTATGGACGAAAAACGGTTTGAAGTGATCTATAAGCAGGGCAGCGGCCTTGGCGCCTATTTCCGCATCCTGCGGGACAGGGAGACCGGAGTGGAGTACCTGTTCATGGGCGAGGGCTACGGCGCAGGGCTTACGCCGCTGCTGGATGCGTCCGGCAGGCCGGTGCTTTCATCGTACACGGGTCATGGCGGCGAAAACGTGAAATAGTAATGCAATGGCGCCGGCGCGGCGCAGGAGACAGCGGAAAGGGGGCGGCAGGATGATCCCGCGCGATTATATCACAGAACTGGTGCAGCGCAGCGATATCGTGGACGTGGTGCAGAGCTATGTACAGCTGCGGCACCGCGGCCGCACCCATACCGGGCTGTGCCCGTTTCACAATGAAAAAACGCCTTCCTTTGTCGTATATCCCGAGACGCAGTCGTTTTACTGCTTTGGCTGCGGCGCGGGCGGCGACGTCATCACCTTTATCAAAAAGATCAACAATGTTGATTACATAGAGGCCGTCAAATTCCTTGCGGGACGCGCCGGTATGGCGCTTCCGGAGGAGGATGACCAGACCGGCCGCCTGCGCAGCCGGATCATCTCCATCAACAAGGACGCGGCGCGCTTCTATTTTTCGCGTTTGAACTCGGACGCCGGGCGCGTCGGACGGGCGTACTGGCGCGGGCGCGGCCTTTCCGACGCGACCATCAAGCGCTTTGGCCTGGGATACGCGCCGGACAGCTTCCGAGAGACGCGGGATCATCTGAAAAGCCTGGGCTATACGGAAGACGAGCTTTTGGCAGCGGGCCTCATCAAACGCAGTGAAAAGGGCGGCACCTTCGATTTTTTCCGCCACCGCGTTATGATCCCTATTTTTGACCTGCGGGGCAACGTTATTGCTTTCAGCGGCCGCAAGCTGGACCCTGAGCAGCCCGGCGGCAAGTATGTGAACAGCCCCGAGACGCTGGTGTACAAGAAGAGCCGCACGCTGTTTGCACTCAACTTTGCAAAAAAATCCCAGACGCGGCGGTATATCCTGTGCGAGGGCAACCTGGATGCGATCTCCATGCATCAGGCAGGCTTTACCACGGCGGTGGCAGGCTGCGGCACGGCGCTGACAGCGGAGCAGGTGAAGATATTGTCCGAATATGCGGATGAGGTCGTGCTTTGCTACGATTCCGATGAGGCCGGGCAGAAGGCGACACGGCGAGCCATCAGCCTGCTGTCGGCCTCGCCGCTCAAAATATCGGTGCTCAATATCCCCGACGCCAAGGACCCGGACGAATTCATCAAAAAATTTGGGGCGGAACGGTTTGAGATGCTTCTGAACGGCTCCAACAACGCCATCGAGTATGAGCTTTTGCAGGCAAAGGGGAAATACGACATCGCCACGCCGGATGGCCGGCTGAATTATATCAAGGACGCGATCGGCGTGCTGGCCGGCCGCATCACGCCCACGGAACGGGATGTGTACGCCGGGCGGCTGGCAGAAGAAACGGATGTGGCGAAGCCCGCCATCCTCAACCAGCTGGACGCGGCCATTCGGGCGCGCGGGCGGCGGGCGGAAAAGGAACGGGAGCGCCGCCTTTTGGAAGAAGGCGCGGGCGGGCGCATCAATGTGCCGTACAGCCAGGGCGGCCAAAAGGCGCTGGGCGTCGCGTTTGCCGAGCAGCAGCTCGTGGCGGCGATCCTCAAGAATCCGGACCATATCCGGCTGGCCGCGCCGCGGGTGAGCGGCGGCGCGTTTCTGGATGCGGGCCTGGGCCGGGCATACACGCTTTTATGCGAGAAAGGCGCAAAGGGCGAATATCTGGATCTCTCGGCCCTCAGCGAAGAATTGCCGGAGGAAACGGTCTCGCTCATCAGCCGCGTTCTCGCGCAGAACTACGACATCGGGCTGAGTGCTCAGGACGTAGAGTTGTATCTGGACCGCATCGAGCACAGCCAGCCCGTCAGCAGTACGGCGGGCGGAAGAACAGCCGCCGAGCTTGCGGATTACCTGCAGGCTTTAAAGGATAAAAAAACATAGCGCGGCGCACGCAATGCGTGGCCGCGCGGCCGAATCACAGGAATAGAGTAGGGAGTACACAACATGGGAGAAAAAAAGAACATCATCATGAACCTTGTGGAGCTGGGCAAGCGCAACCAGAAGGTGACGACGAAGGAGATCAACGACGCGCTGGAGGAAATCGGCTTTGAAGTGGAGCTTGTGGATAAGCTCTATGAGGCATTGGATGCGAACAACATCGAGATCGTGGACGAACCGGACGCCGACGTGGAGGAATTCACGCTGACGGAGGACACTGTGGACGTGCTGGAGAGTGCGCTGTCCGCCGAGGGAGTCAACATCGACGATCCTGTCAAGGTGTACCTGAAGGAGATCGGACGCGTGCCGCTGCTCTCTCCGGAGGAGGAGATCAATCTGGCGCTGAAGATACAGGCAGGCGGCCCAGAGGGCGAAAAGGCGAAGCAGCGCCTGTCCGAGGCGAACCTGCGTCTTGTGGTCTCCATTGCCAAACGCTATGTGGGCCGCGGCATGCAGTTTCTGGACCTTATCCAGGAGGGCAACCTGGGCCTTATCAAGGCCGTGGAAAAGTTTGACCATACCAAGGGCTTCAAATTTTCCACATACGCTACATGGTGGATCCGCCAGGCTATCACACGCGCCATTGCGGATCAGGCGCGCACCATCCGCATCCCGGTGCATATGGTGGAGACGATCAATAAGGTGAAAAAGGTGTCCAGCCAGCTGCTGCACCGCAACGGCCATGAGCCGACGGCAGACGAGATCGCGGAGGAGTTGGACATGCCCGTGGATAAGGTGCGGGAGATCATGCGCGTAGCGCAGGAGCCGGTGAGCCTGGAGACGCCCATCGGTGAGGAAGAGGACAGCCACTTGGGTGATTTTATTCCCGACGAGGATGCGCCTGTCCCCGCCGAGGCGGCCAGCCACACGCTTTTGAAGGAGCAGCTCTCCGGCGTGCTGAAAAGCCTTACGCCCCGGGAGGAAAAGGTGCTGCGCCTGCGCTTCGGCCTGGAGGACGGCCGTCCCCGTACACTGGAGGAAGTGGGCAAGGAGTTCAACGTCACGCGCGAACGCATCCGTCAGATCGAGGCCAAGGCGCTGCGTAAGCTGCGCCATCCCAGCCGTTCCAAGAAGCTGCGCGATTTCCTGGATTGATGCGGCCCCCGCCTTTGCCGCTGTCTCAATGGCAGGACCGGGCGTACATATATAGAATGGATTTTGAACAGCGCGGCCCGGCAAAACCGGAGCCGCGCTGTTTTTGCGCCGCCGCTGCGGCACAGGAAACGCGCTTGACAAAAGTGCCCGGTTGCGGTATTCTTTAAATACAGTAAAACGGTATAGTTCAAGGAGCGGTTTATGCATATCACACAGGAATCCGATTACGCGGTGCGCATCGTCTACTGCCTTGCAAAGTGCGGCACGCGGCGCGACGCGCGCGGCATCAGCGAAGAAATGTGCGTGACGCTGCGCTTTTCCCTGAAAATATTGGGCAAGCTGGTGAGCAGCGGCATTGTGGAAAGCTACAAGGGCAACCGCGGCGGCTATGAGCTGGCACGCCCCGCCAGCGAGATCACACTCAAGGACGTCATTGACGCGGTGGAAGGGCCGTATAGGCTTTCCCGCTGTGTGGGCGAGGGCGGCGCGGGGGAGTGCAACCGCGGCGCGTCCGGCTGCTGTACATTCCAAAAGGTGTTTCACGATATCAGCAAAAGCATCAACGAGCAGCTCGCTGCCGTCAACTTTCAGATGCTGTTGGAGGAACCGGTCGGCAAGTAAGAAGCGAAAATCACACACGGCGCCGTGCGTGCCAAGTGTGGTTTTTTCTTTTCCTCTTTTTTCCGGGTTCCCCTTGACGGCTTGTAAAAACCGTATTATAATGCTTAAATGTATCATAATGGCTTGGTATGTCTCTGAGTGCAAAACTGTTACAAATTTTTTGTGCAAGTTGCTGAAAATTGGAGGGGTGCCAAAGCTGTTTTGCGTCATTTTTGCAAGGCTTAATATAGATGAATTAAGGAGTGGTCGCAACTTATGGTGAAAGTCAAGCCCGTACAACTTGGCAAAACCGAACGCATGAGCTTCTCGCGCATCGACGAAGTCATCGACATGCCGAACCTGATCGAGGTGCAGAAGAACTCATACCAGTGGTTTCTCAAAGAGGGCCTGAAAGAGGTCTTCCGGGACATTTCGACGATCGAAGACTACACCGGCAACCTGGTGCTCGACTTTATCGACTACCGGCTGGATTCCGAGCCCAAGTACTCCATCAAGGAGTGCAAGGAGCGCGACGTCACCTATGCGGCCCCGCTTCGCGTGAAAGCGCGTCTGCTGAACAAGGAGACCGGCGAAGTGAAGGAGCAGGAGATCTTCATGGGCGATTTCCCGCTCATGACGGATTCCGGCACTTTCATCATCAACGGCGCCGAGCGTGTTATCGTCTCTCAGCTCGTCCGTTCCCCGGGCGTGTATTTCGGCAAGAGCTACGACAAGACGGGCAAGGAACTGTTTACCGCCACGCTGAACCCCAACCGCGGCGCGTGGCTGGAATACGAAACGGATGCCAACGACGTTTTCTATGTGCGCATCGATAAGAACCGCAAGATTCCTGTGACGGTGTTCATCCGTGCGCTGGGCCTGGGTGACGACGCGAAGATCCGCGATTTCTTCGGCGAGGACGAGCGCATTGAGGCCACCATCGCAAAGGATTCCACCAAGAGCGAGGAAGAAGGCCTGCTGGAGACGTACCGCAAGCTACGTCCGGGCGAGCCTCCCACGGTGGAGAGCGCGTCCAGCCACATCAACGGTTTGTTTTTTGACCCGCGCCGGTACGACCTTTCCCGCTTCGGCCGCTATAAGATGAACAAGAAGCTCGCCATCGGCCGCCGCATTCAGGGCTTTGTGGCCGCCCGTGATATCGTGGCTCCCTTGACGGGCGAGCTGCTGTGCGCCGCCGGCGAAAAGATCAGTGCGGAAACTGCCATGGCCGCCGAAAAATCGGGCGTGAGCCTGGTGTATCTGGCGCTGGACGACAAGGAGATTAAGGTCATCTCCAACGGCACGGTTGCCGCCAACGATTTCCTCTCCTTTGACGCAACCGAATGCGGCATCAACGAGCGCGTCAATTTCAGCGAGCTGCGCGCCATCCTGGACGAGACCAGCGATGTGGACGAGCAGAGGGAGCTGCTGGAGAAAAACCGTGACCGTCTCATCAGCAAAACAGTCACCGTGGATGATATTTTCGCATCCATCAACTATTTGAACGGCCTGGGCCACGGCGTGGGCACGGTGGACGACATCGACCATCTGGGCAACCGCCGGATCCGCAGTGTGGGCGAGCTGCTGCAGAACCAGTTTCGCATCGGCTTTTCCCGCATGGAGCGCGTCATCCGCGAGCGCATGACGCTGCAGGCTCAGGACATGGAAGTGGTGACGCCGCAGGCGCTCATCAACATCCGTCCGGTGGTGGCATCCATCAAGGAGTTCTTCGGCTCCTCGCCGCTGTCCCAGTTCATGGACCAGAACAACCCGCTGGCAGAGCTGACGCACAAACGCCGTCTGTCGGCTCTCGGCCCCGGCGGCCTGTCCCGTGACCGCGCAGGCTTCGAGGTCCGCGACGTACACTATTCCCATTACGGCCGCATGTGCCCCATCGAGACGCCGGAAGGTCCGAACATCGGCCTGATTTCCTATCTGGCCACGTTCGCCAAGATCAATGAGTACGGCTTTATCGAAGCGCCGTACCGCAAGGTGGACAAGGCCACTGGCGTCGTTACCGATGAAGTGGTCTATATGACCGCCGATGTGGAGGATGAGTTCATCGTAGCGCAGGCCAACGAGCAGTTGGACAGCGAGGGACGTTTTGTCCGTCCCCGTGTTTCCAGCCGCTGGCGCGATGAGATCCTTGAGGTCGACAAAGAGCGCGTGGACTACATGGACGTCAGCCCGAAGATGGTTGTGTCCGTAGCTACGGCTATGATCCCGTTCCTGGAGAACGACGACGCAAACCGCGCCCTCATGGGCTCGAACATGCAGCGTCAGGCGGTACCGCTGCTCGTCACCGAGCAGCCCATCGTCGCCACCGGCATGGAGTACAAGGCCGCGTGCGACTCCGGCGTGTGCGTGCTGGCGAAAAACGACGGCATTGTGGAGCGTGTGACTGCCGATAAGATTACGGTGCGCACGTCCAAGACGACGACAGACGAATACGAGCTCATCAAATTCATGCGCTCGAACCAGGGCACCTGCATCAACCAGCGCCCCATCGTCAGCAAGGGCGATAAGATCATCAAGGGCCAGGTTCTGGCCGACGGCCCCGCCACGAAGAACGGCGAGATCAGCCTGGGCAAGAACGCCCTGATCGGCTTCATGACCTGGGAGGGCTACAACTACGAGGACGCCGTCCTTATCAATGAGAAGATCGTCCGTGAGGACGTGTACACTTCCATCCACATCGAGGAATACGAGATCGAAAGCCGCGAGACGAAGCTCGGGCCCGAGGAGATCACGCGCGATATCCCCAACGTGGGTGAGGACGCGCTGAAGGACCTGGACGAGCGCGGCATCATCCGCATCGGCGCCGAGGTAGGCGCGGGTGATATCCTCGTCGGCAAGGTCACGCCCAAGGGCGAGACGGAGCTGACGGCCGAGGAGCGCCTGCTGCGCGCCATTTTCGGAGAGAAAGCGCGCGAGGTGCGCGACACTTCCCTGCGTGTGCCGCACGGTGAGTACGGAATCATCGTGGATGTGAAAGTGTTCACACCCGAGAACTGCGACGAGCTGCAGCCCGGCGTGCGCCAGGTGGTGCGCTGCTACATCGCCCAGAAGCGCAAGATCAGCGTGGGCGACAAGATGGCCGGCCGCCACGGAAACAAGGGCGTTGTATCCCGCATTCTGCCGCAGGAGGATATGCCGTTCCTGGAGGACGGCACGCCGCTGGACATTGTGCTGAACCCGCTGGGCGTTCCCTCCCGTATGAACATCGGCCAGGTCCTGGAGGTCCATTTGGGCTACGCCGCCAAGGCACTGGGCTGGAAGGTCATGACGCCGGTGTTTGACGGCGCCCACGAGGAGGACATCCGGGCGATGTTCCGGGAGACCGGAAAGCGCGAGGACGGCAAGAGCTATGTTTATGACGGCCGAACCGGCGAGCGCTTTGACAACCCCGTTACCGTGGGCTATATGTATTACCTCAAGCTGCACCATCTGGTGGACGATAAGATCCACGCCCGCTCCACGGGTCCGTACAGCCTTGTAACGCAGCAGCCTCTGGGCGGTAAGGCCCAGTTCGGCGGCCAGCGCTTTGGCGAAATGGAGGTGTGGGCGCTGGAAGCTTACGGCGCCGCCTACACCCTGCAGGAGATCCTGACGGTGAAGTCCGACGATGTGGTGGGCCGTGTTAAGACCTACGAAGCCATCGTCAAGGGTCAGCCCGTGCCGAAGCCCGGCATTCCCGAGGCGTTCCGCGTGCTGATGAAGGAGCTGCAGAGCCTCGGCCTCGACATGCGCGTGCAGGACGCCGACGGCAACGAAGTGGACATCAAGCAGAATTACGATGACGATGACATGGGCTTTGACAATTCCGACCTCGCGCTCGGTGACGACGTGATGGTGGAGAGCGAGCTCGCCGGCGACTACAGCATCGAAGATGCCGACGCGGACGCCGAATTTGAAGAAGAAGATGAGGAACCCAATCCGGAAGATCTGGAATCGGATGACCTGTTTGCCGATCTGCCCGAGGATATCTGATCCGCATCCGGCCCGCCGCCCGCCGCGCACCGCGCGGGGCGGCGGGGCACGCTTCAAAAATTGAGAAAGAAAGGGTTCGTTTCATGGAGTTTAACGCTTTTGATTCAATCAAGATCGGTCTTGCCTCCCCGGATCAGATCCGTGCCTGGAGCTACGGCGAGGTGAAAAAGCCCGAGACCATCAACTACCGCACCCTGAAGCCGGAGCGCGACGGCCTGTTCTGTGAGCGCATTTTTGGGCCGACGAAGGACTGGGAATGCCACTGCGGCAAGTACAAGCGCATCCGCTACAAGGGCAAGATCTGCGACCGCTGCGGCGTAGAAGTGACGCGCGCCAAGGTGCGCCGCGAGCGCATGGGCCATATCGAGCTGGCCGCGCCCGTTTCGCACATCTGGTATTTCAAGGGGATCCCGTCCCGCATCGGCCTGATGCTGGATATCAGCCCCCGTCTGCTGGAAAAGGTGCTGTACTTTGCCGCATATATCGTGACCGATCCCGGCTTCACGCCGCTGGAGGAAAAGCAGCTGCTCAGCGAAAAAGAGTATCGCGACATGCGTGAGCGCTACGAGGACGAGTTCAAGGCGGCAATGGGCGCAGAGGCCGTGAAGGAGCTGCTGGAGAAAATCGACCTGGAAAAGCTCAGCGAAGAGCTGCATCAGGAACTGGAGGAAGCGGGCGGCCAGAAGCGCGTGCGCCTGCTCAAGCGGCTGGAGGTCGTGGAGGCGTTCCGCATCTCCGGCAACCGTCCGGAGTGGATGATCATGGACGTCATCCCGGTCATTCCGCCCGATATCCGCCCGATGGTCCAGCTGGATGGCGGACGTTTTGCCACGTCCGACCTGAACGACCTGTACCGCCGCGTCATCAACCGCAACAACCGCCTGAAGCGCTTGCTGGAGCTGGGCGCTCCGGATATCATTGTGCGCAACGAAAAGCGTATGCTGCAGGAGGCGGTGGACGCCCTCATTGACAACGGCCGCCGCGGCCGTCCGGTGACAGGCCCCAACAACCGTCCGCTCAAGAGCCTGTCCGACATGCTCAAGGGCAAGCAGGGGCGTTTCCGCCAGAACCTGCTGGGCAAGCGCGTGGACTACTCCGGCCGTTCGGTTATTGTCGTCGGCCCGGAGCTGAAGATGTACCAGTGCGGTCTGCCCAAGGAAATGGCGCTGGAGCTGTTCAAGCCCTTCGTCATGAAGGACCTTGTGGAAAAGGGCATTGCCAACAACATCAAATCCGCCCGCAAGATGGTGGAGCGCACCCGCACCGAGGTGTGGGACTCTCTGGAAGCCGTCATCAAGGGCCACCCCGTTATGCTCAACCGTGCACCGACGCTGCACCGCCTTGGCATTCAGGCGTTCGAGCCGGTGCTGGTGGAAGGCCGCGCCATCAAGCTGCATCCGCTGGTCTGCACGGCGTTCAACGCGGACTTTGACGGCGACCAGATGGCTGTGCACGTGCCCCTTTCCGAGGAAGCGCAGCGTGAGGCCAAACGCCTGATGCTGGCTTCCGGCAACCTGCTCAAGCCGGCTGACGGAAAGCCCGTCACAGTGCCTACCCAGGATATGGTACTGGGCAGCTATTACCTCACCATGGTCAACGACGGCGACAAGGGCGAGGGTAAGGTGTTCCGCGACGAAAACGAGGCCGTCATGGCCTATCAGGAAGGCGTTATCACGCTACAGGCCAAGATCAGGGTGCGCCGTACCATGGAAATCGACGGCACAGAGCGCAGCCGAATCATCGACACCACGGTGGGCCGCATCATTTTCAATCAGCCCATCCCCCAGGACCTTGGTTATGTGGACCGCTCCATTCCGGAGAACCGTTTCCTGTTCGAGGTGGATTTCCTCGTCAACAAAAAGAAACTGGGCCAGATCATCGACCGCTGCATCCAGGTGCACGGCACGTCTGTCACTGCCGAGATGCTGGACCGTGTGAAGGCGCAGGGCTACAAATATTCCACAAAGGGCGCGGTCACCGTAGCCGTTTCGGACGCTGTGATCCCGCCCCAGAAGGCTGAATTGCTGGCATCTGCCGAGGAGCAGATCGGCAAGATCACCAAGCAGTACAACAAGGGCCTGATCTCCAACGAGGAGCGCTACAACGGCGTGATCAAGGTCTGGAGCAAGACCACCGAGGACGTGGCAAGCGCCCTGCAGGAAAACCTGGATGCCCGCAACCCCATCTTCATGATGGCGGACTCCGGCGCCCGCGGCTCCATGGCTCAGATCCGCCAGCTGGCCGGTATGCGCGGCCTGATTGCAAATACGTCCGGTAAGACCATTGAGATCCCCATCCGCGCGAACTATCGCGAGGGCCTGAATATTCTGGAATACTTCATCGCCGGCAAGGGCGCCCGAAAGGGTCTGGCAGATACCGCTCTGCGTACCGCGGACTCCGGTTATCTGACCCGCCGTCTGGTAGACGTCTCTCAGGACGTGATCATCCGCGAGGAGGACTGCGGCGCGGCACAGGGCATCATGGTCTCCGACATCCGCGAAGGCAATGAGATGATCGAAAAGCTGGAGGAACGTCTCCAGGGCCGTTTTGCGGTGAACGACATCCTTGATCCGGCCACGGGCGAAGTGCTCGTCTCCAAGGACAAGATGATGAGCGAGGACGATGCGAAGGCCGTTGTTGCCGCAGGCATCAAGGAAGTGGAGATCCGCAGCGTGCTGTGCTGCGATTCCAAGCACGGCGTATGCTCCAAGTGCTACGGCGCGAACCTGGCCAACGGCCGCCTGGTCGGTATGGGCGAGGCTGTGGGCATTATCGCTGCCCAGTCCATCGGCGAACCGGGCACCCAGCTCACGATGCGTACGTTCCATACGGGCGGCATTGCGTCGGCGGAGGATATCACGCAGGGCCTGCCGCGTGTTGAAGAGCTGTTCGAGGCGCGCCGTCCCAAGAATCTGGCTATCATGACAGAAATCGCGGGTACCGCGCACATCGACGATTCCAAGAAAAACCGGCACGTTGTGGTGGAGGGCGTGGACGAGAACGGCGCGCCCGCTGAAAAGAGCTACCTGATTCCCTTCGGCCAGCGCATCCGCATTGCGGACGGCGCGCAGCTGGAGCCGGGCGATATCCTCACCGAGGGTTTTGCCTATCCTCAGGATATCCTGGCCATCAAGGGGCCCATTGCCGTGCAGAACTACCTCATCAGCGAGGTTCAGAAGGTCTACCGCCTGCAGGGCGTGGATATCTGCGATAAGCACATTGAGGTCATCGTCCTGCAGATGATGCGTAAGGTGCGCATTGAGGACGCGGGCAGCACGAAGCTGATCGTCGGTTCGTCCATGGACAAATCCGAGTTCCGCGACGCCAATGAGGAGATCGCGGCGCGTGTTGCCGCCGGTGAGACGGACCTGAAGCCCGCCCGGGCGACCAGCATCCTGCTGGGCATCACCAAGGCGTCCCTGGCTACGGATTCCTTCCTCTCGGCCGCTTCTTTCCAGGAGACCACCCGCGTGCTTACCGATGCAGCCATCAAAGGCAAGGTGGACCCGCTCATGGGTCTTAAGGAAAATGTCATCATCGGCAAGCTTATCCCGGCCGGCACCGGTATTCCCGAAGTGGAAGCCGAGCTGGCGGCAGGGGACGAGGTGGACCTGTAAAGGCCCATTCCCAAACAGCAGAAAAGACGCCCGCCAAAAGGCGCGTTGACGCAAGAAAACATCGGTTTTGGGCTGACGGTTTTGGCGCACAGCGTACTCAAAAAGCCTGGCAATCCTTTGTGGATTGCCAGGCTTTTTTCGCGCACCGTACATCCAAAACCGCCGGGCCAAAACTGCGCAGCACCCTTGAAACGGGAATTTTCGATGCAGAGCAAGGAAAATTGCCGCAGGCACCCTTTGTGGTTGTCAAGGCGATTTGACGAAGCTATGCGCGGAAATTCCCGCTTCAAGGACGATGTTTTCTTACGCCAACACGCCTAACGGCGGGCGTTTTTTGTGTGTGGATGACGGGCGGAAGGGAATGCGCTTCCGCGCCAGAGCGTGTGCCGCTGCTGGGGAGAACCGCTCTCAATACTGCGGCGCTTCTACGAGAAGAATGTGGGCGCGGGGAAGGGCGGAAAGCTGCAGCGGTTCACCAAAAGCAGAAAGCGCGTCGCCGTCCTCCAGCACGATGCCGTTCACTTCGGCAGCACCTTCCACAGCCAGCAAATATACCTGCCGCCCCGGCTCAATGGGAAAAGCGAGGCGGGCTTCGCAGGTGAGGTCTGCCGCATAGACGTTGGCATCCGCGCTGAGGAACAGCGGGCCGCTGTCCGGTTCTGGAGCGGCGCAGGCCAGCAAAAGCCACCGGTTCACACGGTTTTCCCACAAAAAACGCTGCTCCCCATAGTTGGGTGCGCCGCCCGGCCGTGCAGGCGAAAAAACCATCCGGACCAGACGCAGCGGCGCGCTGCTTTGGTTGAGCTCACTGTGCCGCAGCCCGGTGCCCGTGTGCAGGCACAGCGCTTCGCCCCGGCGCAGGACACTGTGATTGTTCAGGCTATCGCCGTGGGTCAGCTCGCCGTTTGCAATATAATAAAGCAGCACCTCATTCCTGTCAGGATGTGTGTTGAAGCCCGTGTGCGGGCGAATGAGGCTGTCGTCCAGCGCAGTAAGAGGACCGAAACGGGCGGCGGGCAGGTGGCGGCGGCTTTCCAGCCAGCCCTGCCGCAGGGCGTCCAGCCGCGCCCGGCTGATCTTTTTTAGCATGGGAATGCCTCCTTCTGTTTCATAGGTTGCCCAAAAAGCGGCGCGGCAAACGGAAACAGTATGTTTGGCGCGCGTTTTTTTCGGCAACACTGTCACAGAGTATTGCAGCGGGGGGCGGCATGTGGTAAAATTATTCTATCTGAGGCGCAAAAGGGGACATGCAGAAAAAAACGTGTAAAAATCATGCAAAATGCTGAATTTCACCGGTGCTTTCTGTTGACAGGACCTTCCAAAGCGTGTAGAATATAAATGTTGCGCCGCAGGCGCGTTTTTTCGAGCCTGGACGCCCCGAAACCTTGGTGGTAAGCGGTTTGCCGCTTTCACATACAGGGGAATTATTTCCCCGGATATTATTTTTTGAAAGGAGGAAAATCATGCCTACTTTTAACCAGCTCGTGCGCAAAGGCCGCGAGGTCTTGGTGAAGAAATCGACGGCTCCTGCCCTTCTGAAAGGCTACAACTCCCAGAAGAAGGCTTACACGGACCAGAACTCCCCGCAAAAGCGTGGCGTTTGCACCGCCGTTCGTACCATGACCCCGAAAAAGCCGAACTCTGCTCTTCGTAAGGTCGCTCGTGTTCGTCTCTCCAATGGTATCGAAGTTACTTCGTACATTCCGGGTATCGGCCACAACCTGCAGGAGCACAGCGTCGTACTGATTCGTGGCGGCCGTGTTAAGGACCTCCCGGGCGTGCGTTACCACATCATCCGCGGTACGCTCGATACCCAGGGCGTTGCCAACCGTGGCCAAGCCCGTTCCAAGTACGGTGCGAAGCGCCCCAAGGCCGGTGCCGCGAAAAAGTAAAAAACACTGAAATGTACAATGCCCCTTGAAGGCTTATTCATATAGAGTAACCTTTTCGCGGGACAGTACGGGAGTTTTATTACTTTCGAGTACCGATGATATCATTTTATGAAGGAGGGAAGAAAGATGTCCAGAAGAGGTAATGTTGCAAAGCGTGACGTTTTGGCGGATCCTTTGTATAATTCCAAAATGGTGACACGTCTGATCAACAACATCATGTACGACGGCAAAAAGGGCGTCGCGCAGAAAATCGTTTACGATGCGTTCGATATCGTGAAGGAAAAGACCGGTAACGACCCGCTCGAGAGCTTTGAAAAAGCCCTGGAGAACATCATGCCGGTGCTTGAGGTCAAGGCGCGCCGCGTGGGTGGTTCCACCTACCAGGTGCCGATGGAAGTGCGCCCCGAGCGCCGCGAGACACTGGGCCTGCGCTGGCTCACCACTTATGCCCGCGCCCGCAGCGAGCGCACCATGCGTGAGCGTCTGGCCGGCGAGATCATGGACGCCGTCAACGGCAACGGCAACGCTTGCAAAAAGCGTGAGGATACCCACAAGATGGCAGAGGCCAACAAGGCGTTTGCTCATTACAGATATTAATCTGTGTCTTAACTTTTAGGAGGAAACTATGCCAAGAGACGTTTCTCTGGAAATGACCAGAAACATCGGCATTATGGCCCATATCGACGCAGGCAAGACCACGACCACCGAGCGCATCCTGTTCTATACAGGCATCAACCACAAAATCGGTGAGACGCACGACGGCGCTGCGACGATGGACTGGATGGCGCAGGAGCAGGAGCGTGGCATCACGATCACTTCCGCCGCCACCACATGCTATTGGAGCCATACCGAGTATCAGAACGACCCGGCCCTTGCCAAAAAGAACAGACACAGAATCAACATCATCGACACCCCGGGCCACGTGGACTTCACCGTTGAGGTGGAACGCTCCCTGCGTGTACTGGACGGCAGCGTTACCGTTATGTGCGCAAAAGGTGGTGTTGAGCCTCAGTCTGAGACCGTGTGGCATCAGGCCAACAAGTATCATGTCCCCCGCATGATCTACGTCAATAAGATGGATATCATGGGCGCGGATTTCTATCACGTGCTGGACATGATCAAGGACCGCCTGAAGGCGAACGCCATCCCCCTGCAGCTTCCCATCGGCAAGGAGGAGACGTTCAAGGGCATTATCGACCTGCTTGAGATGAAAGCCTACGTCTATTACGATGACCTGGGCAAGGATATCCGCGTGGAGGAGATCCCCGAGGATATGCAGGAGCTGGCTGAGAAATACCGCAGCGAGCTGATCGAAGCCATCGCCGAAAACGACGAAGAGCTGATGATGAAATATCTCGACGGTGAGGAGCTCACCATCCCCGAGATGAAAGTGGCCATCCGCAAGGAGACCATTGCCAATACGATCGTTCCGGTCGTGTGCGGCACTTCCTATAAAAACAAGGGCGTGCAGAAGCTGCTCGACGCCATCGTGGACTACATGCCGGCTCCGACCGACATCGAGGACATCAAGGGCGTAAACCCCGACACCGAGGAAGAGGAGACCCGTCCTTCCGATGACAACGCTCCTTTCGCGGCGCTGGCGTTCAAGATCGCGACCGACCCGTTCGTGGGTAAGCTTTGCTTCTTCCGTGTTTACTCCGGTGTTGTCGAAGCCGGCAGCACGGTGTACAACTCCGTGAAGGACAACCGGGAGCGCATGGGCCGCATCCTCCAGATGCACGCCAACCACCGTCAGGATATCGATATCTGCTACGCCGGCGACATCGCGGCGGCTGTGGGCCTGAAGAACACGACCACGGGCGACACGCTGTGCGACGAAAAGCATCCGGTTATCCTGGAGAGCATGGAGTTCCCCGAGCCCGTTATCCGTGTGGCTATTGAGCCGAAAACCAAGGCCGGCCAGGAAAAAATGGGCATCGCGCTGGCAAAGCTGGCTGAGGAGGACCCCACGTTCCGAACCTATACCGACGAAGAGACCGGCCAGACCATCATCGCGGGCATGGGTGAGCTCCATCTGGAGATCATCGTCGACCGCCTGCTGCGTGAGTTCAAGGTGGAGGCCAACGTGGGCGCCCCGCAGGTTGCCTACCGCGAGACCATCCGCCGTCCCGCCGACCAGGACACCAAGTACGCGCGTCAGTCCGGCGGTAAAGGCCAGTATGGTCACGTCAAGATCAAAATCGAGCCGAACGAAGCAGGTAAGGGCTATGAGTTCGTCAACGCCATCGTTGGCGGCGCCATCCCGAAAGAGTTCATCGGCCCCATCGACCAGGGCATCCAGGGCGCCATGCAGGCCGGCGTGCTTGCAGGCTATCCCGTTGTGGACGTCAAGGTCACGTTGTACGATGGTTCCTACCATGAGGTCGACTCCTCCGAAATGGCGTTTAAGATCGCCGGTTCTATGGCCTTCAAAGAGGCTATGCGCAAGGCGGATCCCGTTATTTTGGAACCGATCATGAAGGTTGCCGTCATCGTGCCCGATGAGTATATGGGCGACGTTATCGGCGATATCAATGCCCGGCGTGGCCAGATTCAGGGTACCGAGTCCCGCAGCGGCACGCAGCAGATCGACGCACTCGTTCCGCTGTCCAACATGTTCGGTTATGCCACCGACCTGCGCAGCAAAACGCAGGGCCGCGGCCAGTATTCCATGGAGCCCAGCCACTACATCGACGTGCCCAAGAGCATCGCCGAGAGCATCATGGCGGGCCGTGCAAAGAAAGAGGGCTAAGCCTCTTTCCGCCAGCCTCTGGCAAACAAATAAAACACTTGATTTTTTAGGGTGCATTTAGTACAATGGCCTTAAGAAACGGTCTCAAAACAAAGGAGGACAATAACAATGGCGAAAGCGAAATTTGAGCGTAACAAACCGCATATCAACATCGGCACCATTGGTCACGTTGACCATGGCAAGACGACCCTGACCGCTGCCATCACGAAGGTGCTGGCCATGAAGGGCGACGCCGAGTTCACCGATTATGCCAACATCGATAAGGCTCCCGAGGAGCGCGAGCGCGGCATCACGATCAACACCTCTCACGTGGAGTACGAGACGGACAACCGCCACTATGCCCACGTTGACTGCCCGGGCCACGCCGACTATGTGAAAAACATGATCACCGGTGCTGCGCAGATGGACGGCGCGATCTTGGTTGTGTCTGCTTCCGACGGCCCCATGCCCCAGACCCGTGAGCACATCCTGCTCTCCCGTCAGGTCGGCGTTCCCTATATCGTCGTGTTCATGAACAAGTGCGACCAGGTGGACGACGAAGAGCTGCTGGATCTCGTCGAGATGGAGATTCGTGAGCTGCTGACCGAGTATGAGTTCCCCGGCGACGACACGCCCATCATCCGCGGTTCTGCTCTGCAGGTTCTGGAGTCCAGCTCCACGGACATCAATGCTCCCGAGTACAAGTGCATCCTCGATCTGATGGAGGCTGTGGACAGCTACATCCCCACTCCCGACCGCAAAGAGGATATGCCGTTCCTGATGCCTGTTGAGGACGTGTTCACCATCACCGGCCGTGGCACTGTTGCTACCGGTCGTGTGGAGCGCGGCGTCATCAAGGTTGGCGAGGAAGTCGAGATCGTCGGTCTCGTTGAAGAGAAGCGTAAGACCACCGTTACCGGTCTGGAGATGTTCCGCAAGCTGTTGGACTTCGCTCAGGCTGGCGACAACGTGGGCGCTCTGCTCCGCGGCATCCAGCGCAATGAGATCGAGCGCGGCCAGGTTCTGTCCAAGCCCGGCTCCATTCATCCGCACACCAAGTTTGCCGGCCAGGTCTATATCCTGAAGAAGGAAGAGGGCGGCCGTCACACTCCGTTCTTCAACAACTATCGCCCGCAGTTCTATTTCCGTACTACGGACGTGACCGGTGTCATCACGCTGCCGGAAGGCACCGAGATGTGCATGCCCGGCGACAACGTCTCCATGGACGTTGAGCTGATTACCCCGATCGCTATCGAGGAAGGTCTCCGTTTCGCTATCCGCGAAGGCGGCCGTACCGTTGGCTCCGGCGTTGTTACGAAGATCAACGAGTAATTATCGCTGAAAAAAGCGCCTGCTGAAAAGCGGGCGCTTTTTTATTGTAGAAAAACCACCGGGGAGTTTTTATTTCAGTGGCTTGTTTTTTTGATGGAAAGGTGATATATTTATCACTGTAAGATACAAATATATCACTTTTAGGGGGGAAGTTGAAATGAAAAAGGCGCGCCGCAATTTTCAAATCAAGCCTTGGATGGGCTGCATGGGTTTTTTTGGTTTCCTCGGCTTTTTGCCGAAGCACGGGGGCGGACGGAATTACCTATTTTTTGTTTTCTTCGCATTTTTTGCCTGGTTTTTCTGGGGATTGCTGTATAAAGAGCCGGCAGATGAGCGCCTTGTGGAAAATGAAACGCGCGCTATGCGTATTGTGGGAGGCCTGTTTGCACTGCTCAGTTTTTTGATTCTGTTTTTGCTGGACAGGCGGGGGATTGGCCGGGATACGGTGCTTTTGTTGGGGGCTTTGGGGTATTCGGTGTGCTCTGTGGCGGCTCCAGCTCTTACTTATTACCTGGACAGGAAGGCGTGAACCATGGACGGCTTTGTTTGTAATTTGAAAAAGTACCGCCAGCTTGCGGGAATGACGCAAGAGGAGTTGGCATTCCGTGTGCATGTCAGGAGAGAAACGATCATTCGTCTGGAAGCCGGAAAGTACAATCCATCTCTGAAGTTGGCTATTGAGATCTCGCGTGCCGTCCGTGCGCCCATCGAATCGCTTTTTGAGTTTGAATGACGGATGAAGCTGCGTGAGATTTGGTAAAATAACTAGGAATCCGGTGGGAAACGCGGTTATTTTCTGCACGCAATTTCATGCCTGATGTGCTATACTAAGAAAAAACATTGTACAGAGTGGGAAGAATTTTGGGGGAGGAATTTATGTCCGAATCAGTGATCGTCGTCGATTTTGGCGGCCAGTATAATCAGTTGATCGCGCGGCGCGTGCGCGAGTGCCATGTGTACAGCGAAATCGTCCCTTATACGAAGGCGTTGGATGTTATAAAAGCGAAGCGGCCGCGGGGAATTATCTTTACAGGCGGACCCAACAGCGCCTATGAAGATGGGGCTCCTGCCATCAGCACAGAGGTGTTTGAATTGGGCATCCCTGTACTGGGTATCTGCTACGGCGCCCAGCTTATGATGCATCTGTTGGGCGGCCATGTGTGTAAAGCACCTGTGCGCGAATACGGCAAAACAGAGGTGTTTGTCGATTCTGCGTCCAAGCTCTTCGCGGATATTTCATCCAGTACAGTATGCTGGATGAGCCACACGGATTATATCGAATCGGTTGCTCCGGGCTTTGTTATCTCTGCACACAGTGCAAATTGCCCGGCCGCGGCGATGGAGCAGCCGGAAAAGCGTCTGTATGCGCTGCAGTTTCATCCCGAGGTCCTGCACACGCAGGAGGGCACAAAGATGCTCTCGAATTTTGTTTATAATGTGTGCGGCTGTACGGGCGATTGGAAGATGGATTCTTTCGTGGAACAGTCCATTCGCATGTTGCGGGAAAAGATCGGAGACGGGCGCGTGCTGTGCGCGCTTTCGGGCGGCGTGGATTCTTCTGTTGCGGCCGTCATGCTGGCAAAAGCAGTGGGAAAGCAGCTTACCTGTGTGTTCGTGGATCACGGCCTCATGAGAAAAAATGAAAGTGAGGAAGTGTGCGCGGTGTTCGGCCCGGAGGGACCGTACGATCTGAACTTTGTGTGTGTAAACGCGCGGCAGCGTTTTTATGACAAGCTGGCGGGCGTGGAGGAACCGGAGCAAAAACGAAAGATCATCGGCGAGGAGTTCATCCGCGTATTTGAAGAGGAAGCGGAAAAAATCGGAACAGTGGATTTTCTGGTACAGGGAACCATCTACCCGGACGTGGTGGAAAGCGGCCTGGGCGGTGAATCCACGGTCATCAAGAGCCACCATAACGTAGGCGGTCTGCCGGACTATGTGGACTTCAAAGAGATTATCGAACCGCTGCGCGACTTGTTCAAGGACGAAGTGCGCAACGCGGGCCGCGAGCTGGGAATCCCGGAGCATTTGGTCAGCCGCCAGCCCTTCCCCGGACCGGGCCTTGCCATCCGCATCATCGGCGCGGTGACGCCGGAGAAAATCGCAATTTTGCAGGATGCGGACGCCATTTACCGCGAGGAAGTCGCAAAGGCAGGCGTGGCGCAGGGCCTTGGCCAGTATTTTGCGGCGCTGACAAACATGCGCAGCGTTGGCGTGATGGGCGACGAACGTACCTATGACTATGCTGTTGCGCTGCGTGCTGTTACTACGGCAGATTTTATGACGGCAGAAGCCGCGCACTTGCCCTGGGAGGTCATCGACACGGTTACCAGCCGAATTGTGAACGAGGTGCCGCACATCAATCGTGTGCTGTACGACTGTACGGGAAAGCCGCCCGCGACGGTGGAATTTGAGTGAGAAAAGGCCGCAAAGAGCGCAGAAAAGCCCTTTGCGGCCTTTTGGCTGCAGCGCTTGGGCCAAAAGGTGTTTTTCTTCCGGGCGGGTTGCGGAAAAGCGTCGAATCGTGGTAAAATGAAAAAAATATTGCCGGAGGAGGTTTCTATCCATGAAGCAGGACATGATCGTGATTCTGGATCTGGGCAGCGAGGAAAACCCGCGTCTTGCCCGGGAGATTCGCGCGTTGGGAGTGTACAGTGAGATCTATCCCCACGATATTACGCTGGCGGAGTTGAATGCGCTGCCCAATGTAAAGGGGGTTATTCTGAACGGCGGCCCCAACCATGTGGTGGACGGTGTGGAAATTGACGCATGCAGCGATATCTATGGCTGCGGCCTGCCGCTTTTGCAGCCTGGCCACAAAGGCGGCGCGCCGTGGCCCACGGATGCGGCGCAGCGGAAAGCCGTCCTGTCCGAATTTGTATTCGATGCCTGCGGTGCGCAGCCCAACTGGAACATGGAGAACTTCATTGCAGACCAGATTGAGCTAGTCCGCCGACAGGTGGGAGATAAAAAAGTGCTTCTGGCATTGTCCGGCGGCGTGGATTCCTCGGTCGTGGCGGCGCTGCTCATCAAGGCCATCGGCAAGCAGCTGGTGTGCGTGCATGTAAACCATGGTCTGCTGCGCAAAGGAGAACCGGAGCAGGTTGTGGAGGTGTTCCGCAACCAGATGGACGCCAACCTCATTTATGTGGACGCGGTGGACCGCTTCCTGAATAAACTGTCGGGCGTTGCCGAGCCGGAGCAGAAACGCAAGATTATCGGCGCGGAGTTTATCCGTGTGTTTGAAGAAGAAGCACGCAAGCTGGACGGCATCCATTTCCTGGCGCAGGGCACGATTTATCCGGATATCATTGAGAGCGGAACAAAAACAGTAAAGGCTGTTAAGTCGCACCACAATGTGGGAGGCCTGCCGGAGGATTTGGATTTCGCGCTGGTGGAACCGCTGAAAATGTTGTTTAAGGATGAGGTGCGTGCCTGTGGTAAGGCGTTGGGCCTGCCCGACAGCATGGTATACCGCCAGCCGTTCCCCGGCCCGGGCCTTGGCGTGCGGTGTCTGGGCGCAATCACCCGCGACAGGCTGGAGGCTGTGCGGGAATCCGACGCGATTCTGCGGGAAGAATTTGCAAAGGTGGGCCTGGAGGGCAAGGTGTGGCAGTATTTCACGGTAGTGCCCGATTTCAAGTCAGTGGGTGTGCATGAGGGAGTGCGTACCTTCGACTGGCCGGTTATTCTGCGTGCGGTAAATACCGTGGATGCAATGACCGCCACGGTGGAGGATGTGCCGTTTGCGTTGCTGCAGAAAATCACACAGCGCATCACATCCGAAGTGAAAGGTGTGAACCGTGTCCTTTACGACCTGACACCGAAGCCGTCCGGGACGATTGAGTGGGAGTAAAGATATTGGAATACAGAAGATTTGACAAAACCATCATAGTGCGGCTGGATAAGGGCGAAGAGATACTGGAGCAGGTAAAAGAGCTTGCCTTGAAGGAACGGATAAAGCTGGCCAGCGTTCAGGCGCTTGGTGCAGTCGACCGTTTTACTGTGGGTGTGTTCAAAACAGATGATAAGAAGTATCTTGCAAATGATTTCAGCGGCAGCTTTGAAATCGTTTCTCTGACCGGAACGATCAATACCATGGATGGAGCGTTTTATTGCCATTTGCACATGAGCGCGGGCAATGATAAGGGAGAGGTCTTTGGCGGACACCTGAACAGAGCGGTGGTGAGCGCTACCTGTGAAATGGTGGTCAATATCCTGGAGGGAACCGTGGACCGGTACTACGACGAACAGATCGGGCTGAATCTGCTTCGCTTTTAAGGCTGTATAGGGCAGCAGTTTTTTTACCGGAAGCAATGAAGCAGGCGCATGGGACAATCAAAACAAGCCCGAAGGACAGAGAACGCTGTTCTTCGGGCTTTTTTCAAATGCCGGCGTGCGGCGGGCCGAAAGGTGGAAAGAAGGGGAAGCGCATGAACGAAACCGAGATTATTCAACACCCGCAGATCGACGGGCTGCGGATCTTTTTTGACACAGTGGATTACCGCACGCCGCATGTTCATGAGGAATTCGAGCTGATCTGGTTGATGGAGGGCAGGCTTTCCGTGCAGGCGGGGCCTTTCCGGCACGTGGCACAGTCCGGTGAGATGGTGTTGTTCGACCCGCAGCAGACACATGAATTCCATAAGGTAGAGGAGAGCTGCACCTTTTTATGCCTGCAGGTTGCTCCCACGATGCTTGCGGGATGCTTTCCCGCCATACGGAACATCCGGACAGGCGGCGTGTGCCCCGGCATATATTTGTCTCCCGACATTTTTGTGCAGGTACAGCGCGGCCTGCTGAACGTGATGCGCGCGTATCTGGAGCGTCCCGCGTGCTATGAGCTGTGCTGTGCCGGACACGTGCATCTGCTGATGTACCGCCTGCTGGCTGCGGCGCCGCATGTTCTGCTTACGGCAGAAGAAAATGCCGAGCGTGAGCGGCGGAACGCGCGCCTGCTGCGGCTTATCCGTTTTGTGGACCAGAACTATATGCACAAGATACGCCTGTCGGATTTTGCCCGGGCTGAGCGCCGTTCCATGAGCTATCTTTCGCATTTTGTAAAAGAGGCGCTGGGGCAGAGCTTTCAGGAGTATGTGAATACGGTACGCTTTCACTGCGCGTGCAAACTCATCGCCGCGGGACAGCGGCGGATGCTGGATGTATGCGTAGCGTCTGGTTTTTCCGATTACAGGTATTTTTCAGCGGCGTTTCAAAAGCGGCTGGGTATGACGCCGGAGGAGTACAGCCGCCAGCCCCAGAGCCCAGCGCTGGATGAAATGCAGGTACACCACAGCCTCCATTCACTGGAACGGTTTTATTCCCGTGAAAAAAGCATGGAATTGCTGGACCGCTTTGAGGCGAAATACGCTCCTGGCGTATAAGCCGCGCGATGCGCAAACCGGTGCGGAAGGCATGCGGGCAGATATCAGGCCGGAAACGGATACCCGCCGGGGCGTTTGCCTCCGGCGGGTTTTGCTGTTTTGAATAAAGAAACACCTCTCCGTCTGGACAGAATGGCAAAAGTTTTAAAACAGCTAATTTGTCTAATTTAAAATGCGGAATCGTCAAAGAGAGCAGGGAGCCGAAGCGGTATACTGAAAGAGACAACAGGAGGTGTGTCTATGCTGTATATTGGTATCGACCTTGGCACTTCGGCCTGCAAGCTTCTTCTGGTAGATGAAAAAGGCTGTGTGCGGAATACCGTTTCCAAAGAATATCCGCTCTGCTTCCCACATCCGGGCTGGAGTGAGCAGAACCCCGGGGATTGGTGGAGGGCGTGCCGGGAGGGCGTGCCGGAGCTGTTGGCCGGCTTTGACGCGAGGGAGGTGCGCGGCATGGGCGTGGGCGGCCAGATGCATGGCCTTGTTGCGCTGGATGAGGCGGATGTGGTGCTGCGCCCGGCCATATTGTGGAACGACGGCCGTACTGCCGAAGAGACAGCCTGGCTGAACGATACAGTGGGGCGCCCGGTGCTCAGCGCGCGCACAGGCAATATCGCGTTTGCCGGCTTTACAGCGCCCAAGCTGCTCTGGATGAAAAAGCATGAGCCGGAGCTGTTTGCGCGTATTGGGAAGATCATGCTGCCCAAGGACTATCTTGTCTACTGCCTGACCGGTGTGCATGCTACGGATTACTCCGACGCATCCGGTATGCTGCTGTTGGACGTAGAGCACAAGTGCTGGAGCCGCGACATGCTGGCTTTGTGCGGCATTTCGGAAAGCCAGATGCCGCGCCTGTACGAAAGCTTTGCACCCGTGGGCACGCTGCTTCCGGAGACCGCCGCGGCATTGGGCCTGCCGCAGGGCGTGACGGTATGCGCGGGCGCGGGGGACAACGCGGCGGCGGCCGTGGGCACCGGGACGGTGAGCACAGGCACGGCCCATGCGGACAGCAGGTGCAATATCTCCCTGGGCACTTCAGGCACCATTTTTATTTCCTCGGAAAAGTTTGGCGTGGACGCCACCAACGGCCTGCACGCTTTTGCCCATGCGGACGGCGGCTGGCATCTGATGGGCTGTATGCTCAGCGCGGCCAGCTGCAACAAATGGTGGCAGGATGCGATCATCGGCACGAACGACTACAAGGGCGAGGAAGCAAAGATCGCACCCGAAATGCTGGGCAGGAATCATGTGTATTTTTTGCCATACCTGATGGGCGAGCGCAGCCCCATAAACGACACCAACGCCCGCGCAATGTTTGTGGGAATGACGATGGACACCGCCCGTGCGGATATGACGCAGGCCATGCTGGAAGGCGTGGCGTTCGCCATACGGGATTCTTTCGAAGTGGCGAAAGGGCTGGGGCTTTCCATTCCGCGCTCCAATATCTGCGGCGGCGGTTCGCGCTCCATGCTATGGAAACGCATTTTGGCCAATGTGCTGGGGATTCCGCTGGATGTGGTGAAAACCTCCGAAGGCCCGGGCTACGGAGCGGCATTGCTGGCGATGGTTGCCTGCGGAGAATATGAGACCGTGGCGCAGGCCTGTTCCGCGCTGGTGCGCACAGTGGATACCGTGGAGCCGGACGCCTCCCTGACGGCGCTGTACGAGGAACGCTACCAACAGTTCCGGCAGATCTATCCGGTATGCCGGGCGTTGTTTCCAAAGCTGCTGTAAACGGCGGCCCGGTATACGTTTACAAAAACGAAGGAGAGAAGTGCGATGAAAATTTATTCTGTTACAGACGTGGCGTTCCGCCCGTACGGCAAAATACTGGAGGGTTACGACACCGCGCCTCTGTGTGCGGCCATGCGGTCCATCCCCATGCCGGAGCAGGGCACGGCCTATGAACCGTCCATCCCCGTACTGGAGGAATGCGCGCTGTACGGCGCGCTGCAAAACAACGCCTATGGAGGGATGCCCATACAGCTGGGCCTGTGCTGGGGCTACAACACAAGGCTGAACTGCCTGGAATACCACCGGGACAGCGAGGTGAATGTGGGCGCGCGGGATTTTATCCTGCTGCTGGGAAAGCAGGACGAGATTGAAAACGGGGTGCTGGACACCGGAAAAGTAAAGGCGTTCCGCGTGCCGGCGGGTATGGCCGTGGAGGTGTACGCCACCACGCTGCACTATGCGCCCTGCCATACAAATGCGGCGGAAGGCTTCTGCACGGCCGTTGTGCTACCGCGCGGCACCAATACCGAAAAGCCGTCCGTTGTACAGCGCGGCGGGGAGGATGCTTTGCTGTGGGCACGCAATAAATGGCTGCTGGCACACGCTGCGTCGGACGAAGCCGCGCAGGGCGCTTATGTGGGCCTTGCAGGAGACAATATCGATATTTCGGACAGCCTGTGAGCTGGCCGGACAACAGAAAAGGAGAGATGGAGATGTTTGCAAATATTCCCGAAGTAAAGCTGGGCATCATTGCGGTGAGCCGCGGGTGCTTCCCTATGGCGCTGTCCGAGCGGCGCCGCGCAGCGATAAAGGCGGCCTATGGCGAGGGCCTGTACGAGTGCCCGGTCACAGTGGAAAATGAATTGGACGCCAGACGGGCCGTGGAGGATGTGCAGGCTGCGGGCGTGAATGCGCTGGTCGTGTTCCTGGGGAATTTCGGCCCGGAAACGCCGGAAACGCTGATCGCCGAATGGTTCAGCGGGCCTATTATGTATGCGGCCGCGGCCGAGGGCGACGGAGACCTGCACGATGGGCGCGGCGACGCCTACTGCGGTATGCTCAACTGCTCGTACAATCTGGGCCTGCGGGGAAAAACGGCGTATATTCCCGAATATCCCGTGGGTACGGCGTCGGAGCTGGCTGAAAAGGTGGCGGAATTTGTGCCAATCGCCCGGGCCATCCTGGGCCTGAGAGGGTTGAAGCTGATCACCTTCGGCCCGCGTCCCGATGATTTTCTGGCGTGCAACGGGCCGATCAAAGCGCTGTACGACCTGGGCGTGGCGGTGGAAGAAAACAGCGAGCTGGATTTACTGGTCGCCTACAACAAGCATGCGGACGACCCGCGTATTCCGGCCAAAATGGCCGAGATGCAGGCGGAGCTGGGCGAAAACAACAAGTATGTGGGTGTTCTGCCCCGCCTGGCCCAGTACGAGCTGACGCTGCTGGACTGGGCCGAGGCCCACAAAGGTGCGCGGCAGTATGTGGCGTTTGCCAACAAGTGCTGGCCCGCGTTCCAGACGGAGTTCAAATTTGTGCCCTGTTATGTAAACAGCCGTCTTGCGGCCATGGGAATTCCCGTTTCCTGCGAGGTGGATATTTACGGCGCGCTGTCCGAGTACATCGGCGTGTGCGTTTCCGGCGCGTCCACCACGCTGCTGGACATCAACAACACCGTGCCCGCATCCATTTACGACAAGGCCATCAGGGGCAGATACGATGTGCGCCTGCCCGAGACCTTCATGGGCTTCCACTGCGGCAACACCAGCTGTGCGATGCTGAAAGACCCGCACATGGGCTATCAGCTCATCATGAAACGCGATCTGGAGCCGGAACTGCCGGAGCCGGACATCACACGCGGCACCATGGAAGGCAACATCAAGCCCGGCGATATCACGTTCTTCCGTCTGCAGTCCACCGCGGACACACAGCTGAAGGCATACGTCGCGCAGGGGCAGGTGCTGGACGTGGACTGCGAGAGCTTTGGCTCCATCGGAGCGTTTGCCATTCCGGAGATGGACCGCTTCTACCGCCATGTACTGATTGCAAAGCGTTACCCGCACCACGGCGCGGTGGCGTTCGGGCACTGGGGCAAGGCGCTGTTTGAGGTGTTCAAGTATCTGGGCGTGACGGACATTGCCTACAACCAGCCTAGGAGCCTGCCGTACCCCGGCGAGAATCCGTTTGTATAATATTTGCGGGTTTGTTTTGCGGCCGGGCTGCCCGGATGCGGGCAAAGGAAAACTACGGCCGGGCTGCGCCATCGCGCATCCCGGCCGTTCGATTGGAATTGTCGGAGATGAGAGGAAGGAGATTCATGGCGGAAATACAGCTTGAAAAAACAGCGCTGGGGCTGGAGCTTGGCTCTACGCGCATCAAAGCGGTGCTCATTGGGCCGGAGAATGCTGTGCTGGCCAGCGGTGCGCACGATTGGGAAAACCGTCTGGAGCACGGATACTGGACCTATGCCCTGGATGACGTATGGGCGGGCGTGCAGGATGCATTTGCCCGGCTGGCCCGGCAGGTTCAGGAGCGGTACGGCACGCCGCTGCATACCGTGGGCGCAATGGGTGTTTCCGGTATGATGCACGGATACCTGCCCTTTGCGCGGGACGGCGCGCAGCTTGCAGCCTTCCGCACCTGGCGCAACACGACAACAGAACGCGCCGCGGCGCTGCTGACGGAGCGGTTTGCGTTCAACGTTCCACAACGGTGGAGCGTTGCGCATCTGTACCAGGCTATATTGGACGGCGAGCCCCATGTGCGGGACATTGCATACTTGACCACGCTGGCGGGCTATGTGCACTGGCGGCTGACGGGAGAAAGGGTACTGGGTGTGGGCGAAGCGTCGGGCATGTTCCCCATTGACAGCGCGGCATGCGGTTACGACGCGGGAATGGAAAAAACATTTGACGCGCTTCTGGCGCAGGCAGGTATGCCTTACCGCCTTGCGGATATTCTGCCCCGGGTGCTTTGCGCCGGCGCGGACGCGGGCACACTGACGGCGGAGGGCGCGTGCCTGCTGGACCCCACCGGCGTGCTGCGCCCCGGTGTGCCGCTGTGCCCTCCGGAGGGGGACGCGGGCACGGGCATGGCCGCCACCAACAGCGTGGGCGTGCGCACGGGCAATATTTCGGCGGGCACCAGCGTGTTTGCCATGGCGGTGCTGGAACGCCCGCTCGCCAGGGTGTATCCGGAGATCGATATGGTCACCACCCCCACGGGGCGGCCGGTGGCGATGGTACACTGCAACACCTGCACATCTGATCTGGACGCATGGGTGCGTGTGCTGGGCGAAATGGCCGGAGCCGCCGGTGCGAAGCTGGAAAAGCCGCGTCTTTACGACCTGTTCTATCAAAAGGCGCTGGAAGGCGAAGCGGATTGCGGCGGCCTTGTGAGCTACAACTATTACTCCGGCGAACCGGTGACAGGCGTGGAGAGCGGACGGCCGCTGTTCATGCGCCGTCCGGATGCACGCTTCACACTGGCCAATTTTGCACGTGTACAGCTTTACGCGGCAATGGCAACACTGAAGCTGGGCATGGATATCCTGTTGGTGGAGGAAGGCGTGCGGCTGGACACGCTGCTGGGCCACGGAGGGCTGTTCAAGACTCCGGTGGTGGGGCAGAAGCTGCTAGCGGGCGCGCTGGGCGTGCCTGTGGCTGTGATGGAAACAGCGGGGGAGGGCGGCCCTTGGGGGATGGCGCTTCTGGCGGCTTACCGCGTGCGCCGGGCCAAAGGCCAAACGCTGGAAGAATATCTGGCTGACGCGGTGTTCCGGGGGGCGCAGGGCAGCGTGCAGCAGCCGGACGCTGCCGATACGGCGGGCTTCGCGCGCTTTCTGGCGGATTACAAAACCGGGCTGGCGGTGGAAAAGGCCGCCGCGGCCGCGCTGCGCTAAAGGAGGGGAGGCCATATGCTGGAAGAACTGCGCAAAGCGGTATATGAGGCCAATCTGGAGCTGCCGCGCCGGGGCCTTGTCACATACACATGGGGAAATGTGTCTGGTGTTGACCGGGGCAAGGGCCTGATGGTCATCAAGCCATCGGGTGTGGAATATTCTGCGCTGCGCCCGGAAGACCTCGTGGTGCTGGATATGAATGGAAACCGTGTGGAAGGGGCGCTCCATCCGTCATCGGACGCAAAAACGCATCTGGAGCTGTACCGGGCATTCCCTGAGATTGGGGGCGTGGTGCATACGCACAGCGTCCATGCGGTGGCCTGGGCACAGGCCGGACGGGATATCCCGTGCTACGGCACAACCCATGCGGACTATTTCTATGGGCCGGTGCCCTGCGCGCGCGCGCTCACGGGCGCGGAGGTGGAAGAAGATTACGAGAAAAATACCGGAACGGTCATCGTTGAGACATTCCGTGCGAGGGACATTGACCCGGTCCATGTGCCCGGCGTCATCTGCCGCAGCCATGGGCCTTTCGCGTGGGGCAAAGACGCGGCGCAGGCTGTATATCATGCCGCGGTGCTGGAGGAAGTGGCGAAAATGGCGCTTCTGACGGTTCAGATCGACCCGGGCGCGGTTCCTGCACCCCAATATGTGCAGGACAAGCATTTCCTGCGAAAGCACGGCCCGGGCGCGTATTACGGGCAGGCCCGCGGATAGAGCCGCACGGCCCGCGCAGAACGCCGCCGCCGAACCATAAAAGAAAAACAAAACCGCTCCCTGCAGCCCATTCAACAGGCGTGCGGCGGGAGCGGTTTTCCATTTGCAAATCAACCGAAGCGCGTGCGGATGGCCTGCAGGGAGGCAGGATCTTCCACCCAGTTTTCCACATAGCCGCAGACGCAGCACACATAGCGGATGACCGGTATCTTGCCAAAGTTTTCAAAGTTGGAAGTATAAATATTGTTCCCGCTGGCGTAGCGGCCGCGGCGGTCCGGTATACGGACGATGTCCGAACCGCCGCATTTGGGGCAGCGACGGCTGTTTTTCATCCTCAATACTCCTTGCTCTCGTAAAATTTCACAGACACGAAAAAGGATGCGGCGCACAGCAGCACCAGAATAAGGCCGCCCACCGTGGCGATCATCGGCCAGGGCAGGCTCTCAACAAAGGCTGCGGCTCCGTCACCGAGCCAGCTGAAGCCCCAGACGATGAGCAGAAAGGGGAGGATAAAGCACAGCGTCATGGCAACGCGGGCCTTTTCTGCACCCAGCTTAAAAAACAACGGCAGCATGAACACGGTGACAAGCATGTATACGACGATGACGCCGCCGGTGCTGGCCGCGATCTCAAGAAAGCCGTTGCGGTAGGTAAAGCTGTCCAGCACGCCGCACAGGACAGATGCGATAACGCCCGTACCCAGCAGAGCGCCGTAAAAAAGCAGGTATTTCGCGCCCACGATGGCCCGGGGCGTGACGGGCAGTGTCAGCGCGTAGGAATCCCACCTGGATGCTTCGTCCACGCTGAAGCTGGAAATGAGCATCATCACCACGCTCATCGTCAGCATCGGGGAAAGAAAAGAGAAGTTTTTCATCAGGCCCACGGAGATGGCCAAATACAGCACAGTCATCAGCGCGAGCTGCTTGAGAAAATAAGTGCGAAGGGAATACATATCTTTCAGCATCAGTCCGGTCATGCGTCGTACGCTCCTTTGGCAAAAAAAGTCATGATATCGTCAATGGTGGCCTGCTCCGTCAGTATGCCGGGGTACAGGCGGGCCACTTCGGGCCGGTTGTCCACCAGCAGCTCGGCGTCGAATTTGCTGTCGCGCCGGCCCAGTATATGCGCGCCAGCCAGGGACGCGGCGCGCGCTTTTTCGCATTTCACCACGCCGTACTGCTCCAGGATATCGTCCTTTGTTTTGCTGAACACGATCTTTCCCTCGTGGATGAACGTGATATAGTCCGCCACTTTTTCCAGGTCGCTGGTGATGTGGCTGGAGAGCAGGATGCTGTGCTCCTCATCCTGAATGAATTCCAGGAACAGATCCAGCATTTCGCTGCGCACTACGGGGTCCAGCCCGCTGGTGGCCTCGTCCAGCACCAGCAGTTTGGGATGGTGCGCCAGCGCCGTGGTGAGCGCCAGCTTGGCGCGCATGCCCTTTGAGAATTCCTTAAACGGTTTTTCCATGGGCAGTGCGAACCGCTTGCAGTACGACGCGAACGACTCTTTGTCCCAGCGGCCGTGCAGGCGGCTCATCACGGCCGAGATATCCTTCGCGCGCATGCCCTCGTAGAAAAAGCTGCCGTCCAGCACAACACCGATATCCTGCCCGATGGCGCGGCGGTCCGTGACAGGGTCGCGCCCCAGTACCGAGATGGAGCCTCCGTCCGTGTGCAGCAGGCCCAGAATGGATTTGATTGTAGTGGTTTTGCCCGCGCCGTTCTCACCGATAAAGCCCATGATAGAGCCGCCCGGTACGGTAAACGAGACGTCCCGCAGGGAGAAATCCCTGTAATGCTTGCAAAGCCCGCGCACTTCGATCGCGCTGTTCATATTCTAATTTCCCTCCAATAAAAGTTCCAGCATCTGGCGCAGCTCCTGCGGCGATACGCCGCTGCGCGACGCGGTGTCCACAGCCTGCTGTAAGGCAGCCTCCACCCGCCGCAGCGCTTCTTCGCGCAGGAATTCTGCGTTCTTTGAGGCCACGAAGCTGCCCTTTCCCGCAACGGTTTCAATAAAGCCGTCGCGCTCCAGGTCTTCGTAGGCGCGTTTCGTGGTAATCACACTGATGCGCAGTTCCCTGGCCAGCGTGCGCATACTGGGCAGGGCGTCCCCCGCCGTGAGCGCGCCGGAAAGGATCTGGCTTTTGATCTGCACTGTGATCTGCTCGTAAATGGGCTTACCACTGGCATTGCTGATGATGATATCCATGAGGCACCTCGGAAATATTGTATATATACTGTATATACAATATATACCTGTATACACACGCTGTCAATAGGGAAAACAGGATTTTTATAAAAACGGCCGCGGCCGATCCGGCATATTTTTATGTGAATCCATACACTTTACGTCCCACACCGTAATTTTAGGGCCGTGGGCCGGAGTACTCCGCGGGTCCGGCTTTGCAAAGCTGCAAAAAAGCGGGACGGCCGAAGCCGCCCCGCAAAGGATGAGAAAAGAGGATGAAAAGAAAGCCGGTCAGGCGCCGCCTGAAGCAGAACTGCCGCCGGCCTCTTTTTCGCTGAAATGCAATTCCATCGTGCCCAGTACGGCGCGGAAAATGTCCGCGCTGCCGCCGTTCTCTTCATCCGTAAGGAAATGCAGCTCCACCACATAGCCGTCCAGTTCATAAAACATATACTGGGGATACCAGGGCTTGTCCGCGTCGTCGGGCCAGGTCTTCATGTGCAGGATGCGCAGCGCATTGCCGTTCAGCTCCGTGTCTTCGGTGGAAAGCAGGCCGTATCCCTCGGGGTAAAAGCTGTTGTCCGCATACGGCTCCGTCATGGCGTCTGTGAACGGAGACGCACCGGACGCGGCGGGCCACAGGTTCAGAACTTCGGCAACCTTGACGCCGTCCCGCGTAAAGGTGGTGTAATTGTCGTACTCCCAGTCCGTGGGCGCGCTGAGGATGACGAGGGCTTTTTCACCGGCGCCGCCGTCCGGATGCATGACAGGCAGGGATATGAAGCGGCGCGTCCAGCCGGAGGTATCCACAGAGGAGGATTCGCTGCTCGGGGACGAGCTGGAAGACGCGGGCGCGGAGGAAGCGCCGCCCGCTGTGGATAACGCGCCGGAGGATGCGGCGCTGCCGGAAGAAGCCGGCGGCAGGGAAGCGCCGCCCGTGGAAGAACCGGGAGCTTTACCGCAGGCGGCGAGGCAAACCGCCAGCGTCAGACAAAATGCAAAGGCTGTTATTTTTTTCATTGTAGTCCTCCTTTGCCGTCCGGCAGGGACGGCGCGTTTTCAATGTAAATGCTGCGGGAGGGGAACGCGAAAGAGGCGCCCTCCCCGGCCATGATGTCCATGATGCGCAGATTGACGTCCTCTTTTACCGCGCGGTATTCCACGATGTCGGTGGTTTTGGTGTAGAACTGCACGGCAATGTCGATGCTGCTGTCTGCGAATTCGGAAAGACGTACCTGCACGGTCTCGCTGTGTACGCCGGGGTGGTTTTCCAGCATGTCGCGCACCCGGTTCGTTACGGCTTCCACGGTTCGCTTGGGTGTTCCGTAGGTCAGGCCCAGCGTAAACTGCGCCAGCCGCATTTTCATACGCGTCCAGTTGGTGATGGGCTCTCCGCACAGCTTGGAGTTGGGTACAACGGTGAGGGCATCGGCCAGCGTGCGGATCTTTGTGCTGCGGAAGGTGATGTCCTCCACCGAACCCTCCAGAGATGCGGTGCTGATCCAGTCTCCCAGTTCAAAGGGCTTTTCAAAAATAATGACAAGGCCGCCGAAAAAGTTGCTGGCGGAGTCTTGGGCAGCCAGCGCAAACGTCAGGCCGCCCAGGCCCAGCCCGGCGATGAGGCTGTTGACGTTGTAGCCCATCTCGGTGACGACGAGTACGCCTGCGAACAGCAGGATCACAGCCTTGTAAATGCGTTCCAGAAACCGGATGACGGTGTCGCCCGCGCCCAGGTCAAAGCGGCTGCGCGTGCCCACAAGCGCCAGCTCTACACATTTGGAAGCCCCCAGCAGTCCCCAGGCCAGCAGCACGATGAAAGCGATACGTACGGCGTGATTCTGCACGGTGCGCCATGCGTCGGTGTGGATGAAATCAAAGGGCAGCAGCCGCACGCCGATGTACAGGCCGATGAGCGCAATGAACAGAGCGCACGGCCGGATGAAGCTTTGCAGCAGCGTGGAAAGATAGGGACGTTCGATTTTTTGCGCGGCTCGGGTAAGGCGCGGGCCGACCACATGCTTGAACACACGGCTGGCGATGAAAAAACCGGCGAACCACGCGGCGCAGATAAGGCACTGCACCAGCGTGTTGCTGTTTTGAGAAATATTTTCAATGGTCTCCACAGTTTCGGTCAAAAACAGTACCTCCTTTTGCGGCTCCGCGCGCGGATGTGCCGAACGCAAAACCAACCGTTTGAGTAGATAATACATAGTATAACATATTTGCCGGGAAATTTGTGGCCATTCTATTGCAATCACGCGAAAATGCGCTATAATATGGTACAGAAAGTCTGTTTCAGGGCGGGGTGAGATTCCCCACCGGCGGTGAAAGCCCGCGACCGGTATATGCGCAGCATGTACCGCTGATTTGGTGAAATTCCAAAGCCGACGGTGTGCGTGCCGTGTTTTTGCGCGGTGTGTCGAGTCCGGATGAAAGAAACGGCGGCAGTGCCAGATGTTTCGCCCTTTTGCGTTTCGCAGAAGGGCGTTTTTGTTTTGGCGGCGGCCCGGACACCCACGAGCAGGCCTCGAAATTTTATTTTGGAGGTTTTATCCATGCGCAATGTTTCCGCCAATACCCGCAAGCTCACCACGCTGGCCATGCTGGCCGCGCTGGCCATCGTCCTGGTGGCGCTCATCCATTTCCCGCTGGTGCCTGCCGCGCCTTTCCTTGAATATGACCCCGCGGACATCCCCATTTTCATCGGAACCTTTCTGTTCGGCCCGGCCGCGGGGCTGGCACTCACGGCCGTGGTGTGCGTGATTCAGGGCGTAACGGTCAGCGCGGCCAGCGGCCCCATCGGCATCGTCATGCATTTTCTGGCCACGGGCACGTTTGTGCTCCTGGCGGGCAATTTGTACCGGGCGCATCGTACGCGCAAGGCCGCGCTGCTGGGCCTTGCCGCGGGCACGCTGGCCATGACGGCCGTGATGTGTGTGTGCAACCTGGTGTTCACACCGCTGTTTATGGGTTCGCCCGTGGGCGAGGTGGTGAAGCTGCTGCTGCCGGCCATCATCCCGTTCAACCTGGCCAAGGCGGCCATCAACAGCGTCATTACGTATCTTGTGTATAAGCCCATCAGCCGTCTGGTGTTCGGCGAAAAAGAACCGGCCGCCTCTTGACAGGCGCATGGCGTTCTGCTATACTGTTATACACAAATGAATAAACCTTATCAAGAGCGACTGAGGGAACAGGCCCTGTGACGTCCGGCAACCTGCTTGTAACAGCAAGGTGCCAAATCCTGCGGGTAACACCGAAAGATAAGCTGATGCAAAGGCCCGGTGTTGTCTGCCGGGCCTTTTTTACGCGCTTTTGCAGGAAACAGGAAAGGAAAACAAAAATGGCAAGAAAGCTTTTTACCTCTGAATCCGTCACCGAGGGGCATCCCGATAAGATCTGCGACCAGATCTCCGACGCCATTCTGGACGCGCTGCTGGAAAAAGACCCGAACAGCCGTGTGGCCTGTGAGGTGACCGCCAGTACGGGCCTTGTGCATATCATGGGCGAGATCACCACGGAAGGCTATGTGGATTTCCAGAAGATCGTGCGCGACGTGGTGCGGGACATCGGTTATACCCGCGCCAAATACGGCTTTGACGCGGACACATGCGCCGTGCTTTCCAATGTCGACGAGCAGAGCCCCGATATCGCCATGGGCGTGAACCCGGGCGGCGCGGGCGACCAGGGCATGATGTTCGGCTACGCCTGCCGCGAGACGCCGGAGCTGATGCCGCTGCCCATTTCGCTGGCGCACAAGCTGGCAAAGCGGTTGACGGACGTACGCAAGAACGGTACGCTGGACTATCTGCGCCCGGACGGCAAGAGCCAGGTGACTGTGGAATACGAGGGCAACAGGCCCGTGCGTGTGGACGCTGTGGTCATTTCCACTCAGCACGCTCCGGAGGTGGAGATGGAGGCGCTGCGCAAAGATATTCTGGAGCATGTGATCCGCCCTGTCGTTCCCGCCGAGCTGCTGGACGAACAGACGAAATACTATGTCAACCCCACGGGCCGCTTTGTCGTGGGCGGGCCGCAGGGCGATTCGGGCCTGACGGGCCGCAAGATCATCGTGGACACCTACGGCGGATATGGCCGCCACGGCGGCGGTGCGTTCAGCGGCAAGGACCCCACGAAGGTGGACCGAAGCGCGGCTTATGCCGCGCGCTGGGTAGCCAAAAATGTGGTGGCCGCGGGGCTGGCCGAGCAGTGTGAGGTGCAGCTTGCCTACGCTATCGGAGTGGCCGAGCCGGTGAGCATCCGTGTGGACACCTTCGGCACAGGCGCGGCGGATGAGGCAGCCATCGAAGCCGCGGTGGAACAGGTGTTTGATCTGCGGCCGGCGTCCATCATCGAGCAGCTGGGCCTGCGCAGGCCTGTTTACCGTCAGCTTGCGGCCTACGGCCATATGGGACGTGAGGAGCTGGGCGTTGCATGGGAGCAGACGGATAAAGCCGGGGCCCTGCGTGCGGCCATGGGCCTGTAAACGGAAAATGCATCGTTTTCCGCGGCGCAGCGCATAAAACGCCGAGAAAATAAAAAAGAAGGAGCCGGAGGGCAGAAAGGGCGCGCCGCTTTTTTTGCCATCCGGTTTGTGTTATACTATAAAAAATGGCCGTGGGCTATTTTTTTGGGCCATGCAGGCCGTCCCTGGCCTGCGGCCATTAAGATGAGCTTTTTATGGCTTTGCTGTGCAAAGCTATAAAATAGTTCCGCCCCGCCGCTGCGGCGGCGTCGGGAGCAATGAATGCATCCGCCGGCGGGGCCGTGACAACGATGAAAAAGGGAGAAAACACCGTGCGTTATGATGTCGTGATGGTGACCTACAACAGCATGAAATGGCTGCGCGCATGTGTGGCCGCGCTGGCCGCCGTGCAGTATCCGCTGGAGGAGCTGCACCTTGTTTTCGCCGACAACGGCTCCACCGACGGCACATTGGAGGAGCTGCGGCGCGTGGCAGGGGAATACCCGGCTTTCGGCGGCTTTACCGTGGCGGAAAACGGCGCGAACCTTGGGTTCGGCGCGGCATGCAACCGCGGCGCGGCAAAGGGGAGCGCGCCGCTGCTGTTTTTTTTGAATTTGGACACCGAAGTCTGGCCCGACGTATTCCTACGCCTGGACGAAGCCGCCGTGCGCGCGCCGCAGGAAACGGCGGCGTTTGAGTGCCGTCAGCTTCCCTATGAAACCGGGCATCACATCGATCCCGTAACGCTGGAGACAAGCTGGGCCAGCGGCGCGGCGCTGGCCGTCCGGCGCGCTGCCTTCACGTCTGTCGGCGGTTTTGACGAACACCTGTTCATGTACTGCGAGGATGTGGACCTCTCCTGGCGGCTGCGCGCCGGAGGATACCGGCTGCAATACGTGCCCGCAGCGCGCGTCACCCATTATTCCTATGAGAACGGCGGCCCCAAATTGGGAGAATATGCGGGCAGCTTCTACGGCAATTTGCTGCTGCGTTATAAGTTCGGCTCCTGGCGGGATATCTGGCGCGGGCATAAAATGTATTTGGGCGCGCTTCGCCGTCCGCTGCATTTCAACGGTGTGCGCCGCGTTCTGGCAAAAAATTATCTGCGTCATTTTGTAAAGCTGTGGCCTTTCCTGTTCTGGCGTTTTTCTCACCGTGCCGAATACGGCGCGCGTCCGGCACGCTTCGAGGGCGGCTTTTCGCCGGACAGAGGCCTGTGGAAATTTACGCCGCCGCAGGAAGAACCACTTATTTCCGTCATCGTGCGCGCCTGCGGCCGGCCGCAGACACTGAAGCGCACGCTGGAGAGCCTGCGCTGGCAGACCTACCGCAATTTTGAGATCATCGTCACGGAGGACGGCGCGCCTGCGGCGCGGGAAATGGTGAAGCGGGATTTTGCGGAGCTGCCCATACGCTATCTGAACGACGGCCTGTTTCACGGCCGTGCGGCCAACGGCAACCGGGGGCTTGCGGCGGCGCGGGGAGCGCTGTGCAACTTTCTGGACGATGACGATTTCTTTTATCCCGATCACCTGGAACTGCTGGCGGGTGTGCTGTGCGCGCACCCGGAAGCGGACCTTGTGCTGGGCAGCGCCATGGCGATGTTCGTGGCGAAGGACGGAACCGTCACAGAGGTGCGCCCCATGGTATTCGACCGCATCGACCGTTTTACCATGTGCCAAAACTGCCGCATTCCTATACAGACCGTGCTGTTCCGCCGCAGCCTGTTTGAGCGGTACGGCGGCCTCATTGAAACGCTGGATGCCCATGAGGATTGGGGGATGTGGCTGAAATATCTGGAGCACGGGCGCCGCATCACCCCCCATGCGCCGGACGTGCGCCGGGCCACCAGCCTTTTCGTGCAGCCTGCGGCCCAAAGCGACGCAGCTGTGCGCATGGAGGCATACCGCAAAAGCGACGCGGATTTTTACAATGATGCTTCGCTGTGCTTCAACGTCACGCTGGCAGATATGCGCCGCTATTATGACGACATGATCGCGGATATGCGCTGCCTGGAGGCGCGCGGCGAGCTGCATGAATTTTTGGAACAGCAGGCAAAGCGCGGTGAATAAACCGCCCGCGCCGCACAGTCCGGCCCTGTTTTTCATATGCTGGGAGTAGTGTCAGGGAAAACGGAGGTGCATGAAATGCTGAGCGGAGTAATGCTGATCATCGTGACGATGTTCGCGGTGCTGGGCGCGTATTATTTATCGGACCTTCTGACGAACTGCCTGTTCCGCCGCAGAAAAGCGGCGGAGGCGCTGGTGGTGCTTCGGGCGGACACAAGCGAGCAGATGTGGGCCGGCGTGCTGGATGCACGCGCGGCCTTGCCGGACACCGCGGTGGTGGTGCTGTGCCCGCAGGAGGACGCTTTCACGCCGCCGGGAGCGGGAATGCGGGGTGTGGCCTTCGCTACGCCGGACACACTGGCGCAAGTGGTGCAGGCCCAGCTCACGGTACAGGAATAACGCACCGCGCAGCTTCGGCGTGAAGCAGAGAAGAGCGCGGTGCGTCAAAGAAAACAAAGTGGAAAAAGAAATACCCGGGAAAAAGCCGGCAGCCGCAAAGCCGGATGCATTTGCGGAGCAAAGTGCAAGCCACACGGCGAATGCCGCCCCGGGCCGCCTTGTACGGCGAGCAGAGCCGAAGGCGCTGTCCGCAGGCAGCATGGCGGAGAAGCCCGGCTTTTTCGACAGGCGAAAGAATAAAAGGGAGACGCGCATGGCGCAGGAACAGGAATGGCAGACCCTTTCGGGCACAGTTGAAAATATCGTATACTGCAACGAGGAAAACGGCTACACGGTGCTGGAATTTTCCAGCGGGGGAGACCTTTACACCGCGGTGGGCGAGCTTTCGGATGTAAATGTGGGAGAAGATGTGACGCTGCACGGCCGCTTTGTCACACACCCCAGCTTCGGCGAACAGTTCCGCGTGGAGGCGTGCGAGGTGCGCATGCCGGAGAGCGCAACGGCGATCCGGCGCTACCTTGCCAGCGGCGCGCTGCCGTACATCGGCAAAGCACTGGCAGGGCACATCGTGGATGTTTTCGGCGCGGACGCGCTGGAGGTCATCGCCAGCGATCCCATGGCGCTGACGAAGATCAAGGGCATCACGCCGGAAAAGGCTCTGGCGGCTTCCAACGAATTCAAGCGTATCTTCGGCGTACGGGAGGCCATTGGATATCTGGCGCGATATAACCTGCCGGCCTCCGCCGCTGTCGCGCTGTTCCGCCAGTACGGGCCTGATACAGTCGAGGTCGTCTCGCATAACCCGTATGTGCTGTGCGGGTATCCCGCTTATCAGGATTTCGGCGTGGCGGACGCCATTGCCCAGAGCATGAGCCTTGAGTATGACGCGCGGGAGCGCGTGTGCGCAGGGCTTTTGTTCGTGCTGCGCCACAATCTGCAGAACGGCCACGCCTGCCTGCCGCAGGACAAGCTGTGCGGCGCGGCCTCCGGTTTTTTGGGCGTGGAGCCGGAGACTGTGGCTTCCACGCTGGCTTTCATGCTGGAAAACAACGATTTATGCGCCGTGGAATATCGGGAAAAAGCATGGGTATACCTGCCTGAATATATGCGGGCGGAGCTTTCCGTGGCCCGCCACCTTCGCTGGCTGATCAAGTATCCCTGCGCCGGGGGCGAGCACGCGGAAAAGACCATCGCCCGCATCGAAGCGGCGCAGGGCATCACCTATGCGCCCTTGCAGCGGGAGGCGATTGCAGCGGCGCTTGGCGCCAATGCTCTGGTGCTCACAGGCGGGCCGGGCACCGGTAAAACGACGGCTGTAAACGGCATGCTGGCCGCGTTTGAGCAGAATGGGGACCGCGTGGCCCTGGCCGCACCCACAGGCCGTGCTGCGAAACGCCTGTCGGAGCTGACAGGCCGCAAGGCAAAGACCATCCACCGCCTTTTGGAGGTGGATTATACGAACAATGACACCGTGCGCTTCATCCACAACGAAAAAAACCTGCTGAAATGCGACGTTGTGGTGATTGACGAAATGAGCATGGTGGATGTGATGCTGTTTGAGAGCCTGCTGCTGGCGCTCAAGCCGCAATGCAAGATCATTATGGTGGGAGACGAGGATCAGCTGCCCAGCGTGGGCGCCGGCAACGTGCTGGGCGGCGTTATCGCCTCCGGCGTAGTGCCTACGATTCGTCTGCGGGATATCTTCCGCCAGGCGGCCGAGAGCATGATCGTCTCCAACGCGCACCGCATCGTCACAGGACAGCTGCCCGGCAAGGGCTCGCGGGACAGCGATTTCTTCATGCTGGAATCCGACGGCGAAGCCTGCCAGCAGCTGGTGTGCGACCTTGTGTGCCGCCGCCTGCCTCAGAGCTACGGGTTCGACCCGTTCGAAGACATTCAGGTGCTGTGTCCGTCTAAAATTGGCCCGCTGGGCACGGTTGCACTGAACGCGGCGTTGCAGCAGCGGCTGAACCCGCCCGCACCGGGCCGCCCGCAGCTGAATATCCGCGACAAGATCCTGCGTGTGGGCGATAAGGTGATGCAGGTGCGCAACAATTACGACATTCCGTATACCCGGCCCGACGGCGGCGAGGAGGGCGCGGGCGCGTTTAACGGCGACATGGGCGTGATCGTCGATGTGGACGTGCGCGGCGGCAGTGTGACGGTGCGCAGCGAGGACAGGCTGCTGGTATACACCGCCGAGCATGTGCGGGAGCTGGAGCCGGCCTATGCCGTCACCATCCACAAAAGCCAGGGCAGCGAATTCCCGGCTGTCATCATTCCGGTGATGGACGTGCCGCCCAAGCTGTGCTACCGCAATCTTCTGTATACAGGCGTCACACGTGCAAAAACGCTTTGTATCCTTGCGGGCCACAGTGCGGAGGTGGCGCAGATGGTGCGCAGCGTGCGGAGGAACAAACGATTTTCCTGTCTGGCCGATCTGATCCGGGACGAAACGCTGTGAACAGGGGAGGGATAGCTCTTTGAAAAAATCAAAGCGGTTGTTTGAGCTGTGCGCGGATATCCTGTTCCCGCGCCGCTGCCCTTTCTGCGATGCGGTTTTGGGCTTTTCCGGCCCATGTGCCGTATGCGGGCCGGCGCTGGCGTGCATAAGCCGTCCTCTAAGGCAGCCGGTACCGAAGCAGGGGCACGCGCTGGAGCATCTGAATGCGGCGTATGCGCCGTATTTCTATGAACCGCCTGTGCGGGACGCGGTTCTGCGGCTGAAATTTGAAAACCGCACCGATCTTGCACGCCCGTTGGCATTGCTGCAGGCAGAGGCGTTGAAAGCGGCGGGGTGTCTGGGAGATGTGGATGCATTGGTCCCGGTGCCTTCCGGCAGAGGGGAGCGGCGGAGCCGCGGCTATGACGTGCCGTTGATGCTGGCGCGCGCGTTGGGCCGGGAGCTGGGTCTGCCTGTGGTGCAGGCGCTTTGCAAAATACGGGAAACGCCCCGGCAGATGGCTCTTTCCGGCGGGGAACGCCGGAAAAATTTGAAGAATGCATTTTCAGCCCGGCCGGATGCGCCGCTGGAGGGAAAGCGGATTTTGCTGGTGGATGATGTGCTCACCACCGGCTCCACGTTAAACGAATGTGCAAAAGCCCTGCGCGCGGCAGGCGCGGCGGAATGCCGGGGCGTATGCGCGGCGGCGACGCGCTGAACCCGGAAAGGCAAAAAAGGTCGAGCGCGGGCCGGAGGCGGCGTGGTATCCTATGCCTGCCTGGCAGATGCGGGCCGCGGGCGAAGGTGCGCTTAAGGCGAAGCAAGCGTCTGGCGGCAGGACGGAAGCCTTGGTGTCGGGAGGGAACGGCATGACGCAGCAGATCGAAGCGGTACAGCGCATGCAGGATTATATCGAACAGAATCTGGCTGGGGAGATCACCCCGGCGGACCTGGCCCGGGCCGCGCTGTTTTCGCCCTGGTATGCGTACCGGCTGTTCCGGCGGCACACAGGGCTGACGCCGGCGGATTATATCCGTCGGCTGCGGCTGTCACGCTCCGCATTGCGCCTGCGGGACGAAGGCTGCCGTATTACAGACGTGGCGTTCGAGCTGGGGTTCGGCAGCGTGGACGGTTATCAGCGGGCGTTTTTTCGCGCCTTCGGCTGCAACCCGGGCGAATACGCGGCAAGGCCTGTTCCGCTGTGCCTTTTTGTTCCCTACGGGGTAAGATACCGGGAATTGCGAAAGGAGCCGAAAAAAATGGAAAATGTGAAAACGGTGTTTGTACAGCGTGTGGAAAAGCCCGCGCGGAAGGTCATTTTGAAGCGCGGCGTAAAGGCGCGGGATTATTTCGCCTACTGTGAAGAGGTCGGCTGCGATGTTTGGGGCATGCTCACCAGTATGAAGTCCCTTTGCGGAGAGCCGGTGTGCCTGTGGCTTACGCCGGAGCAGCGCGCTCCGGGCACGTCTGAATATGTACAGGGTGTGGAGGTTGCGATGGATTATGACGGACCCGTACCCGAGGGCTTCGACGTGATTCGCCTGCCGGCGGCGGAATATTTGATGTTTCAGGGTGAGCCGTTTGCAGAGGAGGATTATTGCGAGGCCATCGGGCAGGTGCGCGGGGCCATCGAGAAGTACGACCCCGCCTGTCTGGGCTATGTGTGGGACGGCGCGAATCCACGTATACAATTGGAGCCTGTGGGTGACCGGGGCTATATCGAGCTGCTGCCCGTGCGGCCCGCAGAGCGCTGAGCCATACCGGGGAAAATAAAAAAGCGCGTTTGACACTTTGTCAAACGCGCTTTTTTCATGCTCTGCACAGGCTCACTTGAACAGGTGGATGTCTCCGCTTTGGTTGAGCTGCACCAGGACCGTGGCGATGATGGGCAGGCCGAACAGCCCTACAAAACCGAACAGATAGGTGCCGACAAACATGCACACAAGCGTTACCAGCGGATACAGGCCGATCTGCTTGCCTACCACGCGCGGCTCCAGCATCTGGCGCACCACGGTGATGATGGCATATAAAATAAGAAGCCCGATGCCCAGCGGGAAGTTGCCCAGAATCAGCATGGCCGCCGCCCACGGGATGAGCACCGTGCCGGTGCCGAGCACAGGCAGGATGTCCACAATGGCGGTGAGCAGCGCGAAGAGCAGGGCGTAGTCCACCCGCAACAGAGAAAAACCGATGAGAAGCTCCACAAAGGTGATGCTCAGCAAAATGGCATAGGCCCGTCCGAATTTGAAAATAACGTCCACGCCCTTTTCCTTCACCTTGAACAGCATGTCCCGTGCTTTTTTGGGCAGTTGACGCGCCAGGAAAGAGGTGATGGCATAATAATCCGAAACGAAGAAAAACGACGCGACGATGGTGATGATGAACTTAACGAGGAACGACGGCACAGAACCGGCCACATTCGTTACCGCGCTCAGAGCGCCTGTGGAGATGGCAGTGACCATTGAGGACAACGAGGACGACAGGCTGTTGCCGGCGCTTTCCACAAAATCCGTCAGCGTGGGGTTCAGGGCCATTACCCAGTTTTCCAGTGTATCCTGCAGCGAATTCAGCGCCGGGGCCACAACCGTGTCGTACACCTGCGGCAGCGCGTAGAAAATATCGCGGCAGAAAATCACAAGCCGCGTACCCAGCACCGTGATGAGAGCGGCCGCCAGAACATAAAACGCAATGAGCAGCAAAACCGAAACGGGCTTGCGCCCAAGCTTTGTTTTTTGTGTCACCCAGTTGATAACGGGCTTCAGGATAAAGGCAATAAGAAACGCTACCAGAAAGGGCATCAGGAACGGCAGCGCATATTTCAGCACGGCGTAGGCCAGCCCGAGGATGATGCAGTAAAACAGGACCCTGATGATAAAGGCCCGCATCTTTTCGATTTGCAAGCACTCACCTCCATGTCCGGCTGCGCAGCGCGTGCCGGTGATTGGGCGCCGTGAAAAATATACAGCACCCATAATATCTTATTATATCCCTGTCCGTGCGGAAAATATAGGATATCCGCAAAAGTTTACGTTTTTTTCAAAAAGTGCGCAAAAAGCTCATGCAGCGGGAATATCCTCCACAAGCACCACGGCGGCTTCCCGTACCGCACCGCTGTGCAGGTACTGCACCGTCACCGTGTCCCCGGGCGCGTGCCCGGACAGAGCGGTCTTTACGTCGGTCATCGTTTCAATGGCAAGCCCGTCGATGGAGAGAAGGTAATCGCCGTTCGTCAGGCCCGTTTTGCCGCCGTTGTTCACATATACGCCCAGCCGCCCGGTGCCTGCGAAAATCGCAGAGCGGTAGGATGTCAGCTCCACCAGCTCCATACCCAGCGACGGCCTGCCGCTGACATAGCCCTGGGTGATGAGCTGCTCGATGACGGGACGCGCTGTGTCGATGGGAATGGCGAAGCCGAGGCCCTCCACGTCCGAGCCGGAGGATTTGGAGTTCACCACGCCCACCAAACGCGCCTGCGCGTCGAACAGCCCGCCGCCGGAGTTGCCGGGGTTGACAGCCGCGTTGGTCTGCAGCAGCGTCATATGCTCTCCGTCAATGCTGATCACCCGGTCCTTGGCGCTGATGATACCGTCCGTTACCGTGCCGCCCAAACGGCCCAGCGGGTTACCGATGGCAACCACGGGCTGACCCACCACAAGGTCCGCTGAGGTGCCCAGTGTGGCGGGAATGAGCCCCTGTGCCTGTACGCGGATAACAGCAAGGTCGGTCTTGGCGTCGGTGGCCAGCAAAGCGGCGTCCAGGGTGGTGCCGTCATGCAGGCGCACCGCAATGCTGTTTGCACCGCTGATAACGTGGTCGTTTGTGACGATATAGCCGTCGGCAGAGATGATCACACCGCTGCCTGCGCCTGTGGCAACATATTGGTTGAAATAGCTGCCGGTCTGCACGGATTCCGTTGTGATCTCAACAACGGAATCGCTGGCCGCCGCGGCAACGCTGGCCGCATCCAGGCGCGCGCCCCCGGTCACGGGTGTGTTTCCGGACGGCGCCTGATACACCACGACGTTCTGCGGTTCGGGCATGGTACGGCTGTTGGCGTATACAGTGCCGAAATAGGCCGCTGCGCCGCACAGCGCCACCAGCACAAGCCCGTACAAAAACGGGTGGCGCTTTCTCTGCCTCGCGGGGACCATGTCGATCACGGGCCCGCTGCCGCCCGGCGCAGCGAACGGCCCGTCCGCACGCCGGTCTCCCTGCGAATGATACCCCTGTCCGTCCGGCCCCTGCGGGCCGTAAGAATAAACGCTCATACTTCATCGCTCCTGTTGCGGATGGAGCGTGCTCCGCCGTACCGGAGGTGAAAAGACGTGCCGCCCCAACGTATGCTATTATGATACCCGCTGCGCACAAAGAAGAAAAGAGACAAAAAGTAAATTTTGTCAAAACACGGACGCGCAGGCAAACAAATGCGGCCGGAGACGGAAAACGCCGTGCAACGGGCAGAATGCCGCCGCACGGCGTTTGGAGTATAGGATTCAACCAACACGATACAGGTCCCGCCGTGCGGTGACGGTAAGCCCGCTGCTGTCGGTGACGGCAGCCACAAGCTCCGCCCCCCTCTGCGGTGTGGCGTAGACCTCTTCCGGGAAGGAAAGATAGTAGGTGATGCCGGAAAGGATCTCTTCCGCCTGTTCATCGGCGGCTCCGGCGCCGCCGGAGACAAGCTGAAAATCAGCCGAAAGATCCATCTCCTGCCGCTGTACCGCCTCGCCGTCGATCACCAGCTCGATCACCGCATGCGCGGGAACGGCGGAGTTTTCGCGGTAAGCGCGATTTACCGAAAGTTCAAAATCCCCGCCCAGCGTCATTCCGGCGGTACCGTCCGTCCTGCGCCCGGAGTGTTGTGCTTTAAATTCCGTGGGCGTCACCGAAACCGTCGTCTGGTAGCCCGAGACAAAATCGTATTCCCGGAACAGCTCCTCCGTTTGGGCCTCCCCGTCCAGCGTGAAGCTGACGGATACCGCAAAGTCCTGGTATTCCATTTCCAGGGGAACGGCCAACTCTGCACGGAACACATTGCCCGCCAGCAGCGTCCCGGCGGCTGTCTGAGGCGCACCGCTCTCCGGCGTAAGAGTGAACACGGCGGAAAGACCGTCGCGGTAGTTTTTGGGGGTGGCCGTAACCGTCAACGGTACGCGGCGTTCTGTGCCGGGCGCGCCGTAGTCCCAATCAAAACCAGCCACGATGCTGGCCTGCTGGCGCAGGCTCTCTTCTATGCTGGACTGGATGGATGAGATACGCATATCGATACTGCCTTCGATGCCGGCCACATTTGCGCCGATGCCGTCCACACGGCTGGAAAGCTCCCGCATGCGGCCCCCGTAATACACACCGAGGTACACCAGCGCCGCACCCACGCAGGCGAGCGCGGCGGCAAGGCCCGCAAGAAGGATGCGCTGGCGGTGGGCCGCATGGGCCTGCGCCGCATTTTGTGCGTCCAGCAAGGCTTTTACACTTTCCAGCGCCACTCCGTCCTGTCCGGTGGTATTTGCTGTGCCGGACTCTTTTCCTGTCAGCAGCTCGTCGCAGCTTACGCCCAGCGCGCGGGCCAGCTCCTGCAGATTATCCAGCCCGGGCAGAGAAGCGCCGCTTTCCCATTTGCCGATGGCCTGACGGGAGACGCCCACCTGTTCGGCCAAAGCCTCCTGGGAAAGGCCTGCCGCCCGGCGCAGCGCAAGGATGCGTTCGTTGATCGTCATAGTTGTGTCCTCCTGAGGAAAAGTGAGGCAGGAACAGGCCCGTCCTCCGGTTTCATCCTAACAAAAGCGCGGGAGCGGGGCCACCAACTGGGTGTTCCATTTCGGCAACCGGCGGTTGCCATGGCCTTATTGTAGCATGTTGAGACGAAGTTTGTCAGGTGATTTGAAAAAGAACGTATAAAGCCTGCCGGGGGGTGTGGTATAATAACCTCAAAGCTGCCGCTTGCGCGGCTGCGCGTGTGCATGGCACACGCCCCTGTGCTGGCGCGCAGGGCTTTGAGAACATTGAACCATGCAAAACCGCAGCAGGTGCGGTTTTGTTGTGGCCGCTGCGCGGCAGAAAGAAGGTAAAGACGGAATGATTATCAGCGCGAGCCGCCGCACGGATATTCCGGCGTGTTACGGACAGTGGATGATGGCGCGCCTGAGGGCGGGAGAGGTGCTTGTACCGAACCCGTATAACGCGTCGCGTATCAGCCGCGTGGCCCTTTCGCCGGGCAACGTGGACTGCATCGTGTTTTGGACGAAAAACGCCGCGCCCATGCTGCCGCTGCTGGATGAGCTCGACGCGCTTGGATACAAATACTATTTTGAATATACAGTAACGGGCTACGGCTCTGCACTGGAGCCGGGCCTGCCTGAAAAAGCGCGCACGGTGGATACGTTTCTTCGTCTGTCCGAGCGCCTCGGCCCGGAGGGCGTGGACTGGCGGTTCGACCCGGTGCTTCTTACGCCCTCCATCACTCCCGCGTGGCAGCTAGAGCGTTTCGGCGCGCTGTGCCGTGCGCTGCACGGAGCCACCCGGCGGTGTGTTTTCAGCTTCGCGGACCCATATCCGGGCATTCGTCCGTCCATCGCTCCGTTGGAGGAAGCGCAGATGCGCTTGCTGGCGAAAGGGTTTGCAGACATTGCGGGAGAGTATGGGCTGCCGCTGTACACCTGTGCCGAGGCTGTGGAGCTTTCCGAATACGGCATCCGGCACGCGGCGTGCATCGACAGCGCGAAAGTGGAGCGTATCGCAGGGTATCCCATCCGGGTGGGAAAGGATCCCGGCCAGCGCCCGGCCTGCGGCTGTGCGGCGTCCGTGGATATCGGTGTATACAATACCTGCCCCAACGGCTGCACCTACTGCTATGCCACCACACGCCCGGCGCTGCTGCGGCGCGCCCGCGCCGTCCATGCACCGGACGCGCCGATGCTCACCGGGTGGCCGCGGGGCGGCGAACAGATCACAGACCGCACGGGTCCTTCGCTGCGTGCGGAACAGACATCGCTGTTTGACAACCTTTAAAAGTCAAAAAGGAAGGAGACCCGGAGATGGGTCTCCTTCCTTTGCGGTTGCCGCCAAAGCCGCAGCCCTGTGCGGAATAGCAAACGCTTTGTGCGGCGCTGCCGCTCATTGTTTTCCTCGATTTTCCTTTCCGGTGCACAAGGGGGAAGTTTGAGCGCTTCGCACACAAATCACCCTTTTGTGCTGCAAGGTGTCTGTCCGGCCGGCGTAGGCCCGGGCGGGCAAACGGTTTTTTGTTTTTTCAAGTGGACAGACAGGTTGCCGAAAAAGCTGCGCTTTTGCGCCGGGCTGCCTGCGAACAGGGCTTTCGGCCCCGTTCACCGCGCACGGCGGGCTTCGGCGGCCGTTTCGCTCTACACGCCCCGGCACTGGCCCTGCGGGGCGTCGCGGGGTCACTTTAAATGAAAAAGGGGCGTTTGTGCGCTAAGAGCCGCGCTTTCAGCGGGGTGGTCCGCAAGGGAGGCTTCGTGCCGCTCCGATACGCGCCTGCGGGCGCGGTCACCACCCCTTTTTTGCGGCATTCGCCGCGTGGCTTGCACTTTGCAGCGCAACGATGCATGGCTTTGCCGCCGCCGGCTTTTTCCCCGGACGTTTCTTTTCCTTCTTTGCCTTTTTCGACCGTTTGAAAAATCATTTCTTTTCAACCGCCACCCAGATTTCGCAGGCATAGTTGGGGTCGTCCACATCTGCCGAGGGATACGCCTCAAAATCCGTTCCGCCGCAGGGCTGATACTCACTGGCCGGGAAAAATTCGCTGCATATCTTTTGGTAAAGGTTTTGAAGGGCCTCCGGCATTCGCCCGGTGCAGGGAAATACAACATAAGTGTGGGCCGGGATGTCTTCTACGGTCAATCCCGCATCCGTGACGGGTACTCCGTTGTAAGGCGCGCCGATGGCGTAGGGGAATTCCGCATCCGCGGCATCCCGTCCGAAGCTGGCGCCCACGATTCGGTCGCCAAAAACATTGGGTTCCGGGATATAGCGGCACAGCGCCTCGATGGTTCCGTCGGTGATGCATTCGCGCCAAAATGGGGCGATTACCGCCTCCGTCAATTCGGCCCGGCTGGGAATTTGCTTTTTTCGGCAGATGAGCCGGAAGGCTTCCACCGTTTCGATCCTGTAATCCATTGTGCTTCCTCCATCCAAAGTAAGTTTCACGGAAAGAGGGGAAAAAGCTTTGAGCGCCGCGCCATGCTTTGCCTGTGAGGGAGGCACGCCGTGAAAGCGGGTAAAGGCACGGCTGAAACTCTCCGGCGTATCATAGCCGTATTTCAAAGCCGCGTCGATTACCCGAATGTCCGACGATGCAAGTTCGCTGCCGGCCAGAGTGAGCCGCCGCATTCGAATATAGTCTCCCAGCGTAAAGCCGCACAGAATGCTGAACACCCGCTGAAAATGAAAGCTGGACGAATAGGCCTGCTTCGCTGCTTCTTCATAGTCAACGGGTTCCATCAAATGGGCTTCCACATAATCCAGCGCCCGCTGTATCCCGGTGATCCAATTCATTGTACCATCCCTTTCCGCGTGATTCCATGATAAAGGAATCCGCGTTCCCGTTCCTGACATCCTGTGCCGTCTGCTGTCACGCGGAGGGGAAGCGGCGGAAGAATTTCATTTCAGCCAGCCGCAGCGGGCCATGTCCACGCGGCCGTCCGGCAGGAAAACCACGCCTTCTTCCTCCAGCAGTGCGCGCTGTACGCCTTCGCCGCCAAAGGCAAGGCCGCCGCACAGGCCGCCGTCTTTAAACACCACACGGTGGCACGGGATGTCGCCCGGCTCGGGGCTGCGGTGCATCGCGAAGCCGACGCCCCGCGCGCCGCGCGGATTCCCGGCAAGAAACGCCACCTGCCCGTAAGAGGCCACGCAGCCCCGTGGGATTTGCTGTACGACCTCATAAATGCGTTTTGTGAATTCAGACGCCATGCTCTCCGCTCCCTTTCTGCCCCCCGCGCGCCACGCGCACCTGGACCTCCGTCAAATACTCGTCCACCCGCGCGGTGTCGTGGGCGTCGATGTGGTAAAGCTCCATCACAGGCCCGTCCTGCCGCAGGCCCTGTGCGGCCAGGCGGGGCCACAGCGCGGCGCATACGTCCGCAAGCTGGTTGTATGGGCCGCGGTAAAAAACGCTGGCGTAAGCGCCCGCAGGCAGCGCGCCGTCCGCTTCCCGCCTGCGGCAGCCCAGGTAGAACACGCTGCAAAAATGGTTGTAGATCCCCCGGGCGCGCTGCGATTCGTCCAGCACCGCGCCCATGCACTGGGTACCCAGCGCGCGAATGACCTCCTCGTGGCGGTGGGCAAGTTTTTTCAGTGCGAAGTCGATCTCGCGCTCCAGGATAACGTCCTCCTGCAATTGCAGACAGGGGCGTTCCGGCAGCTCCAGCAGGCGCAGCAGGCCCGGTTCCTGTCCGTCATACCGCTCCAAACGCGCCCGGCGCGCATCCACGGCGGCACGCGCGTCCCGCAGGGCGGCAATGCGCGCCCGGATGGCCGCGTCCTGCTCGTCCAGCATGTCCAGTGTGGAGGCCACTGTACGTTCCCCGAAATAACGGCGCATGTGCTCCACGGGCATGTCCAGCGCCCGCAGGGCGCGGATTACGTTCAGGTTACAGATATCGTCGATGCTGTACAGGCGGTAGCCCGCCTCGCTGCGATGGGGGTGCAGCAGGCCCTGTTCCTCATAATAACGCAGTGTGTCCGTGCAAAGGCCGTACAGCCGCGCCACCTCGGTGATCTTGTAATATTCCTTCATCCAATTCCTCCCGGCGTTGTAAAAGGCTTTGTAAAAAGTATACCGTCCATGGGCGGAAAATACAAGCGAAAAAGATGCTTGACCTTAGGATGATACGAGGGTTTATAATGGCTTTGCAAACATTGGAAGGAGATTTGATACCCATGAGACCCGCAAAGGAAACCCTGACACGCTATGCTGTGCTGCTGCTGGGAGCGGCCATCCTCAGCTTCGGCCTGTTCAATGTCCACAGCCAGAGCGGCGTTACCGAGGGCGGTGTGCTGGGCACCACGCTGCTGCTGCATCACTGGTTCGGCATTTCGCCGGGCGTTAGTGAATTCGTCATCGACGTCATCTGCTACGCGCTTGGCTTTCGTTTTTTAGGCAAAGCGTTTTTCAAATATGCCATCGCGGCGAGCGCGGGCTTCGCCTGCTTTTATATGCTGTGGGAGCGTATGGGCCCGGTTTTGCCAGACCTTTCCGGCCAACCGCTGATTGCCGCGCTGCTGGGCGGAGTCTTCGTGGGCGTTGGCGTGGGCCTTGTTGTACGTGCGGGCGGCGCGTCCGGCGGCGACGATGTGCTGGCGCTGCTGCTGAACAAGTTTACGAAGCTGACGCTCTCCAAATCCTATTTTATGACAGACGCCATTGTGCTGGCGCTGTCGCTGACGTACATTCCGGCAGGGCGCATCGTATTCTCATTCATTACGGTGACGCTGTCCTCGTTCCTCATCGAGCGCATCCAGCGTATCGGCGCGCCGTGCGCGGCGGCGGAGCAGGGCGCATAGGACGAAAAACAAAAAACGGGCGCAGCCTTTTGGCCGCGTCCGTTTTTTGCGAAGGACAATGGCGCGTCAACCCTGCCGACGCCGCTCCAGCGCGCGCAAATGGGATTTCTGCTCTGCATTGACCTGATGGGATTCACAAATTTTCCGGATGGTCCTGCGGTAAGTAAATTCGTCCAGCCGCGCGGCTTGCAGCCAGGGCAGCGTCTTGTCGGGGAATGCGGCATAGCACATGGAGGCAGCCCATGCAACAGCCATTTTTACATAGTATTCGTCGCTGTGTACTTCCTCCAGCAGAGCGAGCACGCGGGGAAGATGCTGCGTGTCGATGTAATAAAACAGCAGCATCACCACGGCGAAACGCACGGCAAAGGGGCGGGGGTCCTCAAAATAAGGCTGCAAAAATTCCCACACCGGCTCCGGATGCGTGCGGGCCAGCTTCAGTCCGCTGCAAAAGCTGTCGCACACCGACCAATTATCTATTTTCGGCACGAAAGCAGCGGTGCGGGCCAGAACCTCCTGCGGCGGCGCGCAGATAGAACCAATGACCATTCCCTGCAGCATGACTTCTTCAAACGAGCCGTCCCCTGCGGCATCCAGATAGGCGGTCCAGTCCCCCTTGGCAATGCGGCGCGCAAGGCGGCGCAGCAGGGGAAGGCGCACGCCCAGCACATTTTCCGTGCCGGGCAAAAGCCTGCGGGAAAAAACGGCGTATTCCGGTTCGGCCAGGCGGACAAGCTCAGCTTTTATGTCGATCTCCACACAAATCACCCCTGTCCATTCTACCAAAATCCGGCGGGATATGCTACAATATGTGCAGAGACGCGCCACACGGGCGCGTGACAGAAGCACACAGCGCCGGGCCGCGCAGAGCCACGGCGGAAAGGACGATGGAATGCTGAAGATCGGGAGCCATATTTCTTCCTCCAAGGGCTATGCCGCCATGGGGCGGCAGGCGCGCAAATTGGGAGCGAATACATTTGCGTTTTTTACGCGCAACCCACGGGGCGGAAGCGTAAAAGCGCTGGATGAGGCCGATGTGGCGGAATTTTTGGACAAAGCGGCGGAAAACGGCGTGGACGGCCCCATCGTGGCCCATGCGCCTTATACGATGAACGCCTGTGCGGCGGCCCCGGGCCTGCGGGAATTTGCGCAGAACATGATGCGGGACGACCTTGCGCGCCTGGAGCATACGCCCGGCAATTACTACAATTTTCATCCGGGCAGCCATGTGCAGCAGGGTGTGCAGACGGGCGTGGCGCTCATTACGGCACAGCTCAACAGCGTGCTGCTGCCCGAGCAGCGCACCACGGTGCTGCTGGAGACCATGGCGGGCAAGGGCAGCGAGCTAGGGCGCACCTTTGAGGAGCTGCGTTCGATTTTGGACGGCGTGGCGCTTGACGAAAAAATGGGCGTGTGCCTGGACACCTGCCATGTGTGGGACGGCGGCTACGACATTGTCAACGACCTGGACGGTGTTCTGACACAGTTTGACAAAACGGTGGGTCTTTCCCGCCTGCGTGCGGTGCACATCAACGACAGTATGAATCCGCTGGGCGCGCATAAGGACAGACATGCAAAGATCGGCGAGGGGCACATCGGCTTCGAGGCTTTCCGGCGCATCATCAACCATCCCGCGCTGCGTGAACTGCCTTTTATTTTGGAGACGCCAAACGACGACGCCGGTTGGGCGCGGGAGATCGCCATGCTGCGTGAAGCGTACGAGGGGTAGACGCTATGGCAAAAAGCAGAGGCCGCTTGAAAAAGCGGCCTCTGCTTTTTGTGGAAGAGGATTCATCTGTGCTTGAGCGGCCGGAGCAGATCATGGTAGATCTTGTGGTCTTCCTCCGTAAAAACATTAAAAACGACCAGGAGCCCGGGAGAGGCGTTTAAATATTCTTTTACGGTTTTGACTGCGATTTCCGCTGCTTCCCGGCGGGGAAAATGAAATTCTCCGGTAGAGATACAGCAAAATGCGACGGACCGCAGCCCGTGCTTTTCCGCCAGCGCAAGACAGGAGCGGTAGCAGGCCGCCAGTAAACCGCGGTCCTTCTGCGAGGGGGCTCCCGCCACAGCCGGCCCGACCGTATGCAGGACATAATGGCAAGGCAGGTTGTAAGCCCTTGTTATTTTCGCCTGTCCGGCAGGCTCCGGGCGGCCCTGCGCTTTTATTATGGAAGCGCAGGCGAGCCGAAGCTGAACACCGGCAAACGTATGGATCGCATTGTCGATGCATTGGTGGCAGGGGTGATAACAGCCTGTCAGCCCGCTGTTTGCGGCGTTCACGATCCCATCGGTCTGCAGGGTGGTGATATCGCCCCGCCACAGGTACAGGCCTTTCTGCACCGGTGTCAGCGAATGAAAGGCGGTGATTCCCTTGCGGGCGGTTATTTCTTGCAGCAAGCTGTCCTGCAGCGCTAAGAAATCCCCGCCGGCCGGCCTCGGTGCCCGTACATTGACGAGCGAGCGGAACAGCCGCCACTGCGCTTCCGCGTCCGGCGGGAAAGCGGCTGCCTGTGCCAGGTACTGGGGCGATTCGGCCAGAAGCATTTTGTTCAATTGCAATAGGCTTTCCAGTTCATTCATAGGACTCCTCCGGCGCGAGAAGCGCCTGCAGCAGTATGCCCGCGTCGCCGTCGAGGCAGATGGACTGCCGTTGAATTGCCCCGGGGCAAACAGCCTGCCCGCTGTTCAAACAGGCATATACTGCGTTTGGATTTTGCGCGGTCATCTGCCAAAAAGGATATTTGATGATGCCCGGGGTGTTGTATCCGACGCCGATCTCCCAAAGGAGAACGCGCATGCCATCGTGGCGGCGCAGAAAATCCGCATACCGGCCGGCGGCTTCCCGCCAGCCTTCGTCTTCGGCAAAGCGGTCGTCCGAACGCAGGTTCACCGCCATGGGCTTTCCGCATTTCGGGCACCGCGGGATCAACGCGGTGGGGACGCGCATGTTTTTTTGTTCTTCCACCATGCGCAGGATAAGGGCCCGGTTATCATAGGTCTGCCGGTGACACGGCTCGCAGCACTGGAGCAAACCGTAATCGCCCTGTGTGTAAAACAGCCGTTTTTTATCAAAACCCGCTTTCTGAAAACAGTGGTCTACATTGGTCGTGAGTACAAAATAATCTTTTTCGGATATGAGCCGGTACAGCGAATCGTAAACGGGCCTTGGGGCATCTTCATAACGGTTGACCTGGATATACCGGCTCCAGTACGCCCAGTGCTCTTCCGGAGTGGGATAAGCATAAAAGCCGCCGGAATACATATCATGAAAACCGTACTTTGCTTCAAAATCGCTGAAATACCGGTGAAAGCGTTCCCCGGAATATGTAAATCCCGCAGAGGCGGAAAGCCCCGCACCCGCACCGATGAGAACGGCGTCGGCCGTTTCAAGCGCCTGCTTCAGCCGTTCCGTTTTCGAAAAAACGTCTTTTTCTGTCCGGGTACGTGCCCTAAGCATTGTCTCTGCCTTCCTTCCGCGCCGGAGCCGCTGTTTTTCTTTGCCATTCATACTGCACCTCAAGTTTTTTTCGTGACGGCCTGTACGGGACACTGTTCGAAGCAATTTCCGCAATGCAGGCAGTGCTCCTGTGCGATGTGGTAGGGCGTGCCCGGTTCAACGCATTGCTGCGGACAGCTCTGCGCGCATTTCCCGCAGCCGATGCACTCCCCGGTGATCTCGTAACCTTTTGGCGTGCGTTTTCCCTTTCCAAGCGTATACGTCTCCCGGAAAATGGGCTTCACACCCAAATGAAAATACTCGATCCGCATATCCCGGACAACAAAGACGATTCCGATTTCCCGCGTGGCGCCCGGATACACATTGGAAAGATAAGGCTGTTCCTGAAAAATAAGGTCGATACAGCGTTTCTGTTCCGCTTCTGGTACAGGAACGGCCTTTGCGGATACACGAATCATCTCTTTATACCGGGTATACGCCAGTATCTGTACTTGTCCGTCGTGAAGAAGTTCACGGCAAAATTCTTTTCCGCGCGCCGTGAAAAAATAAAGCGCGTCCGAAGTATAATGGATGGCGCTGATGCAGCGCGCCTGCGGTGTTCCGTCCAGGCCGACGGTGGAAAAATTCAGCACCCCAACACACTGCAGCTTTTTCAAACAGGTCTGTGCATCCATAAGCCCGCCTCATTCTACAATCAGGCTGCGGCCGGCCCTTCGGGGCTTGTCCTGCGGATAAGCTCCCGCATGATACCCCAAAAGCACGAAGCAGCGTGCAACATATCCGTCCGGGATTCGCCATTCCTTCAAAAGCGCGGCCCCCGGTTCGTTGTCGAAGGTTTCTTCGCCGCGCGCGATCAGACAGGAGGCAAGCCCCAGTTCCGTGGCGGCCAGAGCCATGTTTTCGGCACAGCAGAAGGCGTCCGCAACGCTGTACAGAAAATTCTTCGGCCCGAAAACCGCACAGACCGTGGGGGCGCCGTAAAATCCGCTTCGGATCGAGGGGTCGTCGATGATGCTGGGCTGTTCGGATGATACGTAAGAGCCGGCCAGGCTGTTTCGGTTGAATTTAGCGATATTCAGCCTCCCGATTTTTTCGCAAAGCGCGCGGTTTCGCACTGCGACGATGATCGCGCGCTGTCCGCCGCCGGCATTGGGCGCGCAAAGCCCCGCCTGAATGATTTTTTCCAAATCGCCGCGTTCGATTTGCCGGTCCTGATATTTTCGGATGGAACGGCGGCGTTTTACCAAATCGAAAAATTCCATGCTTACACCTCTTTCCAGCATTGCGGGTCGGCCGCATAAAAGTTTCCGTCCTTGCCGCTTGCCACTGCGGGGCAGCCGCGGCAGTAAGGCAGCAGTTCGCATTTTGCGCATTTTTCAAATTTGCTGTAATCCCGATAGGCCTCCATCCGGCAGATCCATACGTCTGCGATCCGGTCCGAAAAAACATTTCCCACCTTGCTGTTCTGGACCCGGCGGCAGGCGTAGATATCCCCGGTCGGGAGAATGGTCATATGGCAGTTGCCGCAGTTGCAGCCGCCGTATATTATGCCGTCCTGCGCATCCTTTGGGATTTTGAAGCTCCCTTTTTCATATTCGTAAAGCGTCCAGAGATGGTCTTTTTGGTTGAAGCAGGTCTTGCAGCCTTCGGCCTCGTATTTCCGGTATTTCTGATAACAGACGTCCAAAAGCCGCCGGTAGTCCTGCGGTGTCATGCCGGTGTCCTTTTCGCCGCTGGTAGGGCAGTAGCGGGCGAACGCATACACGTCTGCACCCGCTTTCACCACTGTGTCGATGATATCGGGCACTTCTCGGATATTGGCGCCGGAAACGGTGGTCATGACCACCGAACGGATGCCCGCTCGGTTGATGCACCCGATCTTTTCCAGCGTACAGTCAAAAGAGCCCGGCTTGCGGAACCAGTCGTGTGTTTCCCGCATGCCGTCCAGGGAAAGCTGGTACTTCCGGCAGCCGTACCCCTTCAGACGCATGCAGACCTCGTCGGTCAGGTGGAACGGATTGCCCAGAATGGCAAAAGGAATGTCGTGCTCCTTCAAAAGTGCCAGCAGCCGCCAAAAGTCCGGGTGAAGGATAGGGTCGCCGCCGGTGATGTAAAAGTACGGCAGCCTGACGTATACCTCGCAAAAGTCCATACAGTTGTAAAAGGTTTCCTGCATTTGCTCCCAGGTCATGGCGTCCAGGTGCTTGCAGTTGTTTTCCGAGAAAATGTAGCAGTGTTTGCACCGCTGGTCGCATTCGTCCGTTATGTGCCATTGAAAGGCAAAATATTCTTTCATCTTGATCTCTCCGTTCCATCGGCGAATTCTATTGCTCCGGCCGGGGCCGGTTATACATTCAGGAACCCGGCCGGAACCCGGCCGGAAGCCGGCCGGGAAAACAGGGGGATCTATTTGTCCCCGGCGCCGCAGGCTGAACCGCAGGCTGCGGGCTTTTCTTCGGGCTTGTCCCCGGCACCGCAGGCTGAACCGCAGGCTGCGGGCTTTTCTTCGGGCTTGTCCCCGGCGCCGCAGGCTGAACCGCAGGCCGCGGACTTTTCTTCGGGGTTGTCCCCGGCGCCGCAGGCTGAACCGCAGGCCGAGGCGGCAGCCTCCCCATTTTTTTGTGCCCAGCCAAACAGATTGGATAGTGCCATGATCGTTACCTCCGTTTTTTATTTGAGGGATGTCGTTTGTCCCTCTGACTGTATTGTAAAAGCCGGCGGCCAGGAAAAAAAGTACGCACTTTTTTATTACATAGTTACCTTTTGGTGACCTTCGCTTGCGGTGAAAGCATCTTTGTATTATAATTTGAATGCAATATTCATATTTGAAGCATTGGAAAGGAGCGCTCCCTGATGTTGACAAAGGAAGAAATGCCGGCTTGCCCGGTCGCGACCACCGTGCAGCTGATCGGCAGCAAATGGAAGCTGCTGATCATGCGGAATCTGCTGCAGCGGCCGTGGCGTTTCAATGAACTGCGGAAAAATTTGGAGGGCGTCAGCCAGAAAGTGCTCACCGACAGCCTTCGCTCTATGGAAGAGGACGGCATCATTACCCGAACGGTTTATCCCGAAGTGCCGCCCCGCGTGGAGTACGCCTTGAGTGCGTTGGGAGAATCCATGCGGCCTATCATGGACGCGATGGAAGCGTGGGGGAACAACTACAAAAACCAGGGATGAGAAAAAGCCCGGAGACCCGCCTTTGCAGGTGGGACGTCCGGGCTTTTCCTTTTCTATAAAACTGCCGCGGGGCGGGAAGGCTGTACACCGAAAGGAGTTGACAAATCAAACTGTAACTGATAATATAACAATTAAACTGAGATAACAAAAGTTACAGTTGCTTAGCTGCAATGGCCGTGCGGAGCACTTATAGCGGAATTAAAAAAGGAGCGGAAAGATGACAAGCGAATTCGGCATCGCGGTACACGCGGTAGTATTTCTGCATCACAAGGGGGATATGGTCTCCAGCGAGGTGCTGGCGGAGAATATTTGTACGAACCCGGCCCGGGTGCGTAAGGTAATGGCCCAGCTCAAGCGGGCGGGGCTGGTGGAAACGCACGAGGGTGCTGTGGGGGGGTACCGCTTTGCGGGCTCGGCGGATACCGTGTCCCTGTGCGACATTGCGCAGGCGGTAGGCGCTGCGTTCGTTTCGGCATCGTGGCGCAGCGGCGATGTGGATAAGCCCTGTCTTGTGGCAAGCGGCATGGGCGCATTGATGGACGAAGTTTACACAGGGCTGGACGCGCTGTGCAAGGAACGTCTGCAAAGCGTCACGGTAGCCGCGCTGGAGGCGCGGCTGTTCGACGGCAAGCCGCTGGCCGGGCCGTGCAGCCGGGCAAAAAGCGAAAAAACTGCCGCGGCGCACGGCGGGGCGAAGTAAAAGGCTCCCGCAGGCGGTTTTCATCCGGCGTCTTTTTAGAGGGATGCCGGGAAAGGATTTTCTTGAAAATAATAAAAAATGGCCGGAGGCTATTTTTTAGGCCATGCGGGCCGTCCCCGGCCCGCGGCCATCAAGAGGAACCTTTTTATTGCGGAACAATATAAATACAACAAAAAGGAGACTTCTATGGGTTTTACTCTTGAAACAGGCGTTTCCGCCGCAGCGGTATTTTTGCAGGGCATCCTCAGCTTCTTTTCCCCGTGCGTGCTGCCTCTGGTACCACTGTACATCGGGTATCTGGCGGGCGGCGCGAAAAGTGTGGACGCCGACGGCACAGTGCGCTACAAACGCGGCCGTGTAATGCGCAATACGGTGTTTTTTGTGCTGGGCGTCAGCTTTACCTTTTTTGCGCTGGGGCTGGGGTTTACGGCGCTGGGCCGCTTTTTCTCCGATAACCGCGCGCTGTTTGCGCGCATCGGCGGCGTGCTGATCGTTCTGTTCGGCCTGTATCAGCTGGGCGTGTTCCGTTCCCGCGCGCTCAGCACCGAACATCGCCTGCCCATCCGTCTTGACCGGCTCTCAATGAATCCCGCGGTGGCGTTTCTTTTCGGCTTCACGTTCAGTTTTGCGTGGACGCCGTGCGTCGGCCCGGCGCTGGGCAGCGTGCTCATTATGGCAACGTCGGCCGGCTCTTCCGCACAGGGCTTTTTGCTCATCGGCGTATATACGCTGGGTTTCGTGCTGCCGTTCCTGGCGGTAGGGCTTTTCACGGGCTCGCTGCTGGATTTTTTCAAAAAACACCAGAAAGCGGTGCGTTATACCGTAAAGGCGGGCGGCGTGTTGATGATCCTGATGGGCGTAATGATGCTGACAGGCTGGATGAACGGCTTTACCAGCTATCTCTCCGGCCTGGGCGGCGCGGGGACGGCGGCGTCTTCCGCCGCCCCTTCGTCTTCCGTGCCGTCAGACGGCGCGGCGGGACAGGGAGGCGGCGCATCGTCCGGGCCGGATAACACGGCGGCGTCTTCCGGCTCTGCAGCCAGCTCGGAGCAGCCGGAGATCCCCGCACCGGATTTCACGCTGACGGACCAGTTCGGCAAGACGCACACGCTTTCGGATTATCAGGGCCAGGTCGTATTCCTGAACTTCTGGGCAACCTGGTGCGGCCCCTGCCAGCGGGAGATGCCGGACATCCAGGCGATGTATGAGGATCTGGGGCTGAACGAGGAAGACGTGGTCGTTCTGGCCGTGGCGAACCCAAAGTCCGATCAATATCCGTATAATCAGGATGTAAGCGAGGACGAGGTGAAGCAGTTCCTGGAGGAAAACGGCTATACCTATCCCGTGGCGATGGATACCACGGGCGAGGTGTTCGCAGCATACGGTGTGCGGGCCTTTCCCACGACGTTTATGATCGACCGGGAAGGCAATGTGTTTGGTTACGTGGAAAGCACATTGACGCGGGACATCATGGACAGCATCGTTCAGCAGACGCTGGACGGCAGGCGCGCGGGCTGACGGAGCCGGCGGAAAATAAACAGGCGCCCCGGCGGAAAATGCCCGGGGCGCCTTGCTTGGTTTCATCTGGTTGGTGGGCCGGGAACGGATGTCCCGCAGAAAAGGCTTACAGAGCGGCCATCTGCGCCGCAATATCATTCTCACAGGCCCGCATGGCCTGCAGGGTGCTGTCCAGAAGCCTGTCCAGCTCCCAGCCAAGGCGTTCCGCGCCCTGACGAATGACGTCGCGGGAGCAGCCCGCGGCGAATTTTTTGTCTTTGAATTTTTTCTTCAGGCTGGAAAGCTCCATATCCTGCACGCTCTTCGAGGGGCGCATCAGCGCGGCCGCGCCGACAAGGCCCGTCAGCTCGTCTGCGGCAAATAACACCTTTTCCATTTCCAGCACGGGCTCTACATCGCTGCACAGGCCGTAGCCGTGGCTGCAAACCGCGTGTACGAATGCATCGTCCGCGCCGATCTCAGCCAACAGCTCGGGCGCTTTTTTGCAGTGCTGTTCCGGCCACTGCTCAAAATCCACGTCGTGCAGCAGGCCGACCAGCGCCCAGAAATCCGCTTCGCCGCCGTGCCCCAGCTCGTTCGCATACCAGCGCATGACGCCCTCCACCGTGAAAGCATGCTGCAGGTGGAACGGTTCTTTGTTGTATTTTTTTAAAAGTGCAAGCGCTTCTTCACGCGTCATGGAAAAGACCCCTTTGCAAAAAATTTGGAAATTGGCTTTATTGTAGCAGATGCTGCGCAAAAACAAAAGAGGGGAACCAAACAAAACGCGCCGCAGAGAGGACGGCCTTGCGTCCCACGCCGCAGCGCGGGGAGCGATCACGGCATTTGGTGCTCGCAGTACACACAGCGCGGCACGCCGTGAGCGTCGGGGACGTACAGAGGCACAAGCTCTTCTTCGGCAACCGTGATACAGCGGGGGTTCCGGCACGGCGCACCCGTTGCCTCGGCGGCGCGCTGTGCGGAAAGAGCCTGCTCGGCCAGCGGGCCGGAGGGCGCCAGGCCCAGCAGCGTCAGGATCAGCGCCATACGCACATACACGCCGTTCTGCGCCTGCTCAAAATAGGCGGCGCGAGGGTCGTCGTCAACCGCCAGCGCGATCTCATTTACGCGGGGCAGCGGGTGCAGCACCGCCATGTCTGCTTTGCCCAGCGCCATTTTGGGCATATCCAGCACATAACTGCCTTTCAGGCGTTCATATTCGCCGGCGTCGGTAAAACGCTCCTTTTGGATGCGCGTCATATACAGGATGTCCAAGTCCGCCATGGCTTCCTCCAGTCCCGTCACCTCGGCATAGGGGATGTGTGCGGGCTTGACAACGTTTTCGATAAGGTGGCCGGGCACGCGCAGCTCCTCAGGACTGATAAACACGAATTCATTGCCCTCATAACGGGCCAGCGCATTCACCAGCGAGTGCACGGTACGCCCGTATTTCAAATCGCCGCAGAAGCCGATCTTCAGGTGGGACAGGCGGCCGCGGCGCGTCAGGATGGTGAGCAGGTCCGTCAGTGTCTGGGTGGGATGCTGGTGGCCGCCGTCGCCCGCGTTGATGACGGGGATGCGCGAAAAGCGTGCCGCGCGCATGGGCGCGCCCTCCAGAGGATGGCGCATGGCGGCAATGTCCGCGTAGCAGGAAACGATACGAATGGTATCGGCCACGCTCTCGCCCTTGGAAACGCTGGATACGTTGGCACTGGGGAAGCCCAGCACGCTGCCGCCCAGATTGAGCATCGCGGCTTCAAACGAAAGACGGGTGCGGGTGCTTGGCTCGTAAAACAGAGTGGCAAGCTTTTTGCCTTTGCAGCTTTCCGAGTAGGCTCCCGGCTCGCGGCGGATATCTTCGCCCAGCCGCAGAAGCCTGTCCAGCTCTTCCACGGTAAAGTCCAGCGGGTCGATCAAATGGCGCATATACATTCCCTCCAAGAATCCCTCGCGGGCACGGCAGCCGCGCCCGGCTTGCTGCAGGCTGCGCAGTGACATGCCATGCTTCCCGGCCTGCACCTCGCATTCACCGGGCAGACATGCTTGCCGCGCAGCGGCAATTTCTTGGACATTATACCGCGCCGGGCAGCGGTTGTAAAGGGCGTTTCTTATTTTAAAACACGCCGCAGCATGCGCTCCTTTTCCTTTGTATAGGGCTGGTAACGGACGGGAAGATCGAGCCGGTTTGATTTTTTTACAATGCTTTTGTAATGTGTGAACGTATCGAAGCTGAGCTTGCCGTGGTAACTGCCCATGCCGCTTTCACCCACGCCGCCAAAGCCCATGTCGCTGGTGGCAAGGTGGATGATGGTGTCGTTGATGCATCCGCCGCCGAAGCTGCAGTCCCGCAGCACGCGGCGCTCCGCGGCTTTGTCGGTGGTAAACAGGTACAGTGCCAGGGGCTTCGGCCGCGCGTTCACGAACGCCACGGCCTCATCCAGGCTTTCATAGGCCAGCACGGGAAGGACGGGCCCGAAAATTTCCTCGCTCATCACCGGGCTGTCGGGTGAAACGTCCGCCAGCACCGTGGGCGCGATCTGCAGCGTTTCGGCGCTGCCCGTGCCGCCGCATACCACGCGTCCGCTGTCCATCAGGCCCATCAGGCGGTGGAAGTGCTTTTCGTTCACGATGCGTCCGTAATCCGGGCAGGTCAGCGGGTCGCTGCCGTAAAAGGCGGCGATCTCCCCGGCCAGAAGCGCCAGCAGCCGGTCGTGGACGTCCCTTTGCACGAGCACATAATCCGGCGCGACGCAGGTCTGCCCGGCGTTCAGGTATTTGCCGAAGGCGAGGCGCTTTGCCGCCAAGGGGAGGTCTGCGGATTGGTCAATGATGCACGGGCTTTTGCCGCCCAGCTCCAGCGTTACGGGCGTGAGCCAGCGCGCGGCCTTTTTCATCACCAGCCTGCCAACGGCCACGCTGCCCGTGAAAAAGATATAGTCGAATTTCTGTTCCAGCAGGGCCTCGTTTTCCGCGCGTCCGCCCTCCACGACGGCGATATGGTCCGGCGCGAAGCAGCTTTCCACAAGCTCTTTCAAAACGCGGCTGGTGGCCGGCGCGTACGCGCTGGGCTTGAGCACCGCGCAGTTGCCCGCCGCGATCGCGCCGACCAACGGGTCCAGCGAGAGCATGAACGGATAATTCCACGGGCTCATCACCAGCGCCACGCCCAGCGGCTCGGGCACGACGAAGCTGCGGGCGGGGAACTGCGCCAGCGGGGTTTTGGCGCGCCTGGCACGCATCAGGCGGTTCAGATGCTTTTCCATATAGGCTAGCTCGCTCAGTACAAGGCCTATTTCGCACATATAGCTTTCAAAGGGGGATTTGTGCAGGTCCTCCTTCAGGGCGGCGCAGATATCGGCTTCCCGGGCCGTTACCGCCTGCCTCAGCGCGGCCAGCGCGCGGCGGCGGAAAGCGGCGTCTTTTGTCGCGCCTGTATTGAAAAAAGCCCTCTGGGCGGATACCAGCTCTTCAATCTGCATGCCTTGGCCCTCCTGTGGTTTATAGTGGTATGGGTTGTTGCTGTCAGTATAGCATGTTATAATGCACTCGTAAACATTGTGTTTGCAGGAGCGGCGCCGCGGCTTTCCGAAAACGAACGCGCACTGCCGTGCGGCCGGCGCCTGCGGAATACTTGTAAAACAGAGGAAAGGCGGGAATGATATGTTTACATTGCCCGAATACCGCGCGCCGGATTTTTCCGCGCCGCTTTTACAAAATGCGCCCAGCGTGCGCACGGCGCCGGCCCCGGCGGACGGCGCCGCGCCTGCGGGCTATCATGCCACAGGCATGTATCCGGAATATTATAAGGTGGACGGCGTGTGGCGCCTTGCCGAAAAAAGCCGTATGGACTGTGTGCCTGTTCTGGCCCCGGACGGGGAACTGCGCATTGTGGAGTTCCGCAATCTTGTGCAGGGCGACAGCGTGGTGCTGGGCCGCACGGACGATGGCAGCGAGGGCATTCTGATGCATACGGAGGGCTTTTCCGCGGGCGGCAAAAGCGCCGAAGCGTTCGCGTTCCGCACCGGGCGCAGCCGGGAAACGGCTTTCACGCGGGATTATGACGCACTGGCCGGGCTGCTGCGCCACGAAAAGGAGCACGGCAATGTGGTATGGGTGCTCGGTCCGGCATGCAGCTTCGACGCGTCGGCCAAGGCGGCCATGCAGGCGCTCATCGAAAACGGCTATGCACACGGCCTGCTGGCGGGCAACGCTCTTGCCACGCACGACCTGGAGGGTTCGCTGCTGCACACGGCGCTGGGGCAGGATATCTACACGCAGGAGAGCCGCCCCAACGGCCATTACCACCACATCGACGTCATCAACGCCGCGCGGGCTGCAGGCTCCATTCCGGCGTTCATCGAACAGAACGGCATCCGGGACGGCATTATGCACGCCTGCGTGACGCGCGGCGTGCCCTATGTGCTGGCCGGCTCCATCCGCGACGACGGCCCGCTGCCCGGCGTATACGGCGACGTGTACGCGGCGCAGAACGCCATGCGGGAGCTGGTGCAGCAGGCCACTACCGTCATCTGTGTGGCCACCCAGCTGCATACCATTGCCACGGGCAATATGACGCCTTCCTACTGTGTGCGCGGCGGCCGGGTACGGCCGGTATACCTGTACTGCGTGGATGTCTCCGAGTTCGTCACCAACAAACTGCGGGACAGGGGCAGCCTTTCCAGCGTGCCCATCGTGGCCAATGCACAGGACTTTTTGTGCCGCGTAGCCGCAGGGCTCGGCTTGCCGGTTGCGGAAAAATATGATAAAATAAACCGTTAAGGGTGGTGTTGTTCCAATGAGTCAGAAATTTACGCCGCTTGCGCAGTCCCGCGCGAGCTATTATTGTAAAGGCAGCCCGGTGCATTTTGTTATGGTGGAGCTGTTCCGCATGGAAGGCACGGGCGCCACGGTCGTGACGCTTACGTTCAAAAACCTGTTCTCCCGCCCGCTGGTCTCGTTCACAGCGTATTTCCGCTGCAAGAACAAATACGGCGAAGTGGTGGTGGAGGACTCCTTTACCTATGATAACGTGTATGCCGGGGAAGGCGAGTGCTTCGGCTTCGACGATGCGGTGTTTGTCAGCGACGAGCCGTTGGGCAGCGTGGAGGTACGCCTGGGCTCCGTCACCTACGACGACGGAGCGCCCCATGACCTGCGCCGCTGCCCGGCTGTGGCGCTGCCTGCGCTGCGGCCCCTGCCCCAGCGCGAACGCGCGGCCGTGTGCCGCGCCTTGGGCACGCAGGATGCGGATTATTACCCCGAGGAGGCTGCCGACGGCTGGCGCTGCACCTGCGGCGCGTTCAATTACAACGCGGGCCGCGGCATCCGTTATTGCAGCGAGTGCGGCGTGGAAAAGGTGCTGATGCAGGCGGCCGTGCGCGATGCGCAGAGCGGCGCGGCGCCGGCACGCCCCCAGTTTGGTGCGGATATGCAGTTTTTGCCCGTGCAGGACGAAGCGCCCGCCGGCGGCTCCGGCGGGCAGCGGGGCGGCGGCGTGCAGTATGCTGTGCAAAAGCCTCGTACGCCGCGCGTGCTGCGCGGCGTACCGGAGCAGGAAATGGAACGGCCCGCCGTTCCGGCCATGGGCGGCGCACCGCAGGCCTGCGTTTCCATCATGAAGGATTCCACGGCGGATTTTATCCTGCGGTATATGCCCTTTGTCACCATGGCCGCGGCTGCGGTGTTCACGATGGGGGCGGTGCTGGTATCGCAGTATCTGCTGTGATGCGGGACCGCCCAAAACAAAAGCAGCGTTGCGCCGGGCGGCCCAGACGGGCCGCCCTGTGCGCGGTTACAGCCTATGGCTATAGGGCTGTTTTAGAGCCCTGTACGGCAAAGCAATCACAAATATGAAGCTCCAAGGAGGCACAAACCGAATGGCAAGAAAACCCGCCGCCTATACCAATGAAAGCATCACATCCCTGAAGGGAGCCGACCGGGTGCGCAAGCGTCCCGGCGTTATTTTTGGCTCCGACGGCGTGGACGGCTGCGCCCATTCCATTTTCGAGATTTTGTCCAACGCCATCGATGAGGCGCGTGAGGGCTACGGCAACCGCATCCTCATCACCAAGTTTAAGGACGGCTCGGTAGAGGTGGAGGACTTCGGCCGCGGCATGCCCGTGGATTACAATAAAAACGAGCAGCGCTACAACTGGGAGCTGCTGTTCTGCGAGATGTACGCGGGCGGCAAATACTCCGCCGGCGCGGACAATTACGAATACTCCCTGGGCCTGAACGGTCTGGGCCTGTGCGCCACGCAGTATGCGTCCGAATGGATGACGGCGGATATTTACCGGGACGGCTTCCATTATCACCTGGATTTCCGCAAAGGGGAAAACACGGGAGGGCTGAAAAAAGAGCCTGCCACCCGCAAAAAAACGGGCTCCGCCATCCGTTGGAAGCCGGATGCCGAAGTGTTCACCGACATCAACGTGCCCAGTGAATATTATAAGGACGTCATCAAGCGCCAGGCCGTTGTCAACGCGGGCGTCACCTTTGTGTTCACCGACGAGAGCGGCGAGAAAAAGGAAGTAACGGAATACTGCTACGAAAACGGCATCAAGGACTATGTGGAGGAAGTGGCCGACCTTCAAAGCCTGACCCCCGTGGTGTTTTGCCAGTCCACCGCCGAAGGGCGCGACAGGGAGGACAGGCCGGACTATAAGGTCAAAATGAGCGCCGCGTTCTGTTTTTCCAATAAAAATCAGCTTTTGGAATATTACCACAACTCCAGCTGGCTCGAGCACGGCGGCAGCCCGGACCGCGCCGTGAAGCTGGCTTTCGTCAACCAGATCGACGCATTTTTAAAGGCGAAAAACCTGTACAAAAAAGGCGAGAGCAAGATCACCTTTACCGACGTGCAGGACTGCCTGATTTTCGTCTCCAGCTCGTTCTCCACGCAGACGAGCTACGAGAACCAGACGAAAAAAGCAATTACAAACAAGTTCATTCAGCAGGCCATGACGGAGTTCCTCAAGCACAACCTGGAAGTGTACTTCATCGAAAAGCCCGACGAGGCGATGAAGCTGGCCCAGCAGGTGCTGGTGAACAAGCAGAGCCGCGAGCATGCGGACAAGGTGCGCCAGGGCGCGAAAAAGACGCTCTCCGCCCAGATAGACATCGCCAACCGCGTGCAGAAATTTGTGGACTGCCGCTCCAAGGACCTTGCCCGCCGTGAGATATATATTGTGGAGGGCGATTCGGCCATGGGCGCCGTCAAAACCAGCCGGGATTCGGAATTCCAGGCCATCATGCCCGTGCGCGGAAAGATCCTCAACTGCCTGAAGGCGGATTACGACCGGATTTTCAAAAGCGATATTATCACGGACCTCATCAAGGTGCTGGGCTGCGGTGTGGAGCTGGGCGGCAAGGGCAAAAAGGATCTCTCCAGCTTTGACATCGCCAACCTGCGCTGGAGCAAGGTCATCATCTGTACCGACGCCGATGTGGACGGCTACCAGATCCGCACGCTGATCCTGACGATGATCTACCGTCTTGTTCCTTCACTCATCGAGGAGGGCTATGTGTATATCGCGGAATCGCCCCTGTATGAGATCGAGAGCAAGGGCAAGACGTACTTTGCTTATACCGAACCGGAAAAGGCTGAATTTTTGAAACGCATCGGCGGTGCAAAGTATACCATCCAGCGTTCCAAGGGCCTTGGCGAAAACGACGCAGAGATGATGTGGCTGACGACGATGAACCCCGAGACGCGCCGCCTCATCAAGGTGACGCCGGAGGATGCAAAGCGCACGGGAGAAGTGTTTGACCTGCTGTTGGGCGACAACCTGGCGGGCCGCAAGGAGCATATCGCCAACCATGGCTACGAATATCTGGACGAGCTGGACGTGTCCTGACGGATGCGTCCTTCCCGGACGGACGCTGAACAAGCCGCGTCCGCGGCCTGCCCCAAGGGCCAAACGTTGGACCCGTTCGGCGGCCGCACAATTCTTGAGATGTGAGGAAAACAGATGGCAAAGAAAAAACAGCCGAAAAAAACAGCCGCGCGCCCGCAGCTGGGCGACAGCGTAGAGATACTGGACGCGGGCAGCGTACTGGAGGAACCCATCACCCAGACGCTGGAAACCAACTATATGCCCTACGCCATGAGCGTCATCGTCTCCCGCGCGCTGCCGGAGATCGACGGCTTCAAGCCGGCCCACCGCAAGGTGCTGTACACGATGTACGACATGGGCCTTTTGAAGGGCAACCGCACAAAGTCCGCCAACATCGTGGGCAGCACCATGCACCTGAACCCCCATGGTGACCAGGCCATTTACGATACCATGGTGCGCCTGGCACGGGGAAACGAAAGCCTGCTCGTGCCCTTCGTTTCCGGCAAGGGCAACTTCGGCAAAGCGTACAGCCGGGATATGGCATACGCCGCCTCGCGTTATACCGAGGCGAAGCTGGAGGAGGTGTGCAACGAGTTGTTCCGCGACATCGACAAGGATACCGTCGATTTTGTGGACAACTACGACGCCACCACGCAGGAGCCCACGCTGCTGCCCGTTACGTTCCCGACGATTCTGGCCAACAACACACTGGGCATCGCCGTGGGTATGGCGTCCAGCATCTGCTCCTTCAACCTGGCGGAGCTGTGCGAGACCACCATTGCCCTGCTCAAAAACCCGGATCATGACATCCGCTCCACCCTGCCCGCACCGGATTTCGTGGGCGGCGGCTATATCCTGTACAATGAGGAGGATATCGGCAGGATCTATGAGACGGGCCGGGGCGGCGTGCGCGTGCGCGCCCGATATGAGTACCAGAAAGACGGCAATATGATCGAGGTGACCCAGATCCCGCCCACGACCACGATCGAGGCCATTATGGACAAGATCGCCGAGCTCGTAAAATCCGGCCGCGTAAAAGAGATCAGCGACATGCGCGACGAGACGGACCTCAACGGCCTCAAGCTGACCATTGACCTCAAGCGCGGGCAGGACGCGGACAAGGTGATGCAGAAGCTGTTCCGCATGACGCCGCTGGAGGACAGTTTCCCATGCAATTTCAATATCCTCATCTCGGGCATGCCGCGTGTGATGGGCGTGCGCGAGATATTGGCTGAGTGGGCCGCGTTCCGCACCGAGTGCGTGCGCCGCCGTACGTATTACGACCTGCAGGGCAAGGAAAAGCGCCTGCATCTGCTCAAGGGCCTGGAGGCCATTCTGCTGGATATCGACAAGGCTGTGCGCATCGTGCGCGAGACCGAAGAGGAAGCCGAGGTGGTGCCCAACCTGATGATCGGCTTCGGCATCGACAAGGTGCAGGCGGAGTATGTGGCTGAGATCAAGCTGCGCCACCTGAACCGCGAATACATCCTTAAGCGCACACAGGAAACGACGGACCTGGAAGCAGACATCGCCCGGCTGAAGGATATCCTGAACAGCCCGGCAAAAATCAAAAGGGTCATCATCGACGAACTGGCGGCGGTCGCCAAGCAATACGGCGAGCCGCGCCGCAGCGAGATCCTGTACGAGGCGGAGCTGCCCGAGGATGAGGACGAGGACGAAGGCATGCCGGATTATCCCGTTACCGTGTTCTATACCCGCGAAGGATATTTTAAGAAGATCACGCCGCAGTCCCTGCGGATGTCCGGTGAGCAAAAGCTCAAGGAGGGCGACGAGATCACCGTCCAGCTGGAAACGAAGAACAACGCCGAGCTGCTGTTCTTCACCAGCAAATGCCAGGTGTACAAGTGCCGCGTGGGTGATTTTGACGACGGCAAGGCCAGCGTGATGGGCGACTATATCGCCGCGCGGCTGGGCATGGAGGAGGGCGAAACGCCCGTGTATATGGCCCTTACAACGGATTACAAAGGCCATATGTTCTTTCTGTTTGCCAACGGCAAAGCGGCAAAGGTGCCCATGGAAAGCTATGCCACTAAGCAGAACCGGCGCAAGCTGCTCAATGCCTTCAGCGACAAATCGCCGCTGGTGTACGCGGCACACCTGCACGAGGAATGCGAGCTTGCCATTTACACCAGCGCAGGCCGCATGCTGCTGGTGAATTCGGCCCAGGTGCCCGCAAAGCAGACAAAGAATACCGCAGGTGTGAACGTTGTTACGCTGAAAAAGAACCAGTCCATCCTCCATGTGCGCCGCGCAGCCAACCTGGAATTGGCGGACCCGCACCGCTACCGCGTGCGTACCCTGCCCGCGGCAGGTGCTATCCTGCGCGGCGAGGACACCGCCGAGCAGATGCAGCTGCTGTAACGGCCCGGAAAACGGAACCCAAAAAGCCGCCGCGGCTCCCGCTGAAACGGGGAGCCGCGGCGGCTTTTTTGATGCGAGCGAATGGATGCGGAATGAAGGTCAGGGATGAAAGTCATGCGGCCTTGGAGCCCGGCTTGCCGGAAAGCTGCATCTCGTCATTCAGCGCCTGCGCCACGCGCTGTACGCAATCGGAGGAGAACGGGTCGCTCAGCCCCACTTCCTTAAGCGTTTCCAGGTATTCCACGTTGATGGTATATTGCGTCAGCTTATCATAGATCTGCATGGCTTTGTCCCGGTTTTCCAGCGCGTCGGCCCAAAGTTCCAGCGCGGACACGGCGGAGGTGGCATAGCTGACATAGTAGAACGGCGTTTCGAAATGATGGTGGATATCCACCCACTCGTAAACCAGAGGATAACCCATGTAGTCCTGATAGATCTGGGCGTGCAGAAGGTTCATCTCGTCCAGCGGCATGTCCGGGTCCTCAAACACGGCCTGCTGGAATTCGTCCTCGGCACAGCCCTGAAGCACGGAATCCATCAGGTTCATCAGCTGTGCGTACTTGATATAGGCGGCGTCCTCGCCGTACATATCCTCGTAGGTGTCGAACATCAGCACTTCCAGACCCTGGGAGTGGATCTCCGCCAGATCCAGGTTGTTGCCGTCGTTCCAGAGCGTCTCTCCCATGAGGTAGAAGTTGTAATAGTGGCCGAACTCGTGGAACAGTGTACCCGGGTCGGTATAATAATCGGTATTCACAAACATATACGGCGCGGCGTAACGGTTCAGCAGCGTGGTGTAGCCCGCAGCCATTTTGTTTGCGCCTCCGCCAAAGCTGTACAGGTTGTGTTCCAGCATGTAGGTCAGCGCGTCGCTCATGGCGGCGGGATATCCACCGTTCTTCAGAGCCTGTTCCAGCACAGGGAGGCCGTCGTCAAAGGTAACGTCCGTGCGGGCCTGTGCCGCGGCAATATCGCTGTAATAGCGGTTGTAGATCGCGTCGCTGATGGGGGCCAGGTGCTCCTTGACCTTTTCGCTGAACGCGGCCGCATCCTCTTTGGTGAAATCGCGGCCCAGGAGGTCATAGGCGTAATCGGTGTAGCTGTCATAGCCCAGCTTTTGGGCGATCTCCACGCGCAGCTGCACCAGCTCACGGTAGATCTGTCCCAGTTCTGCGTTGCGTTTTTCATAGATCGCATAGTACAGCGCGATATCGGATTCCTGCGTCAGATCCAGATCGTTCAGCGTCACGGCTTCTCCGTCGCGCTCGGCCGTATATTCGGTGGCGGACAGCTTCTGATACTCGCTCACAAGGGCCTGTTCCTGTATGCTCAGCTCTTCTATCGCAGGAGAATTGAGCTTGCTGTTCACCTCGTAACGCTCCACGAAGCCGTCGCCCCAGCGCGCACGGGCGGCTTTGCCGTAGCCGGATTCCAGGATCGCGCCCGTCAGTTCGTTCATGCGGTTGTCCAGACGGGTGTATGCTTCGTCCAGAGCCAGCTCCTCGGCTTCGTAATATTCGTCCGTAAGGTCGATATTGTAGCGGATGCCGGCGATGGCACTCATGGTGTCCAACTCGCTGATGTCCGCCAGAATGTCGTCGTAGAGGGCCAATGTTTCTTCTTCCTTGTCTCCGGCGGAGACCTGCTCCAGCGCTGTGTCGATCTTCGCGTTCAGCGCGTCCAGGTCGGGACGTGTGTACTCCAGCGTACTGAAATCCACATCGGCATGCACAACGGGTGGGCGTTCCTCGGCCTGCGTCCGGAACAGGTTCGCCCCGCAGGCGGAAAACAGCAGGCAGGCGGCCAGCACGGCGGCGGCCGCGCGGCCGGCTTTGCGGCGGTGAATCATATGATCTCTCCTTGCTCGTTTTTTAGAAAGCGGCGGGACGCCGGGGGCGCCGCGCCCATGGCCGTGCGCCTCTACAGGCGCACCGGCGGCTGTTAATAGCATACCACAAAACGCGGGAAAAAGCCGCTCTTTTTTGCAAATTTGCCCCGCGGCCGGGCGCCGGGCGCGCCAAAGGACGGGATAAAACACGAAAAGCCCCGCAAACCCGCGCGCCGCGCGAGAAATATGCTTGCTTTTTGCCGCGGGCTATGGTATAGTTATTTACGCGAATGAACTGGAGGTTTCAAAATGGGTGTTTTAGAGATTATCAGCGGTGTTTTGCTGATTTTGTGCAGCATTGCCATCATCGTGATGGTTCTGTTCCAGGAATCCAAGGGCAACGGCCTGTCCGGTGCGATCGCCGGCGGTGAGATGATGGGCAACGAAGGGCGCTCGCGTTCCTCCAATGCCATGCTTGCCAAATACACCAAGTATGCGGCCATCGTGTTCTTTGTGCTCGCTATCCTGGTGGGCGTCATCAGCATCTATCTGAAATAAGCCAGAAAAAAGCCCGCCAGCTTTTGGCGGGCTTTTTTGCTATATATCTCCGGAGACCGGGGAAAAGTATTGTTATGTGTGTGGAGTAAGGAGCATATTATGGGAATCAAAGCAAAAATACTGAAAGAGCTGCAAAAGAAGCCGCGCCGCCTGAAAGAGCTGAAGGCGAAGCTGGGCAACGACAAAAAAGTGGCCCGCGCCGTGGACGAGCTGGTAGAGCGGAACAAGGTGGTGTGCCGCAAGGGCGTGTACGCCGTGCCGGACCCGAAAACAGGGAACGCCGTGGAGTGTACGCTGGTGAAGCTGGCGGGCAAGTTTGGCTTCGCGCGGCCTGTGCAGCCCGACGGGCAGGATATCTTCATTCCGGGCAAATACCTGATGGGAGCCATGCCCGGCGACACGCTGCTGGTGTCGCTGTTCGAGCATCCGCGCGTAGAGGGCTCGTCCGAGGGCGAGGTGCTGGCCGTGGTGAAGGAAAACAACCGCTTTACCGGAACGGTGGAGACCATTGAGGGCAGGCTGGCGCTGGTGCCGGACGCGTGTCCGCACTGCCCCATCTATATCAAAAAGAGCGCCGACGGCGGCGCGCGCGACGGTGAAAAGGCTGCGGTGGAGATTCTGGAGCGCGGCGATTCCCACGAGGACCACCGGGCGGGCGTAGCCATGCGCTTCGGCAGCGCCGGGGAGGCCAAGCAGTGCGCAAAGGCACTGCTGTATGGCGCGGGGCTCTCGCGCCATTTCCCGCTCAAGGCAAAGGCTGAAGCGAAAAAGTACGAGGGCGCGGCCGTGGCGGAAAAAGAGGCGGCGGGCCGCAGGGATTACCGCGGCATGCCTGTCTTCACCATAGATTCCGCCGAGACGAAAGACATCGACGACGCCATTTCCCTGGAAAAGACCGATACGGGATACCGGCTGGGCGTACACATCGCGGACGTGAGCCATTATGTGCGCCCCGGCAGCGCGCTGGACGCCGAGGCGTTTGCGCGGGGCACATCGGTATATTATGCGGACAGCGTTATTCCCATGCTGCCGCGCCAGCTCTCCAACGGCATCTGCAGCCTGAACGAGGGCGCGGACCGGTTGGCCTTCTCCTGTATGATGGAGCTGGACGCCGCGGGCCGTGTGGTGGATTACGCGTTCGTGAAATCCGTCATCCGTTCCCGCGTGAAAGGTGTGTACAAAGAGGTGAACGCTATTTTTGACGGCACGGCGGACAACGCGCTGCGCCAGCGCTACGCCGCCGTGGCGCAGGAGCTGCCGCTGATGCGCGAGCTGTACCACAAGTTGGCCAAGCTGCGCGCAGCCCGGGGCGCGATGGATATTGAGAGCGGCGAGGCAAAGCTGGTGCTGGACGAGGCGGGCCGCTGTGTGGACGTGGTGAAGCGCGAACGCGGCGAGGCGGAGCAGATGATCGAGGAATTTATGCTGCTGGCCAATTCCTCAGCGGCGGCGCTGGCGCGGCGGCTGAAGCTGCCGTTCGTGTACCGTGTGCACGAAGCGCCGGACCCAGAGCGGATCGAAAGGCTGAAGCAGACGCTGACGGCGGCGGGCGTGGACTTCCATTTTGCGGGCGATACGCCCACCACGCTGGAGCTTGCGAAGCTGTTGGCCGATACCCGGGGCACCAATCTGGAGCGCCCGGTGCACACAAGTGTGCTGCGCAGCATGGCCAAGGCAAAGTACGAGCCGCAGCCCAAGGGCCACTTCGGCCTTGCGCTGGCAGATTACGCCCACTTCACCTCGCCCATCCGGCGCTATCCGGACCTTGCCATCCACCGTATCCTTTCCGACGTTTGCGCGGGTATGGACGACGGCGCGGTGCAGAAAAAATATGCGCAGTTCGCGGCCGAAGCATCGGTGCAGTCCTCCGAGCGCGAGGTGCTGGCCATGACGGCGGAGCGCGACGTGGAGGACTGCTACAAGGCCGAATACATGCGCCGCTTCGAGGGAGAGGAATTCGACGGCGTGATCTCGTCGGTCACGCAGTTCGGCCTGTATGTGGAGCTGCCCAATACCGTAGAAGGCCTTGTGCGCGCGCAGGCGCTTTCGGAAAACGCGCTTACGCTCACCGAGGGCGTGGCGCTGCGGGATATTCTGTCCGGCCGGGAATGGCGGCTGGGCGGCGTCATGCGCGTGCGTGTGGCGGGCGTGGATGTCTCTCAGGGCAATGTGGATTTCGTTCCGGCACAGGAACAGTAGCGGAAGGAGCCGGTGCTTCCGGCCCGGCGGGCCCCGGCGGGCGTGCGGCAGACAGCCGTACCCGCCGGGGCTTTTGCGCGCCCGGGAAAAGCGCTGCCGCGGCGGCTGCCCCCGGGCGTATCCGGGTGTCATACCGGGGGCCTTGTCCGCATATGCTGTGGCGAGGTGAGGAAAATGATCCTGGTACAGACCATCGGAGTGTTCGCGGCGCTGATGAGCGTGATCGGCGTAGTGCTGGCAGCATCCAAGGCAAAGCGGCCGCTGCTGCGGGCGCTGGGCAGCGCGGTGTGCGGGGCCGCATCTCTGGGTGCGGTGAATTTGCTGGCAGGGTACACGGGCGTTTCCATCGCGCTTAATTACGCCACGGCGTTTGTAGCCGTGGTGCTGGGCGCGCCGGGCGTGGTCACCATGCTGCTGCTGCGTGTGCTGTTGCTTTTTTAACGTCCGTCGGCTACAATATTCCCCAAAGGCGGCGCATGCCGCGCCGCGGAGGGAGGAATAAAATTGACGCTGCATTTTGAATGGTTCGGGTTTGACGACGCAGCGCGCATGGCGCTGGCCCATGGGCTGCGCAAAGAGGTATTTGTGGACGAGCAGGGCTTTTCACTGGAGGCGGACAGGGACGAGCAGGACAAGAATGCCCTGCATGTATTGGGCCTGGACGAAACAGGGGCCGCGCGCTGTACGGCGCGCGTGTTTGCGGAAGCGCCGGGCGTGTGGCATACGGGGCGCATTGCCGTACAGCGGGGCCTGCGCGGGCAGGGCGTGGGCCGGCTGCTGCTGGCGGCCGTGGCGGATAAGGCGCGGGCGCAGGGAGCGCGCACGCTGGAGCTGGGCGCACAGTACGACAAGCAGGGCTTTTACGAGGCCGTTGGCTTTGCGCCGTACGGTGAACCGTATCTGGACGAAGGGTATCCCCACGTTCCTATGCGTATGGCGCTGTAAAAGCACAGAACGGCAGACGATGGCTCCCGGCGGCGGGAAAAGGCGCAGGCGAAGAAGCCTGTGCCCCCGCCGCCGGGAGTTTTTTGCGCGCGGCGCCCCCTGGATGGTTTAGCGGTCCTCCTTTTTTGCGGCGTGGTAACATGCCGGATACAAAAAGGCGACAAGTTTGAAACAAACGCGCGCTAATCTGGAAAAAAGGGCAGGAGCCAGCCTGCCCAAAGGGGAGGAATGGGAATGCAGACCGTTTATGATTGGGAGGTGACGCTCCATTCGCGGAACGCGCAGGGCCGGAACGCTCTGACGGAGCGCGCCGGGCGTGCCGCCGTCTTTTACAAACCGGCTCATGCGCGCAAAACACAGCCCGGCGCATGGCGGCGGCTTGCCGCTGTGGCGCTGTGCTGCGGGGCGCTGCTGTGTGCGTTCCGTCTGTATGGAAGGGCACGCAGCCGGTTCGGAGTGCAGCTCCCGGTCCAGACAGTCCTGCAAAACCCGGAGCTGCCCAACGGCTGCGAGGCCGCCAGCCTGGCGGCTCTGCTGGAATACAAGGGCGTGCCCGCCGACAAGCTGGACCTTGCCTATGGTTATATCCCGCGCGGCGATATCGAAGAAACCGCGGACGGCCGCACCGGGCCGGACCCAGAGCTGGCCTATGCGGGCGACCCGGCCGCGGGCCTGGGCTTTTACTGCTTCGCACAGCCGGTGGCACAAGGGGCGAACACCTATCTGGCGGCGCAGGGCTCGGCCCTGCGTGCGGCGGATATAACAGGCGTTACCGGACAGGGGCTTTTGCAGTATCTGCGCGGCGGAGACCCTGTGATCGTGTGGATCACAAAAGACCTTTCCGCACCGCGCACGGGAGGCTGCACCTGGTTGCTGGCGGATACGGGCGAGACCTGCACGCCTTATGTCAATCTGCACTGCGTCGTGCTTGCGGGGTGGGACGGGGATACCTGCACCATTGCAGACCCGCTGCAGGGCAGGCGCAGAGTGGACGCGGCTGCGTTTCTGCAATGCTTCAGGCAAATGGGCAGCCGCGCCGTCGTGGTGCATTGACCAAAGCGGGGAAACGCGGAGCGCGAAGGAGCCTCTGCGGAAGAAAGCGCCTTTGTGGGATGACGGCTTTGGCGCCGGTGCACGCAAAACGCTTGGCGGCCTTTTGTGGGCCGGCAAGTGTTTTTTGCACCAAAACACTTGCGCTTTTTTGTGTGTTCATGATAGAATGAATCACTTGCAAATTTTCGGCAAAAGGAGGCGGCATCTTTTCATGACACGAAACAGCATCCGGCGTACCCAGTGCTGGCACAATACCCGGTTTCCCCGCAGGCCGCCCCCGGCCGCATCCTTCTGAACGCACGGTCACCCGCATGCAGCCGCCCGCGCCTTGTGCGCAGGCTTTGTTTTGCTGTGTGCCTTTATAAAATTTAGAAGGATGTTTTACATATGACATGGTTTATTCTTTCCCTGATCGCGATTCTGTTCTGGAGCGGTTCAGACCTGTTCTCCAAGCTGGGCTCCAGGCCCGACGATAAATACAGCCATTGGAAGATGGTTATGGCTGTGGGCGTTGTAATGGGCGCGCACGCCCTTTTCCTTATCGCCACGGGCACGCCGTTCAGCCTTTCGGATATCGTCACCTATCTGCCCGCCTCGGCTATGTATATCCTGTCCATGATCCTGGGCTATGCGGGCCTGCGGTACATCGAGCTTTCCATTTCCTCGCCCATCTGCAATTCCTCGGGCGCGGTAGCGGCCCTTTTGTGCTTTTTCATTCTGAAGGAAACGATGTCCGGCCTGCAGTTCTTCGCGGTGGCGCTGGTATGCGTGGGCGTATTCGCGCTTTCCTATATCGAAAAGAAGCAGGACGATGCGCTGCGCCGCCAGGAGGGCGATACGCCCGACAAAAAGCATACCCGCAGCTTTCTGGCTATTCTGTTCCCCATCCTGTACTGCATCATCGACGGCCTGGGCACCTTTGCGGATGCACTCCTGCTGGATACCGTCATTGCCGAGGAGCAGGCGAACATCGCCTATGAGCTGACGTTTCTGATGATGGCCGTTTTTGCGTTTGTGTATGTGGTGATCGTCAAAAAGCAGAAGATCAGCCTTCCGGCGGAAAAGCCCAAGCTGGCCGCCGCCCTGTGCGAGACCGCGGGCCAGTTCGCCTATGTGTTCGCCATCGGCGCAAACGCCATTGTGGCCGCGCCCATGATCTCTTCCTACTGTATCATGTCTCTGGTGTGGAGCCGCATTTTCCTCAAGGAAAAGCTGTCGAAGGCGCAGTACGCCGTTATTGCGGTGGCTGCCGTGGGCATCGCGATCCTGGGCATGGAATGACGAAACTGTAAACTTTTTGCAACAAAACGGCAGCGCCGCGCGTCTATATGACGTGCGGCGTTTTTGTTGTGCGCAGGGGAAAAAGCCGCCCCGCGCGGCACACCGGCGCGCCGCCGCCCATTACAACTTTCTAACAAGTCTGAGAGATAATGGGGATCGAAAAAAAGGAGTGTCGCTTTATGGCGAAAATATTGATCGCGGAGGACGAGCGCCCCATCAGTGAGCTTGTCAAACGCAACCTTATGCTGGTGGGCCACACGGCGGCGCAGGCCTTCGACGGCCCTTGTGCGCTGGAGATGGCCGGGGCCGAGCGGTTCGACCTTGTGCTGCTGGATGTGATGCTGCCGGGCTGCTCCGGCTTTGAAGTAAAGGAACAGCTGGACCCGGCGCTGCCCGTCATCTTCGTTACGGCGAAGAACAACCTTTCCAGCCGTTTGCAGGGGCTGGGCCTTGGCGCCGACGATTACATCGTGAAGCCCTTTGAGATATTGGAGCTGCTGGCCCGCGTGGAGGCCGTGCTGCGCCGCGTGCACGCCGGGGCCGAGGTGTTCGACCTGGGCGACTGCCATGTGGAGTTCGGCACGCACCGTGTGTTCGTTGCCGGGCGCGAGGTGGCGCTTACGCCGCAGGAATTTATGCTGCTGGGTGTTTTGGTGCGCAACCGGAATCTGGCGCTTTCCCGGGAAAAGCTGCTACAATTGGCTTGGGGCTACGATTATGAGGGAGACACCCGAACCGTGGACGTGCACATTCAGAAGCTGCGCAAAAAACTGGGCTTTGAAGATCGCATCCAGACGGTGTACAAGCTCGGTTACCGGCTGAGCACAAAGGAATAGGGAGCGCGCCGGGCGCTCCCGAAAATGGAGGCGCGGCGCTTGCGGAACAAAATGGAAAAGGGACGCGGGAGCGTCCGGCTGAAATTCTGGCAAAAGACCTATCTGCTCACACTGGCGCTGTTTCTGCTTGCACTGGGCGGCGGAATAACGGCCATTGCGTCCGTCAGCCAGCAGCGTGCGTTTGAAGCCGAATGCGGCAAGCTGCTGGCGCAGCAGCATTCCGTGGCGCAGAGCCTTGCCGCGGACGCCGCCGCAGTGCAGGCGCGCAGACCGGAGGCGCTGCCGCGTCTGGCGCAGAACTACGCCGGGCAGCTGAAACGCTCCGGCGTTTTTCTGCGTGTGGCGCAGGCGGGCGACGTATGGGCGGATGAGCTTCCGCAGCCGGATTCCGCGTTGCCTGAGGTGCCGCCCGAGGGACAGCGCGTGCATACGGTACTGCTGTCCGGCGGGCGGCATGTGCTGTATATCTCCGCCGTGCTGCCCGCCCCGCCGGAGGATGTGGCCGTCACCTGCGCCTTTGACATGGAGGCCTTTTTTGTACAGTGGGCGCAGACGCACCGGGCATTTTTGCTGGCGGGCGCGGCGCTGTCCGCTGTTTTGGCGGCTGCGCTGTACGTTGTGCTGCGGGGGCTTTCCCGCCCCATGGAGCGGCTGGCCCGGGTGGCCGGGCGGCTGGCGGACGGCGACTACACGGCCCGCAGCCCGGAGCGCACGCGGGACGAGGTGGGCCAGCTTGCCCATGCGCTGAATGAGATGGCAGCCCGTGTGGAACGGAACGTGGCCGAGCTGCGTGAAACGGCCCGGCGCAAGCAGCAGCTTGTGGACAACGTAGCGCATGAGCTGCGCACACCGCTCACGGCTGTGGGCGGCTATGCGGAATACATCCAGCGGGCCGAGCTGTCCGAGGAGGAAAAATATGAGGCTGCGCAGTACATCGTGGAGGAGGCAAACCGCCTTGCCGTGATGAGCGAGCGCCTTTTGCAAATGGCGGCCCTGCGGGGCGAACGGGCGGCGCGGGAGCCTGTGGACGTGCCCGCTCTGCTGGAAAAGGCGGCGCGCACCGTCGCACCCAAAGCCGCTGCCCGGGGCGTGGCGCTGGAGCCGGTGCAGGCGGACGCCTGTACGGTGCAGGGAGAAGCGGCGCTGCTGGAAAGCCTGATGGTGAACCTGGCGGATAATGCCGTAAAGGCATGCGGGCCGGGCGGCAGCGTGCGCCTTTGCGCACGGCGGGAGGCGGGCCGCCTGACGCTCACGGTGCAGGATACGGGCCGCGGCATGGACGCGGAGACGCTGGCGCACATCGGCGAACCGTTTTACAGGCCGGACAAGGCCCGCAGCCGGGAACAGGGCGGCGCGGGGCTGGGCCTTGCGCTGTGCTTCCAGATCGCGCAGAGCCATGGCGCGGCGCTGTCCTTTACCTCCGCGCCGGGCGCGGGCACCACGGCCGCCGTAATATTTACAGCTTGATGACATCTTGAAGAAAAAGCCGCAACAGCTTTATGGGATACTGGGAGCATCGAAAGGAGGTTGCTTGCAATGAAGAAAAGCAACAGAACGGTGCGGAAGATGCGGAGCGCTTGGACGGGATTTACTACGGCGTGCCTGGCGGCGGCGCTTACGATGAGCGCTTTGGCCTCCTGTGCGCCGCAGGAGAGCCGGCCCGTTGTGACCAGCGACGACCTGACGCCGCCCAGCGCCGCGCAGGAGGCCATTGCGCAGGATATGGGCGGTGGCAAAAACTATGCGTATTACTGGCAGGCAGAGGACATTGAAAAGACGCTGCAGGAACAGCGCGCGGCCTACGGGGAGGAATTGGACTATCTGAGAGATTTGATTGAGCAGGGAGAGAACGCCGTCAAAGAGGTAGGATACCTTTCATTGGAGGCTGCGCAGAAAGCGGTGTCGGACCGGGACGCAATGATTGAAGCAGACCTGGAAAATGAACGGAAGAGGCTGGAAGAAGAGAAAAATATCGACCCGGTATTGGGCCCGCAGGAGGCGGCAAACATTGCGGGCGTGGTTTTTGAGAAATGCTATGGCATTGATTTATCCGGACAGACGTTGGCGCTGAACTGTTACGGGGATACCGCCATATTGGTGGCAGCGGAAAACAGCGGGATGGCGCGTCCTTTGTGGAGCGTGCGGTTCGATGAAGCCGCGGATGGCGTATTGTTCAGCACTTGCGCGGCAGACTGCCAGGTCGACGCGACAACAGGCGAGGTAATCGGCGCGAGCTACAGCTTCAGCAGCAACGAAGCTGCGGCCATGCGGGAAACGCCTGTTCCGGCCTGCTTTGTACAGGAAAAAGCTCCGGATGCGATAGAATCTTTCGGATATTGGGATGAAACCGAAGCCAGCTATGACGAAACGGCGGAGGCGCTCGAGGCGCAGATCAGTGAGGCGCTTTCCGGCAGCGCGCTGGTGGGCGGCGCTGTGATGACGGACATTCAAATCGAGCTTCATGACGTTCAAACATATGGGAACTATAAAGCAAACTCAATATATTTTCGACTGTCCTGTGACAATGGCAAGGAGTACCATGTGTCCCGCACGTTTTTCGATGCGCCATATGTCAATTATGATTGCGGAGGGTATCCGCTGCGTGCGTATCAATTTACAAACGATACCTATTTGAGCGGCACGTAAAGGTCCCGTGCCGCGGCCCGCAAAGCGATTCTTCAAAAGCACACCAGTCAAAATTTAAGGTAAAATTAAGAGGAACATGATACAATTTCGACACACTTGTGTGTTAAACTATCAAAAAATGGCGAAAAAGGGCGGGTGTGCGTGCAGACGGAGTACAGAAATATCAACCAGGGAGGCCGTGCGCGCCGTCCCGCACGGCATGCGGCGAACGTGCGTGTCCCGCCCCAAAGCGGGGGACAAAGAGCGGCCCGCGTGCGGCAGCCGGGGCCTTACGGATATCCGGCCGCGCCCGGCCCGCGCACCGTGCGCGGCGCACGTGCGGCGGCGCGCCGCCGCCAGAAGCGCCGCAGGCGGCTTGTCACACTGGGGCTTGCCTGCCTGACGCTGGCCATCGTGCTGCTGGCCGTGCTGCGCCAGACGTCCGCTGCCCAGCCCGCCGGGACGGAGGACGGCGCCGCCGGGCAGAGCGCCGCTCTGCCCACGGCCGCGGCGCCCCAGGAGGGGCCGCCCTATACCATTGCCATCGACGCGGGCCACGGCGGCACCGACATCGGGGCGGAAGGCGTTATCAACGAGATCCAGCTCACAGAAGCAACGATCGGATATCTGGAGGGCTGGCTCACCCAGGACGAGAATTATACGCCCGTGCGCACCCACGCGGCGGATACATTTTCCAAAAACACCGAGCGCGCGGCCGCGGCAAACAGCGCGGGCGCTTCGCTGCTGCTCTCCGTACACGGCAATTCAGACCCTTATTCCCCGGATTCCTATGGCCTGGAATGCTATCCGCAGCCGCCGGGGCGCACCCATCATGAGGCTTCGCTGCGCCTTGCGCATCTCATTGCCGATAAATTCGGCGCGGCGGGCCAGCGCCTGCGCGGCAACGCGGGCGTGCGTTACATCTACTATGCGGGCGACGATGAAAGCGGCTACGAAAAGCAGGTGGTGGAGGAGAGCGACAGCACCGTTTACTCCGAGCAGACCTTTGGCCTTTTGGAAAAAACAGATTGTCCCGCCGTACTGGTGGAGCAGTGCTTTGTTACCAGTGAGGCCGATGTGGCGGCCTGGGGAACGGACGACGGCTGCAGGCGCGCAGCCCGGCTGTATTACGAAGCCATTTGTGAATATTTCGGCACCGAGCCGCTGCCCGGGACATGATGCAAAAAAGCCCCCGCTGCGAACAGCGGGGGCTTTTTTGCCCAAACGACTAAACCGTAAGCCGGGTTCTGTATTAAACGACGATCTATCTCGACTGCATGTTGCCATGCAGCTCCAGCCGCCTCCGGGAACGCGCAGGGCACGCATAGTTCCCATATGGGCGTTGCTCCTGGTAGGGTTTACAGAGCCGCGCAAGTCACCAAGCGCGCTGGTGCGCTCTTACCGCACCTTTCCACCTTTTCCCGCGCAAAACGCGGGTAGTCTATTTCTGTTGCACTATCCCTGGGGTCACCCCCGGCTGCCGTTAGCAGTTACCATTCCCTTGTGGAGCCCGGACTTTCCTCAGGGCGCGTGAAACGCCCCGCCGCCGTATGTTTTACTCGTTTGGGCATCTTAGTATAGCACACATTTTGCAGCATTTGCAACACCGGCGCACAAACTGCAATTTTCTCTTGAAAAAATGCCATTTAATGGGTATAATTTTATGTATGGGAATTTATAAATATCCGCGCCTTGGGCGCGGGCAACCGGAAAAGGGGAAAGATTATGTTTAAAAACGATTATCTGGCGCGCGTGTATGACGAAGTAAGCGGGCGCAGCGCGGGCGAAACCGAATTTTTGCAGGCTGTGCGCGAGGTGCTGGAGAGCCTGGAGGCTTATGTGGAAAAGCACCCCGAACTGGAACAGCAGGGCATTCTGGAGCGTATGGTGGAGCCGGAACGCTTCATTCAGTTCCGTGTTTCCTGGGTGGACGACGCGAGCAAGGTGCATGTGAACCGCGGCTACCGCGTGCAGTTCAACTCCTCCATCGGCCCGTACAAGGGCGGCCTGCGCCTGCATCCTTCCGTCACGGCGTCCGTCATTAAGTTCCTGGGCTTTGAGCAGGTGTTCAAAAACAGCCTTACGGGCCTGCCCATGGGCGGCGGCAAGGGCGGCAGCGATTTTGACCCGAAAGGTAAATCCGACGCAGAGATCATGCGTTTCTGCCAGAGCTTTATGACGGAGCTTTCCAAGCATATCGGCCAGTTTACCGACGTGCCCGCCGGAGACATCGGCGTGGGCGCGCGGGAGATCGGTTATATGTTCGGCCAGTACAAGCGCCTGCGCAACGAAGTGACGGGCGTGCTGACGGGCAAGGGCCTTTCCTACGGCGGCAGCCTGGTGCGTCCGGAGGCCACCGGCTACGGCCTGTGCTACTTTACCGAGGAAGCCCTCAACTGCATGAAAAACGACAGCTTTAAGGGCAAAACGGTGGTGATCTCCGGCAGCGGCAACGTGGCCATCTACGCCACGGAGAAGGCTACCCAGCTGGGCGGCAAGGTCGTGGCTTTGTCCGATTCCACGGGCTATGTCTACGACAAAAACGGCATCGACCTGGATGTGGTGAAGGAAATCAAGCTGGGCCGCCGTGCCCGCATTTCCGAGTATGTTAAGGCGGTGCCCGCCGCCGAGTATCACGAAGGCTGCAGCGGCATCTGGAGCATCCCCTGCGATATCGCGCTGCCCTGCGCCACGCAGAATGAGATCGACGAGGCCAGCGCCAAGCTGCTTGCCGCAAACGGCTGCAAGGTAGTGTGCGAGGGCGCGAACATGCCCTCCACGCCGGAGGCGATCAGCGTGTATCTGGAAAACGGCATCCTCTACGGCCCGGCCAAGGCCGCCAACGCGGGCGGCGTGGCCACCAGCGGCCTGGAGATGAGCCAGAACTCTCTGCGCCTGTCCTGGACATTCGAGGAAGTGGACGAGCGTTTGCAGAATATCATGAAGAATATTTTCCACAATGCTTATGACGCCTCCAAGGCATGCGGTGCGGAAGGAAACCTGATGGTGGGCGCCAACGTGGCGGGCTTTATCAAGGTGGCCGACGCCATGCTCGCCGAGGGTATTGCGTATTAAGCGTCAACCGTACAAAATCGGGCAGGGGCCGCGCAGAGCGGCCCCTGTTTTTTGCCTGCCGGGACGGCGGGGCATCCATGGGAAAGGAGCGGAGCGCATGACGCTGGAATTTACGGTGGAGCAAAAGGAAAACGGTATGCTGCTGCGGGACTTTCTGCGCAAACGCGGTGTTTCGGCAGCGCTGGCTAAGGGCGTGAAGGCCTCGGACGGCTTTTTTCGGGACGGCGCGCCCGTACACACAGATATGCGCCTTTCAGCGGGCCAACGGATTTCCTTTGCGCTGCCTCCGGAGCCTCCTACGGAGGTGCTGCCCCAGGCGCTGCCGCTGGATATCCTGTATGAGGATGCCCATGCAATGGTGCTGAACAAGCCCGCGGGACAAACGGTACATCCCACCCGGGGGTATGCGGACGGCACGCTGGCCAACGCTTTCCGCGGCCGGATGGCCGCGCGGGGCAGCGCGGCCGTGTTCCGTCCGGTGAACCGGCTGGACAGGGGAACCTCCGGCCTTGTGCTGTGCGCGATGAACGCCTATGCCGCGCCGCTGCTGGCCGCCGCGGTGCAAAAAGTGTACTATGCCGTGGCCGAGGGGCTGGTGGACGGGGAGGAGGGCGCCATCGACGCGCCCATTGCGCTGGCGCACGGGTCCATCATTCAGCGGTGCGTGTGCGGCCGGGGGCAGCCCAGCCGCACGGAATACCGGGTGCTGGCACGGGGCGGAGGGCATACACTGCTGCGGGTGGTGCCCGTCACGGGGCGCACACATCAGATCCGTGTGCATTTCGCGTCCCGGGGGCATCCGCTGGCGGGCGACGGCATGTACGGCGGATGTCCGGAGCACATGGCGCGCCCGGCGCTGCACTGCGGCGCGGTATCGTTTGGCCTGCCGGGGGAGGCAGCGGCGCGCACAGTATACGCGCCGCTGCCCGAAGACATGCGTGCGCTGCTGGCGGCGTGCGGCATCCGGGCGGAAGATTTCGGCATTTGACCCCTTCCGTGTGTTGATACAAATGTGAAAAAAGGTATGCGTCGCCGCGCTGGAAAGGGATTAAACTTGCATCGTGGGCAAAATAGTGTATAATAATAAAGTTCGGACCCCCGCTCTGACCGGCGCTCCTGTGCCGGGGATGCAGATGGAACCGGACATTTGCCTGTTTCTGCACCGCGCTTTGCGCGGCTGGCATATCCCCACGGAGACCCGGAAAGGAGGGGGCGTATGGCTGCAAGGAAACGCTGGCGCAGGTATATCCCGGACGACGAGATATCCGTGCGCGCTTTCCTGCATTTGATCGGCCGCCTGTTTTATTATGTCGGCCTTCATTCGGAATATTTTCTGCTGAACTTCGGCCGCGGCGCACGCGCCGCCGTACTGGCGCTCTGGCACGGCGTGTGCTGGATGCTGGCGCTGGGCGCCAATATTCTGCGGCCGTTTTTTGCCGCTGTATGGGAGGATCTGCGCGCCCCCTGGCGGCAGATGCGCAGCGGGCTGCGCAACATCCGCCAGGTAGTGCGTGAAGAGCGGGAGGCCGGCGGCTCGCCAGCGGGCAAGGGCCTTGCCTATTTCTTCCGCGGCGTTTTGGCGTATAAGCACCTGCTCCTGCGCGGTCTGGCGTATCTGCTGCCCGCGGCCGCGCTGGGCGTGCTGCTCGTTACCGTGGACGGCGTTCTGTCCTCCACTTTTGCACTGCGGGTGGAATTCCGCGGCGAATTCGTGGGCTTCATTGCCAACGAAAGCGTTTATGATGCGGCGCACGCGGATATTCTGGACCGCATCCAGAATGTGGATACGGGCGAGGACTGGAAAGCGCGCCCGGAATATACGCTCACCATTGTGGATCAGGCGGCGCTGTATTCCCAAGGCGAGCTGACGGACCGCATCATTGAGACGTCATCTGCTGAATTCCGCGAGGCGACAGGCGTCTATGTCAATACGGAGTTCATCGGCGTTACGGCGGATTCCGCCGCGTTGACACAGGCGCTGGAGGCTCTGAAAGAGCCTCTTTACGAGGGACATGAGAATGACGACAGCTGGCGCGTGGAGTTCCAGCAAAATGTGGAACTTAAGCCGGGCCTGTATTTCACCAGCACCATTATCACACTGGACGATCTGCTGGCGCGCCTGCACGGAACGGCTCCGGTGGAGCTTTCCGACGGCAATATCTTGGTGGGCTGGGATATGCTGGGCGTGCAGGCGGTGCAGAATGTGACCCGCACCGTTGAAACTGCGGCCGAGCCGCAGGTCATCAATGACCCCGAGCTGGAGTGGGGCCGCGAGGTGGTGGAGCAGGAGGCTTCGCCGGGCCTGGAGGAAGTGAACGAGGACGTCGTTTATATCGACGGCCAGGAGGTGCAGCGCATTCAGACGCGTGAGCCGACCGTGCTGGTGGAGGCGGTGCCGCAGATCACGCGGTACGGCACGTATAACCCCTACGGCGGCACTGCGGGAGACCCGGCGACAGGTGAATTCACCTGGCCGGTACCGGATTATAAAGGCATCAGCCGCTGGGCCTCACGCTATCACCGCGGGGCGGATATCACGGCGCGTTACGGTACGACCATTGTTGCGGCGGATAACGGCGTGGTGGAAGTTGCGACAGACGCGCGCGGCACGGCGTGGTGGACGTACGGAAAATTTGTCAAGATCGACCATGGCAACGGCTTCGCCACTGTGTATGCGCACTGCTCCGAGCTTCTGGTGCAGCAGGGCGAATATGTAGTGAAGGGCCAGCCTATCGCACGCGTGGGTTCCACAGGGTATTCCACGGGCAACCACTGCCATTTTGAGATCCAGGTGAATGGCCAGTGGACAGATACCCGAAGGTATGTCATGCCTTGAGGATACACCACGCAATTCACCGGCGTGCTTCCCCGCTTAGGCGACGTAGGCGCGCGGAGAATTGACCGAGCACCGTTCGTGAACACACAAGGCCGGGCGTACAGCGCCCGGCCTTTACATTGGTGACAAAAAATTGACGAATCATGCCGTTTTTGTTGCAAAAAGCCCGGCAAATGGATATAATAAGTGCGGTTGTGACAGAGCCTTTCCGCACGTTCCGTTAATTTGTGCCAAATTCTGTCGAATATGCATTTATGCTTTTAATCTGCGCAAAATTAGTGTATACTAAAAGAGTTACCATGCGCTCTATGCGCGGCCTTTCGGCCCGATCCTATAAAGAACGCTCAAAGGAGAGTACGTCTATTGGAAAAGTTTGTCATTCACGGCGGTAAACCGCTGGTGGGCGAAGTCGAGATCAGCGGCGCGAAAAATGCGGCGGTCGCCATCCTGCCGGCCACCATTCTTGCAGGCGGTAAATGTGTGATCGAGAACCTGCCCAATATCAGCGACGTCAGCGCCTCTGTGGACATCCTCAGCGCCATGGGCGCGCATGTGCGCGTCATCAACAAGCACACGCTGGAGATCGACACCACCCATATCACCGCCACCAGCGTACCCAACGAGCTTTCGCGCCAGATGCGCGCCTCTTATTATTTTCTGGGCGCGCTGCTGGGCCGTTTCGGCAAAGCCACCGTGGCCATGCCCGGCGGCTGTAATCTCGGCCCGCGCCCCATCGACCAGCACCTCAAGGCGTTTGTAGCCCTCGGCGCGAAGGACTCGGTGGAATACGGTATGATCAGTGTGGAGTCCGACAGCCTGCGCGGCGAGGACGTGTTTTTCGACACCGTTTCGGTGGGCGCCACCATCAACGCCATGCTGGCGGCTGTGATGGCCGAGGGCCAGACCGTGCTGGAAAACGTGGCCAAAGAGCCCCACATTGTCGACGTTGCCAACTTTTTGAACATGATGGGCGCGGACGTGCGCGGCGCGGGCACCGACGTCATCAAGATCCGAGGCGTCAAGCAGATGCACGGCTGCACCTATTCCATCATCCCGGACCAGATCGAGGCGGGCAGCTACATGGTTGCCGCCACGATCACAGGCGGCAACGTGCTCATCAAAAATGTCATCCCCAAGCATCTGGAACCTATCACCAGCAAGCTGGAAAAGGCGGGCGCCACCATTGAGGAGTTCGACGATTCCCTGCGGGTGTACCGCACGGGCGACCTGGAGCCGCTGAATATCAAAACAATGCCGCATCCCGGTTTCCCCACGGATATGCAGCCGCTGATGACCGTGCTACTCACCTTGGCAAAGGGGACGTCCATCATCACCGAAGGGATTTGGGAAAACCGTTTTCGTTATGTGGACGAGCTGACCCGTATGGGCGCGAACATCCAGGTGGACGGGCGCGTGGCTGTGATTGAGGGCGTGCAGGAGCTGCTGCCGGCCCCCATGCGCGCGGCGGACCTGCGCGCGGGCGCGGCGCTCGTGGTTGCGGCGCTGGCGGCGGACGGCGTTTCCGAAGTGGACGAGATCTGCCACATCGAACGCGGCTACGAGGATATCGTGGAAAAGCTGCGGGGGCTTGGCGCGGACATCAAGCGGGTGGAAAAGCCCGCGGGCGTGCTGCGGCAGGCTGCGCTGTAAGCTTACAAAAAGCAGAACGGAAGGAGCGTTTCGGCTCCTTCCGTTTTTGAATGTTAAAAGGGAGGCTGCGCATGGCGCGTTTTACCACGCTGTATTCCGGTTCCTCGGGCAATAGCGCCCTGGTGGAGGAAAACGGCCGTTACTTACTGGTGGATATGGGCAAGAGCTGCCGCATGACGCAGAACGCGCTGAAAGGGTTGGGGCTGCCGCTGGCGGACCTGGGCGGCATCCTTGTCACCCACGAGCATTCGGACCATGTGAGCGGTCTTGCCATCTTTTTAAAATATCACCCTGTGCCGGTGTACGGCAGCGCGGCCACGCTGGATTATCTGGCTTGCCGGGGCCTTGTGCCTCCGGGCGCAGAATTGATAGACATCGACGGCCGCACCGAGGACGTGTGCGGTTTTGCGGTGCAGAGCTTTGAAACGAGCCACGATTCTGTGGCCTGCCGGGGTTACCGCATCACCACGCCTTTGGGCCGGGTGGCAGGCGTCGCAACGGACCTTGGCTATGTGAGCGATGAGGTGCTGGCGAACCTTTTGCTGGCGGATGTGGTGGCGCTGGAAGCCAATTATGATTATAACATGCTCATGACGGGGCCGTATCCGTATTATCTGAAAACGCGCATTGCGTCCCAGCGCGGGCATCTGTGCAATGAGGAGAACGCGGCCACGCTGGTGCGTCTGCTGGAAAACGGATGTGAAAGGTTCGCGCTGTGCCATATCAGCCAGGAGAACAATACCCCGGAGCTTGCGCTGGAAAGCGTGCGCGCCGCGCTGCTGGGCGCGGGCGTTGTGCCGGGGCGGGACTGCGTTGTGAATGCGGCGCGCCGCCACGAGGTATCGCCCATCATTGAATTTTAAGCGCGCCGTGCGGCGGCCGCAGGATAACAGGAGGGAAGCATTGTGCAGACCATCACGCTCATCGCGCTGGGAAAGCTGAACGCGGATTATTACGCAAAGGCCGCCGCCGAATATGCAAAGCGCCTTTCGGCCTATTGCAGGCTGAACATCGTGGAGCTGCCGGAGGAGCCCATTGCGGAAAAAAACGCTTCGCCCGCCGTCATCGGCAAGGCGCTGGAAAAAGAGGCGCGCGCCATTCTGGCTGCCGTGCCCAAGGGCAGCGGCCTGGCGGCGCTGTGCGTTGAAGGAAAACAAAAAACCAGCGAGGAGCTGGCCGCGTATCTGGACGAGCGCGCGGGCAGCGGCGCGGGGGACGTGGCGTTCGTGATCGGCTCGTCCCACGGGCTTGCGGACAGCGTAAAGCAGGCGGCGTCTCTGCGGCTTTCCATGAGCAAAATGACATTCCCGCACCAGCTTGCGCGGGTGATGCTGCTGGAGCAGCTTTACCGCGCGTTTTCCATCAACCACGGCGGAAAATACCACAAGTGACTCAAAAGCGCCCCGCGCACGGCCGGACGGACACCGGACCGATGCGCGGGGCGCTTTTTGCGGCTGCCGCTCCGGGCGTTAATCCGGACGGCGCTCCCGGTATGCGAGCGCTTCGTCGGGCGCTTTCATTTTGCCGATGCAGAACAGCAGGGAGGCAACGCCCAGCAGGGCGAGAATGCATTTTCCAAGGGTTTTCACAGAGGCTTCATCCTTTCGTTTTGAAGTGGAGCAAAGAGGCGTCACGCCTCCACAAGGCGGTAATAGGTGCGCGCGGTGATGCGGTATACCACCACATACGCGGCGGCGAAAATGAGAAATGTGACGGCCGTGCAGCCGAAGAACAAAAGCCGGTTCACCATTCCGAACACAAGAAGCATGTTGCAGATGATCTCAAAGGCGAACACCATATGCAGCGCAGCCATGAGCAGCGGCAGGAAAAACACCAGCAATATCTGTTTGTTGATGGCGCGTTTGACCTCTTTCCGGCTCATGCCCACCTGCTGCATGATGCGGAACCGGTCGTGATCCTCATAGCCCTCGCTGATTTGTTTGTAGTAGATGATCAGCACCGTGGCCATCAGGAACAGACACCCCAGAAAGATGCCAAGGAACAGGAAGCTGCCATACATGGCGTTCCACTCGGTATACAGCTTGGAGCGGGCATAAATGCCGCAGATGCCGTTAAGCCTCGTCCATAGATCCTCCTGCAATGCGGCGATCTGCTCCAGCGTGGCGTCCACATCGAAGGCGGCGCTGTAATTGAACGGTTCCTGCGTGCCGCCCATGGCGCGGTACAGGGAAGTGGCCTCTTCGTCCGGAACAACGAGGATAAGGCCGGTTATGGCGGTGTAGTTGCCGGAGCCGATATAAGGGCTCTCGTCCAGCCGCTGTACGATATGAACAGCCTGCCCGCCGAGAGTAACGGTATCCGAAAGCACAAAGTTTCCCGTGGGATAGGCAAGGGCTTCGCCGGAAGCGAGCTGGAAGTTTGTGCCGAACGTAGAATTATAGTCTGAAAGAGGGACGAGTGAGACCGCAGCAATTTCCCCGGAACTCACCGAAGCAGGCGCGTCTTCGTAGGAACCGTCGACAGAAATCACATTAAGGCTGCGGCTGCGGCCGGCGATGGGATTTTTAATTTCCAGGCCCAGCGCCCGGGTGCTTTGTGCAAAAGCATCCTGAACCGCCGGCGCATTTTCCGCTGCGGTAGAATTGCTGCAAATTTCTCTGGGGTACATGCTTGTCACCATGTCATTGCGCCCCATGTACAGGCTTACGGTAGTAGAGATCGTGACGAGCACCATCGTAGAAAGGATGCAGATGGCCGCAAGGCCGGCGGCGTTCTGCTTCATGCGGTACATCATGCCGGAGACGGCAATGAAGTTGTTGGGCCTGTAATAGAAATTCCTGCGGCGCCGCAGGGCTTTCAGCAGCGCGATGCTGCCGGCGGTGAACAGGCAGAACGTACCCAGAATGACAAGGAATACAGCGACAAAAAACAGCAAAAGCGCATTCAGCGGACTTTTGAAATATACGGCGATAAAATAGCCGCCTGCCAGCGCGGCCAGGCCTACAAAAGTGAGAAGCCAGGAGGTTTTTGGCTCTTTTTCGCCTTTCTGCCCGCCGTGGAGCAGCTCCACCGGGTTGGCAAGGCGGATGTGCACCATGTTGTACAGCAGGGTCGCGCCGTAGATGCACGCGAACAGCACCACAGTGGTGACGAGCGACGGCACCGAGACGGAGAACGCCAGCGGCGTTGCGAAATCCAGCAGATACAGCAGCGCCATGAACAGCAGCTTTGAGAATAATACGCCGAACACAAGCCCCAGCGCCAGACACGCAATTGCGGTGAACAGCGTTTCAAAAAACAAAACCAGCGCAACGTGCCGCTTTTCCATGCCCAGTACACAGTAAAGGCCCAGCTCCTTTTTGCGCCGCTTGATGAGAAAGCTGTTGGTGTAGAACATCAGCGCAATGCAGAAAACAGCAATAATGCCCGTGCCCAGAAAAAAGATGGTCATGGCGATGGCGGCGCCGGGCACCTCCATCAGCCCCTCGTTCATGGTGATGGACTGCATGATATAGTACGTCATGATGCATACGATACTGGTGAGCATATAGGGAAGGTAGGTGCTTTTGTTTTTGCCAAGGTTCGTCAGCGCCAGTTTGGGGTAAAGCGCGTTAGCCACGGTCCGCCCCTCCCGTCGTCAGCATGGTGAGCGTATCGCCGATCTTGGCGAACATCTCGTCGCTTGTCATATTGCCGCGGTAAAGCTGATGGAACACCACGCCGTCCTTGATGAACAGCACACGGCCCGCATGGCTGGCCGCCCGCGTGGAGTGCGTCACCATCAATATGGTCTGGCCGCCGCGGTTGATCTCGCCGAACATGCGCAGCAGCTTTGTGGTCGCCTTGGAATCCAGCGCGCCCGTGGGCTCGTCCGCCAGCACAATCTCCGGCTTTGTGATAAGCGCGCGGGCCACGGCTGCGCGCTGTTTCTGTCCGCCGGAGACCTCGTAAGGGTACTTGTCCAGCAGCGCTTCAATGCCGAGCTGCCGTGCGATGGGTGCAAGGCGGGCGGCCATTTCAGCGTGGCCCTTGTGAGAGAGCACAAGCGGCAGAAAGATATTGTCCCGCAGGCTGAACGTATCCAGCAGGTTGAAATCCTGGAACACGAAGCCCAGATGCTCACGCCGGAACTGGGACATTTTGCTGTCCTTGATTTTTGTGATATCCCCGCCCGAAAGGCGCACCGCGCCGCTGGTGGGCTTGTCCAGCGCGGCAAGGATGTTCAGCAGAGTGGTTTTTCCGCTGCCACTCTCACCCATGATGGCGACGTATTCGCCCTCCTCCACGGTGAAATTTACGTCCCGCAGGGCCTCTACCTGTACTGCGCCGAAGCGCGCGGTATATACCTTTTGTAAGTGTTCAACTTCAAGCAATGGCATAAAGCAGCCTCCTCAAAAAATAGCGCCGGCTGTCCGCCCGCGCCGTTCCGGATCTCCGGTGTGCTTTCATTATAGTATCCTGTCCGCCATGCCTGCCATAACATACGCTTACGATTGGCGCGTTCCGGCTTACAAAACCGTAAGGAACGCACCTGCGGCAGCAGACAAAAACGGCGCGCGCCAGACGCGGAACGCCTGCCGTGCGCCGAAGCGATTACTCCACCACCAGCGTGCCGCGGGCAAAGCAGATGCACACCGCCGTCCCTTTTCCCGGCTCGGAGCGGATGGAAATCGTGTGCCCCAGCTTTTGCAGCACCTCATGGCACAGATACAGGCCCAGCCCTGTACTGCGCTGGCCGCCGCGCCCGTTGTAGCCGGTAAAGCCGCGCTCGAAAATACGGGGCAGGTCCTCTGCGCGGATGCCAAGGCCCGTGTCCTCGACGACCAGCGTATCGGGCGAGTCCTTGGCCAGATACACACGCACCGTGCCGCGCGGCGTGTACTTGGCCGCGTTGGTAAGGATCTGTTCCAGCACAAAGGAGAACCATTTTTTATCCGTGAGGACCGTGCCCGGCAGGGAGCTGATCTGCAGCGTTGTGCTTTTTTGATGGATGAACAGAGTGGACACCTTTTTCACGCTCTCCCGCACAAGGGCCTCCAAAGGGACCTCCTGCGGCGAGAGATCGGCATGGATAGAACCGATGCGCAGATAGCCCAGCACCATGTCCACATACTGTTCGGCCTTGAACAGCTCCTGGGCAAAAGCGCTGCGGCCGGGGATATCCGGGCTTTCCTGCAGCAGAAGGCGCATGGCCGCCAGCGGGGTTTTGATCTGGTGGGACCAAAGCGTATAATATTCCGTCGCATCGGCTTCGCGGTGGGCGGCGTCCGCGGCGGCAGAAAGACGGTTGCGCTCCAGAGCGGCAATGATATCGCCATAGTCCTTCTCCAAAATATCCCGGGGTGCAGGCAGCGCCGCCAGCTTGGTGGCGCACTGGGCACGCAGCATGCGCAGCGCGGCATGCCGGCGGTAATACCGGGCAAAGCCGGAAAAGAAGAACACGGCTCCCACGGCGCCTACAAGGCAGCATGTGTATAGGGGCAGCTCCAGCGGCGCGCGGTACAGAATGGTCACCACGAACAGCGTGGCGCCGCCCAGCGCCACCAGCAGGAACGCCCGGAGCATACGGCGGCAGTAGCTGAAAAATACAGGCAGAAGCTCCCGTGCGCCCGTCATGTCTCATCCACCAGGTAACCCAGGCCCTTCTGTGTGCGGATGAACCCCTCCAGGCCGATTTCCGCCAGATGGGCACGCAGGCGCGCCACGTTAACCGTGAGGGTATTGTCGTCGATGAAGCTGTCGCTCTCCCACAAGGCCTGCATGATGTCCTCTCTGGGAACCGTGCGGCCCCGGCGCTCGAACAGAAGCTGCAAAATGCGGAACTCATTTTTCGTCAGCTCCAACTTTTGGCCGTTGTAGTGCAGCGAGGCGTCTTTTAGATCCAGCACCGCACCGCGGCAGGCCAGTGCGTTTACACCGGCGCCGAAATCGTATGTGCGGCGCAGAAGCGCCTCGATTTTGGCAATGGCCACGTTCAGGTCAAAGGGCTTTGCCAGAAAATCGTCCCCGCCCATGTTCAGCGCCATCACAAGGTTCATGTTGTCGCTGGCGGAGGAGATGAACAGCACGGGCGTTTTGCTGATTTTGCGTATCTCGCCGCACCAGTGGTAGCCGTCGTAAAAGGGAAGCGAAATGTCCAGCAGAACAAGGTGGGGCGCTTGCTGAACAAACGTTTCCAGAACGTGCTGGAAATCTGTTACATGAGATGCTTCATAGCCCCATTTTGCAAGCTGGCGCTCCAGCACCTCGGTAATGGTGGGGTCGTCCTCCACAAGCAGTATTTTATACATCTGTCGTTCTCCTTCCCGCCCTGCGGGGCGCCGTGCATTGCGGTATGCCTGAAAAACACGTCGTTCTTGTAACGCGGCAGGGGGGCCTGATTCCTCAATTTTGGAAAAAAGAATATCCATTCCTTGAAAATGGGCAATGCTGTGATAAAATAACTATGAATGAAAACCGCTTCTGAGAAAAGGGATGTGAAAGTTTGAAAGCACTGTTCCGCTATTTTGACGGTTACCGCAGGCAGCTCGTTCTGGGGCCTTTGTTCAAGCTGACGGAGGCCGTTCTGGAACTGTTTGTGCCGCTGTTGATGGCAAATATCATCGACGTGGGCATTAAAAACGGCGACGTGAAATACGTCGTTACGCACGGCCTGTTTATGCTCGGGCTGGGTGCGGTGGGCCTTGCCTGCGCGCTGACGTGCCAGTATTTTGCGGCTGTGTGCGCACAGGGCTTCGGCCGCAGCCTGCGCAAAGACCTGTTCCGCCATGTGTTCAGCCTGTCCCAGGCCGAGTACGGCTCTGTGGGCACGAACTCGCTCATTACGCGCCTCACCAGCGACGTGAATCAGGTGCAGACGGGTGTGAACATGTTTATCCGCCTGGCCATCCGCGCGCCGTTCCTTACCGTCGGCTCCATTGTGATGGCCTTTACCATCAACTGGAAGATCGCGCTGGTGTTCCTGCTTTCTACACCGCTCATCGTGTTCGTGCTGTACCGCGTTATGAGCTGCAGCCTGCCTGAATACACCCGTATTCAGCGCCAGCAGGACGTTATCTCCCGCCTTGCGGGTGAAAACCTGGAGGGAGCGCGGGTCATCCGTGCCTTTTCCAAGCAGGACAGCGAGATTGAACAGTTCCAGCAGGCGGGAGACACGCTGTCCGACATTACCATCCGCGTGGGCAAGCTCTCGGCGGCGCTCAACCCCATCACTTCGGTTATCGCAAACCTTGCCATTGTGGCCATCGTCTGGTTCGGGGGCCTGTTTGCACAGGACGGAGGCATCGAGCAGGGCCAGATCATCGCCATGGTGAACTATATGACGCAGACGCTGCTGGCGCTCATCGTTCTGGCGAATATCATCGTTATCCTCACGAAGGCGCTGGCCAGCGCGAAGCGCGTAAGCGAAGTGCTGGCACAGGAAAGCTCTATGCCGGAGCCGCGCCAAAGCGCCGCGGAGAAGCCCGGTGCGCCGCGCATTGAGTTTGAAAGCGTGCGTTTCGCTTATCCGGACGCAGGCGAGGACGCCGTGGAGGGCGTCAGCTTTTCCATGCAACCGGGCCAGACGCTGGGAATCATCGGCGGCACGGGCTGCGGCAAAACAACTTTGGTGCGTCTGCTGACGCGGGACTACGACGTGACGGGCGGCGCGGTGCGCGTGGACGGCACGGATGTGCGAGAATATACCTCCCGGCGGCTGCACGCCAAGATCGGTCTTGTGCCGCAGGCGGCGCAGCTGTTCAGCGGCACGGTGCGCAGCAATTTGCAGCTGGGCGCGGAAAACGCGCCGGACAGCGCGCTGTGGAAGGCTCTGGAGGTGGCCCAGGGCGCCGATTTTGTACGCGGCAAGCCCGACGGCCTGGATACGCCCGTAGAGGAAGGCGGCAAAAACCTCTCCGGGGGCCAGAAGCAGCGCCTGACCATCGCGCGGGCGCTGGCGAAGCAGCCGGATATCCTGATTTTGGATGATTCCGCCTCGGCTCTGGACTACGCCACCGATGCGGCGCTGCGCCGCGCGCTGCGGACGCAGACGGAAAATATGACGGTCGTGATGATCTCTCAGCGGGCGTCCACCATCAAAAATGCGGACCGCATCCTTGTGCTGGACGACGGGCGGCAGTGCGGTTTCGGCACCCATGAGGCGCTTTTGGAAGGCTGCGGGGTTTACCGAGAAATTTGCCGTTCGCAGGGCATTGTAACAGAGGAGGTGGGCGCATGAAACGGAGAACCGTTAAACGCATCCTCACCTACGTGCGGCCCTACCGCGCGGCGTTTGCGGCCTCTTGCGCCAGCGCGCTGCTGTATGTGCTTTTTACCCTGCTTGGGCCGGTGTTCACAGGGCGCGCCATCGACAACATCCTCGGCCCGGAGCAGGTGGACCTGCGCGGCGTACTGTACTATCTGGCGCTGCTGGGCATTTCGGTGCTGCTGGCCGCAGCCAGCCAGTGGGTAATGAATGTCTGCACCCGCAAGATTTCCAGCAGGGCGTCCAATGATATGCGCGGCGAAGCATTCCGCGTGCTGAACCGCACGCCGCTGAAGTACATCGACGGCCACACGCACGGCGACATCATCAGCCGAATGGTCAACGATGCGGATCTTGTAGCCGAGGGGCTTCTGCAGGGCCTGACACAGCTTTTGCCGGGGGTGGCTACCATTCTGGGCACGCTTGTGGTGATGGCTGTGCTGAATCCTGTCATCGCGCTGGTCGTGGTTTTGGTGACGCCGGTGTCCATTGCTTTTGCGGGCTTCGTTGCCAGGCGCACAACAGGCTTTTTCAAGGCGCAGAGCGCTGCGCAGGGCCGTCTGTCGGGTTTTGTCAACGAGATGGTTGCCGGGCAGAGCGTCGTAAAGGCCTTTGGCTACGAGGACCGCTGTTTCGCACAGTTCGACGCCATCAGCGATGAGCTGTACGACACGGGCCTGAAAAGCGTGTTTTATTCTTCTGTGACGAATCCGGGCACGCGTTTTGTCAATGCCATCGTCTACGCGGCGGTAGGTGTTATCGGCGCGATTTCGGCCATTGGAGGTTCCATTACGGTGGGCCAGCTGAGCTGCTTTTTGACGTATGCGAACCAGTACACCAAGCCCTTCAACGAGGTGACGGGCGTGCTGACGCAGCTTCAGACGGCTGTGGCCAGCGCCGAGCGCCTGTTCGCCGTTATCGACGAGCCGACCGAACGCCCGGATGCGCCGGACGCCCTTGCCCCCGCGTCCTGCGGGGGCCGTGTGACGGCCAGCCATGTGGACTTTGCCTATGTTCCGGCGGTGCCGCTCATTGAGGATTTCAACCTGGATGTGATGCCGGGCCAGCGCATCGCCATCGTGGGGCCGACGGGGTGCGGAAAGACGACGCTCATCAACCTGCTCATGCGCTTTTACGAGGTGGACCGGGGTGAGATCGCCGTGGACGGGAACAGCATTGCCACACTGCGGCGCAGTGCGCTGCGGGGCATGTACGGCATGGTGCTGCAGGAGACCTGGCTCAAATGCGCCACCGTGCGCGAGAATATCGCCTACGGCAAGCCGGACGCCACGGACGAGGAGATAAAGGCCGCGGCGAAAGCCGCTTATGCCCACGGCTTTATCAAGCGTCTGCCTCAGGGATATGATACCGTCATTGCACCGGGCGGGGGAAACCTTTCGGCGGGGCAGAAGCAGCTTTTGTGCATCGCGCGTATCATGCTGTGCCAGCCGCAGATGCTCATACTGGACGAAGCAACATCCAGCATCGACACCCGCACCGAAATGCTGGTGCAGCAGGCGTTTGAAAAGCTGATGCAGGGACGCACCAGCTTTGTGGTGGCGCACCGGCTGTCCACGATCCAGTCTGCGGACCGTATCCTTGTGATGAATGCCGGGCATATCATCGAACAGGGAACGCATGCCGAGCTGCTGGCGAAGCAGGGCTTTTACGCAAACCTGTACAACAGCCAGTTTGCCGTGGAATAACGGACGGCAGGGGATGAAACGAAAAAACAGGCGGCCCGGAAAATGCTCCGGGCCGCCTGTTTTGCTGGTGTTATTTTCCCCGCGTGCGGAAGCTGCGCCACAGCCGCGCGGTAAGCCCCGCAACCACGAGCACAGCTGCCGCTCCCTCCCAAAAGCCGCGCCAGAATCCATCCGGCGCACCGAACCATGCCAGCACAAGGCTGGCGCAGAAGGCCAGCGCGCCTAGGGGCAGGCCCCAGGTGAGCAGGGAAGTGACACGGTCCTCGATGCCGTTCATGCCGGACGCCCTTTTCAGAATTTTCGCATATAATAAAACCGAAGCGCCTTGGTGGTGACGGCCGCGAACAAAGCCGCGCCCAGCAGCGTTATGCACACCGTGGCGTTCCAGTAGCCCGCGGCCAGCGCCGCAAGCACGAGCCCGGGCACAACGACCCGGAACGCCTGCCGTCCGGCCTTCTGCCATAAAAGGGCTTCGCGCTCGTCGGTGGCCTTCGTATACATCTTATGCAGCAGCACGTCGTCACGCAGCATTTTTGTAAGGCGGATGCAAATAAAAGCGGCGGAGATGCCCAGCGCGGAAAGCGCGCCGGTGAGCAGGTCGGCATAATAAGGAAACCGAGCGACCGGCACACCGCCCCGGTGGCCCCAAAAGTGCGCGCAGAACACCGCTGCGGCGCACAGAGAGATAAAGACGCGCAGCAGCCGAAGGCGTATGCGCACTGTTCCCCGGAACTGCTCCAGGGTGATCTGTTCCATCATCATTCATTCCTCCCCATCCAGATCGCTGAAGTCGAACACATCCTCAATCGCAAGCCCAAAATACCGCGCCAGCTTATGGGCAAGAGGCAGAGATGCGGTGTATTTGCCCACCTCGATGGAGGTAATGGTCTGGCGCGTCACACCCACGGCCTGGGCAAGCTCCTCCTGCGACAGCCTGCGCGCACGGCGCAGTTCCGGGATTTTCGTCTTCATGGGACATGTTCTCCTTTGTATAGCAGACTTTGCACTTTTAGTATAGTTTGTTTTGCAAAAAATGTCAAGTAAGCTTTGCGAAAAACAATATCATATTCAAGGCGCTTTTCTTTTGGAAAGAAGGTGCTATAATGATGTCTGCAAGCGGCGGGCACGGCCCGCCGGAGAGGGGAGAACAGTATGCTGCATGCCATTGCCGCATTTCTGCGGCGTGAAGGCGAAGCATTGGAGCGCGCCCCGGCGCACGAGATGCTGCGTGTGGGGCTGTGCCTGGCTTTTACCGGCGGCTTTCTGGACGCATATACCTATCTTCTGCGGGGAGGAGTGTTCGCCAACGCGCAGACAGGCAATATGGTGCTGATGGCACTGTACGCCGCCCGGCGGGACGGGCGGGCCTTTTATTATCTTCTGCCCATAGCGGCGTTTTTGGCAGGGGTGATCGTCACGGAATGGCTCAAGGCGCGCCTGACGAACGCGCAGCATATCGCTTGGCAGCACGTGGTGCTGCTGGCGGAGGCAATACTGGTTTTTGCGGTGGGATTCGTGCCGCGGAGCGTGCCGGACGCTGTGGTGAATGTGACGGTTTCGTTCATCTGCTCTCTGCAGGTGAACAGTTTTCGGCGCACGAGGGGCCTGCCTTATGCCACAACGATGTGCACGGGCAATTTGCGCAGTGCAGGCGAGCATGTGTTCGCCTGGGCACACGGCGACAAAACGGCGGGCCGTGCGGCGCTTCGGTACTGTGCGGTCATCCTCGTGTTCTGTGCAGGAGCCTGGGCGGGCGCGGTGCTGGCCGGCGCCTGGGGCGTACACGCCGTGTGGGCGTGCAGCGCCGCGCTGCTGGCGGCTTTCGGGCTGATGTTGGCGGGAAGATGACGAAAGCTGAAAACAGAAAGGCCCGCGCCTGTACCCTGCCGAACGGTTCACGCCGCCGGGCGGGATACAGGCGCGGGCCTGTTTTCATGTTGTGCGGAAAACGCGTAAAAATGCAGCGGTCCTTACAGCTTAAAATCATCCGGGCTGAAGGTGGGGAGCTGTGGCCTGCGGCGCGGCACGCGGCGCAGAGGGTCATAAGAAAAGGCACGGCAGTGGTCAAAAGGCTGCACTGCGCCGCGCCGGGTACAGCGCAGCGAACCATCGGCAGCACGGACCACGTGGGAACAGTATTCACAGGCCGGGGGGATATCCCTGCCGAACAGCGGTTTTGTAAACATGGGAGTGAATTCCTTTCCTGGAGCTTGGCCGCGCTGCGGAAGGGGCGCATTTGTGCGGTCTGCATTGATTATACTCCTTTTCAGCGGCGGCGTAAATACCGGGGCACGGGTAAGGCACCGCAGGCCAGCGCGGCCATGGCGAATAATATCAGCATTACATCCGGCGGCATGCGCACGGCCAGAAGAGGGCTGGCGTCCCACTGAGCGCCCACGGACAACGCCATGGGGAACAGCTTTGCCAAAAGCCCGAACAGCAGCAGCGAGAGCGGCAAATGCAGCAGACGGGACAGCAGCAGCGGCAGCAGCGGTATACGGGGGGCAAGCAGCGCACGCACCTGCAGAAAGACGGAAGCGCCCATTACACTGAGTGCGGCGCAGCACAGCTGTGTGCGCCAGGCGGATGCAGTCTCGCAGGCGGCGCGGCACGCGCTGGTGACCTCCAGAGGCAGCGTGGTCCAAAAGCGGACGGACGCATCTGCGCCTGTGGGGACAGCAATGGCGGCAAAAAAAGAGAACAGCGTTACATAGCCGCACAGCATCACGATGGCGTTGACCGAGTCCCGTACGGCGGGAACAAAACCCGTGTGAGACGGAACGGCGTCCGGCTGTGTTTTTTGCGGGACGGAACAGCGGCCGGCGGGCATGCCTTTGCCCGTTTGCGCTGCGCAGGCCACGGCGGCCCGGAAACGGCCCGCCATGCTGCCGCGTTTGCGCAGGCGAACAAAAAGTGCGGCGGCCAGCCCGCAGACAAGTGACGCCCCCAGCTGTGCGCCTAAAAGCAGCCAGCCCGCGCCCGCGCTGCCCAACATCAGCGCGCCTACGCTGCTGACGACGAACCCCGGTCCGGAGCCAATGGTACATACCAGCAGCAGCGCGGCCTCAGCGGCAGTTAACTCGCCTGTGCGGTACAGAACATCCACCGCCTTTGCGCCGCCGGCAAAGCCCCCCAGCACGCCGCACAGCATGGCTGCGGGGGCCTTTGGGCTGTGCAGGCCAAGCAAACGGGTATAGGGCCGCAGCAGCAGGCCGAGCGCGTTTGCGGCACGGCTCTCCAGCAGCAGACGGGAAAGCACCAGAAAGGGAAACAGCGCGGGGATGACCGTCTCGTAGCATACGCTCAGCCCGCGCAGTACGCCGCCCGCCGCCGCCCCCGGGCGAAGGAACACGCTGGCTGCGGCAAACAACAGCGCGCCAGTCCACACAAGCTCGGCCAGAGCGCGTTTTATTTTAAGAATATTCATAAACCGTCCCTCCACCCTGATATATATGATTGAACCGGAATCAAATAGTAGGGAGGGCGGCTGATGCGCAGGAAAAAGAAGCCGGGCGAGCGCTACTCCTTTCGCCGCGCGATGGGGTTTGGAACGCAGACGGTGCAAACCGTGCTGTACGGGCGGCCGGTGCTGCATGTGGATTGCGGCGGCGCGCTGGAAATCGAAAACTGCCGGAGCATCCTGCAGTACGATGCCGAAAAACTCAAGCTGGACATGGGCGAGCTGAGCGTTACGATCGAGGGAAACGAGCTGGTGGTGGACACTTACCAAAAAACGCTCATCACGGTGCGGGGGCAGGTGTTTTCCATCCATTTTGGTTACGGAGGAGTGCAGGGCGGTTGATGAACAGGTTGGCGCGGTACGCGATGGGAAGCGTGAATTTTGAGGTAACAGGCGGGCGCGGCGAGCGCTTTTTAAACGACTGCGTGAACGCGGGCGTCCCAGTCGAACATATCCGCCCCACACAAACGGGCTATCTGGCCACAGTGCCTCTGCGGGATTACAAGCGCATGCACAAATATGCGCGCCGGAACCGGTGCCGCCTGTGCGTGCGGGAGAAATACGGCGCATACTTCGCGCTGTTCACATACCGGCACCGCTGGGGGATCCTGGCGGGCCTTGTGCTGTGCGTCCTGCTGCTGTGCATGTGCCGCAACCTTATCTGGAACATCTGCTTTTACAATTTTACGCCGGAGCAGGAGGCATCTGCCCGCGCGCAGCTGTTTGAAAAGGGAATCTATGAAGGTGCGTTTCAAAACAATGAGAAGCTGGTGCGCGCGGCGGGCGAACTGTTTGTGGGGTCGGAAGAATACGGCTGGGTCGCACTGAATTTTGTGCAGGGCCGTCTGGTGGTGGAAAAAACACAGCGGGAGAAGGTGCCGGAGCCCATTGGCACGGAGGTCACCAACGTGGTGGCGAAGAGCGATGGCATCATACGGCGGCTGGAGCTGGTGGATGGCTACCCCCGCGTGGTGCCGGGCCAGTATGTGGCCCAGGGCCAGGTGCTTGTCAGCGGTATGACGCTGAGCCAGTATGAACGTCCGCTTTATTCCCATGCTCAGGCCGAGGTGCTGGCAGAGGTGGAAAAAAGCTATGTATATACCCAGCCGCTGCATGTGGAGCCTGTACTGCCTCAAGCCGTGAGCAAAAGCTATTACAAGCTGTACCTTCCCTGGGGTGAACTTTCGCTTTATGCACAGCTTGATGTGCCGGAAGCCGCATCCCAGCGCGTGCTGCGCCGCCCGGCAGCCCCTTTCGGGTTCCATCTGCCTGCGCTTGTGGAGGAAACGCAGGTGCGGCAGGCCGCAGCCGTGCCCTTTGATTTGACGCCCGGGCTGGCACAGGATATCGCGCGCTCACGCATTCTGGATGCCATCCGGGCGGAATTCGGCGACTATGAGCTGCTGGAGGAAACACCGTCTGCTGAGGAAGCAGACGGTGCGGTGACCTTGACGCTGCGGGTGCGCATGCTGGCGGATATCGGGAAAATGGTAGCCTATGAGGGAGAGGCCATGGAGCCGGATAACACGATTGGTGCAGATTCATAGGAAAAATCCAGAAAAATTTGTAGAACTTATGTACAAAATCCTCTTTTAAATTTTGATAAATATGCTATAATAGTCTCAAAGCCACCGCTGCGCGGTCGCGGGCATGTGCAGACATGCCCGGATGCGCTGGCGCGCATGGGCTTTGCGCCTGTTGAAACGCGCAAAACAACGGCATGGCGTTGTTTTGTTGCAGCCGCTTTGCGGCGTCGCGTTATAATAGTCTCAAAGCCACCGCTGCGCGGTCGCGGGCATGTGCAGACATGCCCGGATGCGCTGGCGCGCGTGGGCTTTAAGCCTGTTGAAACGCGCAAAGGCGTTTGCGGGCATGCGGTTTGGGGAATGCTGAAATATGCTGCAAAACTTGCAGCGTACAATAAAAAACAAGAGGTGTTGGAATGGCGGAAACAGTGCTTGAAGTGGATTCAGTGGATACGGCACTTGCCATTTTTGGAAATTGCGATGAGAATATCCGTCTGTTGGAGCAGGCCTTTGGCGTAACGGCCATATGCCGCGGCACCGAGGTGAAGCTGACAGGCGGAGAAGAGGATGTGGAGCGTGCCCGCAGGGCGTTGGATGCCATGCTGATGCTGCGGGCAGGCGGTACGCCGCTGGAAGAACAGACGGTGCGTTACTGCATCTCGCTGGCCTGCAGCGGGGACGAAGCGCGCGTGAAGGACCTGACAGGAGATTTTATTGCCATCACAGCCAAGGGCCGTCCGGTACGGCCAAAGACGTTGGGCCAGAAAGCGTATATCGGCGCCATTGTCAAAAATGCCGTGACCTTCGGCGTGGGGCCGGCAGGCACGGGCAAGACGTATCTGGCCGTAGCCATGGCCGTGAAGGCCTTCAAGGCACGGGAGGTGAGCCGCATCATTCTCACGCGGCCCGCTGTGGAAGCCGGTGAGAAGCTGGGCTTTTTGCCCGGAGACCTGCAGAATAAGGTGGACCCGTACCTGCGCCCGCTGTATGACGCTCTGTTCGATATGCTGGGCGCGGAAAATTACCAGAAGCTGCTGGAAAAGCAGCTCATCGAGGTGGCTCCGCTGGCCTATATGCGCGGGCGTACGCTGGATGATGCCTTCATCATTCTTGACGAAGCGCAGAATACCAGTCCCGAGCAGATGAAAATGTTCCTCACACGCATGGGCGCCGGCTCAAAGGTCGTGGTGACGGGCGACATTACGCAGATCGACTTGCCGGATAAGGCCCGCTCCGGCCTTGTGGACGCGCTGGGCGTTCTGAAAAACGTTGAGGGCATCGCCATGATTCATTTTTCCGAAAAGGACGTTGTGCGCCACAGGCTGGTGCAGGAGATCATACGCGCCTACGACAAAGCGCAGGCCGCGAGAAACAGAAAGTAAAGGATGTGTTTTTGATGTCTCATAAAGTATATATCACCAACAAGCAGAACACGGTGAAGGTGCCGTCCGGGCTGCGCATCCTCATCCGCCGCTCGTGCCACGCGGTGCTGGAGGCCGAGCATTTTGAGGGCCCTGCCGAGATCAGCGTCACTTTTGTGGACAACGCCGAGATCCAGCAGCTGAACAAGCAGTACCGGGATAAGGACCAGGCCACCGATGTGCTCAGTTTTCCGTTGGGGCAGGACGGCAAGTACGACGTCAATCAGGAGACGGGCGCCGCGATGCTGGGGGATATCGTCATCTCGATGGAACGGGCCATGGAGCAGGCCAATATATACGGCCATTCCCTCCAGCGGGAGGTCGCGTTCCTGACGGTGCATTCCATGTTCCACCTGTTGGGCTACGACCACGAAGCAGGCGGCCTGGAGGCCGTGCGTATGCGCGAAAAGGAGGAGGCGGCGCTCATCCAGCTGGGCCTGCCGCGCACGGTTTCGTACAGCCAGGTGGACTGAGATGAAGCCGCGCTTTGTGGACAGCTTTCTGTACGCCGCCCAGGGCATCCGCACCGCGGTGCGCGAGGAGCGCAATATGCGGTTCCACCTGTGCGCCGCGTTTTACGTTTATCTTTTTTCGCTGTTTTACGGCTTTGGCAAAACAGAGTACATCCTCATCACGCTCATGGTATGCGGGGTTTTGGCGCTGGAGCTTGTCAATTCCAGCCTGGAGCGCACGGTGGAGCGCCCCGCGCCGGACCGGTACATGACTGCGGGTGTGGTGAAAGACATGGCCGCGGGCGCGGTGCTGGTATTCAGCATCGGGTGCGCGGTGTGCGGCGTTGTCCTGTTCTGGGATATCGAGGCGTTCCGGCGCATGTTCGCTTTCTTTGCGGCAAGGCCGCTGCTGGCGGTGCTGCTGGCCGCGTCTCTTGCCGTGGCGTGGCAGTTCATTTTTGGAAAACGGAAGGAAGGCAAATAATTGCAGCGGGAACAGACAAAATCGATCTTCGTGGCCATCGTGGGCCGCCCCAATGTGGGAAAATCGTCTCTTTTGAACAGAATGGTGGGGGAAAAGGTGGCCATCGTCACCGCAAAACCCCAGACGACACGAACGCGCATCACGGGTATATTGACGCGCGGTGCGGTGCAGTATGTATTTCTGGACACGCCGGGCATCCACCGCCCGCGCACCAAGCTGGGCGAGCGCATGGCAAAAGCAACGGCGGATTCCGTGGCCGAGGTGGACGCGGTGGTTATGCTGTTTGAACCGTACGGCGAGCTGACGGAAGCCGAGCAGGCACTGGTGGAGGACATCCGCGTGAAAAAAGCGCCTGCGCTGGCGGCAGTGAACAAGACGGATACGCTGAAAAAAGAAGCGGACCTTGCCGTGCGCATGCAGTTTCTGGAAGAGCTGGGCGTGTTCCGGGGTGTGCTGCCGCTGTGCGTGTCGGAGGACAGGGGCTGTACGGAGCTGCTGGACGCACTGCTGCCTTTCGCGGTGGAAAGCCCTCACTATTTTCCGGACGACGCCTACACCGACATGCCGGAAAAGGCTCTTGTGGCGGAGGTGCTGCGGGAAAAGATGCTGCTGAACCTGCGGGACGAGATCCCCCACGGCACGGCTGTGACCGTGGAACGCTTCAAGGAACGCGGAGACAAGGATATCATCGACATCGACGTAAACATCTACTGCGAAAAAAAGAGCCATAAGGGTATGATCATCGGTAAGGGCGGGCAGATGCTCAAGAAAATCGCGTCTGAGGCGCGTGTGGAGTGCGAGGAGTTTCTGGGCGCACGGGTGAACCTGCAGTGCTGGGTAAAGATCAAGGACGACTGGCGCGACAACGATTTTCTGTTAAACAATTTCGGTTTTCAAAAATAAGCGCAGGGCCGGGCAGGAGAAATAAACCCGCCGCGTTCCCTGTTTTTGGACAACATTTCCGCTTATATGCGCGCTACAATGGTGAATAGTACCTGTTAGCGGAGGTGTTCACCATGGAAACAAGCAACTACTGGAAACTGTTTGAAAGTACGGGCCAGGTAGAGGACTACCTTGCCTTTAAGCAGCACGGCACGCAGGAGGAGAAACAAAATGCGGACGACGACAATGGGCCTGGTGCTGCGGGCGACAAAGACGGGCGAAGCTGACCGTGCTTTGCTGCTGCTGACGCCGGACGGCCTTGTCAGTGCTATGGCAAAGGGAGCACTGCGCCTGAAAAGCAGGCTGTTCAGCGGCACGGGGCTGTTTTGCTACAGTGAATTCACGCTGTTTGAGGGCAAAACCATGTTTGTCGTGGACGAGGCGGAGGTACGCCAGGTGTTCTGGGGCATCCACGAAAGCGTGGAGCATATGGCGCTCGCCATGTATTTCGCAGAGCTTGCGTCCACGCTCTCGCCCACGGGGCAGGAGGCCGCGGCGCAGCTGCGGCTTCTGCTCAACAGCCTTTACCTGCTGAGTGAAGGAAAGCGCGCTCCGCGTTTGGTAAAGGCCGTGTACGAGCTGCGCGCCATGACGCTGGCGGGCTTTATGCCGGACCTGGTGGCCTGCGCGGATTGTGTGAAATACGAGGGCGGCGCGTTCTGCTTCGATGCACGGAAGGGCCGCCTGTACTGTGGCGAATGCGCCGCGAAGCGCGAGCTGGAATGCAATTTGGACCCGGCGGCTCTGGCGGCCATGCGGCACATCGTGTTCAGCGGGGATGACAAGCTGTTTTCTTTTTCATTGGCGGAGCACAGCACGCAGCTGCTGGGCGCGGTGACGGGGCGGTGGGCGCTTTATTGTGTGGACAAGCCGCTGCGCTCGCTGGATTTTTTAAATACCGTTCTGGATTAAAGCGTGCGTGCGGCATACATAGATAGACCGTCACCCGGCGCGGGCAGGGCTTGTCTGCGCCGCAATATTTGTTTAGGGCGATACCGCACAATTCTAAGAGTCGAAGCGCGCCGGCAGATTTTTTGGCAGGTTAAACAAAAAGCGCAGCGAATACTTTGTGTATTCGCGAGCATTTTTGTGACAGTTGCCGGAAAATCTGCAAGCGAGGCGACGCTTAAGGCTTCAGCCG
>Ga0129308_1000169_pt1 | contig 113518 bp, 109 predicted proteins | sample L827metagenome_FD_94440 | JGI IMG/M metagenome (GOLD analysis project Ga0129308, IMG submission 94440) | Ring-tailed lemur group fecal microbial communities from Wisconsin, USA - L827 metagenome | ecosystem: Host-associated > Mammals > Digestive system > Large intestine > Fecal | place: USA...
CATTGTTTTGGTGCGCCGTCAAGGGTGGCGTACACTGCCAATCACTAACATATCTGCAATTTTCAAGGTTCATCTGAGCCTATTTTTTTAACTCAGTTTTTTCATAGATTACTTGACACTACCTTTTATGTACGGTTTTTTGCGCAACCGATTGTTCGTATTTTTAGTATATATTTATTTGTTTTTAATGTCAATTATTTATTTTCGCACAAAATAAAAGGCTGTTTTTGTGCATTTTCACAATTACCAGCCTTTTCTTGTTGCGCATGTTGCGCAGTTATTCTATGAAATTATAATAAATAGACAGGATTTGATCAGAGTATCTGTGTGGATTCGCGAAGTATCACCTGATATCCCGGAACCTTCCCGTCTGTCTCCACTTTTTCTCCCAGTAATTCCAGAAGCTTTTCACAGGCCTTTTTTCCAAGCTCATTGGTGTCAAACCTGATGCTGGTCACAGAAGGAAGGCTGGTTTCCAGTGCATGATTGTCATAAAGACTGGCCACCTTGATATCCTGTGGGATACGAACTCCTTTTTCTCTCAGGCATCCCAGCACTTCTCCACAGATCACATCATCCATACACACAATTCCATCTGCATTTTTTTCAAGTGCTTCATCCACCGCCCGAAAAGCATCCGCATATCCATTTACATTCATAATGGTCACTGCATCGTTTACAGATTTTCCCAGCTCCTTATACGCATCTGCAAATCCATTATACCGGCTTTCCGTCACAAGATATGTCTGGTCTCCGCCAATCAGTGCAAGCTTTTTCAGGCCTTTCATCAGCATCACCGAGGTCAGCTCCTTACTGGCTTTCCGGTTTTGATTATCCACAGACGGAATATCCGGATTGGAGTTCGGTCCGATCACTACAAACGGAACCTTTTTTTCCTTCATGTATTTTTGTGCGGCAGAGCTTACAATAGCACGGCTCAAAATCAAACCGTCCACCTTCCGGTTTGTGACAATACGCTGCAGCTGCGTCAGATCTTTACCGCTTACCATGCAAATCACAATATCATAATTATACTTTGCCGCCATCTCGCAGATTCCCCTTAAACACTCCTGAAAAAAGGGAAAATCCATAGACCCACATTCCATCGGCATCAACATGCCCAGATTATAAGTTCTGCTTTTTGCAAGCCCTCGCGCAAGTGTATTCGGTCTGTAATCATGTGTGGCAATAAATTCCATGACTCTGTCTGTTGTTGCTTTACTAATTCTCCCTTTTCCGGAAATTGCTCTGGATACTGTGGTTTTGCTTACGCCTAGCTCCTTTGCAATATCTTCAATATTATAAATTTTTCCTATTTCTTTTCTGGTTTGCTCTATTTCCATTGTAAATCCCCTGTTTATTACATTTTTTCATGATCCCGGTCTTTAAAACTTCCCCATTTTTCAGTATGCAACCGTTTGTTCATTCTATCAGCATATCAAACTTCCGTGAAACTGACAAGACAGAATTCCATAATCTCCTGTTTGCAGCTTTTTTCAGATAAGTTGCACGCCTTCTTCTGAAATGATACAATCAGATTACTATAGCAGACTATGATGTATCAGGGAGGAAATCAAACATGAACTATACCATTCAAAATCAGTATCTGACCATTGAAATTTCATCCAGAGGCGGAGAACTCCGTTCCGTCCGGGATGCTGAAGGAAACGAATATCTGTGGCAGGGAGATCCGGCCTCCTGGGAAGAAAGCGGTCCTAATCTTTTTCCTTATATCGGGAGAACAACCAGACAGACCTACACCTATCAGGGAAAGGAATATCACATGCCCCTCCATGGCTTTCTCATCGGTTCTGAAATGGAACTGAAAACACAGACTTCTGATTCTCTGTCTCTGTGCCTGAAAACCAGTGAAAAAACTCTGGAGATCTGGCCCTTCCATTTCTGTCTTACCATTACATGGAAACTGGAACACTCTGCCCTGTCCGTCACTTATCAGGTAGAAAATCAGGATGACAAAACCATGTATTTCGGAATCGGCGGACATCCGGGCTTCCGCCTTCCTCTGGAACCTTCCCTTTCCTTCAGCGATTATCGGATCGACTTTGGAAAAAATGCCGCTCCACGGCAGATTCTTCTTTCTGACGATTGTTTTGTTCTGGAAAAGGACGTTCCCCTGGAACTGAAGGAAGGAAGATACCTGCCCCTTTCCCATGAACTTTTTGCCAATGACGCTATTGTCATGAAAGACATGCCAAAAGAACTGACCATCGAAAGTCCCAACGGCAGTCGAAAAATTCACGCTGCATTTCCGGACATGGCGCATCTGGGCATCTGGAGCTGCGGCAATGCTCCTTTTGTATGCATCGAGCCCTGGAGTTCTCTGCCCTCCCGAAAAGATATCGTGGAGGATCTGGAAACCCAGCCGAATCTGATTTCTCTCGAGGCAGGCAAAACCTACACCAATACATGGAGTATTTCTTTCTATAGATAAACCGAAAATGCCGGGATGATTTTTATCCCGGTATTCGTATCTCTTCTGCCTTTGTTGGTTACACTACCAGTCACACTGATCTTTTGACAATAACCTGCTGTTGTCTTTATACAATCTTAATACGGTCATATTCTTACTAATACATAATTAATACAGATTAATATATGATTAAGACAACATAAAGATGAAATAAAGGGAGGCAAAAGCCCGCTATGAAAAATGCAACGAAAAAAAACCATCGACATTTCACCTCTTTTCAGGTGATTATCCTTGGATTCTTTTCTGTGATCCTGCTCGGAAGCCTGCTTCTGATGCTGCCCTTCTCTACCAGGGACGGTCAGGGAGCATCCTTTGCCGATGGACTTTTTACAGCAACTTCGGCAGTCTGTGTAACCGGACTGATCGTACGTGATACAGCTACCTACTGGTCTGAATTCGGACAGGCCATCATTCTGACTCTGATCCAGATCGGCGGCATGGGTGTAGTAACCATTGCAGTCGCTATTGCAGTCGCTTCCGGCCGAAAAATAGGTCTGATGCAGAGAAGTACCATGCAGGAAGCCATTTCTGCCCATCAGGTTGGCGGTATTGTCCGTTTGACAAAATTCATTCTGAAAACAAGTATTTCCATCGAACTGTTGGGCGCCTTGCTTCTGGCTCCTGTATTCTGTAAAGATTTTGGTATTTTTAAAGGCTTATGGTATTCTGTCTTTCATTCCATCTCAGCCTTCTGCAACGCCGGATTTGATCTGATAGGAGTCAGAGAACCATTTTCTTCTCTTACCAGCTATGCATCGAATCCAATCGTAAACTTTACGATAATGGCTTTGATCATTACCGGAGGACTTGGATTTGTAACCTGGGCTGATATCAAGAAAAATAAATTCCATTTCCGGAAATATAATATGCAGAGTAAAGTAATTCTTACTGTAACTGCAGGACTTCTTATTTTTCCTGCCATATATTTCTTTTTCTGTGAGTTTTCCAATCTTCCCATTGGAGAAAGGATCCTTTCATCCTTATTCCAGTCGGTTACTCCCAGAACTGCCGGTTTTAATACGGTTGATCTGACACTTTTAACGGAAACAGGACTTATGATTATGATCATCCTGATGCTTATCGGCGGATCTCCCGGATCCACAGCCGGCGGTATGAAAACAACCACAGTAGCAGTTCTTTTTTCTTCTGCCCTGGCAGTATTCCGCAAACAGGATTCTGCGCATTTTTTCAGCAGAAGAATTCCGGACAATGCAGTAAAAAACGCAGCAACTATTCTAATGATGTACCTCACACTTTTCCTTGGCGGAGGAATGGTAATCAGCTATATCGAAGAGGTTTCTCTTATGTCCGCACTGTTTGAAACCAGTTCTGCCATTGGTACCGTAGGTCTTTCGTTAGGACTTACTCCTTCTCTGGGCATGGTTTCAAAATCAATCTTGATTTTACTGATGTTTTTTGGACGTGTAGGAGGCCTTACTCTTATTTTTGCAGCACTTTCAGAACGTAATAACTTTGGATCCAGATATCCTCAGGAAAAAATCACAGTTGGATAAAAGGAAAGGATGAAATAATATTATGATGAAATCAATTTTATTAATTGGTCTTGGAAGATTTGGGCGACACATTGCCATGAAGCTGGATGAACTGAACCACGAGGTCATGGCTGTAGATAAAAATGAAAGCAGAGTGAACGCAGCACTTCCCTATGTTACCAATGCTCAAATCGGAGATGCTACAAACGAAGGCTTTATGGAATCTCTGGGCATCAGCAATTTTGACGTATGCATTGTTGCCATTGGAGATAATTTTCAGAGTTCTCTGGAGGCAACCTCCCTTCTCAGCGATTTGGGTGCAAAACTGGTTGTTTCTCGTGCAGCAAGAGATGTTCATGCCAAATTTCTTTTGAGAAACGGTGCCAATGAAGTAATCTATCCGGAAAAACAGATCGCGCAATGGGCAGCTATCCGTTACAGCGCTGATCATATTCTTGACTACATTGAACTTGATGAGGAACATGCTATCTTTGAAATTTCCATCCCAGACAACTGGATTGGAAAAACAGTCGGACAATTGGATATACGCAATAAGCACAACATCAATATCATGGGATTTAAATATCATGGAAATATGGATCTGAATATCCGGTCAGATACACCTGTTCCGGCTGACCATACTATGCTTGTTCTTGGAAACACAAAAGATATCCAAAAATGTTTCCATATTTAAGAAAAACGGAAATTTTTAGTAAAGAGGTGATTTTATATGAAGGAACTGATCCTGTTCTGTGCTGTTGCTGCGGTCTTTGTACTGTGCGGGTTTATACTGAAAAAAATGGGAACATTTTTTGAAAGTGATAAAAATGCTCCCCCGAAAAAGCCTGAAAAACCTGTCCTGTCCATTGCCTTTGAGCATACTGAAGAAGTTTCCTTTTTAAATGAACTTCTGGAGCATTTTTCCCAGCGATCACCTTCCTGTGAACTCAATCTCTTTTACGGATCCCCCGGTGAGATACGTCGTCAGATAAAAAACGGAAAGATTGATCTCGGATTCATTCGTAAGGATCCTGCTCTGGAGCCTGATGAATCTTTCCATTCTTTTCATTTTGTCCTTGACGAAAATGTAGTGGCCTGCGAACCTGTCGGGCTTCCTGTCATACCTTTATGCCACAAAAATTTCTTTATGAATGCCATATGGAAGAAAAACAGTACAAACCCTCAGGTTTCCCTTTTTATCAATCAGTTGAAATCCGAATATTAATATTACAGGAATCCTTCAATTTAACTGTGGATTTTGATGCGGGTTTCTGCAAAATACGATATAATAAAGTTTACGCCGCATCAAAAGGAGGGATTACGTGGAACAGCAGAATAATTACAGCAGCCAGCACAAGGGACAGCTGAAAATTTTCTTCGGCTATGCCGCCGGTGTAGGAAAAACCTATGCCATGCTGGATGCTGCCCATACAGAAAAAAAACACGGAACTGATGTAGTCGTCGGCTATATAAGGCCAGACGCTCCGGTCCAAACCAGAATTCTTCTGAAGGATCTGGAAACACTTCCACTTCTTCGCTCAGAACATAATGGTATTCCGGTAAATGAATTTGACCTTGATACAGCCATTAAAAGGCATCCGGATCTGATCCTCATTGATGAGCTGGCCCATACCAATGCAGATGGCTGCCGGCATCAAAAGCGTTATCAGGACATTCGTGAACTGTTAACAGCTGGAATCGACGTTTACACTACTGTAAATGTCCAGAATATTGAAAGCCTGAATGACACGGTAGCTTCTATTACCGGCATTATGGTGGAAGAACGCATTCCTGACTTTCTCTTTGATGAGGCAGATCAGGTAAAACTGGTAGATATTGAGCCACAGGAGCTGATCGAACGACTGGAGACTGAAAATACAGACTCCTGTCCCGACAGCTCCAATATTACTTTTACCATTGAAAACCTTACCGCATTAAGAGAAATATCTCTGCGTCGCTGCGCAGACCGGGTAAATAAACTGACCGAAGCATCACGGATAAAAAATAAAGGAGAGTATCACACAGACGAACACATTCTTGTATGCCTGTCCTCCTCCCCGTCAAATGCTAAAATAATAAGAACAGCAGCCAGAATGGCCAATGCTTTTAAAGGAACCTTCACCGCATTGTTTGTGGAAACTTCTGATTTTTCCTCTATGGACGATGTGGATCGGCAGCGGCTCCGAACTAATATTTATCTGGCTCAGCAGCTTGGAGCAACGATAGAAACCGTTTATGGAGACGATATTCCTTTTCAGATTGCTGAATTTGCCCGGTTATCCGGGATATCAAAAATCGTCATCGGACGAAGCACCATCACGCGCCGTCCTCTTTTTGGAAAACCGGCACTGACAGAACAGCTGATCGCCAACGCACCTAACATGGATGTTCATATTATACCAGATCAGCCCTCAAACCGTACCTCTTTTCCCCAGCATGTTCGAAAACATATTATTTTTTCTGTTGCAGACATCCTGAAAAGTATAGCGATCCTGTCGGCTGCAAGCTGTCTGGGTTTTCTGTTTCAATGGCTCGGTTTTGACGAATCAAATATTATTATGATATATGTTCTCGCTGTACTCGTGACATCCATTGTTACAGTGAATCGCATATACAGTCTGATTATATCCATTGTCAGTGTACTGGTATTTAACTTTTTATTCACCGTCCCCAAATTTACCCTGATGGCTTATGGACGTGGCTATCCTGTTACCTTTGCTATTATGTTCATCTGTGCCTTCCTCACCGGAACACTGACCACCAGAATGAAAACTGTTGCAAAGCAGTCTGCCCGGGCAGCCTTTCGCACCAAAGTTTTGTTTGATACCAATCAGCTTCTTCAGCAGGCGGAAGATCAGAAAGCAATTCTTACTTCCACCGCCCATCAGCTTTCCAAGCTTCTGAATCGGGATATCATTATCTATCCAGTAGAAAAAAACAGCCTGAAAAAGCCTCTGGTATTTTCTGCCGGAGAAAATAATGTTGCTGATTCATATCTCACAGAAAATGAACGAGCTGTTGCAGATTGGGTATTAAAAAACAACAAGCATGCCGGTGCCACCACACAGACTCTTACCAATGCCAAATGTCTGTATCTTGCCATACGGGTCAGTAATTCTGTTTACGGTGTTGTAGGAATCGCCGCATGCGGTCAGCCCCTGGATGCCTCCGAAAATAATATTCTTCTTTCCATTCTGGGTGAATGTGCACTTGCACTGGAGAATAAAAAAAATGCTCAGGAAAAAGAAGAAGCTGCGGTCCTTGCCAAAAATGAGCAGCTCCGTGCCAATCTCCTAAGGGCTATTTCACATGATCTCCGTACACCACTGACTTCCATCTCAGGAAACGCCAGCAATCTTATCTCTAACGGAAGCTCCTTTGATGAAGACACGAAACAGACAATTTATCAGGATATTTACGATGATTCCATGTGGCTGATCAATCTTGTAGAAAATCTTTTATCGGTTACACGCCTGGAGGAAGGACGGTTGAATATCCGTATATCTGCAGAACTTGTAGATGAGGTGATACAGGAAGCGCTGCGTCATGTAAACCGTCTTTCCAAGGATCATGAAATTACGGTCCACAATGAAGATGATCTTCTTCTGGCAAAAATGGATGCCCGGCTGATTGTTCAGGTTCTGATCAATCTTATAGATAATGCAATTAAATATACACCGAAAGGTTCCCACCTCCAGATCAGAACAAGGAAAGAAGATCAATGGGCTGTTATCTCGGTATCTGATGATGGTCCAGGTATTGCTGACGAAAACAAAAAACAGGTATTTGATATGTTTTACAGCGGAACGCATCAGATTGCTGACAGCCGGCGCAGTCTGGGTCTGGGACTTTCCCTGTGCAAATCCATAGTCAATGCCCATGGCGGAACGATCCGGGTTTCCGATCATCTGCCTCACGGCACTGTATTCACATTTACATTACCAGCCGAGGAGGTAAAGTTACATGAATAAACCCTTGATTCTGGTGGTTGAAGACGACTCATCTGTAAAAAATCTTATCACAACCACTTTAAAAGCACACGATTACCGTTATCTGGTTGCCGGAAACGGCGAAACAGCCATTCTGGAAGCTTCTTCTCATAATCCTGACATTGTTCTTCTGGATCTGGGGCTTCCGGATATGGACGGAGTAGAAGTCATCCACAAAATCCGCTCCTGGTCTACCATGCCCATTATCGTCATCAGCGCACGCAGCGAGGATACCGACAAGATAGACGCACTGGATGCAGGAGCCGATGATTATCTGACCAAACCATTTTCTGTTGAAGAGCTTCTGGCAAGACTCCGTGTGGTACAGAGACGGCTTTCCATGATGACAAACGAATCGCCGGTGGAATCTTCCGTATTCGTAAACGGTGCCCTTCGTGTAGACTATGCTGCTGGATGTGCCTATCTCGACGACCAGGAGCTTCATCTGACACCTATTGAATATAAGCTCCTCTGTCTTCTTTCCCGCAACGTCGGCAAAGTTCTGACTCACACCTTTATTACACAGAATATCTGGGGCAGCAACTGGGAAAATGATGTAGCATCCCTGAGAGTATTTATGGCCACTCTCCGCAAAAAGCTGGAACAGGGACCAGATTCTCCTCAATATATTCAGACTCATATCGGGGTAGGATACCGTATGATCAAGACTGAATAAAAAGCCCCCTGCTGTCAGTGGTATCTCCACTGACAGCAGGGGGTATCATTTGTTTATCAGAATTCCGGCTCGATCAGTCCGTAGGTATTTCCTTTACGTTTATAAACTACATTTACCTGATCCGTCTCTGCATTCACGAATACGAAGAAGTTATGTCCCAGAAGTTCCATCTGCACACATGCATCCTCCGGATACATCGGTTTAATATCAAATTTCTTGGTTCGGATGATTTTAACTTCCTCATCCTCCTCGTAATCCTTATCCAGATACTCCTGCTGGAAGTTTCCAGCAGACTGTTTCCTGTCTACGATTTTATTTTTGTATTTACGAAGCTGACGCTCAATCACCTCTTCTACAAGATCAATAGAAACATACATATCATTGCTTACCTGTTCAGAGCGGATGATATTGCCTTTTACCGGGATCGTAACCTCGATCTTCTGTCTTTCTTTTTCAACACTTAAAGTTACTACAACTTCGGTGTCAGGAGTGAAATACCGTTCCAGTTTGCCAAGTTTGTCTTCAACGGCTGTTCTGAGTCCTTCAGAAACAGTGATGTTTTTTCCGCTAATAATAAATTTCATACTTCCATCCCCTTTGCTGTTTATTTGGGCAACATTTACACAGAAAAAGCTGTGTCTGATGTTTATGAAGTCATTATACCACAAACCCATGAATTTTAACAACACTTTAGGAAATTTTTATATTACAAAAGTATAAATTTCATTATTAACTGATAAATATTCGCTTTTCTTTTTTTACTGAATACCGGACACACACATCTGCAGGCACCGTTTTTCTTCAGCCGGATCCTGGCCTTCTTCTCTTGCGGGAGCCACTGTCAGAAGCTCCTGACCTTTTTTATCCGTCACGCAGTAAAGTCCGATTCCGCTTCCCGCAGCCGCATCACTGGAAATCTCCAGCTCATAGGTTTTTCCGCTTTCTACGGAAACCGGTTGTTTCAGGAAAGAATAGAGAGCAGTATTCTCCTTGATTCCATACGTATCTCCCTTACTTTCATAAAGCATCTCTCCTGTTTCCTTATCCCGAAGAGTCACATTCAAACCGGCAGGTTCTGCACCCACCTGCGTGTAAACGCGGATCTTGATATTGGACAACGTGGTTCCATCTGCCGTAAATTCCTGCACTACCGGCTGATCTTCTTCCAGCATCACCACATTTTCCATTTCCATATTCTGGCGGCTGTTATCAAAGAAATTCATTTTTCCCTGAAGCACACCCATTGCGCACACCAGCATAGGGATCACAAAGGCTGCCACTCCGAAAAGAAAGGCGGATCGGATCTGCCATACCAGTCCCTTTGCCACAACCGCGCCCTTTCTGCTGTGGTATCTCGGATGGCCAAATACCACATAGATCACAAGAACGATCCACATTGCTGTGCAGAGGAGTTCCTGATCGTGGAACCGGTAAAGATCCCACATCCGCACTGCAAATTCTCTGTCCTTCAGAATATATTTCAGGATTCCGCTGTTCAGCACCCTTTCATCTACCATGCTCTGGCTACAGAAAATATACATGGCAAGCATAAATATGTTGGTCACCATCAAAAGCAGATTTCCATTGCCGCTGATCATGATATTCAGAACAAGGAAAGGCGCCATCAAAAGGATCCACTGGGGATTCCAGGTGGAAAATCCAAAAATGGCAAAGCTGACTGCCACGCAGAAAAATACCGCCCAGGATTCCTGTTCCCCTTTTGTCTCGGCTTTTCGCTGATAAGCCCACACAAGCACAAAGGCTGCCACGGCCGCCAGAAGGTTGATGCCGCTGAAAAATCCCAGGGCAAAGGGCTTCTGCACATATTCCAGAGCGCCAAATCCGAAAACATTTCTCCGAAAGGCTTCTGATCCCAGATTGGGAAGGATCTCCACTGCCAGAGGAAGCGCCATGAGCACCGTATAGCGGATCAGATTCCGGATCTTCTTTTCTTTCAGAAGAAGCAGCGCCAGAAAATACAGCACTGCATGGTATTTGAATGTTGCGGCCATTCCAAAAGCAAGTGCAAACTGCCACATTTTCCCCTTCAAAAAAAGATAGAAGCCAAGAACCATAAAAAACACAGTAAAGATGTCATACTGGCTGAAAATGAACTGGCTGAACACCCCCATGGGGAATACCAGAAAAGCAAACTTGCACAAAAGGGATTTTTTTTCTCCGAACCCCATTTCCTTACCGATCCGGTACATCAGCTGGGCTGTGATAAAATACAGGATCACCGGAAGAAGCTTATACCACATGATATTGATAAAGCTGTTTGTGAGGATTGCTTCCGGTGCATGTCCGGTAAGATATAATGGCAGGTTCCATATAGCATACGCCACAAAGGTGCTGGGCAGATAATTTGCCCAGTAGCCTCCGGACTGCTCATAGCTTGCCTGGTAAAAATCTGTAACATGCTCATACATCAGGAAGGAACGATTTCCGGTCAGCTTCACATCCGAATGGGCACAAAGTACAAAAAGCGCCGCCAGGATCAGAAAAGAAAAAATCCAGTCAAGTCTGCAGAGATCATCTGTGCTCCATAAGCTCATGCTTCCCCACTCTGCTTTTTTCCGTGCAAAATATCCCGGCGCATTTTTTTCTTTTTTCTTATTCATTGCTGTTCTCCTTCAAATCTGCAGCTTCTGAGTCTTTTTTTCCGACTGCCTCAGATACGGCTTTCTTCAGGATTTCCTCTTCTTCCTCGAAATTCAAGCGTTCCTCTTCTACTACAAGAGGACGATCCAGAACTCTGGTGTTGATACTCAGCACGTACTCACCCAGAAATCCGATAAAAAACAGCTGCAGCGATCCCAGAAGGAACATTCCGATCACCATCGGAGCAATACCTGCTGAAAAACGATCCCAGTACATCAGTTTCAGTACCAGATATACGATCGCCGCCACAAGACTCAATCCGCCAATGATAAATCCGGCAAAGGTAGCAAGACGCATTACCACTTTTGAATAAGAGGTGATACCGATCATGGCATAATCATAAAGGCTGTAGAAATTATTCTTGCTTTTTCCGGCCCGGCGTTTTGGCTGTGTATAAGGGATCGCCTTATAATCAAATCCCAGCTCTGCAATGATTCCACGAAGATACGGCATGGGATCGTGAAGATCCCGCACTACATCCACGAACTTTTTGTCGTACAGGCCAAATCCGGTAAACTGTTCTATATGGTCGATATCTGTGATCTTCTGGATCATTTTGTAGTAAAGCCCGCGGATCTTATACATGATCTTCCGTTCCTGACTGGCTTTTTTGACACCGATCACAATCTTATGCCCGTCTTCCCATTCTTTTACAAATTTGGGGATCATGTCCACAGGATCCTGAAAGTCCGCGCACATACGGACCACACAGTCTCCGTAGGCCTGCTTCATTCCATAAACAGGAGATCTTGCCTGACCGAAATTCTTGGCATTAAAAATAGCCTTGATCTTTTTGTTGTTTGCGCAAAGTCCCCGGAGAAGCGCCTGGGTATTATCTTTGGAATGATTGTCAATAAACAGGATCTCATAATCATAATGACTGAGATCCCTCTCCATTACTTCTATGATCGCTTTTGCAAGAGCAACGACGTTTGCCTCTTCATTATAGGTGGGGATCACCACCGATATCTTTTTTTTCATTTTGTTTCTCCTGTATTCCCGGTTTTCAGCCAGGTGATGGTTTCTCTGATTCCCTCCCGGAAGGTATATTCCGGCACAAATCCGGTATCTTCTGTAAGAGATGAGATATCCGCACAGAGATTCATCACTGCACCTGCCGGATATGGTCTGGCTCCGATCCCGGTTTCTTTCACTCCGGTAAGCTCCGCCATGATTTCTATATAATCTTTAAGAGGAGCGGCATTCCCGCTTCCCACACAGTACACAGCTCCGTCTTTTCCTTTTTCCCCAATGAGGCAGTATGCTCTTCCGGCATCTGCACTGAAAAGGTAATCCCACCTCTGCAGAGCAGGGGTAAAGGATGTCGGTTCCCCGGCAAGCATTTTACGGAGGCCGGAAGCCACCATGGTGGTTTCCTTTTCGTATATTCCGTAAACACTGAAAATCCTTGGCCAGATACACTCCATTCCCAGCTCCTTACAAAGCATACGTGCCAGCTGCCCGGAGGCAAACTTTGCAGCGCCGTAGGGAGTGGTCGGATTGACCGGACTGTCCGGAGAGATCTTATCCACATCCATAGGTCCGTATTCCGCCTGGGATCCTGCGCCGATAAAGCGCCTGCAGCCAAGGGCATGAGCTGCCTTCACTGCTGCCAGCGTATATGCGATATTCCTGCTCTGAAGCTCTGTGCTGGAATTTCGATTTTCTCCGGTATTTCCCCATGCAATATGATAAAAGGTATCGCATTTTTCCGGAATCTTCTGAGGAAGCGTCTCCAGATCTTCCAGAGAGCCGTCTACCATATGCAGTTTTTCGCTTTGCGGCAGACGCATCTTCTTTCCTGAGAAAGCCCGGACCACTGCATAAACCTCGATGCCCTTTTTGATGCATTCTTTTATCAGGGCCGTACCGATCATACTGGTGGCTCCTGTTACAATAATCCTCTGCATATTTTCCTTTCTCTTTCCCATCCGGTATTTTTGTCAGCTGCGCTCCGGAAGTGGAATGTACATATTTTCTTCCAGTTCCTCCCTGGATAAAAACGGATACATATCCTCCAGCGGCGCGGAGATCATTCTTCCGTCCGGAAGCTTTTTGGAGGAAGTCTTCGGCTCGGTTTTCTGATATTTGGTAACAAACACCTCACAGATCACAGCGCCTTCCGTCTCCAGAGTCTTATTGATTTTTTCTTCCAGCTCCTCTGAACTGTGGATACAGTCATAGGGAAATCCATACGCAGGTGCAAGCCGGCTCAGATCCGGAAAACTCAGATCTCCGCTTTCTTCCCCTACACCTACCAGCGGTTCCCCGAAATACGTCTGCTGTGTCTGACGGATGGAATGATATCCCTGATTGTTTATCACAAAAAGCTTTATCGGCAGACGATTATGGATGATCGTCTGAAGCTCCTGGATATTCATCTGGAGACTTCCCTCTCCGGTCACACATACCACCGGTTTCTTATCTGACGCAATGCAGACTCCAATAGCGCCCGGAAGGCAGAAGCCCATGGATGCCGTATTGGGGTTTGTGATAAATCTCTGTCCTTTTTTCACCTTGAAAGTCTGACTTCCTGCCACACGGGAGGTTCCCACACTGACCATCAGATTCTGATCTTCCTTCATGGATTTTGACAGTTCTTCATAAAAAGCATAGATATTGGTACAGCCTTCTTCTATCGTCTCATAATGCTTTTCTGTGACCACCGGATATTTCTCTTTCCAGAGCAGGCACTGCTCTCTCCAGGGCTGCCCCTGAAACAGAGGTTTTTCTGCAGAAGCGCCTCGGTTTCGGGCAGAATGGATCAGCTTTTGGATCAGTTCTCCTGCATCTCCGCATACCGGAAGACTTACATGAAGACTGGGCTTTTTTAATTCATTTTCATCAATGTCATTGAGAATGGTATAGCTTTCTCTTGCCCAGTCCTGAAACTGGAATCCGGTCTGTGCAAAGCCCTGACGGTTTCCAATGGAGAGAAGCACATCACTGTTCTGCAAAGCAAAGTTTCCAGGTCTGGTTCCGGTTCCTCCGCTTCTTCCCACAAACAGAGGATGATCATATTCCATGGCATCTACACTGCTCATTCCTGTCACTACAGGAACCCCCAGCAGCTCTGCCAGCTGATGAAATTCCTCTGCCGCACCTGCAAGGCGCACACCGTTCCCCGGAGAAAGCACCGGACGGCTGCTGTTCTGGATCTTATCCAGGATCTGGTCTATCATCTCCTCAGAAATCTCCCCCGGCTTCTGTTCCGGATTTTCAGAAGGATCATAGGCCCGAAGCTCCTCCGTTTCCACCACAGCTCCCTGTACGTCCAGAGGAATGTCCAGCCATACGGGACCGGGTCTTCCATTTACCGCAAGATAAAGAGCTTTTTCCAGATAATAACGGATTTCCTCCGGCCGGATCACCATATGGGCATATTTTGTCAGAGGTTTTACCACCGGAACAATATTACACTCCTGTACGCCCATACTCCTCAGCGGAAGTCCGGAAGCCTCCACCGTAGTGGCGTATCTGGCCTGACCGGAGAATACAAGCATAGGAATGGAATCCATCCAGCCGCCAAGAACACCGGTCACTGCATTGGTTGCTCCAGGTCCCGTGGTAACACAGACTGCTGCCATTTTATTTCCCAGACGCGCATAGGCTTCTGCTGCCATAGCACAGGCCTGTTCGTGATGCTGATACGTACAGTGAAGCTTCGGATGATGACCAAAGGCATCATTCATGTGCATGGCGCCTCCTCCGGTTACGGTAAATACATCCTGTATCCCCCACTGTGCAATATATTCTGCAATATAATCAGATACTTTCTGTTTCATTTTTTCTCCACCTTACATATAATCCGGACATTTCTGCACACATACCATGCGTTTTCCGGATGCCTCAATCGGAATCTCATCCACATAGGTCACATCGATCTGTGCTTCGTCCCCCAGATATTTCCGGTAGGAGGCAACGACCTCCTCTTCGTTGACTCTGGTACGGTCTGCATTCAAAAGAAGCTCATAGCGCTTCTTTTCCCACTGGATGCATTTTGCCTGATGCACAATTCCTTCCATATTGATCAGCACATTCATAAACACATGGATAGATAAAGGCTCGCCCTTGCAGTTGTACATCATGGAACCGCGCCGTCCGTAGATTTCCGTAAAATATCCGTGCTTTCTTCCCTTTTCATCGATCACTTCTTTATAGATTCCGGTATCTCCGGTATCATAGCGGATCATGGGAAAAGCTTTGTTATAATAATCGGTCACAACAATCCTGCCCAGTTCTCCCGGCTTCACCGGTTCATCCGAATCAAGGCTGAGCATTTCAATATAAAAATTATAAAGATCCACGGTGTAACGATCCTCATCCCCTACCTGGCAGGCAAGGAATCCGTTTTCATTGTTTCCATAGGAGCGCACAGCCGTAAATCCAAAAATCTCCCGTATCTCGTCATAAGTCTTCTGGGGAAGAGCCTCGCCCATGGCAAAAACCATTTCCACATCCCATTTGCTGATATCTACCTTTTTTCTCTTCAGATATCCGGCAAGAACCACCAGCGCACTGGAGTAAGCTACCAGAACCTGGATCCGGTCCTTGCGGATCTTTTCGCAGATACCGGCCAGCGCCTCGTCTCCCATATTGGAAATATCGATCATGATCAGGTTATTTTTAAAGGATTTCCATTTGGAGATCACATTTTTCCCCGGGATCCACACACGGAATTCCCCTCTTTTCATTCCCATACGGAAGCCGTTCAGTTCCATAAAAGAAATAAAATTCATATTCACCCGGTTCATTTTGTCTCCGTCGCAAAGTACCGTAAACGGCGCGCCTGTGGATCCGCTGGTCTTCAGCTGAAACAGGCTGTCCTTTTTGTCCTGATACATCTCGCAAAGGATGCTGTCCTTATTTTCGTTGTATTTCATTTTTGTCATAACAGGAAAATCTGTGATATCACGGGCATCCTGATAGTCTTTATAATATGCGGAATGCTTTTTGGCATGTTCCAGAAGCATCTCTACCCGGCGCTGTGCATATTCCTCTGTGATTCCTTCTACAATCTCCCGTTTATTTACTGCTTTTATCTTTGCAAGCTTTCCACCATGAAGCCTGTCAAGACCATTAAAAGCAGCTCTTCTTAAAATTTCTCCAGCCTGCATATTTTTTCCTTTCCATATAAAATCAGATTTATTACTGCTTCAGCGGCTGCGCTTTTCTGTCTCCCGCTTTCCAGAGTCCCAGAAGGATCACTGCTGCCACACGGATGGCATTGGCAATCAGAACCGCTTCCGCAAATCCCATAATACCGCTGTTCTTTGTAAAAAGCAACACAAGAGCAGTGATGATCGCCAGATGAAGAATCTGCAGAATCAACTGCCATTTTTCTTCTGTAAAGGTCAAAACCACAATAAAAAGATAAGCAGACAGAACTCCCAGAATCTGGCTCAGGTTCACAACCGTCATCATTCCTTTTACGGATTCATAAAGATCTCTGTAAAACAGCCATACAAACAGCGGTGTTCCAATCTGAGAGCCTATAAAAAACACAAGGCTGACTCCCACGCCGATCCCGGTAAACTGCAGAAACTGCTTTCTTCCCATCCTCTCCTGCTTCCGTGTAAGATAAGAAATAATGATCGTGTTTACCGGAGCCACCAGAAGCACCAGAGTTTTTCCGATCAGGGACGTCACATAATACTGTGTCACCGCCAGATGTCCGATCAGATGCTCCAGAACAAGGCGATCGATATTCAGCGTCAGATTGGTGATCAGGTAAGAAATAACAAGAAATCCGCCTCTTTGAAAGGCTGTTCCAAACCAGCTGCTTCTCCTGAAAAATCCATGGAATACGGTTCCGGTGGCTGCAAGATATACCAACGCCGCCACTTCTCCTGTCACAAATACCAGAAACCAGTTTTTTGTCAGGAAATAAAGGCCAAAGCCTGCCACATAGCCCACAGTCAGAACTGCATAATAATTAAAATAATTCCGGTAGTTCAGATTCAGGCGATACTCCACATCTCCGTAATACCGGAAGATCGTCGTCATAAGAAGAAGTACGGTCCAGAAGATCACGGAAACAGAGGTCATGGAATTCTTTCCCACCAGCAGAGTCACTGCCGTACCCACGCCTCCAAATAAAAGAAGCAGGATATTATAGTCTCCGTTCTTTACCTGGTAATCTCTTCTCACAACAAGGCGGCTGGTGTTTAAAGCCTGCCCCACCGAAGGACAGAGAATCGCCACCAGCCCCATAAGATACAGCAGCTCACCAAGCTGGTCGCTTCCCATGAAACGGTTCAGCAGCGGATAGACCAGTACCTGCAGAACCCCGTTCATCAGAAGCGCGCCTCCTATGGTGTAGGCTGTATTTGATACAATTTTTTTCTGTTTTTCTTTCGATGCCAAAAAGCACCCTCCCCAGTTATTTTTTTATGTATTTCTCACACCGGTTCTCAAAGGATTTCCGTTTGCCGGAATTGAGCACCGGGATCTCATCTACATATTCCACTGTAATTTCTGCTTCTTCTCCGAAATACGGTCCGATAAAATCCAGGATGGCTTTTTCATCGATCTGCTCTTTGTCTCCGTTCAGCCAGAGCGTATATCGAGTCTCATCCTCCTGAATGAAACGGTACTGGTCGATTCCCTTTACCATGGAAAGACCGTTCAGAAGCACAAAGGGAGAAACAATCCGTCCCTTGCAGTCGTAGATCATATCACCCCGCCGTCCGTACAGTTCTTTCAGGTACAGACGGAAACGTCCGTCTTTTTCCTTTCGTTCTGCCACCGCCAGATCTCCGTTGTCATAACGGATCAGAGGAATGGCATAATTATAAAGATCTGTGATCACGATACGTCCCAGTTCTCCGGGTTCTGCCGGTTCGTCACTGTCCAGCTTCAGGATTTCATAATAATAGCTTTCTGTATCAATATAGTAGCTTTCATCTTCCTCCCGCTGCAGTCCCATGATTCCGTTTTCTTCATTGGAATACCAGGAACGCACGGTACAGCGGAAGATTTTTTCCAGATTTCTCCGAACCTCACTGGGCATGCTCTCTGAAATCGGAAGGATGGCTTTCACACAAAAATCTTTTGTGTCCACCTGATATTTTTCGATATAGCGCCCCAGTTCTCCGATAGCAGAGGAGTAGCCAATGATACACTTTACTTTTTTCTTCCGGATCACAGAAACCATTTTTCCAAGAGCTTCATCATCCAGATTGGAGCAGTCCATCATGATCAGATTTTCTGCGGTACGGGAAAGCCAGCTTTTTTTTGCATGGTCTCCCACCCACATACGGATAAAAGCTTCCTTCATGCCGATATAATAACCGCCCGCAGCTCCCAGAAAAATACTGGCAGCTGTATTGTGAAGGATTTTGTTGCGGTTCTGGATCATGGCAAAGGGGGTGCCTGTAGACCCGCTGGTATACATGATCCGGTTGTCGGAAGCTTCTTTGTAAACGCTGGACTGACATTCCTCATAGTGGCTTCTGTAAGCATCTTTATTCATTACCGGCATTTTTTCCAACGGAGTATCCGGATCAAAATCCTTATAAAATTCCGTAGTACGCACTGCATGGGCAATCAGCTTACGGATCTTTTCCTGTGTCCTGTCTACGGGAGTTCCTTTTTTGTAGCTGTCCCGGATCTCCTCATAATATTTCCGGACCTTTCCGCCCTTGAGGCGATCCACAGTCCAGAAACCATACCAGCGCAGCTTTTCATCAATTATCATTTGCATGTTCCTTCCCGGCTGTTCTTAAAGTTCTCCGGCCTCCCGGATCACCTTTGCCATATAGTCGATCTTTTCGTCTGTCATTCCAGGATATAAGCCTACCCAGAAGGTATCACGCATAATCCTGTCTGTGTTTTCCAGTGTTCCGGCAATGCGGTAGCCTTTTCCTTCTGCTCTCATCTGATCAAAGCACGGATGCTTGGTGAGATTTCCGGCAAACAGCATCCTTGTCTGGACGCCTTTGCTTTCAATATAAGGAACTACCTTGTTTCTGTCTACGCCCTCTTTACAGGTAAGAAGGAAACCGAACCAGCTTGGATCTGAATTCGGGCATGCTTCCGGAAGGATGAATTTTTCTTCCATACCCTCCAGGGCTTTGCGGAGGCGGGCATAATTATGACGTCTTCTTTCTACAAATCCCGGAAATTTCTCAAGCTGGGCACAGCCTACCGCCGCCTGCATATCTGTTGCCTTCAGATTGTATCCAAAATGAGAATACACATATTTGTGATCGTATCCCAGAGGAAGCTCTCCATACTGTCTGTCAAAACGATGTCCGCAGACATTGTCCTTTCCGGACGGACAGCGGCAGTCACGTCCCCAGTCGCGAAGAGATCTTACAATCTTGTGAAGCAGCGGATTTCTGGTATAAACAGCGCCGCCCTCTCCCATAGTCATATGATGAGGCGGATAAAAACTGGAGGTTCCAATATCACCGATCGTTCCGGTCAGTTTTTTCTCGCCGTTGATCTCATACTCAGAGCCCAGAGCATCACAGTTATCCTCGATCAGCCACAGCTGATGAGCCTGACAGAAATCTATCAGTGCTTTCAGATCAAAAGGATTTCCCAGTGTATGCGCGATCATCACTGCCTTTGTTTTTGGAGAAAGCGCTTCTTCCAGACGGGTCACATCGATATTATACTGAGGAATGGTCACATCCACGAACACCGGAACCGCTCCGTACTGAATCATAGGTGCTACTGTTGTTGGAAATCCTGCAGCCACAGTAATAACCTCATCTCCCGGAAGCACCTGACGTTCTCCAAGAAGAGGGGAGGTCAGCGCCATAAACGCAAGAAGGTTTGCGGAAGAGCCGGAATTTACCAGAGAGCAGAAACGTACTCCCAGATATTTCGCAAAGTTCTCCTCAAACTGATCTGCATATCTTCCTGCCGTCAGCCAGAACTCCAGTGCGCTGTCCACCAGATTCACCATCTCTCTGGAATCGTAAACTCTGGACGCATAGGGGATCCTGTCTCCCTCCTCAAACGGTTTCTGCTGATTATGATATTTGCGGCAGTAATCATCTACCATACCAAGGATTTCTTCCCTGGCCTGCTGTTCTGTCATATTTTCAAACATAGTCTGTCTCCTCTTTTATTCTATTTCATCTGATCCAGAAAGCTTTGGATCTGTTTTTTCATGATAAGATTGATGTCTTCTCCGGACTGCCATGTCTTTGTCCATTCTACTGTCTTTTCCACTGCCTGACGAACTCCCCATGCCGGTTTCCACCCGAAGACGCTCCTCAGTCGGGAGCAGTCCAGCTTCAGGAAGTTTGCCTCATGAGGACCGCCCGCAAAATGGTTTTCCCAGGTCTGGCCGTCTCCCCAGGCTTCACAGAACAGCTCCACCAGCTCTCCTGTAGTCACACAGTCCTCATCTCCCGGGCCTACGTTATAATAGCCTTCATACTTCCGGTCTTCATACTGCAGGGCAGCGATCATAAGATACGCATACAAAGGCTCCAATACATGCTGGAAAGGCCTTGTAGAATGAGGATTTCTTACCTGTACAGGCTTTCCTTCCAATGCCGCACGAATGCAGTCCGGAATGATCCTGTCTGCAGCAAAATCTCCGCCTCCGATCACATTTCCGGCTCTGGCTGTGGAAATCCTGGTATCCCGGTCTCCGAAAAATGAGTTTTTGTAGCTGTGCGTCACAAGCTCAGAGCAGGATTTACTGTTAGAATATGGATCGAAGCCGTCCAGCGGATCATTTTCACGATATCCCCACTCCCATTCCCGGTTATGGTATACCTTATCTGTAGTCACATTCAGAAAAGATCTGACTGTCTCTGTCTGACGTACACATTCCAGAATGTTCACCGTACCCATTACGTTTGTCTCATAAGTGTATACGGGATTTTTATATGACTCCCGCACAATCGGCTGCGCTGCCAGATGGAGCACGATCTCCGGCCGGGTTTCCCGAAATACTTCCATCAGCCTGTCCAGATCCCGGATATCTCCGATCACAGAGTGCATCTGGCTTCCCATATCTGCCAGATTAAAAATTGACGGTTCTGTCGGCGGTTCCAGGGAATACCCGGTCACCTGCGCCCCTGCATCCAGAAGCAGACGGCAAAGCCAGGTTCCCTTAAAGCCTGTATGTCCTGTTATCAGAACTTTTTTTCCATTATAAAAACTGAGATCAAAATTTTTCATAAACAACTGAAATCTCCTGTTGATTTAATCTGTCGGTAACTTTTCATAGTTATGAGTATTATACTATTCTTTAGGCAGTGTGGCAAGGTTTCCACCAAAAACCTTCCAGGCTCTGAGGCACCGCAAAAATTTTTCATATTGTGGCAAAAAACAGAGACAGTTTTCTGTGTTTTCACAGTCAACTGTCTCTGCCTGTATTTGATTCTATGATTCTATGTGCAAATGCAAATTATTTCCATCTCCTGTTACAGAGATTTCTTATCCTGTCAGATATTCAGAAGATCGCTGAACTCTTTCAGAGCTCCGTCTGTCTCATGTGCAAGCACACGTTTTGCAAGAACCTTACCAAGCTGTACGCCTTCCTGGTCAAAGCTGTTTACGTTCCATACAAATCCCTGGAACATGATCTTGTTCTCAAAGTGTGCCAGAAGCGCTCCAAGAGCCTGAGGTGTCAGTGACTCGCCCACAATAATACTGGACGGGCGTCCTCCCTCAAAGTTTTTGTTGCGGTTCTCGTCTGCTTTGCCGCATGCAAAAGCAACGATCTGAGCCACTACGTTTGCGCAGAGCTTCTGCTGGCTTGTGCTTCCCTGGATCACAACATCGGTACCAATCTGGCTGTTTTTAAATCCGACAAACTGAAGCGGTATGATATCTGTTCCCTGGTGAAGAAGCTGATAGAAGGAATGCTGTCCGTTGGTTCCCGGCTCACCGAAGATCACCGGACCGGTCACATAATCTACCGGCTCGCCAAAACGGTTTACAGATTTACCATTGGACTCCATATCAAGCTGCTGCAGATGTGCCGGGAAACGGCTCAGTGCCTGAGAGTACGGAAGTACTGCAGTTGCCGGATATCCGAGTGCATTGCGCTCGTACACGCCGATCAGAGCATCCAGCATGTCTGGATTCTCCCGAAGTTCTGTATTCATGGCAAGTCTGTCTTCCTCTGCTGCACCTTCCAGGAACTGTGCAAATACTTCCGGTCCAAATGCCAGAGATAATACTGCGCCGCCAACTGCGGATGTGGAAGAGAAACGACCTCCGATATAATCGTCCATAAAAAACGCTGCCAGATAATCGTCACTCTTTGCCAGAGGAGAAGTCTCGCTGGTAACTGCGATCATATGTCTGGATGCATCCAGACCTGCATTCTTCAATGCATCTTTTACAAAGGACTCATTTGTCAGAGTCTCCAGTGTTGTTCCGGATTTGGAAACAAGTACAAAAATAGAATGTGCAACATCAATAGAATTGAGCACTGCTGCCGCATCATCCGGATCTACGTTGCTGATGAATTTTGCTTCCATTTTGAAGGTGTTATTTTTCTTAGCCCAGTTTTCCAGTGCAAGATACATTGCACGGGGACCAAGGTCGCTTCCGCCGATACCGATCTGAACAACCGTAGTAAACTTCTCTCCTGCTGCGTTTGTAATCTCTCCTGCATGAACCTTCTTTGCAAAGTCTGCAATCTTGTTCTGTTGCTCTACATAAAAAGCACGCTTATCTACATCATCGGCAACAACAGCATCACCTAACTGTCCGCGGGTAAGCTGATGAAGGACAAGACGTTTCTCACCGGTATTGATAACCTCACCGTTATACAGGGCTTTGTATTTCTCAGTAAGCTGCGCTTCCTCTGCAAGCTTCTCAAGAGCAGCCAGTACTTTTTCATCTACCTGCTTTGCAGCATAGTTATAGGCAAGGCCTGCAGCCATAGGAACACTGTAATTTTTTACACGTTCTGCGCCGTTTTCTCCTGTCATTGCTTCTGCAAGATTCACACGTTCTACGTCAGCGATCTCCTTATAAGAAGCAAGACTGTCAAAGTTTTTCCAATTGATCATAGTGATTTCTCTCCTTCAACTGTTTATTCGATACTGCCTTTATTTTACATCAAAAGCTGATGAAATGAAACGGGTAATTTGTTTTTTTAGGAATTATCCTGCAATAAAAACGAATTTCTTCTCGTCAGACAGCGTTTCTTCACAGGAAAATCCCAATTCATGAAAGGCCTTGATCTCTTCCGGCTCCTGAATGTGATTTTCTGCCATAAAACGTACCATCTCGCCTCTTGCCATTTTTGCCAGAGTTGCTTTCTGCTTTACTTTTCCGTTTTTCCACTCTCCAAATTCCACTGTGATGAACCGGTCCTCCGGCGTCAGATATTTTTCTACTGCCTTTGCATACTCTTTCGATGCCAGATTCAGGATCAGATGATCTCCATCCGTCAGTTCCCGGTACAGCCGCTCTCCCCAGAAATCATAAAGGTCTTTTTTTCCGTGTACGGACAGCTTTGCCTGCATTTCCAGACGGTAGGGCGTCACACCGTCAAAAGGCTTCAGGACTCCGTAAAATCCGGACAGGATCCGGAGGTTTTCTTCTATATATGTAAGCGCTCCCTCTGAAAAAACCTCAGGAGCCATATGCTGATACTGGAGACCTTCATAGGTCAGAACTGCCGGCGTAAGATTCCTCTCCAAATCCATTTCCTGAAAACGTGCGTAATTCAGTTCAGCCAGCTTGTCATTGCATTTCCATAACGCCTGAGCATCGGAAAGACTCAGCTTTTGAATCTCTTTCATCAGAATCTTTGTGTCCTCCAGAAATACCGGAAGCCCTGTCACTCCATAGGTATCCGTATCTACATTCATTTTTTTCGCAGGTGATATGATGATCTTCATTTAAGAAAGCTCTCCCAGCATCTGTGCCGGATTTTCTGCAGCCTTTACCTTTCCAAATGCCTTAACGATCATGCCCTCTTCATCGATCAGATAGGTGGTTCGCACAACACCCATAGTCTTTTTGCCGTACATGTTTTTTTCTTTCCACACATCATATGCCTGAATGCAGGTAAGCTCTGTATCAGAAAGAAGTGTAAAAGGCAGGTTGTATTTTGTCTCAAATTTTTTGTGAGAAGCCACACTGTCCTTGCTGACTCCAAGTACAACCGCACCCTTTTCTGTAAACTGAGGATAAAGCTCTCCAAAACCACAGGCCTGCTTGGTGCACCCCGGTGTATTGTCTCTGGGATAAAAATATAAGATAACTTTTTTCCCTCTGTATTCTTCCAGTGTATGCATGTCACCGTTCTGATCCGGAAGCGTAAAATCCGGTGCCTTTGTTCCAATCTCCAACATTGCCGTTTCCTCCTTCGATTGTGATTTATACCCTATTGTACCGCCTTCCTCCTTTTATGGTCAAGGGGCGGTATCCATAAATACGATCTCCCAAAGATCCTCAAAAGGGATTTCCGTCTCATCTGCAAGGATCAGCCTGTGCCGGAACTCATCTAGCTTTTTTACGGTTCCGCTGACCGTCACATATGCCCCGCCCTCCTTACGGAGATCCGGGCGAAAAAAGCAGACAGAGACCTCCGGGTGCTCACCGATATGCTCTTTGATAAATTCCAGCCGGCGGTTCAGGATGTCCAAAGCTTCCTCATCCGGCTGGATCCGGCGTTCTGTCAGCCTTGCCGTTTCCTTTACCGCCTCTCCGTATCCGGTCAGAGCGGCAAACGGCGCAAACTGAGCCGCCCGGTCCAGAACAGGCATCTGCGGCCGTTTATCTGACACATGATGGGGAAGATGGATGATATCATCATATTTATGGCTTTCTCCAAAATAATTTTTCATCTTATTTATGCTTTATGCCCTCCGATCCTGGAATTGCGGTCTTTGGCGGTAGCCCCTTCCTGCAGATTCATTCCCTTTAATATGGCATTCTTCCCGAATTTTTTCTTGATATCCAACATGGCCTGCTGCATCTTACGCTCTCTTTCCAGAAGCTCCTTTTCTTTCTGCCTTTGCTTTTCCAGGGCTTCATAGTCTGTAAAAAGATCCAGCTGCTCAAAGGTTTCCTTCTGTTTCACTGCGGTTTCCGGCACTACCTTATTGGCAGCCAGATACATCCGGCGGATCAGAAGCTTTTTGTCCATGATCCGGTCATAAAGTCCCATCACCGCATCGGTGATCTTCTTTGTGGAAGAAGTCTGACTGTCCAGATTTACTGTTCCATGAGCATGTCTGGGAATTTTTCTGCCATAGCGGTCCACCTTAATCTCACCCTTATAATCCTTTTTCCGACCGGCATCTGTCAGATTTTCAATATCATACCCTACCGTCAGCGTCAGCTGATCTGTGACCAGCCGCTTATCCACCAGATCAAGGACAAGAAGATCCGTCATTTCCCGGATCACCAGGCGTGCCTGCTCAAAAGTATAGGGACAGGGCAGTACCTGTCCGGATCCAATGCTGTTGGTGGACGGCTTATATTCTTTGATATCTGCAATCGTGCAGGGCTCCCATCCCCAGGCATGATCGATCAGAAGCTCTGCATTAATGCCAAAAAGCTCATAAAGAAGATCTTCATTATAAAAATCCCCCGGGCCTCCCAGAGAGCATCTGGCAATGTCTCCCATGGTAAACATGCCGTTTGCTTTCAGCTTTTTCTCATAGCCTTTTCCCACACGCCAGAAGTCCGTCAGCGGCTGATGATCCCACAAAAGCCTCCGGTAGGACATTTCATCAAGCTCTGCGATCCGTACTCCGTACTCATCCGGTTCGATATGTTTTGCCACAATGTCCATGGCGATCTTGCAAAGGTAAAGATTCGTGCCGATCCCTGCCGTTGCTGTGATCCCGGTTGTCTGCAGTACGTCACGGATCATCTTCATGGCAAGTTCTCTGGCAGTAAGCCCGTAGCTTTTCAGATAGTGTGTGGCATCAATAAAGACCTCGTCAATGGAATAAATATGGATATCCTCCATTGCAATATATTTCAGATAAATGTCCACGATCCGGGTGCTGTATTCCATATAAAATGCCATCCGGGGCGGAGCGGCTATATAACTGACCTCCAGTTCCGGATAGCGCTCCAGATCCTCTGCCATATAAGAAGAACCGGCAAATTCTCCTCCCGGAGCAAGCTTTTTCCTTCTGGCATTGACTTCTTTCACCTTCTGCACCACCTCAAAAAGTCTGGGGCGGCCCGGGATGCCGTATGCCTTCATGGATGGGGACACTGCCAGACAGATGGTTTTTTCCGTACGGCTGGCATCTGCCACTACAAGATTTGTTTTCATGGGATCCAGTCCCCGCTCCCGACATTCCACAGAAGCATAAAAGGACTTCAGATCAATGGCTATATATACATGATTTTCGCTAATGTCACTCATCACCTTTTTTCAGCAGAAAACGTTCAATAATCTCCGCAACACCATCATGATTGTTATCTCGTTCCGTCACATAATCCCCATGCTCTGCCACTCCTTCATAGGCATTGCACATAGCTGCACCCACATGCGCCGCCCGGATCATTTCCACATCGTTTGGAGCATCCCCGGCAGCCACAGAATTTTCCAGCGGGATTCCCAGATAATCACACATCCATTCTACTGCAAATCCTTTTGACACTCCTTCCGGTGCGATCTCCAGATAATACTCTGTAGAAAAAAAGCTCCGCACCGTTCCCTCCAGAGGCTCCACACATTCCCTCTGATATTTTTCCAGTTCGGAACGGTTGTCCAGTCCGACCAGAAGGATTTTATATGGATCAAAAGGGAAGGCCGCATCCACATCCGGTACGATCTCGTAAGGAACGGTGGATCTGTCTATATAATAATGCAGCTCCGGCGTATCCTTCATGGCAAGTACACTGGTATCCGAATAGGACTGCACGTGAAGTCCACGATCCAGCGCCTCTTGAAACAAAGTTTTTGCCACTTCTTTTTTAATAGTTTTTCCATAAATCGTTTTTTTATGAAACGGATCATAAATCTGACCGCCGTTAAACGCAATCACATAACAGCCTTCCCTGGTAAGCCCGATCCGTTCTGCAATGTGAACGCCGCTGGCAAGAGGTCTTCCTGTTGTCACAACGATCTTATGCCCCTGCTCCAGCGCCCGGTCAATGGCTGCCTGATTTCCTGCGGTTACTTCCTTCTGATCATTCAGAAGAGTGCCATCCAGATCTGTAAATAAAATTTTTGTGTGTTTTCCCACGGTTATTCCTCCTCAAATACGAAGCCGTATACCGGATCCTTTCGGAAGCTTTCGGACAGAGTGGTCTTCATTTGTTCCACAAATTCAGGACTCAATTCCTTAAATTCCATATGTTCATAGAGCTCCGAATGTCTGTATGCATCCATTTCCTCTACGGCATCTGTTAATTTTTTCATGTATTCTCTGACTTTTTCCCTGTCTTTTTCCATCAGGGGAATCTGCAGCTGTGCGGAGATCTTATGATATTCTCCAGATTCAAAAAGCTCTGCAAGCCCTGTCATTTTTTCTGTGATCATTCTGGCTTTCTGAAAATCTCCATCCTTTTCTGCCAGCATAAATATACCGCCCAGCGCCATTTCCGCTACGTTATTTACCTGAAAAAGCAGCTCTTCATATTCTTTAAAGGCTCCGTTCCGGTCACCTTTTATTTCACAAAGCTGTGCCTTATGGATCTTTTTCACCGGATCCAGCCGGGAAAAATAGTTCAGACAGGCTTCTGCCCTTTCATAATCCTCATTGCGGTAATAATAGCCGAACAGGGCATCTGCGGCCCGTTCCCGAATCTCAGAATCTTCACTTTCCAGCGCCTGCTTATACCACCCCAGGATCTCCCGGTCGTATTCTTTCATTGTTTCCGAATCCGAAATCCCTCTCAGGATCCTCCAGCCGTCCAGCGTCATGGCAAGATGAAGGACCAGTCTGCTGCAGCCGGGATACTGACAGATTTTTTTCCTGCAAAAATCAAAAGCTTCCTCAAAACTGCTCTTTTGAAATTTTCCTTCTGCTTCCAGAACGATTGCACGAACCTCTTCCTGTGTAAGCTCCTCCCGGAAAGAAAGCAGCGTATCCGGCGTTGTCTCCAGCACTCTTGCAATAGGCGCAAGAAGGGTAATATCCGGCAAAGAGACATTGTTCTCCCATTTATTCACTGCCGGAGCCGTCACACCAAGGCGTCTCGCCATTTCCTCCTGCGTCAGATTTCTGCTTTTTCTGTATGTTCTGATAACCTCACCGATTCTCATAAAATAATCTCCTTTGCTTTTTTCCGCATCGGCCTCTGCTGCTTTTATCATAGCAGAGAGAACGTCTTCTCACAACTGAACAGATGTTAAGTAAAAAGCAAAAAATTTAACTGTCATTCAAAAAAGCAGGACTCCGGTCCTCTTATCCGGCAAAGTATGCTTCAATTTTTTCTTTTACAGGGTTCTCACCGATAACGATCAGAACTTCCTGCCCTGCACTGATCGGACGCAGAGCGGCTTTTCCACGGGCAGCATTCAGCTCCATCCACTGTCCCTCTCTGTTTTTGCCAAATCCCTTGATCCGAAAAACAGATCCGCAGTCCGGATCAGCCATGATCTTTTCTGATCTGCAGGCCAGATCTTCTGCAGGAAATGCAAGATTCATAAAATAAAGAGAAGTAAATTTCTCCTCTGAAAAGTGCTTTTTTTCGTAGGCTGTAGAGCGGTATCCGCATTTCAGCAGTCGGTCATAATCCTGATCGGTCAGTTTTTCCCAGTCTTTTGAAAAAATCTCTCCCTCAAAGGTTCGTCTGCAGCGGACATTTTCCATTGCCCGCTCCAGATGCTCTGCCACGGATTTCTTTTGTTCTTCCGAAACCTCATCACATCTGCTCAGCACCACACAGCCTGCGGATGCCGCCTCTGATGCCAGCAGATATTCCGCCTGGTCCGAAAGCTTTTCTTCCAGACCGCCGTCCACCACTGCGATCACATTTCCAATCTCATACCAGCGGTCCAGCGGCTCCTCATAAAGTGCATCAAAAAACTCATCCACATCAAAGATCCCGGAAGGCTCCACGATCACTCTGTCGTATCCGCACATTCCCATGGCGATCAGTTTCGTCTTAAATCTTCTTCTGTGCGTCTCCCTGTCGCAGCCGCCTGCGATCATTTCCAGCTCACAGTTCTCTCCCTCCAGATCCTTCAGAAGCATCATATCCACATTAACTGCGCCGAAATCGTTTTCTATGATTCCGATATTCTGTCCCTGCTCTAAAAGATAGGAAGCATATTTTTTTATAAAGGTTGTCTTACCTGCTCCCAGAAAGCCGGTGATCAGGTCAATTTTTATCATAGTATCAAATCTCCTGTCCTGAACAAAAGAGGGCTGCCAGATTCTCTTTTTCAGTGAATTTCTGACAACCCTTCTGTTTTATGCTTTCATCGCCTTACGTCCGCAGCACTGTTTATATTTCTTGCCGCTTCCGCACGGACATGGATCATTCGGATAAACCTTTTCTTCTTTTCTCTGAACAGGCTTACGTACACTGGAGTCATCCTTGTTGGTTCCGGTAACCTTGGCAACCTGCTCACGCTCGATCTTCTGTTCAACATGTACATGATACAGCATACGCACGGTATCCTCCTGAATGGAGTTTGTCATTTCATTGAACATATCATAAGCGCTCATCTTATATTCCACAACCGGATCTCTCTGACCGTAGCCAACCAGTCCGATACCCTGACGGAGGATTTCCATATCGTCAATATGATCCATCCACTTACTGTCAATAGATTTCAGAAGAACCACACGCTCCAGTTCACGAAGCTGCTCCGGTTCCGGGAACTCAGATTCTTTCGCTTCATAAAGCTTCACCGCTTCTTCTTTCAGGATATGCTTCATTTCATTTTTCTTCTTGCCTTTTACCTTATCCTGAGTAAGAGCCTCGATCGGGATGATCGGAAGAAGAATAGAATTAAACTCCTCCAGATTCCATTCTACTGCGTCTACATCATCTGAGAAACATCTGTCCACTGTATTGTCCACAATGTCTGTGATCATCTTATAAATGGAATCGCGCATGTTCTCTCCGTCCAGAACCTGACGGCGCTCTTTGTAAATGATCTCACGCTGTTCGTTGTTTACCTGGTCGTAATCAAGAAGATTTTTACGAATACCAAAGTTGTTAAACTCGATCTTCTCCTGTGCTTTCTGAATCGCATTGGAAAGCATCTTATGTTCGATCTGCTCGTTTTCGGCAACTCCAAGAGAAGTAAATACCTTCATCAGACGCTCAGATCCAAAGAGACGCATCAGATCGTCCTCCAGAGAGATGTAGAAACGGGATTCACCCGGATCTCCCTGACGTCCGGAACGTCCACGAAGCTGATTATCAATACGTCTGGACTCGTGTCGTTCTGTACCGATGATCTTCAGACCGCCGGCCTCTCTCGCTACATCATCCAGCTTGATATCTGTACCACGGCCTGCCATGTTGGTAGCAATGGTAACGGCTCCGGCCTGACCTGCCTGTGCAACGATCTCAGCCTCCAGCTCATGGAATTTCGCATTCAGGACATTATGCTGGATTCCCTGACGGCGGAGCATTTTGCTGAGAAGCTCAGATGTTTCGATGGTAATGGTACCTACCAGAACCGGCTGCTGTCTCTCATGAGCTTCCTTCACCGCCTCAACAACTGCGTTGAATTTCTCTTTCTTTGTCATATACACAGCGTCTTCCAGGTCTTTACGCTGTACAGGTCTGTTCGTAGGAATCTCCACAACGTCCATTCCATAGATATCGCGGAATTCTTTTTCCTCTGTAAGGGCAGTACCGGTCATACCGCCTTTTTTGTCATATTTGTTAAAGAAGTTCTGGAAAGTGATCGTTGCCAGAGTCTTGCTCTCACGTTTTACCTTTACATGCTCCTTAGCCTCGATTGCCTGATGAAGTCCGTCAGAATAACGACGGCCCGGCATGATACGTCCGGTAAATTCATCGACGATCAGGATTTCATCATCTTTTACTACATAATCCTGATCTTTGTGCATCAGGTTATGGGCACGGAGCGCCAGAATAATGTTGTGCTGAATCTCCAGGTTTTCCGGATCTGCAAGGTTTTCGATATTAAAGAATCTCTCAACCTTCTTCACACCGCGTTCTGTCAGATTTACGATCTTATCCTTTTCATTTACTACAAAATCTCCGGTCTCAATGACCTCTTCACCCATGATAGCGGCCATCTTGGTCATCTCATGGCTGGCCTCACCACGCTCCAGCTGCTGCGCCAGAATATCACAGACCTCATAAAGCTTGGTGGATTTTCCGCTCTGTCCGGAAATGATCAGAGGAGTACGTGCCTCATCAATAAGGACAGAGTCCACCTCATCGATGATGCAGTAGTGAAGTTCTCTCTGTACAAGCTGTTCTTTATAAATAACCATGTTGTCACGCAGGTAATCAAATCCCAGCTCGTTATTTGTCACATAGGTAATATCACATCCATAAGCTGCACGGCGTTCCTCAGGCTTCATATCATTGAGCACCACGCCTACCGTCAGTCCAAGGAACTCATGAACCTTGCCCATCCACTCGGCATCACGCTTTGCCAGATAATCGTTGACAGTAACAATATGCACGCCTCTGCCTTCCAGTGCATTCAGATATGCCGGAAGTGTAGATACAAGGGTCTTACCTTCACCGGTTTTCATCTCTGCAATACGTCCCTGATGAAGGATGATACCGCCGATGATCTGTACACGGTAATGCTCCATTCCAAGAACACGTTTCGCAGCTTCACGTACAGTTGCAAAAGCCTCTGGCAGCAGATCATCAAGGGTTGCTCCCTCTTCCAGACGCTTCTTATATTCTCTTGTTTTGTCCCTGAGTTCCTCATCAGTTAATTTCTGCATCTCCGGGCGCAGAGCCTCTGTCTTTTCTACAAGCGGCATGATACGCTTGACTTCACGCTGGCTGTGCGTTCCGAATACTTTTGAAAACACGTTCATACATATACTCCTGTTTGTTTTATTCTATAAAAATCTGTTCTACGGAATCCTCCGTAATTTAGTTAATATAATAAATCTATTCTATTCTATCACTTTCTTAAATGGAAAACAATGATTTTCTCAGGCTTGTCATATTTTTCCCCCTGTGCTATGATTAGCTTCGAGTTATGGAAACAGCCTGACATTTTTCTTTTGATGTCGGCATATCCACTTTTTATAAAAGAAAGGAATCGCATTTGAAAAAAAAGGAAGTTATCTTTATCATCTCCATACTTGCCTCAGCCCTGCTTCTGTGGGGTATTATGCTTCTGATCCGAAAGGGCGACTACGGTTCCGTAAGGATCACGGTAAACGGAGAAGAATATGGAACCTACTCCCTTTCTCAGGATCAGGTGATCTCCATCGGAGAGACCAATGTCTGTGAGATCAGGGACGGGCAAATAAAAATGATCGGGGCAGATTGCCCGGATCACCTCTGCATAAAGCAAAAAGCCGTGGGAAGCTCCGGCGGGACGATCGTCTGCCTTCCCAATAAAGTTGTCATAGAAGGAGTAAAAGCCGCCGGTTCCGAAGAGTCCTCTCCGGAATTTGATACGGCAGTATAAATTATGAACCATAAAAAAACAGCCTATCTGGGACTTTTTGCCGCTGTTGCCATTATCTTTGGCTATGTGGAATCTCTGATCCCGTTTTTTGCAGGAATTCCCGGTATGAAACTGGGACTGGCAAACCTTGCCGTACTCTTTATCCTTGAAAAATATACCTGGAAGGAAGCCGCTCTGGTTTCCGCAGTAAGGATCCTGGTGATCGGTTTCCTTTTTGGAAATATGTTCAGCATCCTCTACAGTCTGGCAGGCGCTGCTCTAAGCCTTGCAGTCATGACTCTTATGAAAAAATTTTCCGGCTTCAGCATCCTTGGGATCAGTGTTGCCGGGGGTGTTTCCCACAATATCGGACAGCTGATCGTCGCCGCTCTCATTGTAGAAAACACCAGTCTTCTTTATTATGCTCCGGCCCTTCTGATCTCCGGTGTTGTAACCGGACTTCTGATCGGGCTTCTTACCGGAGAAGTCACAAAAAGGATACGCCTGTAAGCGTATCCTTTTTTCTGTCTATTTCAGTGTTTCTGTCTCATAAGTATTTTTCATAAGCTCAAATCGCTCTTTCATTCCTTCTGTAAGATATACCTTATGATCCTCATCTACAAAAGCTGCATCTGCCCCGTATTTTTCCAGAACCGGAAGCGCTTTTTCTTTTCCCAGCACAAAACACGCCGTAGAAAGACCATCTGCAAAAAGTCCGCTGTCGCAGACAACTGTTACAGAAGTAAGCCCGTTCCATACAGGGTATCCGGTTTTTGGATCAAGAATGTGATGATATCTTTTTCCATCTTCCATAAAATACCGCTCATAATCTCCGGAAGTGGAAAGAAATTCTCCCCCCTTCAGAGAAACAGCTCCCAGGTAGTCTCCCTCCGGTTCCCTTGGATCCCGTATTGCCACCCTCCAGTCTGACTGATCCGGCTTTTCTCCGTAAGCCATCACGCTGCTGCCTCCCAGATTCAGGATCATACCGGAAACATCCGCATCCTGTTCCAGAAGCTCCATAACCAGATCACAGCCGATTCCCTTGCCTGCCGCCCCCAGATCAAGGGTGGCGCCATCTTTTAATGTTGCCTTGTTTCCGTCAAGCTCCAGCTTTTCATATCCGGTTTCTTTGAGAAGCGATTCCAGTTCTCCCGCCTGAGGAATCCCTGCATTTTCTCCTCCAATGTCCCAGAGACGGATCACTTTACCCAGTGTGGGATCAAAGGCTCCCTCTGAATCTTCTGCAAGCTGCTGTATTTTTTGCAGATAATCCGTAAGCTCATCAGAAACCTCCACCGTTTCTCCTCCCGCCTGATTCACTTGGGCAATCTGAGAGTCTTCTTCTGTCCAGGAAAGAAGCTCCTCCTCTGTTTTTTTCAGAAGCTTCCCGATAGAAGGATTCAGATCTTTTCCTTTCGTATACAAGGTTTCTGAGACAACTGTATTCATGGCAAAATCTGTATTTGTATATTTTTGTGTTTTTGCCTGAACGGGACTGAAAACAAGCCCTGTCAATACCGCGCCTGCTAAAACAGTGCCCATTCCAAATTTCTGTTTTTTTGTCATTAAACCACCTTTCGTCAGTGTGGCAGCAGTTCTCTGGTCTCTTCCACTGCCTTTTCTGTTCCTGCCAGCATAGAGCAGGGCTGATCCAGCGTAATGGATGTCCCGTCGATCTGCCCAACCTTTCCTCCGGCCTCCTCGATAATCACAGAAGCAGCAGCATAATCATACGGCTGAAGCTTCATTTCCAGATAAACCGCATTTCTTCCGGAAGCGATCCTGCACAAATCCAGTGCAGCAGAACCTCCGCTCCGAATGCAGAGACTTCTCATATAAAGCTCCTTCACAGTCTGAAAAAGAATATCAATTTTATCTTCATTATATCTTGCACATCCAAAAGCTGCAATTCCTTCTGCAAGAGAAATATTTTCCATTTTCAGCTTCTGCCCGTTCAGAGTACTTCCTTTCCCACGGATTCCCACATACATTTCGTCCATATAGGGATCAAAAACAAATCCTGCCTCTATTTTTCCATGATGTGCCAGACCCACAGAAATACAGCTGAAATGATAATCAAACATAAAATTTGTAGTTCCATCTATGGGATCAATATAGAATGTATATTCTCCAGAAGCTCCCGCTCCCTGATTTCCCTCGGTATCCTCTTCACCAAAAAAAGTGGCTCCCGGCAGAATTTTACTCAGTTCACGAATCAGAAATCGCTGGATCTCTGTGTCAAAATCCGTGCAGAAATTAGCAAGTCCTTTTTTTTTGTGGATATTTTCCTGGAGAGGCTTCGCCTGTCGCAGTTTCTCACCAGCCTTGCGGACAAGATCTTCTATCGCCTGATAATCGATATTCGTACTGCTTTCCACAAACGGTTCTCCTGGCGCTGTCTCCTCTGTCATCAGGATTTCCTCTGCCGGCTTCTTTTCCGGAACCTCAGGTTTCTCCGCTTTTCTACTCTCTCCGTCCATCTCGGAGTATCCCTTCCACGGTTCCACATCCCAGCCGCCAAATTCTCTGACATTTTTTACCACATATTTTCTGCTTCGGTCAAAGCCCCAGTAAAGAACACCGCCCAGTACACCTCCAAGGCTGTTAAAAAACAGATCCGTCAACTGAAACGTTCCAATTTTCAGAAAAAGCTGACAGCACTCGATACACAAAGAGCAGAAGAAACCGATCCAGAGACTGTTCAGCAGAACCTCCTGCACCTTTTTCTTTCTGTAATCGGTCCTGTATTCCCATACCCGGTATAAAAGAGGAAGCAGCGGCAGAAACATGATCAGATTCTCCACATTTTCTGTGTAAATACTTCCGTCTGCCTTATGTAATCCCCAGATTCCCAGCACACTGTCCAGAGGATTTCCCCAGATAGTTCTGCAGAAAAGTGTTCGGAACAGAACCAGACATCCATAAAATACCACAAGGAACTCTCTCCGAAACTGCCTGCTGGTTCGAAATTCCTGTATCCAGGTCCGTATCACCGCTTCCGTACCTTTTTTCTTGACCTGCATGTATACACTCATAAAAAGAACCGCAATCACCAGCGATGCCCCGCAGCTCTGATAAAGAACGCCAAGCACATTCCCGATCACTGAAACCATATATTCCATTCCAATACCATCCTTTCTTCCGATTGTTCTTTTTCCATTATAATCAAATTGTCTGTGGGCAACAAGAACCAAAATTTCATAGTCCATTTTGTTCCAAAACCGTATAGTCCATTCCGTTCCGACCTATACTTTCTGAAAAAAGGAGGTACAGGCATGAAATTTCAGCGTATTCAGGATCTTCGCATAGACTCTGACCTGTCGCAGAGACAGATTGGAGAGATACTCCATATCAGTCAGCGCACCTACTCCCACTATGAGACCGGCTCCCGGGATATTCCTGTCGAAATGCTTATCCGAATTGCAGATTACTATAATATCAGTCTTGACTATCTGGTTGGACGAAGTGATCGGAAGGAAAAAGTCTGAATAAAAAGGATGTGTTATCTGGCTGGAACGATTTCCAGCCAGTATCCGTCCGGATCGCTGATAAAATAAATGCCCATTCCCGGATTTTCATAACAGATGCAGCCCATTTCCTGATGTTTTTTGTGAGATGCTTCCATATCGTCTGTAGTAAACGCAAGATGGATCTCATTGTCTCCCCTCTGTTAATTCATAATAAAAAATATACTGCTGCATGATTCCTCTCATACCGTGATATCTTCTGTTTGGAAATCCTCTTTTATAATGAAGCTCCAACACCTGGCGGATATGGGTGTCCACAGGAAAGGCATCCATATGGTGCAGGGCAAACAGACAGATACAGTCTGCAACCTTTTCTCCCACACCGCTGAGCTTCATCAGCTCTTTTTTTGCCCGGCTGTAATATTTCATCTGAAAGATCTTTTCCAGAGAAACCTCTCCTTCTGTAATGCTTCGTGCTGTTTCCACAAGATATCTGGCACGGTAGCCCATCCCCAGCTCTCTCAGTTCTTCCTCCGTAGCCAGTGCCAGCGCTTCCGGACCGGGAAAGCTGTAATACTCCACTCCCTCCCGTGAGATCTTTTTATCTCCGTAACGGACACAGAGTCTTTCAATGCATCCCCGAATTCTGGTAATGTGATTCTGCTGGGAGATCAGAAACGTAATGATCATCTCCCAGAGATCCTGTCTGAGAATCCGGATCCCGCTTCCCTTCTCTGCAGCCATACTGAGATACCTGTCTCTGGGATTGACTTTTTTTATGTAGACACTGTAATCCGTATCCAGATCAAAATAAGGAACCCAGAAACAGATCAATTCCACATCGCTGCAGTGAAAATCTACAATGGTTCCTTTCTGTGTGATTTCCAGATACTGATCTCCCGCCACAAGAGAATAAGTATGCTCTCCGATCTTTTTCATACGGAAGCACTGTCCGGAGTCACAGATCTGCTCCAGACTGAAATTATCAAGTTCCATGGTTACCATATATATCTCTCTGTACTTTCTGATTTATTTTACATCTGATGACGTACTACCTTATATTCATCTCCCGAACGATAATAGGGACATTCCTTTACATTACTGGTAAGAAAACGGTAATACTCATCTTCATCCAGATTCACATCACAATAATAAGTTTCTGTTTCTTCGTCGTAAACATAGTTAGCACAATAATCACAGCTTGCCGCACCCACATTTTTCACCTCCATCTTTAAAATGCCATCATATTTTTCTGTCTGTATGCATCTTATCACAGATGAATGTAAATAGTAAATTAAGGAATCAGATTTTTTTAAAACCTTATTGCCTAATTCCTACTGATATGATATGCTGTGTAAGTTGTTAACCTTTTAACGAATCAAGAAATATTTTTAAAAGCAAAGGAGACCAGGATATGCAGAAACTGCAAAAATCTGTATTCCCCGGCGGCGTACATCCTACCGACGGATTTGACAAGGCTCTCTCCATGAACTGCGCGGTAACGCCTTACTATCCCGAAACGGTTACTATTCTTTCGGAGCAGTCTTTTGGAGGAAAATGCAGCTTCCTTGTAAAACCCGGCGAGCATGTAAAAGAAGGCCAGCTTATCGGTAAGCCTGAAGCCTTTATGGCCGCTCCCCTCCACGCCAGCGTAAGCGGTAAAGTCCTTGCTGTAAAAGAGATCACAGAACAGGGCCGCAGACTTATGGCGTGTATCCTGCAAAGAGAGGAATCTCCGGTTTCAGAAGCAGAAGCTTCCTATAAAAAAAGAACTGCTGATATCAGCCTTATTTCCAGACAAGAAATCCTGACTGGAATTCGTAACGGCGGTCTGACCGGAATGGGCGGAGCAGGATTCCCCACCCATAAAAAATATGAAACTGACAAAAAGATCACAGATCTTCTCATCAACGGCGCAGAATGTGAGCCTTTCCTTACCTGCGACTACCGTCTCATGCTGGAAGAGGGCTATGCTCTCCTCAATGGGGTGCGGCTTCTTCTGAAAGGCAGCGGCGCCAAAAAAGCCTATATCTGTATGGAGGACAACAAGCCTCTGGCAGCAGAGAATCTCCAGAAGATCCTCACAGAAATGTCTTCCTCCGGCCTGATGGCAGAAGAAGAAAAGCTGGAGATCCGTGTACTTCCCACCAAGTATCCTCAGGGAGGTGAGCGTCAGCTCATCCAGGGTGTCCTTGCACGTGAAGTTCCCATGGGCGGACTTCCGGCAGATGTGGGTGTGATCGTTTCCAACGTAGGAACCGCCAAAGCCGCGGCAGACATGATCCTTGGAAATACACCTCTGACAAAGAGGATCGTCACCGTTACCGGATCCGTAAAAAATCCGGGAAATTATCTGGTTCCTGTAGGAACCTCGGCGAAAGAGCTGATCCAGCTCTGCGGTGGAGTAACCACAGCCCAAAACCGTATCATTGCAGGCGGTCCTATGACCGGTCCCTGTGTGGCACATAACTGGAACGGTGAAACCGAACTTTTCCATGTAACAAAAAACACCTCCGGAATCCTTGTACTTCCGGAACCCGGCTATGAAGAACAGCCCTGTATCCGCTGCTCCGGCTGCGAAAGCGTATGCCCGGCAGGACTGGTTCCCTACAAGATTGAATTTGCACTTCTTGATGAGGACTACGATCTCTGCGAAAAGCTTTATGCAAGCGAATGTATCGCCTGCGGATGCTGTTCTTATATCTGTCCTGCCAGACGTGAGCTTTCTGTACGGACCAGAGAAGCCAGAGACATTGTGAAACAGAGAATGAGGGAAAGGGCGGTAAAAAAATCATGAATCAGACAAAAACCTTCAGCGGCCCCCATATCCGCACAGCCAACACAACAAGGAACATCATGCTCCATGTTGCTATTTCTCTGATGCCGGCCCTCTTAGGTTCCATTTACTTTTTCGGGATCCGCTCCCTGTACATTACCGGTCTTTCCGTAACCGTCTGCGTCCTGACAGAGTATATCTGGCAGAAGCTGGCAAAAAAACCGGTCACTGCAGGGGATTTCAGTGCTGTGGTCACAGGTATCCTTCTTGCCTTTAACATGCCGGTCACCGCGCCTTTGTGGGTGATCGTTGCAGCTGACGTTTTCAGCATCCTTGTTGTCAAGCAGATGTTCGGCGGTATCGGATGCAACTTTGCCAATCCGGCACTGATGGGACGTCTTCTGACCATGGTCGTATGGCCGGGGACAGTAATGCAGTATGTAGCACCCAGAACGCTGACAGCCTCCGGCTTTGATGCCGTTTCCTCAGCCACCGTACTGGGAGCTGTAAAAAACGGCGGCGAAGCCGGCTACAGCTATCTGCAGATGCTCCTTGGCGAGACACCCGGCGCACTTGGTGAAACCAGCAAGCTTCTTCTGCTTGTAGGCTTTGCCTATATGTGCTTTATGGGAATTGTAAATGCAGAAGCGGCACTTACCTATATCGGTACGGTAGTTCTTCTGACCTTTGTGTTCGGACCTTCCGGACTCTTTACAGGAGACATCCTTCTGAACCTTTTTGGCGGTGGTCTGATCCTGGGCGCATGCTACATGCTTACCGACTACGCCTTTGCCTCAAGAAGAGGCCGTCTGCTTTATGCAGTCACCGCCGGAGTCATTACTGCGGCCATCCGTATCTTCAGTTTTTATCCGGAGGGAATCTGCTTCGGTATCCTGACAGCCAACTGTCTTGCCGGCGCTCTGTCTCTGCTCCATAAAAAACATGTATACGGTGTAAAAAAAGCTTAAATTGGAGGAATATTCATGAAAAATAAAGAAGTAAAAGGAATTCTTGCCCTTGTTGTGGTAACCGCTCTCTCTTTTGGCGTGATCATTGGTTCAAAATCCCTGGCCATCAGCGCAGGCGGCGATTCCGCCGCTCAGAGTGCGGAAGCTCTGGAAGAGCTTGATGTAAGCGGTGCAGAAAACATTGAAAAAGCGTCCAAAACTTCTGACGGTTATCTGGTAACCGTACGCACCAAAGGCTATGTAGGCGATATCGTAATGGATGTGGCTTTTGACGAGTCCGCATCTAAGATCACAGGTGTTCAGGTAGTTGAACAGTCTGAGACAGACGGTCTTGGTTCTAAAATCGCAGAAGCTGAGTTCCTGGATCAGTTTAAAGGAGTGGAAGCACCTGTTTATCTTCCGGGTATGGATGTTTCCGCAGAAACAGACAGTGCGGAAGAAGAAGCTGCTCCGGAAGAAGCGGAAGATCTCAGCATCCTTGAGGGAGCTTCCCTTGCAGACGGTACCTATGAGGCAAAAACAGAGGCTCCGGATTCCAACGGATTTATTGATGTTGTTACACTCACTGTAAAGGACGGCGCTATTACAGAAGCAAGCTGGGATGCTGTAACCGAAGACGGCAGCAAAAAAAGCATCATGTCCGAAAACGGTGAGTACACGATGACAGAAGACGGACTTACATGGAAAGAGCAGGCCGAGGCTCTTGCTTCCGCTCTGATCGAGAACCAGTCTCTTTCCTTCCTGAACACCGATGCAGAAGGCAAAACTGACGCTGTTTCCGGTGTAAGTATCTCTGTAAACGGCTTTATCGACCTGGCTGCACAGTGTATGAAACAGGCTGCAGGCCTGGAAGATGCCCCGGCAGATCCTTTTGCCGGCGCCACTCTCACAGACGGTACTTATGAAGCCAAGACAGAAGCTCCGGATTCCAACGGATTCACAGATGTAGTCACTCTTACTGTAAAAGACGGCGCTATTACAGAAGCAAGCTGGGATGCTGTAACCGAAGACGGCAGCAAAAAAAGCATCATGTCCGAAAACGGTGAGTACACGATGACAGAAGATGGACTTACATGGAAAGAGCAGGCTGAGGCTCTTGCTTCCGCTCTGATCGAGAACCAGTCCCTTTCCTTCCTGAACACCGATGCAGAAGGTAAGACCGATGCCGTTTCCGGTGTTAGTATTTCTGTAAACGGCTTTATCGATCTGGCAACCAGATGTCTGGAGGAGGCTTCCGGTATTCAGGCTTCCCAGCCGGAAGCAGAAGAAGCTCCGGAGGAAGAAGCTGCTTCCGAAGAAACTGCTGATATGACCGGAACTGAAATCGATGCAATCTCCGGTGCTACCATGTCTTCTACTGCAGCAGTGACCGGTATTAATGAAGCATATGATTTCTTACAGACAGTGAAATAAGAAAACGGAGGTTTCAATATGAAATTAAGATATCCGGCAGAAGCCTTTGCTCTGGGGATCGTTCTTTTTTCCGCAGGCATGAAAGAAGCCTTTGCAGCCGGGATCCTGGTGATCTTCACTTCTGTATTTGCAGAACTTTTGAAGAATCTTCTGGAAAAGGCAGTTCCCACATGGAGCCTGAAATTCTGTGTCTATATTGCCTCCGGTTCTGTATGTGCTTCCGCTTTTCTTACAGGCTTTGCAGTTCTGGGTACTGTTCTTACAACAGAACTGTGGATCATGGTTTTTATTGTAGGACTTCTCTGCGGAAAACATGCGCTTTCCGGAAATACAGACAGTGAATATGGCGAGCTCCTTCTGGAATCCGCCTTTGTCTGGGGACTTTGGATCCTGTTTACTGTTTTCCGCGAATTTCTGGGCAGCGGAAGCATCTTCGGAAATACAGTCTTTACAGCATCGTTCCAGTCCAAAGCCTTCCTGAATACCACTTTTGCATTCATGGAAGCCGGACTTGTCCTTGCATCGGTAAACGGAATCCTGAAAAAAGACTGCAAAGGAATGAACAGCCTGTTCCCTGTGGTTCCCGCCATGTTTCTCTTCCATCCTTTTACAGTGGAAAGCTTTGCGGGGCTCCCTGGAACGGTGTGGGTGATCGCTGTTCCCATTCTTCTGTTCCTTTCTGTAAAGCAGACTTTAAAATTTGCCCGTACCGGAAGATTTTTCCGCGGGCTTCCTGTAGATATGCTGGCAGCAGGATTCATTTACATGATCCTGAGCATCTACTGATCTTTTTGCGGCATGGCCTTTGGGCTGTGCCGTTTTTTTATATAAATTTTATTTGACAAAGTATATACCCGATGCTATAATTCCTCCCCGATATCTCAACCGAGAGGAGCGTTTTTATGACATTTTATCAGGAACTGCAGCTGAATCAGCAGGGATCCAAAGCAATCATCAAGGCTTCTTCCAGCCCTGGCGAAAAGCTGCGCCATATCTCTGTTTATCTGTTCAAGATCTTCATTACAATGGTCTTCTGCATGGCCTTTGTTATGGGCTACACCAAAATCTTCGGGGATGAAAACAGTATCGCAGGTGTGATCGTCCTTCTTTGTATCATGGTCTTCCGCTATGCCGACTTCGGCATGCAGATGCCGGGCTCTCTGGCCTCCCTCGCCATAATCTTTGGTATCCTTGCCTTGGGTCCGCGACTGGCAAACGCCGCCGGACTTTTTGGAGAACTGATCATCAATGCAGGATGCATCTTTGCTCTTCTGCTTTTGGGCTGTCACAATGTCATGATGGCAAATCATTCCACTCTTGTTCTTGGCTATCTTCTGCTTTACGGCTATGATACCACCGGAAAAACTTATCTGATGAGACTGGCTGCCATAGGAGCCGGCGCTGTTCTGACTGCCTTTGTCTTTTACAGAAATCACAGAAAGCTGACCTATAAAAGAAAACTCCGCGATGTCATAAAAGAATTTCGACTGACTTCACTTCGGACACGCTGGCAGCTGACCGTAACCTTCGGCGTTTCCACTGCGGTTTTTCTCGGAGGACTTTTTCATATTCCAAGAACCATGTGGATCGGGATTGCCGCCATGTCTGTGCTGCTTCCTTTCCGCGCAGATATGAAAGAAAGAGTCAAAGGACGTATTCCCGGAAACATCATCGGTGCGGTTGTCTTCCTTGGCATCTGTGTGTTCCTTCCGGCCTCTGTCTTTCCTTATATCGGCGTGATCGGAGGCATCGGTGTCGGACTTTCCGCCACCTATCAGTGGCAGGCAGTATTTAATTCTCTGGGCGCCATGGCGATCGCCACCAGTATTCTTGGTCTTCCCGGAGCTATCCTCTTCCGGATTGCCAATAACTTTATTGGTTCTGTTTACGGACAGTTCTTTGAAAAAATATCCAGCCGGTTCCTTGACCGGATCACTCCTGCCCGGACCTGAGTTTTCTGAAATCATAAAAAGCCATAGTTTCCGGTATTTTCTGTCATACCGGAAACCATGGCTTTTTTATTCAGGATACCTGTTCTATATGGAAAAAGGCAGTCTTTTTCAGGAATTCTCCTCCAGAATATCTCTTACCAGGCAGCGGATAAAATCTCTGCACTTTCCGCATCCTGTTCCAAATCCCGTTGCCTTCTGTACTTCTTCAAAATCCTTTGCACCTGCCTTAATGGCATCTTCGATCATTCCGTAAGTAATATTCTTACAATGGCACGCTTCTTTTTTTCGATTCATAGATCACCCTCTCTTTCTGATTTGTTTTGTGATTTATTCCCACACCTTCCACGGCGCGTTTCCCTTCTGCCACAGTTCTTCCAGATAATTTTTTTCGCGAAGCGTATCCATACACTGCCAGAATCCTTTATGGCGGTATGCATTCAGCTGTCCGCTGCGCGCTGCCTCTACCAGAGGCTCCTTCTCAAATACTGTGGAATCGTCCTGGATCAGATCCATGATCTCCGGTTCAAGAACCATAAATCCGGCATTGATCCAGCCTCCGTCCTCTTTTTTCTTCTCTTTAAAGTTTGTAATGGTACCGTCCTCACAGATATCAAGGATACCAAAACGACCTCCCGGCTGGGCAGCTGTGATCGTTGCCATTTTGCCATGAGATCTGTGGTATTCCAGAAGTTCTTTTATGTTCACATCTGCGACTCCGTCCCCATAGGTCAGCATAAAGGTATCTCCGTCCAGATATTCCCTGACTCTTTTGATACGTCCTCCTGTCATGGTATACAGTCCCGTATCCACCAGCGTCACCTTCCATGGTTCCAGCGTATTGTTGTGGACGATCATCTTGTTTTCCTGTGTAAAGTCAAAGGTAATGTTGCTGTTATGCAGATAGTAGTCTGCAAACCATTCTTTGATCACATGCTGCTTATAGCCGCAGCAGATAACAAACTCATTAAATCCATAATGAGAATACATTTTCATAATATGCCATAAGATAGGCTTTTCTCCGATCTCGATCATTGGCTTGGGCTTCAGATGACTTTCTTCACTGATCCTTGTTCCAAATCCTCCTGCCAGAATAACAACCTTCATATAGATTCTCCCATCTTCCTTTATTTCTATCTGTCCGTCTGATCTTTATGTCCTTTTCATTCTAATACAAATATGTTCAAAAGAAAACCCCAAAAGATAAAAAGCCATACAGTCAGCCGGGAAAATATCTCTTTCCCAACTGACCATACGGCTGTTCAAATATCTGTTCTGCTTCTGGCGTATCGTTTTTATTTTGCCTTTGCAGCTTTTTTCTCCTGAGTTTCTTTCCACAGTCTGTCCGCTTCCGGTGTCCACTGCTGCGCATAGGCGGTGCACTTTCCGCAAAGATGCTCTGCTGTTTCTGGAGACTGCAGGTCTGTGGAATGTGCTCCGGATTCTTTTACAAGTCTCTGGAGGATCTCCGGATTCTCCAGCATCGGACATGGGCGAAGCATGTTCTCATTAAACGGCTGATTGTTATGGTATGCCATAAATAACGGCTGCTTCAGGATCTCCAGGATGGTATTTTCCCGGATATTTCCATTGGAATAATGGATAAACACACAGGGTTCCGCATCTCCATTGGCATTAATATGGAAGTAATTTCTGCCTCCTGCAATGCATCCTCCCACAAACTCTCCGTCATTCTGGAAGTCCATGGTAAACAGTCCCGGCCCATGTTCCATATTGCGGATTTCTCTTACTCTGTCATGCATATAAACTCTCTGTTCTGCTGTTGGAAGAAGTTCCAGAGAAGCATCGTTTCCAACCGGCATATAGTGAAAATACAGAGAATAACGGCAGCCTTTTTCCACCAGCATATTTACAAACTCATCGCTTGTCACACTGTCGATATTCTGACTGGTATAGCAGATCGAGGTACCAAAAACAAGACCGTTCTTCTTCAGAAGATCCATAGCATGCATGACTTTTCCGTAAACACCCTCGCCACGGCGCAGATCATTTACTTCCGGCTTTCCTTCCAGACTCAGCGCCAGGAACAGGTTTCCTGCTTCCTGCATCTGATGACAGAGCTCTTCGTCTACAAGAGTACCATTTGTGTAAGCAAGGAATACACAGTCGTTATGCTTTTTGCAGAGTGCGATCACGTCTTTTTTGCGTACCATCGGTTCTCCGCCTGTCAGCATATAGAAATACACACCAAGCTCTTTTCCCTGAGTAATGACAGAATCCATTTCTTCAAAGGTAAGATTCAGCTTGTTTCCGTATTCTGCCGCCCAGCATCCTGTACAGTGAAGATTGCACGCACTGGTAGGATCCATAAGAATAATCCAGGGGATATTGCAGTTATGTACTTTTCTCATTTCACGAATGGTTTTTGTGCCATGATAAAACGCCTCATATCCCAGATTCACAAGAGTCGTCTTCAGAACATTGGGATGAAGTTCCTCCACCATAGAGCTTACATAACGGTTCAGTGTATATTCCGGGTTTAAAGTCACCCGTCTTAAATACTCCCAGTTGATCCCCAGATCAAACTCATTCATATATTTTTCCGCAGTGTCAAGGATCTTTTCATAAGCGCCCTGACGGTCTTTATTGATCTGACTGAGTTCATGCTCTACGATTCCTGAAAAAACTTTTCTGCCTGCTGCGTGTGCGATTCTGCTCATCTGCAATTCCTCCCTGTAATGTACGCTTCCAAAACGGTACCTGTTTTTACTTATCAATTTGTATAGCTTTCATTATAGGCGGAAATATACTTTTTTCCATAAACAAAAGCAGGGCAGTGTTTAGTTTTTTATCATTCAAAGCATTTTGTCTAATTCCTTCAATTCGCAGAAGGGAATACTCCCTCCAAAAAGATCCAGGGCGCTTCCTACGGTTACATCCAGCCGTCCCCTGCCATGCACCTTCAAAAGCCGGATATCCTCCATACAGCCTACTCCGCCTGCATAGGTAACCGGTTTTTCTCCATATTCCGCAAGGATCTCTGCAAGCTCCGTCTCTATACCGGAAGCCTTACCTTCCACATCTACTGCATGGATCAGAAACTCATCGCAGTGGCTGCCAAGCTCCCTCATCCTTTCCGGCGTCACTTCCACATCTGTAAATTTCTGCCAGCGGTCTGTAACGATATAGTATGCGCCATCCTTTTTCCGGCAGCTGAGATCCAGGACAAGATGCTCTTTCCCGGCTTCTCTTTCCATTTTTTCCAGGTTTTCCCAGCACAATCTGCCCTCCCGGAACACATAGGAAGTCACGATCACATGACTTGCCCCTGCATCCAGATACTGCTGTGTATTGTCCGGACGTACCCCGCCGCCGATCTGCAGACCTCCCGGAAATGTTTTCAGTGCCTTTAGCGCCTGCTTCCTGGTTTCTTCAAAATACGGAGAACTCTCCGGATTCAAAAGGATCACATGTCCTCCTCTGAGTCCTGCATCTCTGTACAGAGCCGCATAAAAAGCCGCATCCTGCTCTGAAACAAAATTTTCCCGCGCCTGATCTCCGGCATCCTTCAGGCTTCCTCCTACAATCTGTTTCACCTTGCCATTATGTATATCAATACACGGACGAAATCGCATTATGCTCCCTCCTCATAAGTATAAGCAGCCGGAAAAAGCCGCTGAAACTACTGCTTTTTCCGGTATGCAGATATCATAATATAATTTTATTTCCTTCGCAACCTTATCTTCCCTCTACAGCGTTGTCTGCGGCATCGCCCAGATCCTCCACCGCGTTTCCTACACCATCGCCCAGATCTTTCACGCTGTTTCCAAGCTCACCGGAAATGGTATCATCATTTCTGTCCGGATTTTTATTTTCATCTGCGGTACCGTCTCCGCTGCCATCTGTATCATCTCCGGCGATCGTATTGTCATCTGCCGCATTGTTTTCAGAAGCTGTATTACCGGCTGCATTTTCATCTACGGTACCGTTGTCTTCTATAGCGTTTCCGGCATCCTTGTTGGTGTCTTCCGGTTTTCTGTTATCCTGCCCTGTGCTGTCAGAATTCCCTTTATTGTCTGTCATAGTTCCTGATTCATCTGCATTATTATCTGTGTTTTCTCCGCAGGCTGTAAACGCCCCCAGGGCAAGCACCAGCATCATACCTGTCATAATCCTTTTTAATTTTTTCATACTGATCCGTCTCCTTTTCTTGAATTTTATATCTGATACAGATAATATGTGCAGTTTACAAAATAATATCAAAGGAAATTTTTACCATAAAATTTATAAGTCCTTCTTCTGCAAAAGCCGATTCAGGACTTAAAAAGAAATATCAGATATGTAAATCTTTTTTGCAGAATATCAGAATCCCGATTATATAAATCCCAACTGCGCCGGCTCCAAGAATACCTGCGCCAATCATTGCACTGTTTTCGGCGGCTATTATTCCCTTTGCATCAAAAAGAGTAAAAAATGTAAAGTATTTTGCCGCTTCCGCTTTTTTACCGGTATTTGCAAGCATCTGAAGTACATACATAAATGCCGGAATACCTGCGCCAAAAGCAATGCTGTATTTTGTCTCTGAAAAAATACAGGAAGCAAGAAAACAGATGCTCCCGATAAATAAAAGCAGGCACAAAAGAGCGATATTTAATTTCAGCAGTTCTGATATTACAAGCGCATTTGGAAAACCTGTTTCAGCAATTACGATTTCCAGCCCGGTAGTATAAATAACAAGCAGCAGTATTCCGCTGATAAGAACAGCCGCCTGCGTCGCTGCAACAGTTCTGCGTTTTATCGGAGCCGCCAGCAAAGTGACCATGGAACCCTTGTCCGCATACCTGGCGATCAGAGCATTTCCGCGCAAAATGCAGAAGATCATAGGAAAAATCAATAATATAAATCCATAGAGGTATGAGATCATAAATCCGATCAGACTTGTCGCTCCTGCAGTCATTCCAACGGATGCCATAAGTTCCGGCATAATTTTATAAAAGCTGTCCAGTGTTTTCATCATCTCCGGATCATACATACTGATGATAACAGAAACATACAACGAAATGACAGCAGCAAATATGACCAGCATCTTCAGACTGCCTTTCATTTCCCGCTTATACAGAGCCATATTAAGCATTTTGGTCACCTCCGTAATAGTTCATAAAAATTGTTTCAAGACTTTGTTTGGCAGATACGGTAACCGTACTTCCATCGCATATTCCATTAAAATCTCCGGCAAAGTCTCTCGCAAGTTCCGGGGAGTCCAAATGAACTGTATAGGTGCGCATATGACGTTCTCTCAATGTTTCAACCAGATCAACTGCAGCCAGCTTTCCGTTGCGGATCATACCGATACGGTCACAGGTGCGCTCCACCTCCTCAAACATATGACTTGATAAAAGAATGGTTTTCCCTTTCTTTTTTTCTTCTGCAATCAATTCAACAAAACGGTTCTGCATCAGTGGATCAAGTCCGCTGGTAGGCTCATCCAGGATCAGTATCTCAGGGTTGTGCATAAAAGCCGCTGCAATACCAAGCTTCTGTTTCATTCCCTTACTCATTTTTTTGATCTTGCCTCTGGGATCTAATTCAAATCGTTCCAGCATTTCCTGTATCCGGTTGTCCTTTTTTATCTTTCGGTAATCCGATAGAAACTTCAGAAATTCGTTTCCTGTCATATCATCGAAGAAACTGATTTCTCCGGGAATATACCCTAATCTGCTTTGAATCACATCACGATCCCTCCAGCAGTCCAGTCCCTGGATCTGGCAGCTTCCCTCCCTGGGTTTGATAAATCCCATCAAATGACGGATCGTTGTGGTTTTTCCAGCTCCGTTTGGACCCAGAAATCCAAAAACCTCTCCTTTTTCTACCTGAATAGATACATTAAATATTCCTTTACCCGAACCGTAATCTCTGGTCAGATTCTGTATATTTATTTCACTCATTGACCTTTTTCTCCTTATGAATCCCTGGATGTTGCCCATATTCAGAAGTAAAAAGAAAAAGGCAGATCATCGTGCCTTGCGAGGTTTCCCAGGAAACACAGCACATGATCTGCCTTCTTCTCATATGCATCGTCTGTGGGTAACAGGAAACAAAAGCCCGTTCCTCCCCACAAACAGAAATTTTTATATGTCTTTATTTTGCTTCGATCACATCTGCCATATCGTATTTTCCAACAGGTTTCCCTGCAAGAAATTTGGCAGCCTCTACAGCGCCTTTGCCAAATACGGCCTTGGAATAAGCAGTATGCTTAAACTCGATCACCTCATCCGGGCCTGCAAAGATCACTTCATGATCTCCCACGATTGTTCCGCCTCTGACAGCAGAAATTCCAATCTCCTTGTCAGAACGCATTTCTCTTTTCTGGCTGCGGTCGAATACATATTTATATTCATTTCCCATTGCTTCATTGAGACTGTCTGCAAGAGCAAGAGCAGTACCGCTTGGCGCATCCAGCTTCAGACGATGATGACGCTCTACGATCTCCATATCAAATCCTGCCGCTGCGAGAACTTTTGCAGCCTCCTGAATCAGCTTCAGAAGCGTGTTGATTCCCAGAGACATGTTTGCAGATTTCAGCACTGCTGTTTTTTTCGCAGTTTCCTCAACCTTTGCAAGCTGTTCTTCGCTGAGACCTGTTGTACAGAGAACAACCGGAAGCTTCCTTTCTGCACAGTAGTCTAAAAGCGCATCTACCGCTTTGGCAGAAGAAAAATCAATCACCACATCAATTTCCTCCTGACACGCAGAAAGCTCTGTATATACAGGATAAGAAGTATTTCCTCTGTCTGCAATATCCACTCCTGCTACGATCTGAGCATCAGGGTCTTTCTCTACAAGTTCAGAGATCACCTGGCCCATATGTCCACAGCATCCGTGCATCATAATCTTTATCATAATTTCCTCCTCATTGTGCAGTTTTTTGCACATCCAGGTACACTCTTGAGTGTTTCCTCCTCATTGTGCGGGGTTTATGCAAGCTTCAGACCGTAATCCAGCATTGCTTTTTTCAGGATTTCTTTATTGCTCTCTTCCATTTCACAAAGAGGCATACGAAGTGGTCCTACTTCCATTCCCATCATGTTCATAGCTGTTTTTACCGGAATCGGGTTCACTTCACAGAACAGAGCATTTACCAGAGGGATGGCTTCGATCTGAAGTTTTGCAGCTTCTTTGATGTCGCCCTCCAGGAATTTCATTACCATATCATGAGTCTGCTTAGGAGCAACATTGGAAAGCACAGAGATTACTCCAAGTCCGCCAAGAGACAGTACAGGAAGAACCTGATCATCATTTCCTGAATAAAGCTCCAGCTTCTCTCCTGCAAGAGATACCGTCTTGGCGATCTGAGAAAGATCACCGCTGGCAGCCTTGATTCCAACAATGTTCTTAACATTTTTTACAAGTGCTGCTACTGTTGCCGGCTGAAGGTTACAGCCTGTACGGCTTGGTACGTTATACATGATGATCGGAGTTTCCGGAACAGCTTCTGCGATTGCTGTATAATGTGCGATCAAACCTTTCTGGGTAGCCTTATTATAATAAGGAGTGACGATCAAAAGCGCATCCGCTCCATAGGAAGCAGCTTCTTTTGACAGCATGATCGCTGTTTCTGTACAATTAGAACCTGTACCTGCAATTACAGGAACACGCTTTGCCACCTTATCAATTGTAAACTTAATGGTTTTCAAATGTTCTCCATGAGTCATGGTAGATGACTCTCCTGTTGTTCCACAGATAATAATGGCATCTGTACTGTTAGCGATCTGATACTCCAGGATTTCCTCCAGTTTCTCATAATTTACACTTCCATCCTCATGCATAGGTGTAATGATCGCAACACCTGCTCCCTTAAAAATTGCCATATCAGTTCCTCCTTTATCCTTCTGTACTATATTATGCATCTAACAGCTCTATCGTTTTATTCCTCCGGCTGTATTTCAGAATCACTTTTTTCAACTGCATCTTCCGTAAGTCTTATTACGGTATCCACATATGGTCTCAGTCCTTCCGGCAGATTCGTACCGGTCATAACAATCTGCATATTACGATCCCTCTGCTTAAGGATTTCTGCCACCGTGTCTACAGAAACGATTCCCTGTTCTATTACTCCAAGAATCTCATCTAAAAGCAGAAAATCGCATTCCTGTGTCACAATTACTTTTCTTGCAAAATTTAATCCGTTCAGAATATTAGACCGCTCTTCTTCCTTCTCTTCATCTGTAAGATCATCATAACAGCAGTCTTGTTTTTCAAAACGGAAAATCTTGATATCCAGATCATCCAATTGTTCCAGAAAATCTACAGAACGGCGTTCCCGCCCTTTCAGAAACTGGATAATAATAACGCTTCTTCCTTCAGCAGCCGCGCGAAGGCTCTGACCAAGTCCTAATGTAGTCTTTCCCTTTGCACTTCCGCAGTATGCTTCTACTAATTCTTTTTCCATGACAATTCCTCTTAATATTGATGAAACTGCATCTTTTTTTAATGTCCTTATCTTACCGCAATTTTTCTGAAATTGCAAGCATTACTCTGGCAGAGCCATCTATATATTGGGGCTGGCGGTACTGTTCACACGGTACTATCCCACGAGGTGGGTTCGTTGCTGTGAGCGGAGTGAACCGTAGCGAGCTGGTTATATGCAGGCATCATGCTTCTGTCTGTATAAGCTGTCGCATCTCCTGTTTTATTCCAGATATTCCAGCTTACTTACAGAGACTTCGTATGCTGTGCGGCGTTCTGTCTGATTTTCACCCAGTTTTTTTACATATTCCCGGCTTTGTATCCTCCCCCAGATCAGAACATGTCCCCCGACTGTAAAAGCGGACGCATAGCGTGCGTTTCTTCCCCAGCAGATACAGGGTATGTAATCCGATTTTCCATAGGGACGGTTTACTGCCAGAAGCACATCTGCGATTTCTCTCCCCAGAGGTGTTTTTCGGTAAACCGGAGGCTTACAGATATATCCGTCCATAAAAATCTGATTTGTTGGAAGAGCATCTTCTTCCGATCCTATAAACCTCACTTCTCTGGCAAAAACGGAAAGCACCAGGCGATTATGCTTTTCTTCATGGCGGTTATAGGAGCGAAACTGTCCGCTGATCTCTATATATTCACCCACATAATCCTGCGTTACATCCACCAGACGCTCTGAGACCATTACCGGAATCCGGTCCTCAGAATCACTTAGTCGCTTTACGATCAGATCCATCACATAAAATCCCTCTCCAAATACCTGATGACTGAATGTAAAGCCGGTAGCAATCTTCCCCATGATCGATACCTGATTGTTTTCAATGATTTTGTCTGCCATAATACAGTTCTCCTTCCTCTTTGGGTATTTTGTCTATATTAGCCTATGTACCTGTCCGGAAGTTTAGAACCTAAATCTCAAAAATTTTTTTGGAACACCTTGTATTCTTTGAAAAATGTGGTAAACTGGAATGTCGTACCGTGAATAAAACACATTAATATAGAAGAAAAAAGAAAGGATTTCGATTTTTATGAAGACCAAACGCGAAGATGTACGCAACGTTGCCATTATCGCCCATGTTGACCATGGAAAAACCACTCTGGTAGATCAGCTTCTGAAACAGAGCGGTGTTTTCCGTGAAAACCAGGAGGTACAGGAGCGTGTTATGGACTCTAACGATATCGAGCGTGAGCGTGGTATCACAATTTTGTCCAAAAACACAGCTGTCCATTACAAAGGCGTAAAGATCAATATCATTGACACTCCGGGACATGCTGATTTCGGAGGAGAAGTGGAACGTGTACTGAAAATGGTAGACGGTGTAATTCTTCTTGTCGATGCCTTCGAGGGTGCTATGCCGCAGACAAAATTCGTTTTGAAAAAAGCTCTGGAACTGGATCTCCATGTGATTGTATGCATCAATAAGATTGACCGTCCGGAAGCCCGTCCTGATGAAGTCATTGACGAGGTTCTGGAACTTCTCATGGATCTGGAGGCTTCTGACGAGCAGCTTGACTGTCCGTTCCTGTATGCTTCTGCCAAAGCAGGCCATGCTGTCCTGGATCTCTCCGATACACCGGAAAACATGGAGCCTCTTTTTGAAACTATTCTGAAATATATTCCGGCTCCGGAAGGCGATCCTGATGCAGATACACAGGTTCTCATCAGTACCATTGACTATAATGAATATGTAGGTCGTATCGGCGTAGGTAAAGTAGAAAATGGTAAAATCACAGTAAATCAGGAACTGACACTTCTGAATCATCATGACCTTGATAAACGCCAGAAAGTAAAGATCAGCAAGCTTTATGAATTTGACGGCTTAAATAAAGTTGAAGTAAAGGAAGCTTCCATCGGTTCTATCGTAGCTGTTTCCGGTATCGCAGATATCCATATCGGAGATACCCTCTGCGGCGGAGATAATCCGGAATCCATCCCGTTCCAGAAAATCTCCGAGCCTACGATTTCCATGAACTTCCTTGTAAATGACAGTCCTCTGGCAGGACAGGAAGGAAAATACATCACCTCCCGCCACCTTCGCGACCGTCTTTACAAAGAGCTGAACACAGATGTCAGCCTTCGTGTGGAGGATACAGAAAGCACTGAGTGCTTTAAGGTTTCCGGTCGTGGAGAACTGCATCTTTCTGTCCTTATTGAGAACATGCGCCGTGAAGGCTATGAATTCGCTGTCAGCAAACCAGAGGTTCTTTATCATGTAGATGAGCGCGGCAAAAAACTGGAGCCGATGGAGCTTGCCTATGTAGATGTTCCGGAAGAATTTTCCGGTACAGTGATCCAGAAGCTCAGCGAGAGAAAAGGTGAACTTCAGGGAATGAGTACCGCAAGTGACGGCTCTGTCCGCCTGGAATTCCACATTCCTTCCCGTGGACTGATCGGCTTCCGAAGTGACTTTATGACTTCTACTAAGGGAACCGGTATCCTGAATACAATTTTTGACGGATACGCTCCATACAAGGGAGATTTCCAGTACCGTAAACAGGGCTCCCTGATTGCTTTTGAAGCCGGCGAAGCTGTTACCTACGGACTTTTCTCCGCTCAGGAACGTGGTGTCCTCTTTATCGGACCAGGGGCAAAGGTTTACAGCGGTATGGTTGTCGGTCAGAACGGAAAGGCAGAGGATATCGAACTGAACGTCTGCAAAACCAAGCATCTGACCAATACACGTTCCTCCTCCGCTGACGAGGCCCTGAAGCTGACACCGCCCAAGGTATTAAGCCTTGAGCAGGCCATTGAGTTTATCGACAATGACGAGCTTCTGGAAATAACACCCAGCAGTCTTCGAATCCGTAAGAGAATTCTTGACCCAAGAGAAAGAAAACGTGCAGGATTTAAGAAAAACTAAAAACACCTGAAGCACGATCATAAATATTGTTTCTGAAATACATCATCCCCCTGTATGACTCATATGAATCATGCAGGGGGATTAAAAACGGAAAGTTAATTTACTTTATACACCGAATGAAAAACAACTTCCTTCCCTTTACTTTTTGCAAATGCAATTTCTTTAGAAACCTGATTTCCAATATATCCTTGAATATCCAAATTATATAAATTCACTTTGACTATCTGGATACCGTTTTTCTATCTTTTGGAAACTTTTAAAATGACGATCGTAGCCAGTATCTAATATTTTTGCATTTTTCTTAAATAACTCTACTTTCCAGGTAACACTCCAGTAAATAAGCTGGATTCTCGTAATACATACTGCTGTTATAATCATCAATCTTAGTACTTAAAAAGGAATTGTATACCTTAAACAATGCTTCAATAATTCCGATTTTTTCATGCTCAGCTACAGCTTTTATCAATCTTTTATACACTTTTCCAATATCCCAATGTGATGGAATTGCATAATTACACTCATTTACATTATCAAATTCACCGTTTTTAATACCTGCTTCCCGTATAAAATCATCACTGACACGTTCTATATTATCACTATGGTATATGTCTGCTAAATCGTAAATTTTTTCAATTTTTTCTGCCCCTAACATATTTACGACATCTGCCCGCGTATTTCGAGTTTTTCTGGCAATATAATCAATCAGGCTACAGGTAAAAAATAAATCGTTATCTTTTGCCGCTTCTCTTCCATTATTTTCCGTCATTACAACACCTCCTCAGCCCCTCTATATTCCAGACATTTCAGTGCCTCATTTGTACAGAAATTAATCTGATGTGTTGGATATTTAAATTTTGCCAATATCCAGAATTGTTCTCTGGTAATAGCCCCTTCCATATAATCGGATACATAATTATAAATCTGATCGTTTGCCATTGCCCCGATTACAATATCATAATCATGAGGTTTTCCACTCCTGCAGTCAATTATAAAATCCAACCATTCATCCGTCATATCTTTGAAGTCTTTTATCCGTAAATTTGAATTCAAACGTACCTCATATATAGACACAACTTTAGTATCATATCGTTTCGCCCACCGTTGTGCCTGCTCTTTTATAATTGTACAATAAAATCCTGTTCCGAAATCTTTCGTATTCCTCCCGATACGGATTTCCGGATGCTCTACCGGCATAAACCCACCATGGTATACTGTCATTTTTGCCATCAAATCCCCCCTGTCTATCCAAAATACTCCTGCATAAGACTGTTAAATAACACTTGCGTTTTATTCAATATGTACTGCAATTTTTGATTTGTCGCTTTATTATTTCCATTCTACCACAATTCCGAGAACGTGCCAACGCCGGACTGGTGAAAGTCCGTTTTGAAAGGTAAATCAAGTTACTGTTCAAGGGCAATGTCATTTAGTAAAGCTACAAGGCTAAAACCTCTATTGGGGACCCAACCAAATTTTTAGAAAATTCTCTAATTAGTTCTGCTATATGCAGTTCTACTTTTATATCTTCTGGTTTCGTTAGTTGCCGTCCAACAGTTCTGTATCATCAATGAGAATCTGCCACTTTTTCATTACTCTGTCGTTATCGAAGGTTTTTCGACAGATCATACAGTATGCAATATCTTTCTGTATTTCTTCCAGTTCTTCGAAATCCATTATTTCCAAAAACTCATTTACAGTAACTCCATGCGGAAGGTAATCCTCTTTGCATCTCCAAGAAAAGAGTAGCGTTTCTCTACAACACTGTCATCACTAAACTTCCGCATTATCTCCTGCATACAAAAAACAATAATTATTTCGACATATTTCCTCATAATACACCGGATTTTATGATAGAATAAAATGGAAGTTATATGGAAGGGAAGTAGTGCTATGTATAGAATCGGAATCTGTGATGATGAAAAAGGAACCTGCGAAGAACTGGAAAAAATGACTCGTCATTTCTTTGATATCCAGAGGGAAAAAACAGAAATAGAAATTTTCTATTCCGGAAATATTTTTATGGATTATCTGGATCAGGGAAACTGGTTTCACTTATTATTTCTTGACATAGAGCTAACATCCTCCAACGGAATAGAGATCGGAAATTACATCCGAAAAAATCTGAAAGACGAACAGGTAGAAATTGTGTATATATCCTCCAAAACACATTATGCCATGGATCTTTTCCAATGCAGACCTTTAGATTTTCTTGTAAAGCCACTTAAATATTCAGAAGTTTCCAGATCATTGGAAACTATGAAAAAAAGACATATAATCAATAAGAAAATATTTGTATATTCATCAGATAAAACTATAAAAAGAATACCTGTTGAGAATATTATGTACTGCATCAGCGAAAATAAACAAATTACTATGACCCTTCACACAGGAGAACATATCCGATTTAGAGGCAAACTCAGCGATACTGCAAATAAACTGCCAGATACAACCTTTATCCAAATACATAAATCATATTTGATAAACCTTAATTACATATCAGAATACTCTGCTGACAAAGTAAAAATGACGGACGGAACCGTACTTGGAATTTCTCCGTCAAAGAAAAAAGAGGTAAAGGCAAAATTTATGCAATATGAACTGCTTTGAGGAATAAGGTATGGAAGGAATCTTATTAGGAATTATAGGAAATATTATAAGAGTATATGCTATATATCGTGGAATGGAGGTACTTTTTGATTCAAAAAAAGAACTTCGATGGCATAAAATTTCAGCTTATTTTTGTTTCATTCTTTTTACAAGCGCAGGATATTATCTTGTACATCAGGTTTATATAACATTTGCTTTGAATATTCTTTCTCTAAGCATAATTTCTTTGTGTTACACAGGCACTGTCCTGAAAAAATTTGTTGTAGTCACCAGTATCTATGTAGTAAATATTATGACAGAAAGCTTATTATTTTTTATGCCTGCATCATATCCCGGACAAGATTCAGTTATGGAAGGAATCCTCCAATGTATTATGGGAATGGGAATGTTGGCAATCTCTGTCCTTTATGAAAAAACAATCGAATTGCGGACAAAAAATATGGAACTTCCTGCATATCTGTGGGGAAGCGTTCTTTTAATTCCATTGCTAAGCTTTGCCATGATGCTAAAAATAACAATGATCAGAAGAAGTTCCGGCGAATCTGTAACAGAACTTATTTTAGGTATTTTGATTATTAATGTACTAATCATATATCTATATGATGCTCTGCAGAATTATTATAAAGAAAAAGCAGATAAAGAGAATCTGAGAAAACTGGTATCCGGATACAGTCGGCAATTAAATATTATGACAGAATCCTATGCGCAGATCCGGGAAATACGTCATGATTTGAAGCATCATATTTTTTCGCTTACACACCTCATTCAGAATAATCGAAAAACAGCAGCTCTGGATTATATCTCTCAAATGGAACGGCATATCTGCAATCCGGAAGAATATGCATCTTCTGGAAACAAGGAAATTGACAGTATATTAAACTATTTCCTGAATGAAGCTAAAGGATCTTTAAAACAGCTTCATGTACATATTGGAATTTCCAACAAAATAAATCTGAACAGCTTCTATGCGAGCGTTGTGATCGGAAATCTTCTGGAAAATGCAATTGCCGCTTCACAAAATTCAGAAGAAAAATATTTAAGTATTAAACTGATGGAAACAAAAAATGCGCTACTTATAAAAATTGAAAACAGTTATGACGGTATTATTTCTCACAAAAACGGAAATCTAACTACCAGAAAAAAAGAAAAAGGCAGCCATGGAATCGGCCTTCAAAGTGTAAAACGAATCGTAGCAGAGACTGGCGGAGTATTAGAAACAAGCTGGGATGATAAGCATTTTTATATATCTGCAATGCTTTTTCAAACCAAATAATTTTTCAAAGAGGAAGTAACAGTCACTTCCTTTTTTATTTTCGCCGAAAACTATATAAATTTCGCCCTTCACATGTTCTTCTTTAAAAATCATGCTATATTGAAAAAAAGCACAAAGAAAGGGGCAATAATATGAAAAAAATGCAGCTACATGGATTTAAAACTATAATTTTTTCCGCCGCAAAAAAAATAACAAAATTTGAATCTAATTCAGCTTGTACTTTTTGGGCGTATCAGCCAAAATTACCAGAAGGAGCCAAACGTAACAAATAATGTTTTTACAAAACATAATCCTGAAGCTTATCAGCAACGATCCGAACTTAAAAGAAGACGATATTCCGCTTATTTATTATGGACTTACCCAAGGTTTCTTTCTCATTTTAAATTTACTTATATCTTTAACAATTGGTATACTATGCGGTGTCTTTCTCCAATGTTTCTGGACGGTTTTTTTATTGTTTCCATTAAGAATCTATGCCGGGGGATATCATGCTCAAACTCGAACCTCCTGTTTTTTCATATCAATTTTTATGATATTGATAACATCATTAATTTTGCGGTATTTTACCATCCCCGGTAATGTTTGCACAGCTTTTTCAGCCATATTAACAGCATTTATATGGAAACAAGCACCTTTAGATACTGAAAACAAAAGACTTGACGATGAAGAAAGAAAAAAATATCGAAAAAAAACACATATCATTCTTCTCATCCATGCGTTGCTAATTATCACTTGCATCACATTAAAAAATATATCCTTTTTAAATTGTATCTTTTTAGCGCAAGGAATTACAGGAATTTTATTATTTGCATGCAAAATGAAAATGAAGAGGTGATACCAATGTACCTATTTATCCTTTCAAATTTTCAAAACACCCATTATACTAGGAGGAAATATTATGAAATTAAAAAAGAAAATAGGATTATTCGTCACTGCTGTATCTTTAATATTTACCAATTGTACAAGTGTATTTGCTGCCAGACCTTCATTTTCATTCAGCCTATCTGCCTACAGTAGCACCTCAACATGGACAAGCAATGCAGCAGATAATTATAATGTCAAAACAATTCCAAATGATGACTGGACATTAATATTAAGAGGCATCTCTTTTTCAGAACCTATTGAAGGTGTTGGAATGGCATATGCATTATTTACCAATACGACCCGTAAATCTTCTATTGTTTGGAGAACTTCAAGTGGAACAGGACACTATTCTTGGGATGGAACTGTAGGGTATACATATAATTTAAAAGGCAGGCTAGATACAGATCAACCAGGGCGTTGTATTTCATCTGGTATTTATAACGCAGATACTATTTATGATTGATTTTTATTCAGCAAGCATATTATATACATCTGAATAATTTCAATTTCCTTAAAACCAACTCTCAAACAGAAAGTGGTGACGCCATGAAACAGTTTCCTCAATTTCTTACAAAGCCGATACTGTTCTTTGCTGTCATAGCAACAGTATCCTGCGGTGCATCTATTGCAAACGCCGATTCCAAAGACTATGATCTGCCGGAACATATCACAGAAGTATACAATGGAAAAGAAGGGGAATTCCGTATTGATGCAGATGTTGAAGTCATTTCCAGCGACGTTTACACGGGAACCGTAATTTTTTCAGATATTTCATTAGAAAAAGGAAAACTTCTGTATGGCGATATTGAAAAATGGGAAATTACAGATGAAATAAAAGATGCAGAAGCTCTAAAATATGATAATGAAAATATATATCTGTATAAGCTGAATGACACACACCAATTTTATTTTGATACACCGAATAATGTCCCTGCAGATTATGATATTGGTATAGCAGCAGCAAATAACTTAGCGACAGAAGCGGTTAATTTATTAGAACTCAATGCTGAAATACAGGGACCCGTTGCAGAATATGATGATCCCAAAGGTATTTACAGCTATGTGCTGCGAGGAAAAATCCAGGATATACCTACCGTTTATATGTCAGAAGTCCCATCCATAGGTAGCCTTGAAATCACCGGACAAAACTACAGCTACCTGCAATATGGAAATAATTTACATATTGAAAATCAAGAAAAAGCAGAATTACTGGATTTCGAAGAAATTCTCGATAAAGCCCAGCTCTATGCAGAAGCAGGATATATTAAAATACCAGATCATATGTCCATAACAAATATTTCTCTGGGTTATTATATCGAATTGACATCGGAACAGCCCCGCTTTTTCCCGGTTTGGAATTTCCAGGTACCCTCTCTTATCGATGGCTCACGATTCATGTGGGGACAGAATGCTGATGATCTTTTCTACATAAATGCTGTAACTGGAGTTCTGGTAAAAGTTATTGCATAGGAGCAAACTTATGGAAAAAAACTGCATTATAAATAAACGGATGCTGCTTTCCGTACTTATTTCAATCGTTATAATGGGACACACCTATATAACCTCCGATATCCATTGGAAAGAATCAGATGTACTTCAGCTTCTTACCTTTCCTATGGCAATGTCGATGTTCAATCCTTTTGCAGCGATTTTCCCCGCTTTTCCTCATGCAATGAGCTTTACAGAAGATTATAATACTTCTTTCTTTCATTTTGTACTCACCCGCTGTACACGAGGAAAATATATTTTGCGAAAAATATTTAGTGTAGGATTATCAGGGGGATTTATGATGTTCCTGTCATATGGATTTATTTTTTTAATTGCTTTTTTAATTGGCGCTCCGACCACAACTGAAAATGTTTCAGAATTTTATCTTAACACCCTATGGTATCCTATTGCAGCAATATGGGGAGGAGGACTTGTCCTTCTTTTGAAACTTACTCTTGCTTTTTTATTCGGACTTGTATGGAGTAATATCTGCCTTTTTCTGTCTGTTTTGTTTTTAAACAGATATGTGGCTTTTATCGGAACCTTTATTATGTATCAATTTTTATGGCAGGCACTGTCCGCCAATATCTGGAATCCCGTATATTTACTACGAGGCGATTGGGGATATGCTTCTTATTGGCAGCCAGTTCTGATCCAGACATTTATATTTTCTATAGTATGTGTACTAAACTGGATAGGTTTGAAAGGAAGGCTGAAAAATGGATAAGCATAAATTGATATTAATACAATTAAAACTTCAGTCTTCCATTCTTATCCCCCGAATTTGGGCTGGATATATCTATGGATTCTGGCTTGGCTTATCTATTTCGATACGTTATTTACAATTTGCTGCAGGAAATACAGTGGGAATTTTCGATTCTTTTCTCCTGCTGTATAATGATATATTCCAGGTTACTCTTCTTGTAATTGGATTTTTTATAATAATTGCCGATGCGCCCTTTGTGAATTCTATGACTTATTTTACATTGATAAGAAGCAGCGGATTATTCTGGCGGCTATCCATGACATCTTATCTGCTTATACAACTTCTCATATACCAGGCAATTATTATAATGGGCTGCATATTTCCAATTTTTATAAATGGAAATTTTACCTCTGGATGGAGTGATACTATGCAAATACTACTTGGCGCAGCACCTCAGATTGCAATGACTGAATACAGTCTGCCTATACCCAATAGTTGGATTTTAAAATTTTTCAGTGTAAATGAAACTCTTTTTCATAGTTTTTTATTAATATCTCTTTATTGTTCCTTTTTAGGGATCATGATTTTTATAGGCAATTTAAACTCCCGATTTCCGATGGGAATGCTCTTTGCGATAGGAATTCATTTTTCAGGCATGCTGCTAATGTCTGATTTTGTTCCCTCATATCATCCTGCTGTGCTGGCACATGGAATAATGCAATTTCATATTCCGGGAAAAGAAATGTTATCTTTTACAGAAAGCTATTCATTATTTTTATTAAGCAATGCAATTTTGTTATCCATTCTAACTCAAATCTCAGGTCATATTGATTACAATATAGCAGTGAGTCAAAAAAACTGGTAAACAAGGAGATAGCTATGGCAATTATAGAAATTGATAATATCTCGAAAGAATTTTCTGGCGATATTGTTCTTCACCCTGTTAGTATCTCCTTTGAAAAAGGAAAAATATATGGGATAATCGGGAGAAATGGTTCTGGAAAGACAGTTTTATTAAAAATAATAAGCGGTTTTCTTAGACCAACCACTGGCACAGTAACTATTAATGGAATATCGCTTGGAAAGAAAAACGAATTTCCTAAAAACACAGGAATTCTAATTGAGAAACCGGGTTTCCTTCCATACAAAAACGGTTTTCAAAATCTGAAATATTTAAGTCAAATCCAGAAATTAATTAATGATCAGGAAATTTACAAAGTCTTAGAACAAACAGGTTTAACTTCTGCAGCAAAAAAGCTTGTTGGAAAATACTCTATGGGTATGAAACAGCGTCTGGGAATCGCACAGGCAATTATGGAAAACCCGGAAATCCTTATTTTGGATGAACCTATGAATGGATTAGATGATCAGGGCGCTTCGCAAATGCGAAAACTTTTTCTGCAGCTTCGCAATGAAGGAAAAACTATTCTTCTTGCCAGTCATATGCAGGAAGATATTCATGAATTATGTGATAAAGTATATCGTATAGATGCAGGAATTATAGAAGAAATAAAAATCTGATCCCCGAAGCCGACACAGTCGGCCCGGGGATTGTATAAATAATAAAGGGATTTGTTTCAAATGGTTTTTCTATAAAACTTACTGAAAATCAATGATATCTGCCCAGCGGAGAAGGAATTCCTCTTCTTCCGCCACACCTTTTGTCAGCTGTGCTGCTGCTGCAACAGGAAGCCATTTCTGTACATACTGTTTTGCAGTATCGCTCTTCCTGCAGAAAAGATTCAGGTACAGATCTGCTGCTTTCTGATCCTTAAGGGCAAACTCAAGATAGGTAATGGCAGCATCACCGCTGGCATTTCCCTGGGTTGCATGAGCCCAGTCTACGATCTTCATGGTTCCGTCCTCTGTTACGATCACATTGCTTGGATTAAAATCTCCGTGACAAAGCTTGGTATGATTTGGCATGGAATCCAGTCTTGTAAGAAGCTCATAGCGGACAGTAGCATCCAGCTTGTCTCTCATACTCTCGATCTTACGGGCAAATTTGTCTTTCTGGCGTGTAAGACGGGGAGCTTTTTTCTCATGCATGGAAAGCTGAAGATCCACAAATTTCTCCATGTATTCTTCCAGCTTGTCCGGATTCTCCTGCATCAGCTGTTCCAGAGTTTTGCCTTCCACATACTCGATCACAACCGCCCATTCTCCATCGATCTGTGTGACCTCGAGCACCTTCGGGATGTCCAGCCCGCTTTCCTCTACGCGAGCCTGGCAGAGCGCTTCGTTAAAGACATTTGCCTTTCCGTGCTCTTTGGTAAATACCTTGATGATACGGTCTCCGTCTTTGTAGACTACCTTGTATGGACGTGTCAAAAATACTTTTTTGTCTTTCAGATTCATGGTAAATACCCTCCCTTTTCTTTATTTGGACTCTTTTCCGTAGTAAGCCTTCAGATAGATTTCTTTCAGCTCGGACATCAGCGGATATCTCGGGTTCGCACCTGTACACTGGTCATTAAATGCCTGCTCTGTCATCTCATCCAGAGTCTCAAGGAAATACTTCTCATCTACATTATAATCCTTGATCGTAGGTTTGATCTCGATGGTCTTTTTCAGTTCCTCAAGCTTATCAAGAAGCTTCTCAAATACTTCCTGATCGTCTTTTCCTGTAAGTCCTACGAAGCGTCCGATCTCAGCATAACGTGCCAGTGTATGCGGATACTGGTACTGAGGGAATGTTCCCATCTTTGTCGGTACCTCAACACTATTATAACGCATCACATCTGTAAGAACCAGCGCGTTTGCAATTCCGTGAGGAATATGATGGAAAGCGCCAAGCTTGTGAGCAAGGGAGTGGTTTACACCCAGGAACGCATTTGCAAAAGCCATACCTGCCATACAGGAAGCATTTGCCATATGGTCTCTTGCCTCTACATCGTTTCCGTCTCTGTAGGCTCTCGGCAGGTAATCAAATACCAGCTTGATCGCTTTCAGAGCAAGACTGTCTGTATAATCAGAAGCCATGACAGACACATAAGCTTCAATAGCATGAGTCATAACGTCAATACCGGAAGCACAGGTCAGTCCCTTTGGTGCGCTCATCATATTGTCTGTATCTACGATCGCCATATTCGGCATAAGCTCGTAATCTGCCAGAGGCCATTTGATACCGGTATCCTTGTCTGTGATAATGGCAAAAGGTGTTACCTCAGATCCTGTACCGGAGGATGTAGGAATTGCTACGAAGTATGCTTTTTTACCCATTTTCGGGAAGGTGTAGATTCTCTTTCTGATATCCATGAAATCCATGGACATATCTTCAAAATCTGCATCCGGATTCTCATAAAGTACCCACATGATCTTTCCGGCATCCATTGCGGAACCGCCGCCAAGAGCAATGATGCAGTCCGGCTCAAAGGCACGCATTGCTGCTGCTCCGGCTTTTGCAGATGCAAGAGAAGGATCCGGTTCTACATCAGAGAAGCAGGTATGAACGATTCCCATCTGGTCCAGCTTGTCTTCGATTCTCTTTGTGTATCCGTTTTTATAGAGGAAGGAGTCTGTTACGATAAAGCAGCGTTTCTTGCCCATAACAGTTCCCAGTTCATCAAGTGCAACCGGCATACAGCCTTTTTTGAAGTAAACCTTTTCCGGTGTTCTCATCCAGAGCATGTTCTCTCTCCTCTCTGCAACAGTCTTAATATTGATCAGGTGCTTCACGCCTACGTTTTCGGAAACAGAGTTGCCGCCCCAGGAACCGCAGCCCAGTGTAAGAGAAGGAGCAAGCTTAAAGTTGTAAAGATCGCCGATTCCACCCTGAGAGGACGGAGTATTTACAAGGATACGGCAGGTCTTCATTGCTGCTGCATGTTTTGCCATTTTTTCTTTTTCATTTACATTGATATAAAGAGAAGATGTATGTCCATATCCGCCGTCAGCTACCAGCTGTTCAGCCTTTGCGATTGCTTCGTCAAAGGTTTTTGCCTTATACATGGCAAGTACCGGAGAAAGCTTCTCATGAGCAAACTCTTCACTGATATCTACAGACTCTACTTCACCAATCAGAATCTTTGTCTCTGCCGGAACCTTTACGCCTGCCATTTCTGCTATAGTCGCAGCTTTCTGACCTACGATCTTTGCATTCAGGGCACCGTTAATAAGAATGGTTTTTCTCACCTTATCAAGCTCATCTTTTTTCAGGAAATAGCAGCCTCTGTAAAGGAACTCGTCTTTCACTGCCTGATACACACCTTCCAGAACAGTTACAGACTGTTCAGAAGCACAGATCATACCATTATCAAAGGTCTTGGAATGAATGATAGAGTTTACTGCCAGACGTACATCTGCTGTATCATCAATGATAACCGGAGTGTTTCCTGCACCTACGCCAAGTGCCGGTTTTCCTGAGGAATAAGCTGCTTTTACCATTCCGGGACCGCCTGTTGCAAGAATGATGTCTGCCTCTTTCATAACCAGATTGGTAAGCTCAAGGCTTGGTACGTCGATCCATCCAATGATTCCTTCCGGTGCTCCCGCTTTCACAGCCGCTTCCAGGACAATTTTTGCTGCCTCAATAGTGGAAGCCTTTGCACGGGGATGTGGACTGATAATGATCGCGTTTCTTGTTTTCAGAGCGATCAGAGTTTTGAAGATAGCGGTTGAAGTAGGATTGGTAGTCGGAATAACCGCTGCAATCAGTCCGATCGGCTCTGCAATTTTTTTGATTCCATAAACCGGATCTTCTTCAATCACTCCGCAGGTTTTTGTATCTTTGTATGCATTGTAGATATATTCTGCTGCATAATGGTTTTTGATGACCTTATCTTCTACAATTCCCATACCTGTTTCTGCAACAGCCATTTTTGCAAGGGGAATACGTGCTTTGTCAGCAGCGGTAGCTGCAGCCTTAAAAATCTTGTCTACCTGCTCCTGTGTATAGGTGGCGAAAAGTTTCTGTGCTTCTTTCATCGCAGCCATCTTTGCTTCCAGTGCTTCTGCAGTGTCGATCACAGCCGGGATGTGGGTTTCTGTCTTTGCCATGTGAAATCCTCCTTGTTATCCTTTTATTTTTTATGCTTTTACTTTTGTCTGATAATGTGACAAATAATTCTGTTAATCAATTAACGTTAATTATTTGTCAAACTCGATACTGTTATTATAGGAGCTTGTTAATCATTTGTCAATCATGGTTTTCCACCAAAAAATTCATTTGTATTTATTATTTTTTATCAGTAATACACAAAAAACTTTCCGGAATACTTTTCCTTTTCCCGGCATATCTTAATTGATGTAGTCCCATAACACCGAAAATCCTCATGTATTATCGATGTTTTCCATAAAATTTAACCCATGATTAACAGCAGCTTTATTTCTATTTATCATAAGGAGCGCAAAATCATGAACAGTTGCATTGCAATAAAAAACAGCGAGAGACCTGTTTATACTCAAATTGAAGAAGAAAGACAAAGATTGAAGAAAAAAGAACAATTTAAGCGTCTGCTGAACGGCAGTGAATTTCAAATGAAAGGAAAATGTGCCATCAGTCTGATGCAGACAAAGCTTGATATCATAAACACAATACTTACCATGAAATATGGGCGAAATGTAATCCAGACACAAACCGGACGTCTGAAGGAATTTGACAGCATTTGCAAAAAGATGCAGAAAAAAGGACTGGAACTGAATTTTGATCTTGCGCTGGAGAAAATCAATGATTTAATCGGAGTAAGGGCTGTCTGCGCTTACATGGATGATATTTATCAGGTAGCGGAGCTTTTAGGCAGACAAAAGGATATCCGTATCCTCAAAACCAAGGATTACATCAGAGAGCCCAAAAAGTCCGGTTATCAGAGCCTTCATCTGATCCTGGAGGCTGCTATCCCCCAGCAGGATGACGTCCAGTGGTTAAAAATCGAGCTGCAGCTCCGGACTGCGGCTATGGATTACTGGGCCAACCTGGATCACCAGCTCCGGTACAAGAGAGGGAAAAAGGATGCCCAGCTAATGGATGAGGAGCTTCAGCAATGTGCCGCCGTGATTCGTTCACTGGATCAGAAAATGCTGAAGATCCGCAAAAAGATTGATAAAATTTAGACAAAAAATAACACAAAAACGGATCAACTCCCCGTATCTTTAGGGGAATTGATCCGCTCTATACACCCTCCATGTCAGGATGATGCTTTTTTATTTTGCACCAAAACCATACTCTGCTGCCAGTTTTCTGAATTCCGGAAGAGAATGAAGGATTGTCTCATAAGAAACACAATAGGCAAGTCTCACATATCCCGGACATGCAAAAGAGCTTCCAGGCACCATAAGAATATTATATTTTTTACCTGCCTCACAAAAAGCTTTTTCATCCGGAACCGGAGATTTTACAAAAAGGTAAAAAGCTCCCTGCGGCTTGATACACTGAAATCCACATTCCGTCAGCCCGTTATAAAGGGCAAGACGGTTTCTGTCATAGGCTGCCACATCTACCTCCGCATCTACGCAGCGGGCAATCACCTTCTGCATCAGAGACGGCGCATTTACACTTCCAAGAATACGGTTTGCGATTCCGGCAGCAGCGATCACGGTATCGCTGTCTTCCAGCTCATCCGGAATCACCAGATATCCAATCCGCTCTCCGGGAAGAGACAGGGACTTACTGTAAGAATAACCCACGACTGTATTATTGTAATACTTCGTCAGATAGGGCACTTCCACACCATCATAAGCCAGTTCCCGATATGGCTCATCCGAGATCAGGTAAATCACCTTCCCGAACTCTCTTTGTTTTTCCTCCAGAACAGCTGCCAGAGCCCGGATCGTCTCCTCCGAGTAAACGACTCCGGTAGGATTATGAGGTGTATTTACGATCACTGCTCTGGTACTGGCAGTGATCTTCTCCTTCAATTCCCGGAGATTTGGCTGAAAAGTTTCGGTATCCGGAGAAACTTCTATAAGCTTCCCGTCATAGTTTTTTACATACGCTCCATATTCCAGAAAATACGGTGCAAATACGATCACCTCTTCTCCTGGATTCAGGATTGTCTTCAGGATCACATTCAGTCCGCTTGCCGCACCTACTGTCATGATCAAATTTTTTGCAGAAAAAGCGGTTCCAAAACGACGGTTCAAGGACTGCGCAATCGTCTCTCTTACATCCTCAAAACCGGCATTGTTCATGTAACCATGAAGAACCGTGGGATCCTCGCTGTTCACCAGGTCAATGATTGCTTCCCGCACACAGTCCGGCGCCGGAACACTGGGATTTCCCAGACTGAAATCAAAAACCTTATCTGCTCCGTATTTTTTCTTCAGACGGTTTCCCTCCTCAAACATCGTACGGATTGCAGAATTATTCTGTACAAAAGGAATCATTTTTTCTGCTATCATATCTGTCAGCTCCTGTCTTTTTTGTTCTTATTATGTCCAAATGCGATCCAGCCTACCAGCATAAGCATCGCAATACCTACGATCATCCATGGAACAAAATATGCTGTTCCTCTTGGCTTAAACATGTCATAATATCCTTTCAGATATATGATAGAAACTACTACCGGAAGAACAATAAGCATATACATACGGATTCCTGCCGGGAATTTTGCACCTTTTCCCGTATTCGCTTCTTTCAGGAAATTGTCCCATCCCCATCCCTTTTTGGATGCACAGAAAAGCACAAACAGCACTGAACCAAGAGGAAGGATATTGTTGGATACAATAAAATCTTCCAGATCCATGATGTTGGTACCTTCACCCAGAATCTGGATTCCGGACCATGGGCCAAATCCCAGCACTGCCGGCATAGACAGAATGATCACAAGCACAATATTGACCATGACTGCTTTTTTGCGTGTCCAGCCCCAAAGGTCAATCGCAAAGGACAGAATGTTTTCAAATACAGCAATTACTGTGGAAAGAGCTGCAAAGGACATAAACAGGAAGAACAGAGTACCCCAGATTCTTCCGCCCATCATCTGATTAAATACATTTGGAAGCGTGATAAATACCAGTCCCGGACCAGCTCCCGGTTCCACACCGAAAGCAAAGCATGCCGGAATGATGATCATACCTGCCATTAATGCAACAAAAGTATCCAGAACAAGGATATTCAGACTCTCTCCTGCAAGAGTCAGATCTTTTTTCATATAGCTTCCAAAGATTTCCATAGCTCCGATTCCGATACTCAGGGTAAAAAATGCCTGAGACATGGCTCCGAAGATCACATTTCCGATTCCGGCCTTTTTTATATTATCAAAGTTCGGTACCAGATAAAATTTAATTCCTTCCATCGCGCCTTCCAGCGTCGCTGAATGAACTGCCAGCACAACGATCAGTGCCAGAAGGCAGATCATCATCACCTTGGTAATTCTTTCTACACCATTCTGAAGTCCCAGAGAGCAGATTCCAAATGCCAGAAGAACTGCCAGGATCATCCAGAATGTCATCGTACCGGTAGACTGCTGAAAATTTCCAAAGAACTCTGTCACCTGCCCTGTGTCAGCGCCCGCAAGCTTTCCTGTTGCCATTACATAGCAGTAATACATGGTCCAGCCTGCAACCATGGTATAAAACATCATCAGCATGTAATTACCGATCATTCCCATGTAGCTGTATTTGTGGAAATTAGATCCCTGTGGCTCCAGTTCATGGAATGCCTTCGCTGTACTTTTTCTGCTGGCACGTCCCACAGCAAACTCGCTGACAAGGATCGGCAGACCCAGCACTACAAGAAATACCAGATAGATCAGAACAAATGCTGCCCCTCCGTATTGTCCTGCCATGTATGGGAATTTCCATACGTTTCCAAGACCAATGGCGCACCCGGCTGATACCAGAATAAAGCCAAGTCTCGAACCAAAAGTTTCTCTTTCTTTCACTGATTTCCCCTCCTAAAAAATAATCGAAATTATTATATCACATTAAAGTGATATTGTGAACAAGAGATTCAGGAGGGAGATGGTCTTATTGCAATAATCCTTCATTTTTCTATTAGCCTATGCTCCCACGAGGGGAGAGACAGAATAATGGCAGTAATTACTCTCCTTTTTATCTATTTCAATCCGCGCTCCCACGAGGGGCGCGACATACGGAAATAAGCAGCCGTCTAAGTCCGCTATGATTTCAATCCACGCTCCCGCGAGGGGAGCGACAGCGTGCAGGAAATGCTAGATGTAACATCTTATCATTTCAATCCACGCTCCCGCGAGGGGAGCGACCTCCGCGAAATTAAATCTGTAAATGATATTTTAAAATTTCAATCGACGCTCCCGCGAGGGGAGCGACTCAATTGCCTCAGCGATAATCATTGCGATACCGCCATTTCAATCCACGCTCCCGCGAGGGGAGCGACGCGTTTGTCTATTTAACCGATGATACATCCGGCCAATTTCAATCCACGCTCCCGCGAGGGGAGCGACTATACCGGCAATCTGTATTAGCTGACTACCTGGATTATTTCAATCCACGCTCCCGCGAGGGGAGCGACAACTGTACACTGGACTGTTATCAAAATTCCTGCATATTTCAATCCACGCTCCCGCGAGGGGAGCGACTTCCATCTTGTGACGCTGTACAACGGTGTCGCAGATTTCAATCCACGCTCCCGCGAGGGGAGCGACTCAGACAGGATTATAACGACAATGATATTTTTGATTTCAATCCACGCTCCCGCGAGGGGAGCGACGGTGCAGTTTGGAATATGACCAAGAAGACATTCATGATTTCAATCCACGCTCCCGCGAGGGGAGCGACGGGGATAATCCTGACGCTTGCGCTACATTAGCAATTTCAATCCACGCTCCCGCGAGGGGAGCGACTATCGCTGGAGCTTTACGGGAAAATTAGTAGATATTTCAATCCACGCTCCCGCGAGGGGAGCGACGACGTCATTTACTGCCTGCTGATGAGTAAGAGTATTTCAATCCACGCTCCCGCGAGGGGAGCGACTAAATATGCCCTGTAACCGGCCATTGTCAGTGAATTTCAATCCACGCTCCCGCGAGGGGAGCGACGTCTGTACTCAGTCCAAATAAATCGTATGCTATCTATTTCAATCCACGCTCCCGCGAGGGGAGCGACCGCTCATTGATGATTACTTTGTAGTTATCGTACAATTTCAATCCACGCTCCCGCGAGGGGAGCGACCGTAATCGCTTCCCCTGCAGTTACTGTCTGCAAAGATTTCAATCCACGCTCCCGCGAGGGGAGCGACGGCTACATGGGTGGCAGAAGGCGGAACATCTGAATTTCAATCCACGCTCCCGCGAGGGGAGCGACGTCCACCATGCGCCTTTTTCCGCATCAGAATTCAGATTTCAATCCACGCTCCCGCGAGGGGAGCGACTGTGACATGGAAGCAGCGCTGCCGCTTGCCTATATTTCAATCCACGCTCCCGCGAGGGGAGCGACGATGGAACTGGAAAACCGAAAGGCGTCCTGGAAATTTCAATCCACGCTCCCGCGAGGGGAGCGACGTAATCTCTCCGACTGTGATCAACAGAATTATTATTTCAATCCACGCTCCCGCGAGGGGAGCGACAACATTACCAAGGCAACTACAGCGTACTATATCCGATTTCAATCCACGCTCCCGCGAGGGGAGCGACTGTATTGGAGCTTAAAATTGCCGGGGTACAGGGATTTCAATCCACGCTCCCGCGAGGGGAGCGACATGCCCCGGCGTCCAGTCCGTTCTGAAGGATCGTATTTCAATCCACGCTCCCGCGAGGGGAGCGACGGGATCATGGTACGGTAGTTCCAGTCCTCAACAATTTCAATCCACGCTCCCGCGAGGGGAGCGACCGTCAGGGATAAGTGTTGCATCCCCATTTCTGGAATTTCAATCCACGCTCCCGCGAGGGGAGCGACTTTGCGCCAATGCCAATCGTGGATATTATCCCAGATTTCAATCCACGCTCCCGCGAGGGGAGCGACTGGGGCTGTGCACGCTGTATGATTATAAGCATAAAATTTCAATCCACGCTCCCGCGAGGGGAGCGACCACCTTTCCGTTCCCTATGAGCCATCAGCTCGCAGATTTCAATCCACGCTCCCGCGAGGGGAGCGACTGTTCTCTACAATCTGCTCTCCGTCCATTCCATTGATTTCAATCCACGCTCCCGCGAGGGGAGCGACAGAGCTGATGTAATCGTAAATAAGTACATTGGCATTTCAATCCACGCTCCCGCGAGGGGAGCGACAGCAAATATCACTAAATTATAGTAATATTTTTTGTTAATTACTTATAAAAACATTTTTATCTTTTTCATGATTCCTATTTCATCTGATATTTTTCCATATTTTCATGCCAAGTTAATGGTGCGAATCCCTCTATACTTTTATGTATACTTTGTTTTCGCACTTCATCTACATAATCAAAATATCATCCGCAGATATCCCTTTGTCGATACCAATATGCTCGATTTTCGTCTTATAACTGTTTCCCAGATAATAAAATCGCAGGCTATCTACATTCGTGTCAATAATATCTGTCAGTTCTGCCTTTAGCATAACACATTGAGCATTATCTAAGATGCATTCAAATACTGAATTTTGTACGCGCCGCCCATAATTCACGCATTGTTTTGCAACTTTTCGAAGCCTTTTTTTTCCGGCAGCTGTTTCTGTATTCACATCATACGTAATCAGTACCAGCATCTTTTTTCACCTCATTTCCATAAAAATACCGGATATCCATCCAAATCTCCTCTAAGAAATCTGGCAAGCAGCATAGCCTGGACATATGGAACCATTCCCCACTGAATCTTTTCTTTTAAAAATGGATGAGTAAGTGTTTCTCTCTTCTTATTCTGCCATTCTGTCAACAACTTTTTTCTAAGTTCATCGTCCATTAAGACAGCTCCATTTTCTTTTATTTTAAAATTTTTTTTGCTGACAATTTTTTTATTAATAAGGGATAAAACAAAACGATCTGCCAGTACTGCTCTTAATTCCTCAATTAAATCCAAAGCCAGCGAAGCACGTCCCGGACGCTCCGTGTGTAAATATCCAACATATGGATCTAGTCCTACACATTCCAGTGCAGAAGCAATTTGATTAGTTAGCAATGTATATACAAAAGACAACATTGCATTCACCTTATCCATAGGTGGTCTCTTACTCCTTCCGCAAAACTCAAAATCTGTTTTCTGCTGTAGAATCAGTTCATTAAACACACTAAAATAAATGCTGGCCGCCTCACCTTCATAACCTCTCAGTTGTTCTTTGGATTTACAATTCTTTATATATTCTAAAGAATTTTTCAGTTTTTCCGAAGCATCTTTTACCTTGTCTACATCAATTTGAAGACTATGATCACGCACCGCTCTTTCCAAGACCCATCTGGCATTAAAAACCTTTCCGATAATACAATTTTGAGCTATGGAAAAGCTTGTTTTTTCATCAAAGCTACTTTCATATTGTTGCTCTCTCAAAATCACATTACCTTTTGTTCTCCCTGATACTCTCGCAAGAAATTTCCCTTGTGGGCTAATATAGCATAAAGAAATGTTTCTCTCTGCACAGGCTCCCATTAATGCAGGACTTGTCCCCCTGTAACCAAAGGAAACAATACCTTCCAAATTATGTAAAGGAAGTCGTCCAATTTCCTGCTTGTCCTCCAAAACAACAATGTTTTCTCCATCAAGAGCCAGATAACTGTTTTCAGAAGTAACATACAGGGTATTCAATAACTTTCTCATTCTTCTTCCTCCATCAGCATATGACTCATATAAGTTTTAACAGAAACGGTTTTCGACAACTTTGGAACGCACAAGTCTTTCAAAGAACATGAAGTGCATGCTTTGCCGGTTTTCACCTTGGGCGTATATTTTCTATTATAATATTGATGCATTTCCTGAAACATATTCTTCACTTCTGTCCGTAACTCCTCTGTAAATTCTATATTTTCACGTCTCCTGGTTTCTCCATAAAATATTGCGCCTTCCATGATTTCTGTAGAAAACATTTCTTCAAGACACATAGCCTGAGCAGTTAATTGAAGCTTATCTTCTGCTGACAGTTTTGGCTTCCCCTTTTTGTACTCTACAGGGTATACTTTAAAAAGTCCCCTGTGTCCATGCAGTTTTATCCCATCCTCTGATTTATGGAACTCTACAACATCACATTCTCCACTTACTCCCAGAACTCTGGAGGATATAGGAAGAGCCCTGACTATTAGTACGTCCTTTCTCTTTTCTGCAAGAAATGGGTCATGAACTTTTTTATGCATAAGCTCTCCCATTACTGTATGCATATTTTCTGCCCACTGCTGTTCAATATGAATCAAAGCCCACTGTCTCCTGCAGAATTTAAAATGTTGTATTCCTGAGATCATCAGGTAATCATCCTGTGTATATTCCATCAAATCATCCTTTTCATTTCAACAGAATCCGGAATTTTATCTTCATGAATTTTCACAATATAATCCTGGTATTTCCTTGGATATATTACATCCTCTTTTCGTTTTACTTCCACTGCATCAAATAGTTTGTATGCCGGGCAGTCTCCTAATTCTTTACTGTGTTTAAACACAATCAGTTCTCGAACTGCCATTTTTCCTCTGGCTGCAGAATGGTCATGCTCAAACATATTTATGATTGCTTCCCACAAAAGTTCCAAATCCTCTTCAGAAAAGCCTGTAACCTTACGGGCAAGATTCGCAGAAATATACCCTTCTACCCGATATAATCCATATGGCACAATACTTTTTCTGCCCATTTCTGTACTTTTATTTTCCGCATCTCTTTCTGTAGTAATCGCAACTCGTGTAATCGTCACTTCCTGACTGATGATTGGATCTATACTTCTTGCAAATCCAAGCTGCACAGGTCCTCTTACCTGTCCACAGTTTAGAGCAGCTTTTACAAACGTTGTCATAACTGCGCCAAATGTGCGAATATCAAAAAAGTTATCGCACATATAATCTCTAAGTTTTTCATCCGCTTTTGAATCACTCTTTTTTAATTTTTTAAGTGCTTCTGTCACTTTCTTTTCATCTGTTTCTTTCACACCAAGACTTTCACATGCTTCTCTGTCACTGCGATTTAAAGGCACGTCTTCTTTAATATATATTTTATACCCTTTTTCATCTTCCTTTACTGTTTCCACATAGTTTCTGATCTTACGTTTCAGGCAAACATCTGTTACAATGCCAAGACCACTTTCCGGATCGATTCTTGGCATATTACCAGCATCTGGATCTCCATTGGGATTCCCGTTTTCCACATCAAATAATACCACGAATTCATATCTGTTTTTAATTGCTTCACCCATTTACTTTTCCTCCCTTTTTTCATATTTTTTCTGACGTTGATGATAATATCCCAAAATAAATTTACCTTGCTCTTCCAACGATAAACGCAATGGGTACTCTTCCAGATCTATTTTACTAAGTATGTTTGTAAAAAGCTGTTCATAATAAATTTTAGCGCTTCCCTTTTCTCTTTCAATCTTTTTCATATGGCTGTTCTTCAGTTTAAATAAAATCGGAAAAACCGAAGCCGGAGCAGAACAGGCTGTATTAAAATATCTGTCTCGAATAGTAGATTTGATCAGTGGATTAGCTTCCAGCTGTACTGCCTCCAGTACAAAAAACAGCCGCCCTAATAAATATGCCGTATCCTTACTTTCTTCATTTAATGCCATATAATTCTCCCCTTCTTTCCATTTATAATTTTGTATCAGAAATGCCTTAATAATTGCAGTTCTTCCCCATGTTACGTTCCCCTGTTCAGCACGAATACGCATTAAAACATCAGAATATAATCCGGCAGGATATTCACTTCCTGAAATAACTGCTTTCATTACCATTGCTGCCATATTGGGAACCGGTTTTTTGTCTTTTGATTTCTGATTTACTGTTTCATTCAACATCTGCCATATCCCCAAAAACTCCCGAGATTCCCATGCCGGAGCTATCAGTGCCATTCGCTGATAATGTGAAGAAAAATTATCTAATATATTACCTAATGAATCCTGATAAAAAAATCTTACCGATAACCTTGCCGCATTTGGTGCCAGTCCTAAAATATAAAATCTCTGTTCTATATCCAGAAGCGCATCATCAATATAAACAAATTGATGATTTTTTATTTTTTTAAATAGATCCTTTAGTTCTTCCTGATTATCCTTGGGTGGATCTACAGACATTTTAAAAATATCCTGGCTTTCCTGTTTTCCATCTTCTGCCCAAAACATTACCATAGTATCTCCAATAGGAATTGCATACTCCCTCTGAGAAAGCAAATAATTTAACGCAGTTGTATAAGCAAATTCCGCATATGTGCCTACAGGAGCATTATAGCTTTGTTCTTTTCCATAAGATTCAAAAGAAGGAGCATTAAAAGATACAAGAGCCGCTCCGCTTGACTGAGCTCCGGGGACTCCTTTTATCGTCCTGTGAATCCTTGCAATCTCATCATTTTTTCCTGTTACCAGACAGACTTTCCGCATTGTCAGATCAGAATCTTCAAGAATGCTTTCCCAACATTCTTTTATTTCCGGATCATCCTGTGCATTCTCTATACCCATGCGAAAAATAAGATTACCACCTTCTGTGAGCTCCTCCATGTTTTCTTTTATGACCGGATTCTCAAAAGCTCTCTCTGGATCCCATTTTAAAAAAAAATTTCTCACTGCCGTAGCCATTTTTCCTTTTGTATCTTTTAAAAGGGTTAAATGTTTCTCTCTTGCCGCTTCAAAACATTCTCTTGCCCTCTTTTTACTTTTTTCATCCGTTTCCCTGTCAATCCCAAGCAGATACTTGGAATTATCGCAAAGAAAGTTAGCCGCCACTCCAGAAGATCTTGTCAGCATTTCCGGTACTTTCATAGACGAAGGAACTTCTACTGTTTTTTTACCTCTTTGTACCGCCTGTTTTAACCAGGTAATTCCTTTAATTTCCCCATCACAAGATAATTGTATTCCATAAGAAACCTTTGCGCTGCACCATCCAGGACAGGAAACCTTGTCCTGCTCTGCCAGTTTTTCATAATAGGAAACCAATGCCTGTAAGATCATCGTATCACCTCACAGTCTCTCAAATCCAATACACCGTGTCTCATTACCGCCCGGAAAAACATCGGCTGTATATTCTCTGGATCTGAATAATCCATATCATACAGCATAATGCCCAAATCTTTTTCGGGCATAATTTCATAGGCAGTTTTAATCTCTTCCTCTTCACATAAAGCAAAGTGCGCCGGAAATTCCCTGCATCCAAAATACGGCATATGATAACATTCTCCCTTTTTAAGTCTCCTCATAGTAATATCTTTAAATTTTCCCGGATTATCTGTGTCATTCGCTTTCTCTGTCATTTCAAAGTGAGACTCAATTACATATTCCACATCTGTCAAAAGTACAGAAGCTCTCTGCACGATTTCCTGCTTGCTGCTCATATAAAGAGGCTTATCAGCCCCATTGTAAGCCTGCAGAACATTATTGGCGGAAATTTTACTCTTGATCTCATTTCTACGAACACTGGTAAAGTGAATGGGCTTCATCACATAAATTTTGTCGATGATCCATCGCATCCCAGGATGGTAATAAATCGCATCCATAATACCTCTGGCTGCTGATGGTGTCATCACATCATAAGAATACCTCTCTACCTTAAGTTCCGGCCTGGAGAACAGTGCATAATCTCCCCATACGCGAATCCTGACCCCTCTTCCCATAAGCCTTCCTCCATTTCTTATATAATTTCGCCAACTTTATAGCAGACTGCAATATAGTCTCTTGGCTGATAATAAAAATCTGTATTGTAATCTGAAATATGTGCATCAATCCAGGAATGATATACTTTCCATATCCCCTCCAGGATATCTTCATCAGCGTAAGAATCTTCTATCAGTCTTTCATATACTTCTCCTATACTCCAGTAATCCGGAATCGTATAGTTACAATCTTTTTCATTATCAAAAGAACCTGCTGTAATTTTATTTTCTTTTATAAACTCATCTGCAACCTTCTCAATCGGTTCACAATGAAAAACATCTGCATATTCATAGATTCTTTCTATTTCCTCGCGCCCAAGCAGATCTGTTATCTCTCTTCTGGTTCGTTTTGCTTTTCTTCCTATATACTCAATCAAGCTGCATGTAAAAAATAAATTATTATTATTTTTTGTTCCCATATACTGCCTCACTTCCCAGAAATTTTAATGTATCAAGTGCAGAAATTGTGTGGAAGCTGATCTGGTGTGTCGGATATTTAAATTTTGCCAATTCCCAAAATGCTGCCCGTGATATTTTTCCGTCCATATAATTCTGTATATAATTATAAATCGTATCATCTGCCATAGGGCCTTTTACTATATCATATTGATGTGATATGCCTTGACGACAGGCTACAATAAAATCCAGCCATTCTTCTGTCATCGTTTCAAAAACAAGATACTTCAATTCAGGATTTGGTTTATATTCGTATTGATTGATATATCCTCTTTTCCCGAAACGAGTTGCCCATCTTTTTGCCTGCTCCGCATAGCTGGTGCAATAAAATCCGAAGTAAAAATCCTTATTATACTGAGCTTTTCTGATTTCAGGATATTCTACAATATCCCTGCTTCCGTGATATAAAATCATAATTCCTCCATTATTTTTCATATATACAATCTCTTTCTCTTTGTTATCTGATAATTGTATTTTCACTATACAACTTTCATACATAGAATGCAACCACTTTTTATATTATGTTGGATAAAATATTATAGAAATTTATTATTATCAGTTTGTTGATTTTAATTCTCAAATAGTTTATACTAATCAAAGTCAGGGTTTTTATACACAATCCTGTGGATTGAAATTATAATATTTTGGCTAATACCAAAAGTTTAAAAGCGATACTCAATGATTTTCATTAGTATCGCTTTTAAACTTTTAACTATTCTTCTTTATCTATTCTATAAAAAGCATCCTGTACCATCCTGTATTTCCAGGTCCAGCCCCATATCTTCCGTATACTGGCAACAATCTGTCAGTTCGTAGAAATCCGGCATATCCTCCGAAACACTTCTAAGCATTCCAGCTCCTTCCATTTTTCTGAAAAGAGGGTCTCGAATATTGATACAATACTGTCCGGCTTTTCTCATCCTTGCTTTGCTGAATCCTTGATTTCGTATTTCCTGAAAAAGTTCTTCTGCTTCCTCATTATTATGAATAAAAACTGTTATGGTTTTTTCTTCTATCAAACGAAAGACTTTTCCCACTTTTGCAAAATGGTATCTCTGCCCCTTAAATTCCTCCATAATCTTCTTTTTATCAAGATCCCCTCCTGCAACATTATATAATATCTTAAAATATTGCGTTATACTTTCCTGCGCTGACAAATCAATATTTTCCTCAATCAATAGCTTAGCAGCATCAATCTGTCTTCTCTGTCCCGGTATATGCTTCTTTTCTGGAAATTCAAAAATATAAACCCTGCTTTGCTGTATTGATCTTTTTCCCTCCCGATTACATCGACCGGCAGCTTGAATCATAGAGTCCACTCCTGCAAGCTGACGATACACCGCTTGAAAATCCAAATCCACTCCAGCTTCAACGAGACTTGTGGAAATTAAAATGCACCTTTCACCTTTCCTCAATTTTTCTCGTATTTCACTCAAAATCTGCTTTCTGTGTTTCGGATACATACTGGTTGATAAATGATATACCCCTTCGCCTTTCAGACAGTTATACAGTCCCTGCGCCTTTTTTCTGGTATTCACAATACACAATGCCTGAAATTCTTCCGATAATTTTTCAATCAGTTCCGAATCTTCCACCGTTCCTATATTTTCCATCTTTGTCCTTTTAAAAAAATGGAACTGCTCTTCCATTCTCGGGCATAATTCCATCTGATCTATATCTTTTCCAAAAAACTGATTCAAAGACGGCTGTGTTGCAGTACAAAGTACTGCACTTACCCTGTAGTTTCGAATCAGTTCTTCAATCATAGCTGTACAGGGAATCAGGTATTCATTTGGCAGCATTTGCGCTTCATCAAAAATAACCACACTATTTGCTATATTATGCAGCTTTCTGCATTTAGAAGATCTGTTTGCAAATAAAGATTCAAAAAACTGCACATTCGTCGTAACTATCACCGGCTTATCCCAGTTTTCTGCCGCCAGCTGCATAGGATTAAACTCTTCAGAAATTTCATAATCTACATTGTAATGGTTTTCCAGAACATTTTCTTCTCCCAATATATCGCGAAATATTTTGGCGTTCTGTTCAATGATACTGGTATAGGGAATTACATAAATAACTCTGTCCATATGATGTTTCACGGCATGTTTCAATGCAAATGCCAAAGAGGCAATTGTTTTCCCACCTCCAGTAGGAACGGTTAAACGAAAAAGTCCTTTTTCTGCTTTTCCCATTTCATAACAATTCTGCAGAATTTCTGTACGTCTCCCATTTACTGTATTAATATCCTGATTTTTCATCCAATCTTTTGTATATCTCTCCAGTTTTTGCAGAAGCTGATGCATTTCTTCTCCTGATATTCGCCCTGTATCTCCATTTTTCATAAATGCTTCTGTATCCAAAAAATCAGCATCTACAAGACAGGAATACAACATTCGGATAAACATACTTAATGAAAAATCCTGGTTTTTCACTGTTTTAGGGTCAAACGGCAAGGTATTTATTTCTGGTATCTGTATTTCTTCTTGATATTTATGGTAATCATAAATTTTTTTCCTTCTGCGTCCCAAAAGTGTGGATTCACTGTCCGCATCACTGGAAGAATCATAATCTGGAAGACCGGCATGATGTCCGGCAATACAATAACTCATAAACGAATAGAGTCCTCCCATTTTTTCGCAAACTCTTGCTCCTGCCGTTGAATGATCCACCCGAGCATTGCTTTTTCCGCAGATTCTTTTTTGAAATTCATTGGAATATTTGCCGATATCATGAAGCATTCCACAGCAGAAACCCCAATCTTCTTTTCCAAATTTTGATGCAAACCTCCCTGCAAGTTCTGCTGTTCCCTCCAAATGTTCCTTGATTGTCTGAATTCTTTTTCCATCTATGTGCGCAATATATTCCATCTTTTCCATTCCCCTTCCTTACCATAACTTAAAACCTTCTTACACCCGCTCAAATCTCCACTTCTGCTTCACATCCGGGTACTTCTCTCTGTCCACCTCACTCATAAACATCTCAAATGGCCGTGCACAAATCTTAAAGGGTGCATACAGTCCCTGATAAATCACCAGTCGTTCTCCGGTCTCTGTATGCTCCGCAAAGGCAAGTATCTTATAAAGATACTCGGAAGTATTTTTATCCACCCATTCTCTCTTAAAATGCTGCACGATATCTCCCGGACGGATGTCTCTTTTTGCTGCGCTCTCTGTTACCGGAGGGGCTGCCGGTTCTGTATCAAGTTCCATATATTCTTCTTTATCAAGGGATACCGGAATCCCGGTTCTTCCGGAAATATGCACGCCTCCGTACCAGATTCCCTGAACCTCAAAAACATCTCCTACCTCATATTCGGAACTGTATTCGTCATTTTTCTTGATAATTCTGATTTTTGCCATAATTCTGCATTCTCCTTTATAAAAATAAAATGTCTGTTTCCAGACATTTTATTTTGTTCGTTATTCTTTTTTCATTCTACCGCAGACCAGGATTCCAGTCAACAAAAGCACTGGAAATACAACTGCTGCCAGAATGCCCATTTTGAGATTTTCACCCATGGCACTGGATACTGCGCCTACCACGGTAGGTCCTCCGGAGCATCCCAGATCTCCGCCCAGCGCCAGCAATGCAAACATAGCTGTCCCTCCTTTTGGAATAGCTGCAGATGCTTTACTGAAAGTTCCCGGCCACATAATACCCACAGAAAGTCCGCAGACTGCACAGGCTGCCAGGCTGAGAAGCGGTGAAGGAAACAGAGAAATTCCCAGATAAGCTAAAATGCAGAGACCGCTGCTCCAGATCATAAAATGATCCAGATGAATCCTGTCACCATATTTTCCATAAAATGCTCTGGATGCTCCCATCAAAATAGCAAAAGCCATAGGGCCGGCCAGGTCTCCTGCAGTCTTGGATATCTCCAGACCTTTTTCTGCAAAAGTGGATGCCCACTGGCTTACAGCCTGTTCACTTGCTCCGGCACAAACCATCATGATCAGCAGTACCCAGAAGATTTTTGAAGCAAAAAGCTCTTTCAGGCTGAGCCCGCTTTCCCCATCCTCTATCAGAGATGCCATAGGCACTCTGGTAAAAGCAAACGCATTACAGATGGGAATCACCGCCCATACAACTGCCATGATCTTCCAGTTTTCAATACCTGCCGCCCGAAAAAAAACAGTAGAAAGAAGCACTACACCTACATGCCCCCAGCAGTAAAAAGAGTGGAGCATACTCATGGCCTTTTCTTTGTTATCAGAAGGACAGGCTTCTACTACAGGACTTACCAGAACCTCCAGAAGACCACCGCCTACTGCATATACCATAACGGAGATCAGAATGCCCACAAATGGAGATGAAAAAACCTCCGGAAGTATGGTCAGAAGTATCAGTCCGGCTGCAGAAAGCACATGAGCCATTACCATGGATATACGATAACCGATCCTGTCCACAAATCCAATAGCAAGAAGATCCACCAGAAGCTGTACTCCAAAATTAAACGTTACCAGCAATGTAATCTGCGATAAAGGAATGTCATAAGTTCTCTGAAAAGTCAGAAATAACAGTGGAACAAAGTTGTTGATAATCGCCTGCACGATATATCCCACAAAGCAGGCGGTGATTGTTTTGTTGTATTGATTTTTCATTTTCTCCTCCTTAATATAAGTGTTCCTTCAAATTACTTTTTGAATAGTCTACCGGACTCTGACAAGGCCGTTTTCTGTCATCCGATACACGGTATCACATACCTCACGAATATATTTCCTGTCATGAGAAATACTGATCACTGCCCCCTGATATTCCGCCAGAATCTCGCGGATAACCGGATTGGACAATGGAGAAAAGTTTCTGGTAGGCTCATCAAGGATCAGAACATCCGCTCCTGATAAGCTCATTTTCAAAAGAAGAATTTTTGCTTTCTGACCGCCGGACAGCTCTGAAATCTCATGGTCCATCTCCTCTGGCGTATACTTTAAAGCCCCCAGACAGGTGCGGATCCAGGTCTGTTCTTCTCTGTCTCCATTTTCAGAAAGATACTCTGCCGGTGTCATGGAAAGCTCCAGTATTTCCTCATAATTCTGCGGCATATAAACGGCATGGATATCCTTTCTTTCCAGCAGCTGCTCCGCAATCTCCCTCAGCAAAGTCGTCTTTCCCACCCCGTTTTTTCCAATAATGCAGACCTTTTCCGGCCCTTTGACCGTAAGCTGCAGATCCCTGGCAAGCACAGCTCCATCAGGGGTTTCCAGACAATCTGACTGGTACTCCAGAAGCATTTTTCCTGGCGGAAAACTTACGTCTTTCATCCGGAAAAAAATTGCTTCTTCTTCCTCCGGCAATCGTTCCATCTCTTCCGCCTGGCGGTCAAAACGACGTTCCATAGACTTCACTGCCCGCATTTTTTTCTTCAGAAGATAACCGGAATGAGGATCCTGACGGGAAACAGAATTCAGGTCATTCTGTACTTTTTCCCGAATCCTGTTAAATTTTTCCTGCCTCTTTTTTTCTTCTCTCCGGTCATTCAATGCCCTTCGTCTCTGATTTTCAAAATTCAGATTTCTGCTTTCCAGATATTCTCTGTATCCCGTATGTACTACCGTATATCGGCTTTTTGTTTTACGGCAGATCTGTTCCAGATGAATCACCATATTTGCTGTATTTTCAATCAGCGTTTCATCATGCGAAATAAAAAGCACTGCCTGCGGCGTTTCCAGAATCAGCTTTTCCAGCCATTCCAGAGTTTCAATATCAATATCATTGGAAGGCTCGTCCAACAAGAATACCGATGGTTTTCCCACAAGTAATTTTGCCATCTGGACTTTTACTTTTTCACCTCCGGAAAGCGTCCGCATCTTCTGATCACTGTAAAAAAAGTCTGTTTTCAGTCCCATCTTGGATGCCATATCTGCCAGTTCACGAGAGTCTGTCTCCCAGAACAGTTCCTCTTCACAGAGAAATTCATAGATTGTTTTTTCTCTGTCTTTCTCCGGAAGCTCCTGCGGCAAATACCCCAGTTTTTCACCTTGAACGATCCGTTCTCCTTCCGCCTCCACATAATCTCCTGTTAATTGTGGATGAAAAATCCATTTTAATAGTGTAGATTTTCCATTTCCCTCTTCTCCAATGATAACAGCCTTATCTCCCGGATTCAACGCCAGCTGAAAATCTTCCAGGATCACTCTGAGGTCATACTTATGCGTAAACGTTAAATTTTTGATCTGTAACATACATTCCTCCTGTGCATTAAAAAATGTCTGTTTTCGCAGCCGAAAACAGACAAATGTAAACAGAACCCTTATATCATTAACGGCTCGTAAACATCCATTCATCAAATTCGGCATACACAAACAGACCTGTTTCCAGGTACCACTTCCATGTTTGTTTCTCACCAAATCTGATTATCTGAACATTTCCTCACCTACGCTTACGCGCCTTTCTTTTTATTCCTTTCTGACTATAGCACAGAAAACAACAGAACACAAGCCCTATTTTTCCCATGTCATTTCATATTCTGCTTCACCGGTTGCCTCGTCCACACCCTCTGTCCGGATCTGAAAATCCTCTCTCTGATAAAACCTTACTGCAGCCTGATTTTTTACATATACCGAAAGACTGAGCTTTTGCTTTCTCTCTTTGAGATATTTCATCAAAAGCTTCCCAATCCCTTTTGAACGAAATTTTTCTGCCACAAATATCCCTGCAATATAATCTTCCATCAGGCCTGCAAATCCCTGAATTTTGCCCTCTGCCTCATACACATATACTTCCGATTCCGGCAGCATATCCCTTACCTGTTCATAATGATCTTTCCAGTATTCTTTTGGTACAAAATCATGAGCCTGTTCATTGGAATCCAGCCAGATCTTCATAACAGCATCCAGATCCTGAAGTTTCATTTTTCTTATCATTTTTTCATTTCCTCTATTCTGTGAAGAATCATCTCCAGAAATTCATTCAGATCTTCTGTGCGTTTGCGTACCCCTGCCGAACCGGCATGTCCTCCTCCGCCAAAAGGAGCCAGAAGTTCATTTACGTTTATCCATTTTCCATCCGATCGGAACGAACATCGAAAGCGTCCGGGTTCTTCCTCATACATGGTAAATCCCATTTTTACATCTTCGCAGTCCCGCAGAAATTCACTGACCGAGTGAATGTCCTCATAAGAAATTCCTTCTTTCTCAATCATCTCCCGATCCACGATCACAAAAGCCACCTGGTTATCCACAGCTCTCTGTACTTTTGAGAAGAGATATCCACGTTTCTGCAGATCATGCAGCGTATCACTGTGCATTGTCTGCATCACATAGTCGTGATCCACTCCAAGGCTGAGCAGCTCTGCTGCCGCATGAAAGGTAGCTTTCCCGACTCTGGCAAAGCCTCCGGTATCATGAAGGATTCCCATGTAAACATAATCTGCCGCATCGGGATGAACTCCTTTTTCTTCACTGAGTTTCTTCTTCCACCTGTTCCAGTCCAGTATCTCATAAACGTTTTCCGCGCAGGCCTCTGAAACTCTGGTGCAATTTACATCTCCATATCCCTCATTCGATGCATGATGATCGATCACAATGGATGCCTCGGCCTTTTCATAAATCTCCCGGCCGGCCAGCCGTTTTAAGATTGCTGTATCACAGACGACCACTCCGTATCTTTCCTCCACTGGAAGCAAAAACGGATCAAATACCTGGTCCTGTGCCACCATTTTTTTCGGTCCTTTATCCAATGTATTTTCCAGATAGGGATGTACCTGATACTGCGGATATACCACATGGATATAATGCGCAATCCCCATCACCGATCCGGCTGCATCTCCGTCAGGATTGATATGTCCCAGAAGAATCACCGTATCCAGCTGATGCTCCTCCATCATCTGCCGGAACACTTTATCAAATTCAAATTTCATATATGGTACCGGTACCTCCTGACAGGTATGGTGATAAGCAAATCCCACTTTTTCCTGTACTCGTTTTGACTTGTTATTTCCATCATAATATCCGCACCATATTACAGACATTTTAAGGTCTTCAAAACCATGCCGGAGCAGCTCTTTTGCCGCTTCAGGCATGTATCCTCTGCCCCAGAAGGGTTTGCCAAGCCAGTAGCCCAATTCACATTCATCCTCTTTATCTGTCTGCCCGTTCAGTTTCAGTTCTATGGCTCCTATGGCTGTATTATTTTCTTTTTCACAAATTGCGTAACATTCAGCTCCATTAAAAACATCCCTTATAACATTTAAGCTTTCTTCCACGCTTTTATGAGGCGGCCATCCGGCAATCGGCCCCACATCAGGATCCTTTGCATATTCATATAAGCTTTGGGCATCAGATTCTTTCCATGGACGTAATATTAATCTTTCTGTTTTTAATTCCATTTTTATTATCACCTCCGGGTTTTTGTTATTTCCTTTTGCAAGCATACAGCAACGTTCACGGAATCTATATACACTACTTTTATTTAGAGTATATCACATGCCCTCGAACAAATAAATTCCCTGTTTCATATTACGCATGCATCATAAATAAAAAAACGACAGGTAATCATATGACTACCTGCCGCCTGAAATACTATCCTATGATCCTGTCGTTGCTTTTCCTTTTGGGATCACTTATCTTTACATGACGCGGATAAACATTCTTATATCTATATATACTGAGTACGATTCCCATCAGTCCATAGGAGACAATGATATAACTTCCTCCTGCAGATATAAATGGAAGAAAGGCTGCAAAAGATGGAAATATTCCGATATTTTCCAATACATTTAGCAAAAAACTCACCAGGAAAATCATGCCGCAGCCACATCCCATGATTACACCCAGTTGATTTTTTTGTTTCACAGCAGTGTTAAAAACTGCAAAAATCAGAACTGCTAAAACACAGCATATAAAAATTCCGGCAAGGATTCCATACATAGAAGATAAATAACTCAATATATAATCCCTGTTAAACTCAGGCAGAAGTACGTCTACATCTATAGCACTGCTTCCCACAAATTTATTTGCATTCATAAGAGTTTTCAGAGGATTCTCCTCTCCTCCACCAGAAAAAAATGCCAGAATACGTTCCTGCTGATAAGGCATCAAGCCATGCCCAAAATACAGCGCCAAAAGAACTGCCAGCGGCAAGATCATAAAAATCCCCCACAATCCGCATATTGTTTTTTTCTTCTGTACGCGAAACCATCCTTTCTGAACGGCCATCGTCAGCATAACCAGCATAGATATCATCAGAATACCTGCCATTGTAAGCGCGGGCATCCGAAGCACAAGAATTACCGGTATGAGCATCCATGCTACTGATTTCATCAGTCCTGTATATCCTGCCCCATGATACTTGTAAATAATGCCTCCATAAACCGGAACATAAAACAGCATAAATGCCTGTACAGATACCGGTCTTCCTCCTACTGAAATATAATATCTCATACCATTTATCCTATTTCCGGAGAAAACTGCCAATAAGCACAGTACTATCAGAACACCGGCAATGATCCTGGAAAATCTTGCAATCACCGTGTAGTCTAAAAAATATAGGAAAATCATAACCGCAATCCCAATCATAACATGAACCACATATCTTCCGGATGCAGATATATATTCGCCCTTTGCATGCCTTGCAATCATTATCTGTGCTAAAATGCCAACAACACTGATCATAGATATTATAAAAAGAAGCTTCCAGGCAATCTGTGGTTTATGGATACGATCAAGAGAAATCCCTGTTTCCACCGGATCTCCCATATCTTTCACAGCCTCTTTTTCTGCACGCTCATGATCCATTCCCGCCTGAATATTTTCCTCAATCTGATCCTCCATATGGTCCTGCAGTTCCTGGCGTATATAAGGCCGCGCCTTTTTACAGCGAATCTGCTCCAGCAATATTTTCAGGTACTCTTCCATAAGCTACACCTCCAATGCAAGAACATTTGATACTGCTTCTGAATACTCTCTCCACTCTTCTGTTTTTTTGTCCAGAAGTCCTCTTCCCTGCCTGGTCAGACTGTAATACTTTCGAGTTTTTCCGCCAGCTTCCTGCTCATATACCACCAGCGCCCCTTTTTCCTCAAGGCTATGTAGAAGTGGATATAACGTTCCTGCCTTCAATTCAAAAACGTTCTGAGATTTTTGGCGTAAAGTATCAATCATCTCATAACCATACATGTCCTTTTCTGACAGTAATTTCAAAATAAGCAAAGTCATACTTCCGGAAACTAAAGATTTTTCAATCGCCATATCGTTCACTCTCCTTGTATAGACAATCTATATATCGGTTACCTATATAATAAATCAGTCTTGCCTCTTTGTCAAGGTCTTGGCGCTATGCCTTTTTTTGTTAACTTCCAGAAATTTTACAACTAAATCAACGCTCTTCCTTTCACAGCAATCGTCGATTAAAATAACTCGATTTAATATCCGTTCATAAACTCATCCAACTCTTCCAGTGCTTCTCTCAACTCTGGATTTCTTTCTCTTGATATCAATTGTGATAGATGCATCAATTGCCAAGGTTCTGGTTCACATGTAATGTCATATGACATGTGAACCATTTCCCATAAAAAGTCCGCTTTTTTTGTTTTCGGATGATTCATACAGTATTCTTCAATTATAATTCTTGAGTATTCGTCCATACTTATTCACCTATCTCTTTCCCTTGAATAAAACTTAAGATTTCCTCATAACTTCTGCTACTTCCTTCAATAGCTTTCAATAATTCTTCATTTTGCAACGCTTTCTGTTTTTTATGAAGTTCTTCTAACTCTGCAGTCAAACGATCATACTGTTCTCGGTTCTTACTGATTGCCTTTTCTATTTTTTCTATCTTCTGCTCTAAACTTTCTTTACTGATATTTCTAGCCATTTTTATTTCCCCTTTAATTGTTCACTGATATAATTCGATTTGTATTTCACTTGCTCTGCACGGATTCCAAATGCATCTAATATAACCTTTTGCGTCTTGGAAACTGCATGATCCAAGCGATATATTTTATCCCATTGTCTTGTGATTTCAATCTTTTCCAGTTCTTTGATTGCAGCTGGAACAGTAAGATAATTCGGTTTCTTGACCATTTCAGATGCTTTATTCTTCAATGCCGTATACAATCTACATCGAATAATCAACGCAATAAATCCAACAAATATTTTATTCGATGCCGCTTCTTCAGAAGCAACTCTCAGGCAATGATTCCCCAAGTATGACTTATCTGCTCGAAATACTCTTTCCGATGCATCTCGATTCTTATATAAGCCGATTGCCTTTTTCGCATCCATCTTTTCCGATGAAATAATTGCAAAATAACCACATAAATCCAACTCATCTCGTATCGCCTGCAGTTTCGGTTCCCCATAAACAAAATGTCCCGTATCGTTGTTATAATGCAGATGAAAAAATTTGTGGAACGCCGGTCCGAATTCGTGTTCCGTATCTTGAAACCTCTTCAAATAGCTCTGCGTCTCTTGAATACTTTCTTCCACTCTCGCTCGTTCGCCAGCAGCCTTTGCAGCACTGTAATAAATATGAACATATCTTTTCTTTGTGTCTGCTGAATATACAAATGTATGGACCGTTTTTCCATATACTCCGAATTCCGCTATCTGATTGCCCCAATCATTTTCAAATGTGCCTTTCTGTTTACGAATCTGATCACGGATAAATTCTTTGCATCCCTTCACCATAATAAGGAATCCAAATCCATTGTTGTCCATAAATCTGAGATTCTCTTGGCTAAAATATCCTCTATCTAGAATAAATCCAATGTTTTTATATCCGTAACCTTTCACCTTTTCTACCATAAACTGTAGCTGTGATACATCATTGATGCTTCCTGGATATTTCTCATACAATAGCGGTTCACTATTGGTAATGTCATAGCCTACCGCATAATTAAAAATAGGCAGTCCTGCATCTATCTTGGCAGCCCCAAACTCTACCATACTGATATTTCCTGCTTCGCAGTTTTTGTTTGTTGAATCATACGAAATGTAGATTCTTTCACGCTTATTCCGTTCTTCATTCCAACTATCAAGAAAGTCTTGTCGCTGATTTTCGTTTATCGAGCGAAAGAAATCTGAAATCGTTGAGTCACTGTAGATTTTCATTTCAGGAGTAAATAAAGGATGATTATATGCATAATCCGGATAATACTGAGCTGCATTCCCTTCTGTGATGATCGAATAAGAAGCAAAATCCAAAAGCATACCTGCTACTTTAACGCCAAATATATCCTCCAGTTTCGTATCTAATCCCATGTCTTTTACAGTCTTACTCATTACCATATATGTGCCAGCTTTCAAGCAACTACTTCTCACGGTATCAGATTCTTCTGGCACTTCTACTTCTGGGAAATATTTCTTAAAGTTCTCGTTCGGTCTCATCTTTGATTCATCATCTGCTGACACCTTACCAATGGTAACCCTTCTTACTGTTGTATATTTTTTATCCGAATCATAAATCCTATCATACTCATAATAAACATAACGGGCATTTCCTTTACTTCGAAATGTGATTTTTCCTTTCACTTCTGGTATATCAACAAGGTAATCAAGATACATGACTTCCACTCCTTTTAATAGTTGTATTTACGACTAAATATAGTATATCATAAAACCTGCATTTTTTCAATCAAAAACGCAGGTTTTTGGCTTATTTTCGAGGATTTTATCATTCCATGAATCTCGATTTTTTATTTAGTTGTACCTACTTCTGGAAGTTAACATCTTACCAAAGAATATTTTTACAACATTCCAAAATGCCTCTCTAATCTGTCTATGTACCATTGCATACACAAATAAAATAAATGCCCAGATCACAGTTGCCCATTCCCTAGTAGTTAAAATTTCCATATATCATTTACTCCCCAATCCGAAGTTTATTCCACTGTTATTTTTTTCAATATCGGCAAGTATCCTACATAATTCAATTATTATAGTTGCACTTACTTTAATTTGCTGTTGCAGCCATACACTCTGACTGTTATAATCAGTGCATGGGTGCTACCATACAACGGTAGGCGGTTAGTCCTTCAGCAGAGGGACTGTGACCCTCTGATTACATAGAAACCCGAACGGGAATCCACTGGAAAGGAGGGCTAAGCCAATGAGTATTGTAGATTTTATAGCAGTAGTGGGCTTCGGCTTAACCTGCTTTAGTATCGGATACACATTCGGTAAGGATAATCATAAACCACAAAAATAGCCGCCCCAGTCTGGTAAACTAAGCGGCAATTTTTGTCTAACTTTATATCGGACTAACCGTCTATCGGTAGCACTCTTTTTCTATAATCATATTATCACGGTTCCATAGAAATGTCAAAATTTTTCTTTGCTTTGAGAATCATCTGCGGCTTCGATAATCTGTATTGCCTTTTTCGCTTCATCACCTTCCACCAATACATCCACACCATACATACCAAATCCCGGTGCACCATGCATAGCGACGCTTGCACTCGCTTCCTGTGAAAAAGCAGCAATTCCTTGTTCTTTTAAAAGTTCTATAATTCTTCCCGCTTCTACTATATCTTTAGCGTTGTAAATTTTTGTACTGCCTGTCTTTGTCGTTGGAATATCTCTTTGCTCCCCATTAACTGAAATCCGGCGTCTGTTCCGGTTAAAATATGATAATACTCTGAGAACAATAAATGCCACGATTGTAATTCCACCCAGAAAAAGTAAAGCGAAATATATCGTTTGCTTCTCGGTTGCCCCCATTCTTCTCAGGCAGATACCATAAAACACAGAGAAAATTCCTGCACAGATCACACTGGTAAGGAAATCTCTCCATAGTGCCTCTCTCGCAGACAAGCCTTTATCCCAAATGCCATTATGTACCATAATAAACGCATATACAATTCCGCCTACCAGAGCAATTAACGTTTCACCCAGCACCAGACGAAGATTTACTGCCAATAGAAGCTGTATGATAATAGCTCCAACACTGATCAGGAACATAGATGCAAAAGCAAGATTTCCGGCTTTTAAAGCTTTTTGCTTTACCCAATCTTCATAATCAGCTACTTTGTTTAATGTTTCTTTCATCTCTTTGTTCATGGTCGAACTCCTTTCTCCATCCAGGAGCTCTTTTATTTCAATGTCATAATAATCAGCAAGTTCAACCAATATACTTAGATCCGGCATATTCGATCCTGTCTCCCATCTGGAAACGGTTCTCGCCGATACGCCAAACTTTTCTGCAAGCTGTTCTTGTGTAAGATTTTTTTCCTTACGGCATTGTTTCAAAAAAGCTCCTATCTTTTTTGTGTCCATGTTTCTACCTCTCTTTCACCTACAGCTTACCAATTATTTCAAAAAATCCCACGACACAAACCGAGAATCACCTGATTTTCCACCAGACATTGCGTGTCTGGTACAGATTAATCCATTTCAAACAAAAAATTTTCGTAATCTTTTACGTAATATCTGATATTTTTCCGGCCTTTTTGAATAATGATATGTCCCTCTGCTTCCAGTCTTACTTTCTGTGCCTGGATACCTCCGGGATACTTTTCATTCAATTCACCATTTGCTTTCAGCGTTCTCCAGTAAGGAGTTTTATCTTTCAATCTCTGATGGCTTGCCCAGGCAGCAATAGATACAAAAATTCCGGCAGTTATAGGTTCTGTAAAATCTGCATCATTCTCTTTTGCAAAAAATTCTCTTATCTTTCCAACTGTAATCACTTTACCATATGGAATTTTTTTCATCACTTCATCATAAGCAATGGGCGGTGCAAAGTACATTTTGTTTCCACCATATTTTTCAATGCTCTTTACATCCGTGATTATCTGAAACTTTGGCATATCTTTATTATCCTGCAGCATTGCATTAAAATCCTTCTTATCTTCATTAGCCATATCCGCCACCTCCTGATCTAAGAATATACATCTTTCCGATTTTATGCAATGAGACACTTTTGTAAATTTCTTATCATAACCAGAATTTATAACTCTTTCCTATGATTTAAGTGAATGCCAATATGTCCTACCCCCAGTATTATTGTAGACACGAATAACATTGGGTTTCGTCCGTATATAGCAATCAAACAACACGCTATAACTGGAAGAGTAGCACCTGCAACAGGAATACCCATTATACTGCTATAAAAATCTTTCATCGTCTTTTCACTTTTAAAATATCGTATCCAATATAATTCATACATAATCATCAGCACAAATGCAGCAATTAACCAAATCATCCATGCTGTAATACCTTGAATATTAAAATCACTGAAAATCAGCAACAAACAAGTCACTAAAACTTCGCCGGCTCTCTCAAACAACAGCAAGATTTTGTTTTCATTATGTACATATTTTTCGTAATCTTTTGGCTGATTCTTCGTCCAATATAAGTTTGGAATCATCAACATGATAAGAAAAATCAATCCAATATATGAAAATCCCAAATGCATACATTCACCTCATGATTCCCGATAATTTTCAGTTCTATAAACTGAACTACGATTTTTCATTTTGAAGAAAAATCTAAACAATCAATCGTTTTCTTAAATATCCGCTTTTCTTCATTCGTTCATATGTACCAAGTGTATCATTTTTATTTATAAACTCCAATGCTTCGTCATATTCCATTCCTAATATAAGTAAATTCATTCTTGCAGCATGCAAATAATTCTCGTACCATTCCCATTCTGGATTCCTAGACAATTCTCGAATTGTAGAGCGTGATACTATAGGATTTATTGCGTAATTATCTGGTTGACAAAAACTATTTACAATATTAATATTGTTCTCCATTACTTTTGTTTGTCCCACCATAGAACCACCCATACTATTCCATAGAGGAAAATGACCATACTTTCTTCGGAATGACTCAATTAATATGCCTTCTACTCTTTTTATATCATCTCGTCCTTGCTCACTTAACATATCCTCAATTGGAGAGTTCTGCTGCTTTGCAAATTTCTCATACACTTTTCTGTTTCTATGAACCAACGGTTGAGGTAACGGCGATTGCACAAATATTGTGTAACCCAATCGTTCATTTCTTGAAAAATAATCTTCAATTTGTTTTTGTTTCGATCCCTCTTTAATTGGTAAAATCCCATTATGCTGTTTAAATCTTTCTGCTAGGTCGCCTGCTAATCCAATATAGAGAACTGCTTCCGCATAGTAATCCCAAAAACAATAAATTCCTGCCGAAGCCCAACCGTAGTTATCTGTCGGAGAACATAAATCATCGATAGCATCTGCCATTTCCAAGGCTTCTTCTTTTCTATACGCATCTATAATAACTGTTCCAATTCTTTAATTCCTTATCAATACTATTTATGATTGGCTGTAACTGATTCCGTTGCTTCTCCATATGCTTCAGTTCTTTGTCCGCCTGTTCTTTGCTTTCCCTGACTTGGTCTCTGGCTTTTTCTGCATCAGCTTTTTCCTGATTAAGCGCTTTTATATCTGATTCTGTCGCTTCTACATCTGCTGTCAAATTTTCTATTTTCTGCTCCAGCTCCTTTACTTCTTTTGCACGTTCCTTCTTCTTAAAATTATACACATCCAGATGTTCTTCATGAGTTCCTTTCTGCTCCCATTCGATTTCATGCCGCTCCATAATCTCTGCCAGAACTTCTTTTTCATGATCGATCCATTGATTCAATTCTGTATCATGCTTGGCACCGCCTTGAAATCCAAGGCTTTTCAACGCCTGTTTCAACGAGACTCTTGTATCCATTCCTTTTCCCTTCCATCCGGTCACATAAGGTACAAAATCAATATGTAGATGTGGGGTAGCTTCGTCCTGATGCAGATAGCAGCAAAATACCCGGAGTGTTGGATTTCGTCTCTGAAAATCCTGCATATATTCATCCAATACTTTCACCGCAAGATCTCCCTCTGGTGTCCCGGCAGCCATATCTTTATTATTTCCAATCTGGAAAATTACTTCATGGAACAACTTCTCCTGCTTTCCATGCTGAATCTTATCATAATAATTCGTAATCTTCCGATCATTTCTTTTCCCGACATTATACCGTTCTACCGATTCATCAAACAGTTCTTTGTAAACATCCTTCAGATTTTCATCCCGGTAACAAATGTTCAGATATACTCTGTTCTGATTAACATTTTCTGCAATAAAATCCCTTCTGTTATGCGCAAGAGAACCTGTTCCTGTCATACCGCTGATTGTTCTTTTCATCATCCTATTTTTTCACCTCACATTCTCTAAATAGTGCCGGATACGGCACATAAATTGTATTCATGCCCGTTGCGTAAATAATATCATCCCCGTCAAATCTTGGCTCAATTGCGCATAAAGTATAATTTGTGCTATGGACATCCATTCCAATTCGTAGTATTCTTTTCATAAGGTGACCTCCTTTTGTATGCGGTAATCCCTGTTACCATTGTTTTTATCAAACTCCAGTATACAGGTAAATCCACGTTGCTACAAATGTGGGGTCACTTCATATTGTCCTACACGCTGAAACCATACCAGCGTTTTTCAAAATAGCGTCTGGGAACTTTGCCCGCAATCACCAGAAATCCCTCTTTTTCCAGTTCCTGATTCAGCTTACGAATCAACTTGTAAGCATGACCTACAGAAACACCCAGCATTTCTGCAAGTTCATTTGCAGTAATATAAATCTTGTTGTTTTCTGCCATATATGCATCCTCCTTTTCTTTTTATAGCGATATCGCTACATTTTATATTCCCATTATATGTAGCGACTCCGCTATTGTCAAGTATTTTGAAATGCTAGTAGAAAAATTTTTTCAAACATGGTATAATGTAGCCATCTCGATACATGGAGGACGATAAGAATGACCATAGGAGAAAAAATCAAATACTGCAGAAAGCAAATCGGAATCACGCAAGATAAACTGGCTGAGCTGACCGGTATCCATCCGGTTTCTATCCGAAAATACGAAACCAATAAAATGCAGCCACAACCTCCTCAGTTAGAGAAAATTGCAGCTGCACTTGGTGTCAGTTATAATGCTTTGAATGGCAGTGATACTGCCGGACTTCGTCTGGAAACAGTCGGTGATTTGATGGGTGTACTTATGGTGCTTTGTAATTCTGGCATCCTCCAGATCAGCGGAGAGCGTGGAGAAGACAATCTGTTAAAGAATGATACCGTATCTATCCATCTGAATCCGGTTCTTTCTTCTTATCTCGAAATCGGATATACCAGCAGAGGGAAAGCACATACGCTGTCTTTGCAGGATGCTTTGTTGAATATCAGAAGTTATAAGGTATTTAATGACTTATTGAAATGGGAAAAAATGAATTTTATCTACCAGAGTGCTTTGAAATCCGCTGGTGATAATCCAAATGAAGCTACGCAGGCAGCTATAGGTGAAATAGCAGAAACAAAAGAAAAAGTGGAATTGGAATTGCAGAAATCACAAATAACTCTTTACACTGCATAGGAGATTTATATATGGATAAGAAATATCAAGTTTTCGTTAGTTCAACATATGAAGATTTAAAAGTTGAAAGAGCCGCTGTATTTAGCTGCTTATTAGACAATAACTGTATTCCTGTTGGTATGGAACAGTTTCCTGCAAGTCCTTTGAGTCAATGGGCCTATATCACCAAAATGATAGATATAAGCGATTATTACCTACTCATAATTGCTGGACGATATGGTTCCATAGACCCTGATGTTAATATGAGTTATACAGAAAAAGAATTCCATTATGCCCAAGAAAAAGGTATACCAATTTTAGCCTTTTTACATCAGCATCCAGAAAACATACCTTTGGCAAAATCTGAGCAAAATGATTTCGGTCGTGAAAAATTAAATGTCTTCAGACAAAAAGTGCAAAATAGTGGAATCCATGTGAATTACTACAATGATGAAAACGAATTAAAATATAAAATAGGAACATCGATAACTAAAACTATTGCAGACTGTCCCGCAATAGGATGGGTTAGGGCAGACCAAGTAGAAAAACTAATTCAAGGCAGCGAATATGTTTCATCTATTAAAGAATTACAAAACAGCCTTTCACAAATGCAATCCATATTAAGTGATAAGATTGATAAAACAGCTCCTACTTGGGAACCCATTTCCAAGGAAGATATTCAACAATTATTTGAAGAGACCTCTCCCATGCCTTCATCTTCAACACCTGATTTAAGTAAAGAAGCTAAACAACTTCTTGGCGAAGCTTGTTCTGATCCCAGTGGACAAATACTAAAAATTCGTACTTTATCAGGTGTATCAATTACAACTAATCAAAAAGAAATGCTTCCTGACAATAATGGACGCACTGTTGCCATTTGGGAAGCAGCTCTTGAAGAATTATTACATTATCATATGATTACTGCTCTCGGAACTAAAGGAGAGGTCTTTCAACTTACCAAATATGGTTACGACCATAATGACCTTCTTCAGAAACATCATGGTTGGATATTTTAAAAAATGTACTCAATCTGTACTCAAACCACATAGCAAGAGCCCGGAAACCCGCATAAATGCTGGATTTCCGAGCTCCATTTTTTTATTCGAACTCGCAAATAAAATCTCACCACTATACTTTTTAGTATTGGTATTATGGTTCTATTTGGTTTTATATGTGTTCTACTGTCCTAAATCCATAGGCTGTACTGAACGGTGTTATCAATTTGTTATCACATCTCTGTTATCAATCAAAGATTCTCGTGATATCCTGATATCGGTTAACTACACGATAAATCTCTACATATTCGTTACCGACCTTATAGATAATTACATAATCTTCCCATATCGCATATTTATAATCTGTCCGAAAGCTGACCCGTTTGGAGAGATCCGACCCCATTCCCGGAAACATTTGAAGATTTTCAAATTTACCATAAATCTCTTTTAGCGTCTTCGCAGCATATTCCTCGTTGTCTTCGGCAATATAATCCCGGATGTTCTTCAAATCCTTTGCAACAATCGGATTGATCCGCAGTTTTAACATCTTATTTCCCCACAAGTGCTTTTAATTCATCCAGATCCAGCCAGCCTTCTCCGTCTTTCACTGCTTCTTCAGCTTCTTGCAACTTCATCAGAAGCTTTTTCTCTGCCCGGTCACGCTCATAATCTTCAATATCCATGACAACGAAACGTCCTCTGCCATTCTTGGTCAGATATACCGGTTCTCCTTTGTGACAGTTTTTCAGGACTTCATTATAATTTCTCAAATCAGATACTGGTAAAATACTTGCCATATTCTTTCAGCTCCTTCCTTGATTTTATATTGTTTCTGCTACTTATATTATACATAAAAAGCTGTAAAATTCAACGTGAATTTTTACAGCTTTTTATTCAAATAATATCCCTATAAAAGCCACCATATACTAATAAACATTTTTGTTTACTTTCCGTTATCATTATCTATCCCACAATATGATAGCAATGCGAACAGTCTCTTCTTTCTTTGTGTCTCTGAACGTGTTCTACTTGATGATGCATCTTTATATTCTTTAAGCATTCCTTCATAATTGCTACTTTTTGAAAAATATTCAGCATAAAACTCTTTAACCAAATTTGCTTTACTTTCTGCTGAGATATTTTTTCTCACAAGTGTCCAGGCGAAAGAAAATACAGTATATAAGTGTGTCGTCCAACACAAACGCTTATTAGTATTGAAATCTAAATTCAATTTTTGTAATACTTCAATTACTTTTTTATACTCATTCTCAGCCCTCTTTATGCTTTCCTCATCATCTTAATATTTTCCATATAAATCATCTAATACCTTTGGAGAAGAATCAAGGACTTTATTCTCTAAAACAACAAAAAACAACTCTGATATAAACTCAATATCTTCCATTCGAACACTTTTCAATCGAGAAAGTTTATCATTCCAGAAGGCATCTTTTACTAATTTCTTGATCGTTTTCAGCAATATGCTATCATTATATTTTGCATTACGCAACAGACAAGAAAGCTCTGGACTACATCACGAATCCAGATAAAACAAATGAAAAACTTCTGGTTTCCAGTTTTGGCTGTTCTCCGGAAACTGCAGATCTTGAATTTTCTATGACAAGAGAAATGGCAAAAAAGAATGGAATGGACAAAGGTGATAACCTGGCATTTCATCTGATCCAGTCATTTAAACCTGGAGAAGTTGATGCCGAAACTGCCCATCGCTTAGGACAGCAATTTGCAGATGAAGTACTGAAAGGGAAATATGAATACGTGATCAGTACCCATATTGACAAAAATCATATCCATAACCACATCATCTTTAATGCAGCAAGTTTTGTTGATCATCACAAATATATTTCCAATAAGCGGAGCTACCATAAAATCTGCTGGATCAGTAATCGCATTTGCTATGAAAATGGACTTGCCACCAGTATGCCAACCGGAGAAAAAGGTAAAAGCTATAAAGAGAACATGGAATATCATCGTGGCACCAGTTGGAAAGCCAAACTACGTGTTGCAGTTGATAAGGCAATCTGGACTTCCATCAACTATGAGGAATTTCTACAAAAAATGCAGTTAGCCGGATATGAAGTCCGCCAAGGAAAACACCTGTCCTTCCGTGCACCGGAGCAGAAGAATTTCCTTTTAGTTCCTGCACTTTCCGAATCCCTTTTAACAGGGAATTTCCATTTCTAACAACCCCAAGAGAATCCTGCATAGCCTGATTTATTTCCTGCATTTCTTCCTACATCTACAAGATAATCTGCTACATGAGAAATAAATTCTATATTATGTTCAATAATTAATACAGGTATATGTATTAAGTTAAAAGAATAAACCCGTAAACAGCAGATCCCCTGCAAAGCTTGAAAACTCTGCAGGGGAACACATAAATTTTATTTTCCCTATGTAATCATCTCCGGTTTCATCTTTCAAAAACAGGTATATCCGAAACATCCCGCTTTTCATTACGGATATAATCCTGATTATACGGGAATCTGGCAACCTTTGCGCGAACCTTCATCTGGCGGGTTCCCGGCGTTCCCCAGAGTATTTCAAGCTCCGTCCCTTCTTTGGCATATTCTGCGGAAATGAAGGCCAGAGAAATCATGCTGTTATAGGTATAAGAGATGATTTTTCCGCTTGTGATCCCGATCTCCTTATCTGCAGCCAGCACCTTATCCGCCCGGTACTCAAAACCAAACTCTCTGACACAGAAATAGTATTCAAGAGCGCAGGGTTTGGTAATATCCTCGCAGGGTTCCTCCCCAGGGCTGAGCATGGTTGCAAAGACTTCTGCCACATCCTCGGCGTTCCATTCCAGGGTTACGCATTTTTTTTGTGGCTTTTTCGACATTTCAAGGAGGGCTTCTTTTCCAATGAAGTCATGATTATATTTAATCAGGAAATCCCATCCCACATCATAGGGAGTAACAAAGCGAGCCTGAAGATCATCCCCCACACTTCCGAGAAGCCTTCGATTGAGATTGAACATGGATAACTGAGGCACTGTGCGCATATATTCTGTCATTTTCTCGCTGGTTTCCAGCCACGGAAGCGGATAGTGAAGATTGATATTCGGGAATCCGGCCTCCGTATGGTTAAACATGTTATAAGCCTGGAGCCCAAGCTTTCTTGCTCCCAGCTTTTCACCTGCCGCCCATACCAGATTATAGATCTCCGCATAATCCGCCATATCTCCGTGAATTTCATAAGCAAGGTTGCCGGACATGCCAAGCCGGATGATGCGTACCTGTTTTCCGTTTACCTCCTGGATTCTATGTCTGCCGAATTTGATGTCGTGAAGATTGGCCTGGAATGCGTTTTCCAGAATCTCTAAGGACTTTTCACCGTCAATCTGGATAAAATATTCCTTTCCGCTCATGTTTTCGCCATGCACATCCAGATCTGATGTATTGACATAATAAGAGATCACCGGATCAAGCCAGTAGGTTCTGTAACGATCTTCTCCGATACGGATTACAACGCCGTCTGTCAGAATCTGACCTTTCTCATTGCACATTACGGCATGGCGTATGCCGTTCATTCCCAGCGTGGTAAAATCATTTGTACAGACCTGTCCCATTAATTTAACGGCATCCGGTCCGTATACATCATAAATGGGGGATGTCATAAGTGCCGTTCCAATCCATGCGCTGGTCTGATATGCCTTGATCTCATCCTCCACGCCCGTATAAGCATATGCCGTAATAAAAGATCCCTGTGGGAACAATAAGGTGGCGCCTTCCAGCGCCGGATTCATCATTTCTGCCATTTTTCGTCCTCCTACTGTTTTTAATTATCTGTAGATGTTCTTGTTCCGATTAAATGATTTTCCATATCTTCAAACATTTCTCTTACCGTGATGGGCTTTTGCCCTGTCAGCTTTTCAAAATCATCTGTAAATGTACTCATTTGATTCAGACGGATTGCCCTGCCAAAGGACACCATTCCATCTGAGCAAAATGGGAAGTTCTTCGCCGTGTCCGCCCACATTTCCTCCGTTGTCCTTGGAACGCCGATGGAGTCAAAGAACTCATACATCTCATCATCGTTGATATATTGATATTCCGTCTTTTTACCCGTAACCTCCGAGGCGATTGCCATGTACTGTGCAATTGTCAGAAGCTCGGCTCCATTTATATCAACAATTCGATCTTCCCAATCAGACATTGCCGCACAGGCCGCCGCAAGCGCACAGTCATCCCTCGAAACAAATGCCATTTTCCCATCTCCCATGTTATTGCGGATGATGCCGTTTGTATTTTCAACTGCTTCCACAAATGTGGAGACCATTGCTTCCGCATATTGGGAATCCCGAAGAATCAAATAATGGATGGGCTGTTTTTTGATATACCCTTCGGTCCATACATGATCGTTTACTTCGTAAGCATTGATATCCTCATGTCCGGCTCCTACAATCGATGTATAAACCAGTTTGTTTACACCTGCCGCCACAGCCGCATCAATTGCAATTTTATGTGCCGCTCTTCTTTTCGGTCCAACGAATGGCATGGAGATCAGAATAACTGTATCCGCATCTTTAAATGCTTCCGTCAGTTTTTCCGCATTGTTAAAATCGGCAATTCTGGTTTCAATGCCCATTGCCTGGTATTTTTCAAGACCATTTTTTGTTGGAGCCGTAAAAATCAAAGCTTCATGAGGATATTTTTCCAGCAATACACGGGCTGATCTGCTTCCAAAATTTCCGTCTACTCCATTTAACAATATCTTTTTCATAAAAAATAATCCTTTCAACTATATAGTTATAATATTAAAAAATCGATACCCCTTTATAGGATGCTCCCTCCGCTCTTTTTATTGCCTCCTTCCTTTTGTCTGAATTATATTATATCCTCTCTAACTGTCGGCGCCTGAACAGTATTTCCTATATATTTATAGTAAAGCAGTTGCCATCTCCCGTCATCAGTTATATAATTCATTTATACCGTCTTTTTTCGTCAAAAATAACCAAAGGAGTATTTTGCAATGAAATCTATGAGCATTTCTGTCATCCTTGACTGGATTCCTGATAAATACAGGATTTTTTATAAATCTACGGGCTTAGATCAATTATTCCGGCATGCCCGCATGTTTGATGATTCCATGGAAATAATCGATAATGATTTTCTGTATTTAACACAAGAGAGCTCTTTCCTTGATAGGGAATGGGATATACGTAAGCCCCGGTTCCTGATTTTCTGTACCAAAACCGGATCAAAGGAGGGACAGATAAACCCTTCCTGGATGGAGCATGCCGCCATCTTATATACGGACGAGCCTTTTCATAAGGTATTCCGTGAGTTTCTGGATATTTTTGATAAGTACTATGCCTGGTATGAGCAATGCCTAAATATAATTATCGAAAACAAAGACATTTCAGATCTGCTTGATTATGCGGCCACCTTTCTTTGCAACCCGATTGCCCTTTTTTCTCCAACCGGAAAGCTGCTGCATTATACCGGGAAATTTCAGGAAAAAATCGAGGGAACTCTCTGGGACGAGGTTATCAATTTCGGCTTTACACCGACAGAATCCATATATCCTGACGAACACCAGAGAGTTATGCAGGAAATTCACAGCGGAAACCGCTTAATCTCCAGCGTCTTTCGTCAGGATCCATCCCATCACTCTCTGACCGCTCCGCTTTATTTTGAGGGAAAAAACTTTGGAGCATTCGGTACGACAGATATGAACGGTCCCTTCACGGAAGCACAAAAGGCTTTGTTATTAGAAGTCGTTCATTTTACAGAGCTTGCTATGAATCACCAGATTCAGCCTTTTCTTTTGCAGGATGAAGAAAACTATTATGTTATACGGCTTTTACAGGGATATCCGGCAGATGAGCTTTCTACCTCTTATTATCTCCAAGCCAGAAATTATACGAACGAGGATATTTGGTATCTTTATCAATTTTCCCTTCCGGAATCTGACGTCTCGGATACCCGTCAGTCTGCCTATATTCATCAGATAAAAAACATTCTGCCTCATGGAGTTGTCCTCTATTTTGAACATTCTATTGTTGCGGTTTGCCGCAGGCGGGATTTTGATCCTGATTATGAAAAATCATACGCCGCACTGGAGGATTTGCTAAAACGGCTTTCCCTTAAGGTCTATATAAGCACCCGTTTTTTTAGATTCACGGAGCTTTCCATGGCATATGGACAATGCAGGCTTATGAAATCTTACCCTTTGGAGCCTCAAAAACATATTCAAAGGTTTGATGAAGCCTTTCCGCATGTTTTATATGGTGTCCTTAAGGAAAAAAACTCCTTGCCGGGCTTCTGCCACCCAGCTGTTTTATCCCTGTGGCAAAGCCATATGGAGCAGGATCTCACACTCATTCATAATTTAAAATGCTATCTTATCAACGGAAGAAATATAGCGGAGACTGCCCGGACGCTTCATCTTCATAGAAACACCTTGATCTACCGGCTACGAAAAATCGAAGACCTGCTCCATATTTCACTGGATTACCTGGATGAAAATATGCTTCTCTATTTATTAATATCCTGCTTCATCTGCGAAACACTCTAATTTGGACATCCTCCTATGCTTGAAATTTGGCTTGCGACAGCAATTTCATTGCAACATAGGAAGATTTTCATTTATTTTGTGATTCTTACTTTTGATTGTTTCCAAACTGAGGGAGTAACAGCCCACAGAGGAACATAATTACCATACATATGGATGCAAGCATAAACAACAAACTATAATTTTCTCCCGCAATCGGTGTTAAGATATAAGTTGGAATCAAAACAGCTCCAAGAAGCTGTAATGTAGAGATGACACCCGCCGCACTTCCTGCATATTTAGTTCCAAGTCCTTCTAACAAAACCGGTGCGGAAAGGAAAATAGGCATTGACGCTCCAAGCACAATCCCAGTATAAAGAACCAGTATGTGTAAAACGAATATAGACGGAAATCTCCAACACATAATAATTCCGGCAAAACTCAACACGGCAGCTCCTGATACAAACACTTTAACATTTTTGATTTTAGAGAATACAATGGGACCTGTAATAGAACCAATACAATTTCCCAATGTCAACATAGATGCAATCGTACCACATACTTTCAAATCTATTCCATACATGGTCTGCAATGCTACCGGCATAAAAGTGGATAAAGTTACCGTACTGCCAAGAACCATCATAATGCAAATAGAAACCAGCCATATACCTTTATTAGAAAGTACTACCTTAAGAGAATCCCCAATGGAAGGTTGATTTTCCTGATCTATCTTCTCCCTTTCTTCCATTGTATCCTCTGGTCTATCTTTCACAAAAAGCAACCATAAAACAAATACACTAATACAGAATATTGCTGATACAATAAAAGCAGATGTCCTACTATCAAACAAAACTGCCGTCGTTGCTGTCGCAAAGGCTCCCGGAAGTTGTCCGCAAAATGCAAATATGCCCATCAAAATCCCTAGCTTTTCCTGCTCAAACCAACTTGCAGTAATCTTGGATGCATTAATATTGACAAACATATTGGAGAAACCGGTTAATGCCATGCAAAGAAAAAATGGCATATAGCTATTTGCAAAAACTCTCCCAATCATTCCAATTCCAGCTATAACAAATGAAATATTAATGACTTTCTTTGAACCAACCTTGTCAGAAATCATTCCTCCTACAAAGCTCAAGAAAATTGCTACAATCATAGGCGCCGTAAATAAAGATGAAAACTGCGATGTTGTAAGTCCAAAAGATTGTATTAGTTCCGGGGCAAACACGGATAACTGGTATTGTGCATAACTTCCCGGCATATATGCAAGACACATAATCGTAAATACCAGCCATTTTCTATTTTTTTTACTCATGGAAACTCCCTTCATTCTTCAAAGCCATACGGACAAGAACTAATATCATAATCTTTATTCTCAACCAGATCATTTAATGGAAATTTTGCAATTACTGCACGGATATCCTTTATACGCTTTCCATAATCGCCCCATTTTACAATCACTTCTTCGCGCTCTTTGGCATATTCCATATCTATGGTACATTCAGAAATCATTTTATGATAATGGGAACTATATACCGCACTACTGGATAAACCAATAATCTTGCCATCCCTTGTGGTAACATAGTCCTGATGTCCTCCACACATGCCCGGAACGCAACAAGGATACTCCATCTGCTTATAAGGCTCCCCCTCTCCATACAAAGATGCCTGTACATCTAAAATATCTTCCGGATTCCAAATTAAAGATACAATCATCTTTTGAGGATTTGACATTTCTTTCTCAAGAGCTTTTCTTCCAATAAAGTCATGATCCAATTTTGCCATCCATTGCCAGCCAACCTCTACCGGCGTACGGAAACGTGCACGAAGATTCTCTGGTTCAACACTTCCAGTATATGAAATATTTGCAGGTGACATTTCTACAACCTTCGGATCTTTATAGGAAGCGCTCTCAAATGATACCGTAACTTGCGGATATCCTCCAAAAGCATGATTCACCGGATAACTCCGCCATCCAAGCCTCTTTAATCCCATAGGTTTTCCGATCTCATAAGCCGCATGATATACATTGGGACCATCTTCTTTTAAACCACGAATTTCATATGCAAGTGTTCCACTCATCCCAATCCTGTTCACTTCCACTTCAATATTCAGTCCCGGAATACTTACCTTACGAAATTGCAAAAATGCTAGATCATGAAGATTCGTATTCGTAAGTTTTTCTATAATTGTTAATGACTTTGGTCCTGAAAATTGAAAGACAAAGATATCACGCATGGTCATTTTCACATCATAAGCACCAGTCTCCAACAGTTTCATTGCTGCAAATGGAAGTGCAGCCGTAATCCGATATGTATTATCGTCGTCTTTCATACTAAGACAATGAGCTGCTATCAATCCTTCTTCATCAAGCATAACCAAATGTTTATTTTTTCCGTTTTTCCATTTGCTGATGTTATTCATACAAAGTTTTGATAAAAACGCCTGTGCATCTTTTCCTTGGAATGTAATTTCAGCCCCACTAATCCCTGCATGAATATAACATGTTTCTGCCCACGATTTACAAGTTTCATACCAAGGATCAGCCTCCCAAGTATAAAGATTCCCAATATTCTGAAAATAGGTTAAAACATCTTTATACTTTGGCTCATAATCTACTCTCGCTCCAATATAATTCTCCACTACACTTTCCTCCTTATTCCGCTAATACCCCAAATCATTCCCAGCTCTGTTCCCTCTTTTGCATAGTCCGGGTTGATAAATCCCAGTGAAATCTTGCTGTTGTAATGATAAGAAATAATCCCACTTTTTTTAATCTTGCATCACAATTATTTACTCAAATTTTCTTAACCGTCGGCGCCTGAACAGTCACATTTGATATTTATATTCTAAAACGATTGATCATCTTTGTCATTGGTTATATGATTCAACTACTAATACCTTTTTCGTTATTTTTAACCCGATTAGATAATCTTATAAAAAAATACATTCATCCATTATTCTTGATTCACTTTAAAATACTACAAAGTTTTTATGACCTCTTCATAATTGATATACCGTTTATTCAATCAAATCTCTTTGAAACCTCAACAAAAATTTTATATATTTAACCAATGGCATATCCATACTAAATCGTGATCGACGTGAATCAGCACCGCCAGATTGATGCATGTCCCATTCGGTCTGCGATTGCTAATACCGTAAATCCCATATTAATCAATAACGATACATGGGAATGTCTCAAATCATGCACACGGATTCGCTTCACCCCAGATATTTTTGAGCCTCTATTCATTTCATGATGCAGATAAGATTTGGAAATTGTGAAAATCCGTTCGTCCTCTTTCGGCTCATACAGCATTTTCAGGTAATCCTGCATCTCATCACACAAAAACTGCGGCATCTTAATAGTTCGATTACTTTTTAATGTCTTTGGCGGTGTAATCACATCTTCCCGGTGCAGTCTCTGATAGGACTTGTTAATCCGTAGTGTATGCGTTTCAAGCTTCTCGTTTTGTAGGAAATCCTCTTTTGGATGGCTAGTGCGTTTCTCCTGTCCAATCAGTATAACGATAGACCACTCGCCACTTCCCAGTGACATTATCTTTGTAAATACTCATACAAATTCTCCTCTCTTTCTCTTACATTTCGCTGTAACATACTTTTTTGCGGAAATAATTAGTGTTTACTCTGCCAGCTACCGTAAGATAACCCAGCTTCTGTAATTCTTCATTTAGCTGTTTGACAATCTTATAAGCATAAGACTTGGAAACTCCCAGTTCCGCTGCAACTTCTTCTAATCAGCAAGGAAGAATATGATGAATGGAGATATAAGTATCCGGAACTGGATACTTACCAGAAACGTGCCAAGATACCATCTCAGGAATTGAGTGATTACCTCGTAAAAGAATTGACTAAAAAAGAAAAATAAGGAAAAAGAAAACCTTACCGATATTCAGTTTTTTTACTTCTGAAAATCAGTAAGGTTTCTTTATATACGTTATGAAATAAAATTTATATCTTTTGAATAATCAAAAAATGTTGCCATTTTGTTGCCAGTCACTAAGCAAATTTGTTTGCGACCCGCATAAATACTGGCATCTTATGATTGTGTGGATTATTCGAACTCTATTGTCGCCACCGGCTTCGGTGTAATCTCATAGCATACTCTGCTAACGCTTGGAACTTCTGCTGTAATTCTTGCGCAGATTCTTTCCAGGATGCCATAATCGATTCTCTCGATAGATGCAGTCATTGCATCAATGGTATTGACTGCACGGATCACTACCATATAGCCCATACTTCTTGCATTGTCTCTTACACCTACCGCCTTGAAATCCGGTACTACAGTAAAATACTGCCATACCTTCTTATCCAGTCCTGTTTTGGCAAATTCTTCGCGAAGAATCGCATCGGATTCACGCAGTGCCTCCAGGCGGTCACGGGTAATTGCGCCGAGGCATCTTACACCAAGTCCCGGTCCTGGGAATGGCTGACGATAAACCATTTCTGCCGGCAGTCCAAGTTCTAAACCACATGCACGAACCTCATCTTTGAACAGCTGAGCAAGCGGTTCTACCAGTTCAAACTGAAGATCTTCCGGAAGGCCGCCTACATTGTGATGAGATTTCACACATTTTGCAGTTTTGGTTCCGCTCTCGATGATATCCGGATAAATAGTTCCCTGTCCAAGGAAGTCAATTCCCTCCAGCTTTCTTGCCTCTTCTTCAAAAACGCGGATAAATTCACCGCCAATGATTTTTCTTTTCTCTTCGGGATCTGCAACATTCTCAAGCTTTCCAAGAAATCTTTCTGTAGCGTCTACATAAATAAGATTTGCATGGAGCTGATCACGGAACACCTGTACAACACTCTCTGATTCATTTTTGCGCATCAGACCATGGTTTACATGAACGCATACAAGCTGCTGCCCAATCGCTTTGATCAAAAGTGCTGCCACAACAGAAGAGTCCACACCACCAGAAAGTGCAAGCAGTACTTTGCGGTCTCCAACCTGTTTACGAATCAATTCTACCTGATCCTCAATGAAATTTTTCATATTCCAGTTCGGCTCTGCCTTACATTCATCAAATACAAATTTCTTGAGTGTTTCCGCATCCGGAAGTTTATCATATTTTTTCTCACACTGAGATTCCGGATAGTCTATAGAGATCATTGGATATCCCAAATCATAGAGTTCCGGTCTGATCACTACAGGTTCTCCGTCTACAATCCTGTTTTCTCCGCCATTTAAAATGATACCTTTTACATTATCCAAAGCTTTCAGCTCTTCTGTCGTGATATCATGAGGATGGATTTCACTATATACGCCAAGGCTGCGGATATCACGGGCAATAACTGTATTTTCTGTGCTGCCCAGATCAAGAATAACAATCATGTCCTGTTTCATAATATGTTTCTCCTTTATTGTATTGTAATAACTACTATTCTTATTATAACGTCTCCCTGCAAAAAAATCATTAAAAAATAAAAATATGTTTCCTTTAAAATATTTATTTTTACAAAAAAGACCAGTATATATGAAAATACATACTGATCTGATTTATTATTTTCTATAGATATAATTGCTGTATTCCGGATCCTCTATATTGGAACTATCAATCCATGCCGGCTCCAGGAGCTCTGTTTCTTCTGACTGCTCCGGTCTTTCTGGGGCAGTCATCTGTGCAGCTGCAAGAATTGTCTGGTATCCCATTTCATAAGGATCCTGAGAAACAATCCCGTATTCTCTTCCATCCTTTACCGCCGCTTGCTGTTTTGTCGTTGCATCGACTCCGATCATAACAGGAAGCTGTTCATCTGTCTGTTCCAGGGAAAGATAAAGATCGGACATATCTGCGTTGGTACAGTATACCCCATCCGCGTCCGGATGCTTTTCCAGCGCTTCCTGCATCGCAGCATTCATATCCTCAACTTCATCTGCATAGATTTCTTCCAGTATATTTATTTCTGAATATTCTGCAATTACATTTTTAAATCCATCTACACGCTTCTGATTGCTCTGTGTTTTTCCCTGAGCTGCAAAAATCAGAATATCTCCCTGCTGTTCCAAAGCTTCTGCCATCTTTTCTCCGGCAATTTCTCCGACTCTGTCATTATCCGTACCATAAAAATCTGCAATAAGCTGATCTTCACTGACATTAGAATCAAATACGATTACCGGGATATCATTCTCAGCAGCTGTTTCCAACTGAGCCAGACAAGAATTCATATCACTGGCTGATAAGCACAATACTGCAGGATTTTCCGATATCACTGCATCGAGAGTGTTAACCTGCTCTTCCACATTCAATTCATCTGCAGGCCCTTCAAATGTCATTTTTATCTGATCGTCAGATTTAAATCCATACGCTGTATTAATATCTTTGACTGCTGCCTCCATCCCCTGATGAACCATATCCCAAAATTCACCGCTGACGCATTTACTTACTACTGCAATTCTGCTTCCCGGTAAAATAGAAACAGATGTATCAATCCGGGCAGCCTTGTCCTCATTACTCTGTTCTGTCTCGTCTTCTGTCCGCACATCCGCTATTACCAATTCACCAAAATTTCCGCTTTTAACAGCAATACCTGCCATCAGAACTGCTCCTGTCAGAACAACTGCTGCCGCCGCTGCTTTCTTCATTACCTTTCTCCTCTCCTATGATCTGCATGTGCATCCACTTTTTTACTAATTAAGACACCTTATCATATTTTACATTTAACGTCCATACTTTTCATAGTTTTTTCACGAATTTGGGTAAAGTTTTATATTTCCCTTAAAGCCTCAGGAATCTGCACTTTGCTAAAAATTCAGATTCCAGAAAATCCCTTAAATGTGTCTCCTTTTGGAAATACCGAAAATTCCATCTTTTTTCCAGTTACAGGGTGAACAAAGCTTAAATAGCTGGAGCAAAGGCCCAACGGTAATCCTGACACGTCTGTTGGATTGTACTTTCGATCTCCAATAAGCGGCATTCCGGCATGACACATCTGTACCCGAATCTGATGATGACGTCCGGTATCCAATTTTATTTTTATCAGACAGCGAATCCCTGATGAAATTCTTTCATCCTGTATTTTCTCCAACAATTGATACCCAAGAATCGCTTTTTTTGATCCCTTTGTTTTTTCATTTACAACAGAAGACATATTTTTTCTTCCATCTTTTAAAAGGTAATCGATCAAAATTCCTTCTTCTGTACAGCACTGCCCCGTAACTGCCAGATATGTTTTTCCAAAATCCCCTTTTGTCATCTGCGAATTTAATCTTGCTGCTGCCTGAGCAGTCTTTGCAAAAATAATGGCACCTTCTACCGGCTGATCCAGTCGATGGACCACCCCCAGCCACGGTGTACTTGTCTCTCCGGACTTTGCTGCCAGGTAATTTCGAAGAGCGCTTTCCATATCCATACTTCCTATTCTGGAATTCTGCACCGCAATTCCTGCCGGCTTATGACATACCAATATTTCATGATCTTCATAAAGAATACAATCTTCTATCTTTTTATTCCACATAAAAAAAGACTCTCCTTCTGTACTTCTGTGGAGAGTATACCTTAAAAACAGACGGATAGCAAGAACGACGGCCATCACTTTTTACTATATTTTCAAAAATGATGACCGTCTTAACATTCTTCGTTATTCAATTTTTATTATCCTCTTTTTTAAAGATTTTTTCTTGTGTCTAATAGGAAATTACTTATCTTACACGATGTGCATATATTTCCATATTCTATATTCAGTTTTTCCGTTCGTCATATATTACTATATGTTTTACATATCTTACCTTATTTCCTGCTCATAAACGATATGATAAAGTATCATTCGATTTATTTAGAAAGTTGATAGATTTAAAATTATAACTCACGAATTATAATTTTTAAATTTTTATAATATCTTTTGTAAGAAGATATTCTTCTGATGTAAAGCTTCAATTCATATCATTTATCACTTAGTGATTTTTATATGGATTTCAAAACATCTTTCCCGTCTGTCATCAAATTTCTCGAAAGCTCTTCCTTACGACGAAATTCTAAGTCTGGAAGTTATGTTTCTTCAATAAATGTTTCTTTACACATTTTTGAAGGTCTTTATATCAGGTTCGTAACAGTTATTCAATACGAAAAATCGATTCTATATACCTAAAGTACGAGTTCCTCTTTATTATTTTTTTCAAAAGTTCTGTTCGCCAGAATTATCATTTATATTATTTCTTTTACAATACTTTCTGTATGATTTCATTTTATGAAGTTTTCTTTGAAATTCGTATCTTCCGGATCTTTACCATTCAGGTTGACATCTGAATAATCTTCACCTCATGGATTTCCATCTCTCAGAGCACTTATCTTTAAAATGATATCCTTCCAGTCAAATCGTAAAATATAATTTAATGATTTTCTTTTTACTAAAAATAAGTATACAGGATATTCTTTACAGATGTTATGTACCAGGTCTTTCTTGCAGGAAACTCGATTCCTGTTACTGATTCGTATTGATGATTGTGATGACTACCTTCCCAATGGAATCACCTATACCTTTCTATTGATTTCATCCTTTTCATGTAACATTTATATATGCTATGAATTGAATGATTTTTCTTTTTGTTTCTCTTCTGTTTTCTTTTGATGAGTATATAATAGCACTGCCCCTTGTATTTGTCAATACATTTTTCATTTATTTTTATAATAATTTATTTATTATCTATTTAATTTGTTTTAAAACTATTATTTTTTTATATTTTCATTTAATTTCTGATAATTCAATCGTTTAAAATAATCCGAAATTCTAAAAAGACTGCTGACAAAGAAGCTTTAGAACCATATTCCACAGCCTTCTTTTCAGCAGTCTACCAAAATATTATTTTCTATTGTAATGTTAACTTCCTGATTTTTTCTCACTCAAAATCGCATTATTCTCTATAAAACTCAGGTTTTGGCTTTTCTCCTGGCATTATAGGTAGTAACAATTCCTTAAAAACGATAACCATATTTTCG
>Ga0129308_1000170_pt1 | contig 113344 bp, 103 predicted proteins | sample L827metagenome_FD_94440 | JGI IMG/M metagenome (GOLD analysis project Ga0129308, IMG submission 94440) | Ring-tailed lemur group fecal microbial communities from Wisconsin, USA - L827 metagenome | ecosystem: Host-associated > Mammals > Digestive system > Large intestine > Fecal | place: USA...
GCAAAAGCGGGCGTTAAGCTTGCTTATAAGACCGTTTTTGCACCCATTTTCCCATCGGATGGACATCCGATGCTTCTTGACCCGCTTTTCCGGTCAAGAAGATGAGCCGTCCTGAACAGTTACAATAAAAGAAAATAAAGCATTACAGATGTATGGCAGAAAGCAGGCATAAGAAATTTTTCCTATGCCTGTCTGGGGACAGATTCATGCGTATTCTGAAAAGAAACGCATTAAGAAATAGAAAATCGGAGGACAAAAGATAGTGATTAAGGAAAGTATGGAGACATTGACCATAAAAACAGCATTGGGATATATGAACAGAGATCCGGAAAAAAATCTTCCCAAGCTTCTTAACTGGTTCGACTTATTTGACCGGAAAGGCACTCTGAAAGATGAGAGAAACGCTGTCCGGAGTGTGATAAATGATAAGGAAAATAACTGGTATCAGCTTATTATGAGTCTTTGCAAGGATATAGATCCCGGTGTGCGGGACCGGCTGTTTGAAAATTTTATCATCAACGGCTGCCTTCTTAGATATCAGCGACAGGAGGCAAACAAAGAAAAGTACCAGTGTAACATTCCCTGGGCGATTCTTTTAGACCCTACAAGTGCCTGTAATTTACATTGTACCGGCTGCTGGGCGGCAGAGTACGGAAATCAGATGAACCTGACGTATGAGGAGATGGACAATATCGTAAAGCAGGGGGTAGAACTGGGAACCTATGTTTATCTGTTTACAGGCGGGGAACCCATGGTCAGAAAGCGTGATTTGGTACGGCTCTGCGAGGATCACCCCGACTGCGTCTTTTCCGCCTATACCAATGGAACGCTGATTGATGAGGCTTTTGCAAAAGAAATGCTGCGGGTAAAAAATTTCATACCGGCCATCAGCATTGAAGGATTTGAAGATGCGACAGACTCCAGACGGGGAGAAGGAACCTACAAAAAGATTATACGGGCCATGAATATCTTAAAGGAGAAAAAACTGCCATTCGGTATTTCCTGTTGCTATACCTCGGCCAATGCGGAGGTAATCGGAAGCGAGGAATATTTTGATAAGATGATTGAGATGGGAGCGAAGTTTGCCTGGTTCTTTACTTATATGCCGGTCGGGAAAGGAGCGGTGCCGGAACTGATGGCAACGGCGGAGCAGAGGGAAATGATGTATCACAAGATCCGCGCGTACCGAAGTACAAAACCGATCTTTACCATTGATTTCTGGAATGACGGTGAATATGTGGGCGGGTGCGTTGCAGGAGGCCGGAGCTATTTACATATCAATGCCAACGGGGATATTGAACCGTGTGCATTTGTACATTATTCTGATTCTAATATCCGGGAAAAGACGCTATTAGAGGCATACCGCTCGCCGCTGTTTATGGGCTACCATGATAACCAGCCGTGGAACGAGAACATGCTGCGCCCCTGCCCGGTTCTGGACAATCCGGGGCGTTTGACCGAAGTGGTGGAACGAAGCGGAGCTAAGAGTACGGATTATCAGAATCTGGAGAGTGCAAAGGAATTTTCAGATAAGTGTGTGGAAACTGCAAAAAAATGGGCGCCGGTGGCCGACCGCTTATGGAACGAGTCGGGAAAAGCTTGTCATGCCTGTGGAAAGTGTGGCGCAGGGGATTATGATGCCGAACGTTAAAATAGGAAACCTGGTATTAGACAAAACGATTATCCAGGGTGGAATGGGTATTGGCGTCAGCCGCAGCAGACTGGCAGGAGCAGTAGCAAAGGAAGGGGGTATGGGAGTTATATCAACCGCCCAAATCGGATATGACTCCCCTTTATTCCGATCAAAACCGGAGGTGGCAAATTTACAGGAGCTTCCGTTTGAAATAAAGAAAGCCAAATATGCGGCTGGTGGAAAGGGAGCAGTCGCGGTAAATATTATGTCCGTGACGCAGCTATATGGTATGTATGTAAAGACAGCCATAGACGCAGGGGCGGATGCCATCATATCCGGGGCGGGACTTCCGGTCGATCTTCCAAAGTTTGCATTGGGAACGGATGTTAAGATTGCGCCGGTGTTGTCGTCAGAAAAGGCTGCGTCCCTGATTCTTAAAATGTGGAGCAAAAGGTATTCCTGTACGGCGGATTTCCTGGTGATGGAAAGCCCCTATTCGGGGGGACATCAGGGATATAGCAGGGAACAGCTTGAAAATCTGCAGAAGACTGCGGAGGCGTTTGACAGAGAGGTGCAAAAAACGGTTTTGTTAAAATCGGTGTATGAAGAGGTATACCAGAAAAAAATTCCGTTATTCATTGGAGGCGGTATTTTTAGCGCGCAGGATAAGGAGCATTTTTTAGGACTGGGAGCGGACGGTGTGCAGGTGGGGACACGTTTTGTAGCCACAGAGGAATGCGATGCCAGCAATGCCTATAAGCAGGCATTTGTACGGGCATCGGCAGAAGACGTGGTTATTATCGACAGTCCTGTTGGAATGCCGGGAAGGGCCATAAGGAATGCCTTTGTAGAAAAGATGATGAAGGGCCATGAGGAGATTGATTTTTGCTATAACTGCCTGAAATCGTGTAATCCAACGACAGCAAAATATTGTATTTCTCAGGCCTTAATCAATGCAGTAGACGGTGATATTGAGCATGGATTATTATTCTGCAGTGCAAAGGTGGAACAGATTAAAGGGATACAGACCGTCAGACAGGTGTTGGAAGAATTGGGAGTATAGGAGGAGAGCCATTTATGCAAGAGGAGGAGTATCCGGAGTTGCTCTATCAGATCAGCAGCCACAAAGGCGGATTTGTCCTTTATTTTCTGCTTCGGCTATTGATTTCTGTTGTTCTGGCAATTCAGGTAAAAAACGGAGACTGGCAAAATGTGTTTCTTTGCTTTGCAACCATACTGCTTTTTATGGTGCCAAGCTTCATTGAATCAAAGTGGCATATCCGACTTCCGGATGCAGTACAGAACATCATACTGCTTTTTATTTTCTGTGCGGAAATCCTGGGAGAGATTGAGGCTTTCTATATATGGTTTCCCTGGTGGGATACCATGCTGCATACACTCAATGGGTTTATCGTGGCGGCCATTGGATTTTCGCTGGTTCAGCTTTTGAATGAAAATGAAAAAGTCATATTTAAACTTTCACCGATTTTTGTAGTGATTGTGGCGTTTTGTTTCTCTATGACTGTAGGTATCATGTGGGAGTTTTTTGAGTGCGGCTGTGATCTTATGTTTGGCCTGGATATGCAGAAGGATACGATAATACAGGGGTTTGCCTCTGTTATGCTGGACCTGGCCGGAGGCAATCACCCGACAGCAATACATGAGATTACCAGCGTGATTGTGAATGGGCAGGATTTAGGGCTCGGCGGTTATTTAGATATCGGACTTTTTGATACAATGAAGGATTTATTTGTGAATTTTATCGGTGCGCTTGTGTTTTCAGTGATGGGATACCACTATATGAAATCAGAGCAGAAAGGGAAATTTGTAGATCAATTTCTAGTGAAAAAGGAGAAGCAGAATGCGGGGGGTGTTAATTGTAATTCTTGTGATTGCGGCAGCGGTGGCAGCACAGATCCAGCGGAATAGAATTGTGGAGAAATGGAAACTTGTTGATGGTTAAAAGAAAGAGAGAGGAACTCATGAAAAAAATATTGAAAGCAACGGCGTGTGTCTCTATGATTGGTCTGATTATTTATTGTATAAAAGTGTGCTGGGACAGACATCAGGAAGATGAGTTAAAAGTTCTGTAAGGGTGGTGGCGGCTCTGGAAATAAAAAGGAAAGAAATGTTTCTGGAATTATTGAAACGGATGGAAGAAAATCCAAACCTCCGGGAGATGAAAAAATATCCGCAGCATGGAAGGAACAACTGCTTTTGGCACAGCCATAATGTTGCGGTATACAGTTTTTTTCTTGCTGAACGGTGGCAATGGAATATTGATTTAAAAATCCTGGTTATGGGGGCTATGCTGCATGACTATTATTTATATGATATAAAGAAAATGGGACTGGGTGATTATCAGCATGGCGTCATACATCCGAAAATTGCCGTTAAAAACGCCAGGGAGCATTTCAGATTGGATAGAAAAACAGAAAATATTATAAAAAGCCATATGTGGCCTTTGCCATTTTCGGAGCTCCCGAAATCAAAGGAGGCCATTCTGGTGAATCTTGCAGATAAGTTCTGTGCTTATCAGGAAATGAAGAGAGGGATGCGGTTGATCGAATCCGTATTGGGAAAGCATTTTTAATAATTCTCAAACAATTGGTGTGGTATACTATGAACACTTGGCGAGGTATTATCGAGCCTAATGTGAATGCATGCCTGGACACTTAGCGAGGTCTTCCACGAGCTTAGTGACCATGGTATACTCTATGTGGAAGCGATACCGTGCTCATATGACGGAAGGAGAGACATGATGGTCCATATCTTAATTGTAGAGGATGATTCGGAATTAAATCAGTTCGTGTGTTCGTATTTGAATAACAGCGGTTTTACGGCGAAGGGATGCTTAAATGCCAGGGATGCGTATGATGAGATGTATAATAATCTTTACGATTTGATTATTTCAGATATTATGATGCCGGAGATAGACGGGTTTGAGTTTGCCAAATCCATCCGGGAGGTTAATAAGACAATCCCCATTCTGTTCATGTCGGCAAAGGATGACTTGACTTCCAAGCAGAAGGGATTCCAGTTTGGGATTGATGATTATATGGTAAAACCCATTGAGGTTGAGGAGCTGCTGCTGCGCGTGCGGGCTCTCTTACGCCGGGCCAACATTGAAATGGAACGGAAACTGACCATTGGCAACCTGGTGCTGGACGCAGATGCGGTGACGGCCGTTGTGGACGGGACAGAGATTGCGGTGACTACGAGAGAGTTTAACATTCTCTATAAGCTGCTTTCCTATCCTAACAAAACGTTTTCCAGGGGGCAGCTGATGGACGAATTCTGGGGGATGGACAGCGACATCGGATTGCGGGCGGTTGACGTCTATATCACGGGTATCCGGAAAAAGTTTTGCGGCTGCGATGGTTTTGTTCTTAAAACTGTTCGCGGACTGGGGTATAAGGCGGTGCTGCTATGAATGAGAAGCGTGAGAAACTGAGATATAAAAGAAGTCTGTTTTCTATCAGGTCTTATATCTTTTATTTTATCTTGATTGCGTTTGCCATTACATGCTGTCTGATGCTTTTTTTGAGCCATCTGGAAGCGGATTACGGCAGTGTTTATGAAAGCGGCAAACTGACCGCAATGAATGTCCTGTTGATCAGCCTGATTATCACGGTCCTGGATGGCATTTACCATAAGATAACGGTGGAGCATCCCATGAAACGGATTCTGGACGCTTCACAGACGTTGATCGAGGGAGATTTATCCGTGAGAATTCCTCTTCCCCACGGGTATGACAGCGGAAATCAGCTGGATGTGCTGATTGAGAATTTTAACAGGATTGCGGAGGAGTTATCCAGTGTGGAAACGCTGCGGACGGATTTTATCTCTAATGTTTCCCATGAGCTGAAGACACCGCTGTCAATCATTCAGAACTATGCCTCTCTATTACAGACGGAGGGTCTTTCTGAGGAACAAAAGAAAGAATACGCGAACGCGATTGTCGATGCCTGCCGCAGACTAACCGGACTTATCACGAATATTTTAAAGTTAAATAAGCTGGAGAACCAGCAGATATTTCCGGTTGCAGAGGAATTTGATTTGGACACCCAGCTGTCGGATTGTATCCTGAATCTGGATGAAGCGCTGGAACGGAAAAATCTGGAGGTGGAAGTGGATTTAGAGGAACGGGTAAGGGTGAAATCGGACGCCGAGCTGTTAAGCCTGGTCTGGAATAATCTCCTTTCCAATGCCATAAAATTCACACCGCCCGGCGGACAGATTACGGTCTGTTTAAAGACAGAGGGCGAAGCGGCGGTTATCCGGATCTCGGACACTGGTTGTGGAATCGGAAATGATGTGGGAAAACATATCTTTGAAAAATTTTATCAGGGAGACAGTTCCCATGCCACACAGGGAAATGGCCTGGGGCTTGCGCTTGTAAAACGGGTGGTGGATATTGTCGGAGGCGATATTGCCGTAGAGAGCGAATTAGAAAAGGGAAGTACCTTTACGGTGCGGCTTAAAAAAGTTCAGGAGGTTTGATCATTATGGAAGAAAAAGATAAGAAATTTACCTATACCTATTCTGCGGGAGAGCAGGAGGAAATTAAAAATATCCGTCAGAAATATCTTCTGCCTGAAGAAAATAAGATGGAACAGCTTCGGAAATTGGATGAGAGCGCCACAAAAAAGGGTACAATAGTTTCCTTGATTGTAGGAATTATCAGCACACTTGTTTTGGGAATCGGTATGTGCTGCACCATGGTATGGGCGGATCGTTTGTTCATTCCGGGTATCGGAATCGGAATATTAGGGCTTGCAGGAATTGGCATAACCTATCCCCTGTATGTGAACATTACAAAGAAAGAGCGGGAAAAACTAGCACCCAAGGTGATGGAACTTACCAATGAGCTGATGAAGTGACATACGCTTGTAAGACGGTGAGAATTGAGAGGGTGCAAACATGAAAGGAATGGATTTATCACAGGGTAACATCAGAAAACTGGTGGTGCGGACCGCAGTTCCCATGGTAGTCGCACAGCTTGTCAGTATGCTTTATAATATTGTTGACCGGATTTTCGTGGGAAGAATCCCGGAAACCGGGGCGGTGGCTCTGGGAGGAGTCGGAATTTATCTTCCCATCAATATTCTATTTATGGCAGTAAGCCTGTTGTTTGGAGGGGGAGGAGCCCCACAGGCGGCCATTGCCCTCGGTGCAGGGAACAGAAAAAAGGCGGAGCGGTATCTTGGCTGTTGTTTCCTTCCCCTGCTGGTCTCAGGGGTGTTGTTTAGCCTTTGCCTGTTCTTCTTTGGGGAACGGATTCTGCCTTTATTTGGCGCTACTGGAACGAATCTTCCCTATGCGCTTCCTTATGTGCGCATTATCTGTCTTGGAATTCCGTGTTCCATGCTGATAACCGGCATGAATATTTTTATCAATACCCAGGGGAAAACTTTGGTCGGCATGATTTCCGTCATGATAGGCGCGGTAATCAATCTTGTGCTGGATGCTGTTTTTATACTCGGCCTTAATATGGGAGTGGCAGGAGCTGCCTGGGCAACGGTGATCGGACAGGTGATATCGGCAGTCTGGGTGATCGGGTATCTGGCATCCTCCCATTCACTGATCCGGATCAGAAAATCCAATCTTATTCCGGATAGAAAGACGCTGGGAAGTATTGTGACACTGGGGATTTCCAACTTTATCACGACGGGAGCGGAAAGTATCGTCAATATTCTGCTGAATTTCTCTCTCAAAAAATATGGTGCAGCAGCGCTGGCCGGATATGCAGTGGACGGCGCGACCCTTGCCATTTCCGTAGGAACGATTGTCACGGCGACTTCATCCTTTATCCGGCAGCCAATCAACGGGTTCTGCCAGGGCCTGCAGCCGGTTATCAGCTATAATTACGGGGCGGGAAAGAAAGAGCGGGTCCATCAGGCGGTTGTGTGCTCTATCGTTATTACGACCGCTTATGCCGCGGTTTTGTGGCTGTTTATGATGGTGGCGCCGGGAACCTTTTCCCAGATGTTTACCGGGAGCAAAGATGTCATTGAGGTTTCTAAGAATCTGATCCGGGTCTATGTCTTAGGCATGATATTTGCCGGAGTGCAGTCTACACTGATCCAGTCTTTTATTGCCAGGGGAATGAAAAAACAGTCTCTTATTGTATCGGCATTCACTAAATGTCTGTATGTGCCGTTCCTTTTAATCCTTCCAGCAGTGGTAAAACCGGTTTACAGTGTTCTGGCAATCTATGGAGCCCAGGCAATTACGGATGTACTTGGTGTGTTGTTTATCGCGATGCTTTACAGGCGGGGACAAAAGGCGGAAGCGGCTGTGTAAAAGTAACGGTGCGATGAAAACAGTGCAGCCGCAAATATCTGTAGGGGGGGGGGCAGAATTTGAAATCAAATTTGGCAAAAAACGGTAAGAAAAAGTTTAAACCGCCGAAACTTGCGGTAGGATTCCGATTGCTGCTGTACTGCGTTACGGTGCTTTGTAGTATCGTTTCGCTTATGGAGACAATGGAGAGCCGCCTGGGAGATGCAGTGGATATAGCGGTCTATGTGGCGGCCGCCTGTGGGTTATTATTTTCCAGCTATTATCTGTGTTATGATCTGACGGTTGGAATAAAAAAGACGGTCAGGGATTTGAGAGCAAGGTATGCTCTGGCGGATCGGATTCATCAGGATTATCAGTACCGTACCGTTCTGTTTACATCTTTTTCTTTTCTGGTTAATATTTTTTATGCGGTGAGCAATGGCATCTATGGCTGGTTCCGGCAGTCGGCATGGCTTGGAACCCTCGCCGCTTATTATCTGGTTTTGAGCGTGATGCGGTTTGGTCTGGTGCGGTACGGTTGGAAGGTATCTGACCGACAGATTGACAGAACCTTAAAATTGCGGGAGATTAGAATATACCGGAATATTGGAATGTTATTGCTCATGAATTCGGTTGTGTTAGACGGAGCAGTGGTTCTGCTGGTGCATAACGAGGGCGGAAAAAGCTATCCGGGAACCCTGGTCCTGGCAGTTGGGGCTTACACCTTTTATAAAATCATCATGTCGGTCATTCATATGGTAAAGGCCAAACGATTAAAATCGCCGCTTCTGGTGGCTGTCCGTAATATCGGCTATGTGGACGCGCTGGTGTCCATGTTATCCTTACAGACAGCGATGCTGGTGTCTTTTGGCGAGGGAGAGCTGGAGCCTAAGATGATGAACGGAATTTCAGGTACGGCGGTCTGCGCTATCGTATCCTTTGTTGGAATTTATATGATAGTTTCTGCAGGCAGGCAGACAAAGAGGCTGCAGCTGGAAGTTGAATGAGGAGCTTTGGTAGATTCAAGGCTCTTTTTTTATTAACTTTTTTCAAACAGTTCAGGACGGCGGGAAAATGGGTGCAAAAGTGGGCGTTAAGCTTGCTTATAAGACCGTTTTTGCATCCATTTTCCCATCGGATGGACATCCGATGCTTCTTGACCTGCTTTTCCGGTCAAGAAGATGGGCCGTCCTGAACAGTTAATTTTTTTCAAACAAAAACCAGACAAATCCCTAATACTGGTATGCTAAACTTTCCTTATCAGGTTTCAAAGGAGGTTTTGTATGGTGAAGCAGCAGGCGGATACTCAGACCAAAACAATTCGGGTTTTATTGACAAAATATTCTGATTGTATTTCTTCGTTTCTATATTATGTTGGAGGCAGAGGCTATACTCATGCTTCCATATCCTTAGAGGAGGAAGATGACAACTGTTATTATAGCTTCAATTACAAGGGATTTTGTGTGGAGACGATTGAAAAGCACAGACGGCGGGGCGTTTCAAAAAGTATGTGCTATGAGCTTACGGTTTCCCTGGCGGCCTATGAACGGATTCAGAAGCGGCTGCAGTTTTTTAAAGAGCATACCGAAAGCCTGGAATATACACGGCTGGGACTGTTCTTCTGCCTTCTGCATATTCCTTTATGTTGGAAAAACCATTACTTTTGTTCCCAGTTTGTGGCTGATTTGTTGAAGAGTTCGGATGAAATCGCGCTCAAAAAACCGGCTGCCCTGTATCTGCCCAATCATTTCCGGTTGGAACTGGAGAAAAGTCCGTATCTGGCTCAGGTCAGATATCACGTTGTGTAGGGGATTCTGCAATATATAAACGGCAGTTTGTACTTAGAAGGAGTTTACATGGAGAAAAAGAAACAGTTTCTTATCAATGCGGCAGGTGGCGGTGTACTGGACGGTACACACCACGGCGGTCTGTGATACAGGTAATACTTGGATTCCGAGGGGGGTGCACGGGCCTTGGGTGCCTATCTACGGAGCCATCTGCGTCCTGATCTGTTTCTTGATACATTGTATCGGAAAGCGGTCGATTTTCTTTTTCTTTATCAGTTCTGACGTATGCGGCGCGCTGTCAGTATATTTTTTAATATTTTTCAAACATAATTCAAGTAAAACACAAACAAACCAAAGGTACAATATAAACATCAAATAAAGCATTTTTATATCGCATTAGGAAAGAAGGAGAAAACGTATGGCAAAGAGTAAATTGGTAAAAGCAAATCAAAAGATTGCAGAGGAGGTTGTCGGCGGCTACAAGAAAATTGAAGAAACAGTTGTCGGCGGTTATAAGAAGATTGAGTCCGGGTTCGTGGACCAGTTTTTGACCAAAGAGGGAGAATCCGTGGAAGATGCCAAAAAGCGGCTGGCAGCGGAGCAGACAGAAAGGAAATCCCAGAGGTAAGAGGAGCATACGGAAAAAGGCTCTGAAATTCGGATTTGAAGTATTTTTTACAGGAGTAACTCTTAATCAGATACATAATTGGAGGGAAAGAAGGATGAAAAAAGTGATTTTGTTGCATTGATTCTCGGAACCATTGGCGCAGTGTTTTTTGCACTGGGAATGTGTATGTGCCTGCTCCCTGAATGGGGAATGGCTAGTAAGGGTGTGATATCCGGAGTAATTGGACTCGTTGTTCTGCTCATTACCGTTGGCGTATGGCGTAAAAATGTATGCGGTTGATTTCAGAAAGCCCATCTGTATCGTAACGGAGTCAAAGGAATTCCACCAGGCGATCAGGGATATTGGAGAGACACTGCAGGAATGAGACAGGGGAAAGGAGAGAAAGGACTATGAGATATAAACATATAAAAAATGCGGGGATCGATCTGTCGGCACTGGCAGTGGGAACCTGGGCGATCGGAGGGCAAAAGTGGGGGGGGGGGGTGTGAATAAGAAGGATTCCATCAAAGCCATACGGGCTATGATCGATGAAGGTGTGAATCTGGTGGATACGGCCCCTGTTTACGGCAACGGACACTCCGAGGAGGTGGTGGGAAAAGCCCTGGAGGACGGCTACCGTGACAAGGTGTTTCTTGCAACAAAATTCAGCATCAGCAATGATGAGAACGGGGCGATCATCAACAACGGCTCCTATGAAAATGCCATCAGGGAGTGTGATGATTCCTTAAGGCGTCTCAAGACAGATCATATAGATATCTATATAGAAGCGGCCCAAAAGGTGGTCCGGATCGATTTTCTCCAGCCCCCGTACAGCATGGTGGAGGAGAGCCGGAAGAATCTGCTCATGTGGTGTGAGGAACAGGGGATCGGCACCATGACCTATGGTTCCCTGGGAGCCGGGATTCTTACAGGAGCTGTCCGTGAGCTGCCTGACTGGGAGGAAAATGACTTTAGATATACATTTTACGACTATTTCAGGGATCCAAAGTTTTCCAGGATCATGGAACTCTTAACGGTTCTGGACCAGATTGCCCTGGCCCGGCAGAAACCGCTGGCGCAGATCGCCATTAACTGGAGCGCCCAAAAGAGCTATGTGTCCACGGCAATCTGCGGAGTCAGGGACCCGCAGCAGGCATGGGAGAACTGCTCTACCTTTGATTGGGAGCTCACTGCGGATGAGATGGGGATCATTGACGAGGCGGTTAAAAGACTGATATCCTGTGATCAGAAGATTGTATAAAAGCTTGAATCATGCGGTGTTCCGGGCTTTAGCGGAAGAGAAAGCCCGGAAGATCGTTTTGTGTGCTGTGCATGAATATGGATCTGAAAATCTTCAAAGTTAAACATGCTGTTTCCCTTCTTTAATTTTCCTCGATCATAAAATCCTTTGGAAATTACCTGATAACCAGCCTGCTTCTGTCTCTGAACTAAGATTTGTTTAAAATACTGTGCCCGCCTATATGATCCCAATGAACACGGGTGAAACAAAACACATAGCATAAAAAGGGACACGTGTTTTATTTATGTAAAAAATAGAATCAAAACAAAACGTAAAAAATGCTGATATACATAAAGTTATATATGAAATATGTACAAAAATAATTGTGTAATAGTTATAATTGACAGCAGATAAAACAGGATGTATGATAAAAATATAAATGAGACACATGTCCCGTAAAGGTTCAATGAAAAAGAGGAGGATATAATGAGCGAGGTAAAGAAGGCAGTGGAGAAAAAAAGCGATTATACAGAGATCAAGGAGGCATTTTCAAAATTTATCAAGGCATGGGAAACCAACAATGTGGATGGAATGGATGATGTGGTTGCGGTTGATACATATGCTAATTTCAGTATGTTTGGTGAGTCCTGCAGCCGGGATCTTCTGAAAAATAATCTGAAGGTTAGGACGAGAAAGACAACCTACTCCAGATTTTTGATCAACAACTACGTTTGCCTCATTGAGGGGAACAGGGCGCAGCAGTCAGCGGGTATGGCCGCCTTGATGTCCGACAGCTCCGGTGCTGAGTATGCACACTATTGTTTTAACGGCTTGTTTGCCAACAGCTGGATCAAGACGGAGAAGGGCTGGCAGATGCAGAGCATCCGCTTTGATCTTCTCACAGATGACGCAAACATTCTTACAAGGGATGAGAGCGGATCCTTTATCACGGTAAAGGGGACGGGGGATCTGTCCTTTGTGGAAAACTGGGCTCCGATCATTGACAAGAACGGATTTTATTTTGGGACAAGATTAAATGCGATCTGTGCAGAGTACGATGCCCCGTGGAATGTGATCCGGAACAGGGATAACGTGGGTACGGATGAAGAACAGATCGAGGAGCTTTTCTTTAAGTATTGCTTTGCCATTGACACGGACAGCTTTGGTTTCTTTCAGGATGTATGGACTGATGATGTTGTCGCTTATCTTCCGCCTCTTGGCATTCATGATAAACGGGGGATCACAAATGTACTAAAGATCAACAAATCCGGTTCCAGGCGCTGCCTGCATATGGGGAGAGTAAAATCCATTGATGTCCATGGGGATACAGCTGACATTGTCATGTATCATATGGATAATACCATGATCAATCCTCCCTATACTATTTCAAAGGAAACAGAAAAACTGGACATTGTAGGATCACGCTGGCGCATTCAGGCCCGCAGGGAAAACGGAGCATGGAGATTCAATAAATTCTTCTATGAATACGGTCCGTTCATAGAGGGGGAATTCAAGTAAATAATATGAAAAAAGTGGTTATGATCACGGGCGGCACCAGAGGGATCGGGCTGGCGTCTGCAAAGAGATTCCTTCAGGAACAGGCAATAGTAATTGCGGCAAGCCTGGATTCACGGGAGATTGTCCAGCGGGCCATGTCGGAATTAGAGGCAATAGGAGAGGCGGAGTACCATTATCTGGATGTGGCAGATGAAAAGAGTTGCATCCATCTGGTAAATAATGTTATAAATAGATATAAAAGAGTGGATGTTCTTGTCAACGCAGCCGGGGTGAGGGGGAAACCAAGCCTTCCGCTGGATACGGATTTCAGAGATTTTGAGAGGACCATGGAGATCAATTTAATGGGAACAGTCCGTATGGCCACTATTGTGGCCGGCCATATGAAGGAACAGGGATCAGGAACGATCATCAATATCAGCTCCATTAGCGGAACCATGGTCACGGCGGATGATTACGGATACCACTGCTCAAAAAGCGCGGTGGATATGGCGACCAAGGTATTGGCTAGAGCGGTATCGCCCTTTGGCGTCAGGTGTATCGCCATTGCGCCGGGAGGCGTTAAGGCAGGGATGAATTCCCCGGAATGGGAGAGGAAAGGATGCAGACTGCATATGAAACAGCGCCTGCTCCGGGACCAAGAGGCGGCGGATGCCATTTACCTTATGACTACTGAGGAGGCGTCTGCGGTGAATGGATCGGTTTTGATGATGGATGACGGATACACTGCTTTTAAAGGAATCTACTAAATTTGGAATGAAGAGTGATGATATGAAAAATGGAAGCGTAACAGATAAATTTAAAGAGACAGATGAAAAAATACTGACCATTGCCAGAAGGCTGTTTGGACAAAGCGGGATCGTGAATATTGAGATGAATGATATCTGCAAGGAACTGGGGTGCAGCCGGAGTACTTTATATCGGCATTTTTCTTCAAAGGAAGCAATTTTATTCAGTCTGACAAGCGAGTCTGTTATGAGGATCATGGAAGCAGCGATCATTCCCCCGAGAATGACCTTCAGGAATGGATATGAGGCGCTTGTGTGGCAGCTGAAAGCACAGGTGGCATTTATGATGAATAATGTGGATGAAATCATTTTCATGCGTGATTTCGATTACTTTTTCCCACGATTCATTCCGGTTACAAAAGAGGCTGTACAATTTGAAAAGGAAATCATGTCCACCAGGGGAAGGGAAGAGATGTTAAACAGCATCCGGATTGGGATCGAAGATGGAAGTATCCGCCCGTTAAAGGATTCGGAACTGACACTATATACATTGATCAACGCATGTATTGCCATGGCTCAGCGGATCCTTCCCAGAGAAAGCGTTTACAGGAATGAACTGGGCTATGGACGGGAAATGCTGGACCTGCAGACGGAACTTCTGCTGGCAGCATTAAAGCCGGAGCGGGAATAGACTTAAGAGATGAAAACATTCTTAAGCAAGGGATTTTTTTTGCCTTAAACGGGACATGTGTATCATAAAAGCAGTAAAATTGGGACATATATAGATAAAGAAAGGTGAAACATATGGATCATATAAAACCTGTAAAAACAGCCGTGATCGGCTGTGGAATGATCAGCAATATTTATATCCGGAATCTGAAGAACCTGTTCCACATCATTGACCTGACTGCTGTTTGTGATGTCAGATCAGAAAGCGCAGCGGAAAAGGCAGAGATTTACGCTGTTCCCAAGGTGATGACCATGGAGGAACTGGCGGCTTCCGATGAAATTGAACTGGTTGTAAACCTGACGGGACCCAGTGCACATTACAGTGTGATCAAAGAGATGTTAAAAGCGGGCAAGCATGTTTTTACGGAAAAGACCATTGCGGTTACTTTGGATGAAGGAAGAGAACTTGTGGATCTGGCTGATAAAAAGGGGCTTTATCTGGGAGCTGCGCCGGATACGGTTTTAGGGGCAGGACTTCAAACAGCGAGAAAGGCCATAGATGCAGGTCTTATTGGAACGGTGACCTCCTGTTTTGCAAGCATTAACAGAAACCAGCCTCTGCTTTCAGAGACATTCCGGTTTATTCAGAATGGGCCAGGAGGAGCATTTCCCATGGATGTGGGCGTATATTATGTGGCGGCCCTGCTGAGCCTGCTGGGCCCGGTTGAGAGTGTTGCCGGATTTTCAGCTCCGGCACCCCTGCATGAAAAGGAGCTTCTTTTTATGGATAACAGGGAGAGCTGGCAATTGGAAGGCAGCAATCTTATGACAGGAGCACTGAAGTTCAGAAATGGGGTTCTGGGGATGCTGCATCTGAATGGATTGAGCATTAATAAGGAAATGCCTATGATCCGCATTTACGGGACAGAGGGAATCTTGCAGCTGGGAGATCCCAATACGTTTTCCGGGGAGGTAAAGCTGATCCGGGAGATAGGGGAACCGTGTGAACTGCCGTTTACACATGGATATGATGGAAGCCCGGTTTTGGATGATCCCACTGACTTTGAGCGCACATATGGACATCGCGGCGTAGGAGCGGCGGAAATGGCCTGGGCCATACGTATGGGAAGGGGGAACAGGTGCAGTAAGGAATTTGCACTTCACACCCTGGAAATACTTTTGGGGATGGATCAGTCATCCAGGGACGGCAAGGTTTATGGGATGACCACGGAATTTGTATTTGAACCGTTAAAGGCCGGTTATTACTCCAAAACCTTTGGCGGTGGGATGCGGGCAGATGCAGAGCGTTCCCTGGTGGAATAAGAAGATATGCAAAGACATTTCCTGGTGGAATAAGAAGATATGTAAGGACGTTTCCTGGCTGATCAGGAGGACATTAAAGGAGGATAAAGATGGCAAAGGTAAGAACAAAACAGGTGAGGCAGATTGGAATTCTTGTAAGGGATCTGGAAAAAAGCGCAGCTGCATTTGAACGGTTTTTAGGAGTGAAAGCGGATTATATAGGCGTCACGGAATCTTATGAAGTTACAAGGCAGGAACTTTGGGGAAAACCCTGTTACGGGCGCTGCTATCAGGCACTGTTTAACTTGGATAATATCCAGATCGAACTGGTATCACCCTATGGAGAAGGGGATTCGGTTTGGAAAGAATGTTTGGAGAGGGACGGTGAGGGGCTTCACCACCTTGCCTTTAAGACAAATGATATCAAAGAGGCGATAAAAGACATGGAAGGGAGAAGCAATGCAGGATTGATACAATATGGCACCTGGCCTGATTCACCAAAAGACGGACAGTATGCGTATATGGATGTCCGCTCTGAGATTAAGACCATTGTAGAACTGCTGGAAGCAGATGAAGGCGAGGATTGGGACAAGATCAGAGAAGCAGAGTAAGGTAAGGGGCAGATGGAGAAGGCGGAATGAAAGAAGACAGATGTGTATTGATCACAGGCGGTACAAGCGGAATCGGGCTGGAAACCGCGAAAATATTCCTGAAACATGGAAATAAAGTTGTTGTCGCCAGTATTGATGAGGAAGAGACCGTGGGGCGCGCCATGGATGAACTGAAACCGCTGGGAGAAGTTACTTATTTTAGATTGGATGTAGCGGATGAGAAAAGCTGTAAGGATGTGGTTGACCAGACGGTAGGGACCTATGGGGCAGTGGATGTTCTTTGCAATATTGCCGGCATTGTAGGAGAATTGAAAACACCGTTGGAGGCGGACCTGCAAAAGGTCAATCATGTCATTCAGGTGGATCTGATGGGAACAATCTATATGTCGGTCTATGCGGGAAGATATATGAAGGAAAGGGGGAAGGGAGTGATTTTAAACACCAGTTCCATCTGTGGTTTTCTGGCATCCAATGTCAGTGTGGGATATCATGGGGCAAAGGCAGGCGTGAATCTTATTACAAAAGTCTTTGCAAAAGAACTGGCACCCGATGGGATCCGATGCGTGGCAGTGGCACCGGCAACGGTCAGGACAAGGCTTATGGACCCTTCTATAGAGGAAGAGGCAAGTACCCTTCATATGAAGCACAGAGTGGAGGAGCCGGACGAAATCGCAGGGGTATTCCATTTGCTTTCACTTGACGAAGCGTCTGCGATCAACGGGACCACAGTTATGGCAGAGGACGGTTTTTGTTCATTCAAAGGAGTATGGTGATCCATGAAAGATAATAATCCAGAAATATTAGTAAAAGTTGAAGGTATCAGTAAAACCTTCGGTTCCACAAAGGCCCTGGTAAATGTTGATCTTGAAGTGAAAAGAGGGGAAGTTCGGGGCCTTATAGGGGAAAACGGATCCGGTAAATCCACCTTGGTTTCTATGATAACCGGAGTTAATAAGCCGGACTCCGGTCAGATGTGGTACAAGGATGAAATACATAAACCGTCATCGCTGTTGGATTCCAGAAATAAGGGGATCAGCATCCTGGTGCAGGAATCCGGTACCATAAACGGATTGACTGTTGCTGAAAATATGTTTTTGGGAAAAGAGGCTTCCTTTGGCAAGGCGGGCATGGTCAACGTGAAAGCCATGACTGCCCAGGCCCAGAGAACTCTTGGGGATATGGGGATCACGGATATCAAAGCAGGAGATCTGGTGGAGGCATATTCCTTTGAGGAACGGAAACTGATCGAAGTGGCTACTGCTTTAGGCACGAATCCCGATCTTCTGATCGTGGATGAGACCACCACCGCGCTGTCCCAGAAGGGAAGGGATCAGATTTATGAGATCATACGCAACAGCAGCAAAGAGGGAAGAGGGGTTATCTTTATCTCCCATGATCTGGACGAACTGGTGCTTTTGTGTGACAGTGTGACGATTCTGCGGGACGGACAGTATGTGGATACACTGAGGGGAGAAGACATCCATGTTGACAAGATGAGAACACTGATGATAGGGCGGGACCTGACGGATCATTATTACCGTGAGGCCCGGGAGGAAAGCCATGGAGACCGGGTGGTCCTGGAGGCAAAACATATCTCCTACGGCGAAAAATTCAGGGACATCAGCTTTCAGCTTTACGAAGGTGAGATCCTTGGCATCTGCGGGCTGACGGACTGCGGAATGCATGATCTGGCCAAAGGTCTGTTTGGAGGTATGAAACTGGACCGGGGGGAAGTGGTACTTCCTGATAAAAGGGTTGTCGTTGACAATACTGCTAAAGCCATTGAGAACGGCATCGGTTATATGCCCAAAGACAGGGACAGGGAGTCCATGTTCCTGGGGGCCAGTATTGAAGATAATATTGTCCTTCCATCCCTGGACAATCTGAAGGTACATGGACTGATCAGAAAAAAGAAGGCAAGGCGGCTGGCAGAGGAAATGGCGAAAAAGCTTTCCGTGAAAATGAGCGGAGTGACACAGCTGACCAAAGAACTCTCAGGAGGAAACAAGCAGAAGGTGGTGGTTGCAAAGTGGATCGCCAATAATTCCAACATCTTTATCATGGACTGCCCTACCCGGGGAATTGATATTGGAGTCAAGGCTGCAATTTATGATCTGATGACAGAATTAAAAGACAGCGGAAAATCCATGATCATGATCTCCGAGGAGATGCCGGAGGTCTTGGGCATGGCTGACCGGGTCCTGATCATGAAAGACGGGCGGGTATCCGGTGAGTACAGCCGCTCGGAGGGGCTTACAGAGAATAAGATTATCAAGGTGATGATATGAATAAAAAAAGAGAGATAAAGAAATTTGATATAAGATCAGCAGTCCCTTTTATGGGGTTCATCATTATATTTTTGCTGTTCAGCCTGACCACGGGAGGAAGGTTCCTGACACTTTCCAACATTGAGACATTGGTCATACAGGCTGCACTTGTGATCGTGGCAAGTGTTGGGGCTGCCTTTGTAATGGCCCATGGCAACCTTGACTTTTCTCTGGGAGGCGCAACAGCTATCAGCTGCATGGCAGCAGCTTTGGCAGGAAGGATTTCGCCGTTTTTAGTTCTTCCGGTTGGGATGGTCACGGGCGTTGCTTTAAGTCTTGTCAGCGCATTTGTACATACACAGATGCATGTGCCGGCTTTTGTGGTGGGGATGTGCGTTATGATTCTCGGCAAGGGTCTGACCCAGACACTTTCGGCAGTCATTATCATGAATGCCCCGGCATCTTTTTTTAAATTGAATACGGCATGGTTCTATGCGCTGGTGGTCATGCTTGTGTTTACTGCCGGGTATATTCTGATGGAACACACAAAAATCGGGCAATACAACAAGGCCATTGGTTCCAATGGAGAGGCCGCATTGCTCAGCGGTGTACCGGTGGAAAGATACAAGACATATGCATTTGTTATGAGCGGGCTGTGCATTGGAGTATGTGCGTTCCTTACCTTGATCCGTTCCGGCGGTGTATCTTCTACCTGCGGGCAGAACCTGGAGACCAATACCCTGATCGCAGTGGTGCTTGGAGGAATCCCCTTGTCAGGGGGCACCAGACTGAGACTTTACAGTGTTTTACTTGGGGCATTTTCCTTCTATATGCTGAGTAACGGACTGTCCATCTGGGGAGTAAATCCGGATCTGGTAAATATTGTAAAGGGAGCGGTGTTTATTCTGTTTGTATATTTTACTTATGACAGAAACAGCAGTGCGATCGCTATCTGATGGCAGATAAAGGGATTGTGAAAAAACGTAAAGCCATCTGACAATCAATTTAAAAGGAGAACAGGGATGAAGAAAGCATTATTGATCATACTTGCACTTTCCATGGCGGCAGTTCTTATGCTTGGAGGGTGTTCCGGCGCAGCCGGCACAACCGGGCAGCCGGTGGATGCAGATACGCAAAAGGCAGAAGATACAGAGGACATGAACAATGGGGGAGATAAGACCATAGGCGTTGTATTTTACAGCAAGACAGATGCCTTGGGTTCCGTGGTTTATGCGTTGGTAAATGAAGCTGCCAAAACATGGGGATTAAATGTGAAATGGGAGATTGGCGGCCTTGACAATGATACACAGCTCAACTCGGTGCAGAATCTGATTTCGGGAGGCGTGGATGGGATCGTGATCATTCCGCTGGCTGATACTGTTACGCAAAAGACTTCTGAGATGTGTGAAAAGGCGGGCGTGTACTTTTCGCTCTGCTTTAGGGATATTATTGATGAGAGTATCCGCCGGCAGGTCACATCAAATCCCTATTTTGTGGGAATGACATTTGAAGCTGACTATGATGCGGCAAAGGAAATGGTAAAGATTGCAGCAGATGCAGGGTGCACAAATGCAGGGGTCGGGTACAACTCTCCCACGGTTCCCTATGAGAAACAGGTCACTGCGGGCTTTAATGACGGTATGGAAGCATATGGCATAAATAAACTGGCTGAATACACGATCTCCGATACAGGTGATGCCAATGTGACGATTTCCAATATCGAGAATTTTCTGGATGCCTATCCAAACATGGATATGATCCTTTCAGGTTCCGGTTCACAGGGAATGGCGGAGGCTACCGTACAGCTTCTTACAAATACAAATGTTAAACTGGTGACAAGAGACTTTTTTACAGGGATGGAAGATGCCTTTAACAATGGCACGCTGGCTGTGGCCTGCGGAGGCATGGCTCCGGACGCGCTTTACAGTCTGGCAATGTGTTACAATGCAGTTGCAGGAACACCGCTGTCCGATTCCTATATTTCTTGCAGGCAGAAATACATTTTCCTCACAAGCGCAGAGGAGTGTAAGACATTTGAGACATATTTCGGCTCAGACTTATCCCGTGTAGGCGACATTTATACGGCTGATTATCTGAATACCTTAGTGAGATCCAATAACCAAAGTTTAGATGCCCAGTCCCTTCAGGAAATGATGGATGCTTATTCCATGGAGTGGATTCAGAAACAGGCGGCTTATGCGCAGTAAGCGCTCCAATGATCAGCAACCGGAGCAGCAGGCGAACCGCTGCTTCGGATATAAAAAGGAGTTTGGTATGAATAAGGTTGCAAAAAATATAATTGCAGCACTAAAAACTATGTCCCTGCCGGTGATTTTGATGGTTGTGATGAAACTGGTATTCCCGGAGAATATAGGCATGCGCACGCTGCAGAATATGATCTACCAGTCCGTGCCTGCGGCAATCCTGGCATGGGGAGTCAGTTTTAATATGAAAATAGGAAATTGGGATTTTTCAGTGGGTGCGGCTGCGATGATCTCGGCGATCGTAGGAGGAAACATTGCATCCATGCTGGGGCTGGGTCCGGTGGGGATGCTTGTGCTCTGTACAGGGGTGGGCCTTCTCTGCGGGTGCATCACAGGGACATTGTATTACCTGCTTAAAATCCCTACTCTGATCATTTCCCTTGGCATGGTTTATCTCATGGAAAGTCTTTCGGCAATTATTTTTAACGGAGCTGGTGTGTTTATTACGGGGGAGTATGTTGCACTGACAGAGGCTCTTCCTATGCTTGGCTTTGGGGCAGCGGTGCTTACTTTTTCCATATTTTTGTTCTATGCAAGACCGTTTGGTTACCATGTCCGTGCAGTGGGCAACGGTGCTGCGATCGCAGCCCAGGAAGGGATCGACATATATAAGGTGAAATTCAGGGTTCTTGTGATTGCAAGCACATTTGCCGGGCTCTATGCATTTGCGACACTTGCAAGAACCGGGGTGTGGAAGGCGTCATCCTCTCCCATGAGTACAATGGGCACTTGCTTTGATGCAATGATGTGTGTATTTATCGGCCAGGCCCTTGGAGCGGCCACCAATCAGTTTATTGGCATCTATTTCGGAAGTGTAACCCTTCAGATGGTGAAGCTGCTGATCATTCTCCTGGGCATCAAGAGTACCTTTACGCAGGTCATCATTTCCATGATCGTACTGGTGTTTATGTGCATATCCACACGGGCGGATCATAACAATAAGCTTCAGCTGCAAAAGGGCAGGGTAACAGCCTGACAGGAGGCAATGGTAAAAACTTAATGCTTAGGAGATTGATATGAAAATTTGGAAAATTGGTGTTGTGGGCTGCGGGAATATTGCGGAAACCGTCTATATTCCCCAGATGGAAAAAATTAAAAATGCCAGGATCGTTGCGGTGTGTGACAGCAATGGAATGCGTGCAAAGCAGATTGCAGAAAAATTCGGAATTGAGGAATATTATGACGATATTGACGAATTTCTGGCAAGATCAGAGGCAGAGATCTGCATGAGTATTTCATCGATCATCGGACGCCATGAAGTGAACATGAAGATTCTGGATGCCGGGAAACACCTGTATTCACAAAAGCCCTTTGCGCCGGATGTTGAATCTGCGACCCGGCAGATTGAACTGGCAAAAAAGCGTCATGTGGTGCTTTCCACCGCGCCTGTGCATCGAAACCGTCCGGAAATACGACTGGCTAAAAAGCTGATCGGAGAGGGAATGATCGGACATCCATCCCTGATCAAAATGGATGTGACCCATGGCGGCCCTGAATATTATCAATACAGGGACACGGATCCTTCCTGGTTTTATAAAAAAGGGGCGGGTGCCCTTACGGATCTGGGCGTTCACGGGATCGACCAGGTGGTCGCCCTGATCGGACCGGTTAAGAGCCTGTCCTGCATGGCGACTGTCTCTGAGCCCAAACGTACCATCCGCTCAGGGGCTTTGGACGGGCAGCAGTTTGACAGCAATGAGCTTCCTGACAATTATCTGATCTCACTTGATTTTGGGAACGGAACCCTTGGGATGGTAAACACCGGGTTTATAGAAAAGGCAAATGTACATCCATGTGCCGGGATTGAGGTGTATGGTGACAGGGGAACCATTGCGGTGGACGGAGGCATTGGCTATGCAGGGACTGCCCCTGTGCATGTATATGTGGACAAACCGGAAATAGGGCTGCGGGGATGGATCGATCCGCAACCTATTACAGAGCAGCCCCAGGAGGAGTATTTTCAGGCGCAGGTGATCACTGATTTGATCGAGGCCATTGAACATGATCATGGCCCAAGGCTTTCGCCGGAACATTCACGCCATGTAATTGAAGTGTTGGAAGCAATAGAAAAAGCGGCGGTAACAGGGAACAGGATCACCCTGTCCACCACCATCTGACAGAGGGGAACGGCATGGGACAAATATTTAGAGGACTAGCCCATATAGGGCTGTTTACAGATGATTATAAGAACACAATGCACTTTTATACAGAGCAGCTGCCCTTTCAGATCATAAAGGAAACAGTGGAAGAACATGAGGGTGATACAAGCGGATACTACCCGATGCAGTGGGCCCTCATAGAACTGAATGGCCTATATCTGGAAATCATGCAATGCGCCAATCAAGCATGTGTGGAAAATGGGGTGGCAGGAGCCTTCAACCACCTGGGAATCAGTGTCAGCGACCTGGACCGGGCAATAGACGAACTAAAACATAAGGGTATAGAAGATGACAGGTTTGAGGCAGTTGCAGTGAACGGCCAGCTGTTTCCGGGGCATGTTTACCGTTCCTGCCGGATCAAAGGGGCTAACGGAGAGTTGATTGGTCTCTATGAGATGGATAATCAGAACTTCTTTGATTTTTAATACCGGGAATCTGTTAGGGATGGAGAGAATAAATGGGAATTTTATGCATTGATGTGGGAGGCTCTTTCCTGAAGCATACCGTGTTGGATGACGAATTGGACATCAAAAAGGTAAGCAGTGCTGTCACTCCGCGGAACGATCTGAACAGTTTCCTCAGGGAGATCAGGAAAATTTATGACAGATACCAGGGGATTTCCGGCATTGCGGTGAGCATCCCGGGAATCATAGACACGGAAAGAGGGTTCATGTATACAGGCGGATCCCTGGACTACATACGGGATATTCCAATGGCGGAAACGATCAGTGAACTCTGTGACGGTTTACCGGTTTCCATTGAAAATGATGCCAAGGCTGCTGCGACTGCGGAGCTGTATGCAGGTGTTTTAAAACACGCAAAAAACGGTATTATCTTAACCCTTGGCACTGCTGTGGGAGGAACGGTCATTGTAGATAAAAAGATCCTGCGGGGAAAAAATCTTTTTGCAGGGGAAATGTCATACGCGATCTACCATGATGACGGGGTGAGGGATGACAGTTGGGATGTCCAGAGCAATATGTGGGGGTGCAGAAGCATTCCGGCCCAGATCGTCCGCACATACGGCGATGAGGCACTGCGGTGTGAGGATATATTTGACAGGCTTGTAAAGGGGGACCCAAGGGCGGATCAGGCGGTACGGGCAGCGGCAAGGGATGCGGCTCTTCTGGCCCATAACTTACAGTGCATTTTTGACCCGGAAGTGATCGCCTTTGGCGGCGGCATCAGCGCGGAACAGGATTACATTCAGCTGATCAGGGAAGAGGCAAAAAAGATAAATGGGCTTTTCCATGGAGTCGTTCCTTTGCCCCGGATCGAAGCATGCAGGTTTTATAATAATGCGAATTTGTTAGGTGCATATTTCGCATTCCAGAACATGGACAGATCTGCTGCAGGGGAATGGTCCGTTAGGGGAAAGGGGGTGCTGCAGGCTTGAAAAAAACATATAATTGGGGAATTATGGGGCCTGGCTTTATTGCAGACAAAGTGTTGCCTAGTTTTGCCAAGGCAGAAGGGGCCAGGGTTCTTGCAGTTGGGTCAAACACTCCGGGCAAAGCCGGCGCATTTGCTGGAAAGTGGAAAATTCCAAGAGCCTATGAGAATTATGAAGCATTGGTAAATGATCCGGACGTAGACATAATTTATATAACAACCCCCAATGCGTTTCATTTGGATCATGCCAGACTGGCAATGGAACATGGGAAAAATGTGTTGTGTGAAAAGCCCTTTGCACTGAACGCAAAGGCAGCTGAAGAGATGAAGGTATGTGCCGAAAAGCAGGGTGTTTTTCTGATGGAAGCCATGTGGACGCGTTTTATGCCGGCCGTCGTAAAGATAAAAGAGTGGGTTGACCAGGGAGTGATAGGGGAGGTCCATCAGATTGTTTCAGATTTTTCCTATGATCATCCCTATGACCCGGGATACCACCTGTATGATCCGAAAGCAGGGGGAGGAACCCTGTTAGACGGAGGAATCTATCCCCTTTCTTTTGCAGGATATATATACGGGGAGTGTCCAAGGGAGTATTTCGGATATGCAAACCTGAAAAACGGGGTGGATGTGCGGGACAGTGTAGTTCTTAGATTTTCCCAGGGGCAGATGGCATCTTTTATCTGCGGGGCGGATACCGCATCCCCGTGGTGCAGTATGATCTACGGGTCAAAAGGGTGCATCCGGGTACCGTCCTTTTTTGCGGCCTCCGGATTTGAGATGGAACATTATGAGAGCGGAAAAAAGCAATGCGTCAGTATGCCTTTTGAAGGCCTGGGATATCAGTTTGAACTCTGTGAAGTGATGAACTGCATTGACCAAGGGAAAAAGGAGAGCAGCCGTATGCCGCTGGCGGAATCCGTAACCTATATGAAGGTGATGGACGCTCTCCGGCAAAGCTGGGGAGTGGTTTATCCCGGTGAATCAAGAAGGGCGGGAGTAGAAAATGGATCTTTTAAAACAGCCGATTAAAATAGGACCGATTAATTTGTCATCGCGCCTTGTCATGGCGCCCATGGAAACGGGAAAAGCGGACAATAACAGGGTATCCCAGGCATTATGTGACTATTATGATGAAAAGTCCAGAGGAGGATATCTGGGAATGGTTATTACAGAACATTGTTATGTGAGCCCGGAAGGGCGGGAAGGGAAAGCCCAGCTTTGCGCAGCATGGGATGACTGCATCCAAGGCCTCAGCAAAATAGCGGATGTCATACATAAAAACTCCGTACCGGTGATCCTGCAGATCAGCCATGGGGGAAGCAAAGCCAGACGCTCCATTACCGGAATGGATCCCATCAGCGCAAGCGCAGTCAAGATACCGGGAAGGCAGGGGCAGGAGGAACTGCCGAAAGAAATGGACCAGGCAGAGATAGACAGGGTTGTTGCCTGTTTTACGGATGCAGCGGTACGGGCAAAAAAGGCAGGGTATGACGGAGTTGAACTACATTCTGCCCATGGATATCTTCTGGACCAGTTCTATTCCCCGTGTACCAATAAGAGAGTGGGAGATTATGCGGGAACCAATCTGGCTGGAAGGACCCGCATTCATGTCAGGATCATTGAGGGGATCAGAAAAGCGGTGGGAGATGATTTTCTGATCTCTGTCAGGCTGGGAGCCTGCGATTATATGGAGGGCGGGGCAATTAAAGAAGAGGCGGCAACCGCCGGTAAGATTTTACAGATTGCCGGAGCGGATCTGATCAGCGTATCAGGCGGAATGTGTGATTATATGCGGCCGGGCCACAAAGAACCCGGATGGTTTGCGGAACTTTCGGAATGCATAAAAAAGGAAAGTTCCATACCGGTACTTTTGACCGGAGGGATTACTGAAAAGGCCTGGGCAGAACAGCTGCTCTTGGCAGAGAAAGCAGATCTCATCGGAATTGGAAGGGCTATTTTAAATGATTCCAGTCTTCCAGAACGATTTTTAACTTCAACCCAATAACTTCAATCAAAACAACGCTAACCGAATAACTTCAATCAACTCCAATAGAAAAGGTGTAAAATGATGAGTCGAATTCAATTTCCGGAACATTTTATGTGGGGAGGAGCAGTGGCTGCCAACCAGTGTGAAGGCGCGTACCGGGCAGATGGAAAAGGCCTGTCGATCCAGGATATTATGCCAAGAGGAATCAAAGGGGAGCCAACCCGGGAACCCACCGTGGATAACATGAAACTTGTGGCAATCGATTTTTATCATCGGTACAAAGAGGATATTGCCATGTTTGCAGAAATGGGCTTTCAGGTATTCCGTTTGTCCATTGCCTGGACCAGGATCTTCCCCAATGGGGATGATGAGAAGCCCAATGAAAAGGGACTGCAGTTTTATGATGATGTGTTTGATGAATGCCGCAAGTATGGGATCGAGCCCATGGTCACAATCTCCCATTATGAGACACCGCTGCATCTGGCAAAAAAGTATGACGGATGGCGGAGCAGAAAAATGATCGAGTATTATATGAAATTTTGCAACGTGATTTTTGAGCGGTATAAAGACAAAGTAAAATACTGGCTGACCTTTAATGAGATCAATTCCATTCTGCATCAGCCCCTGATCAGCGGCGGCATCTTGACACCCAAAGAGAAATTGACCAGGCAGGATCTATATCAGGCGATCCATCATGAACTGGTGGCATCGGCAAAAGCAGTAAAAATGGCCCATGAGATGATGCCGGAAGCAAAGGTGGGCTGTATGATCCTGGCAATGCCCACCTATCCCTTGACGTCCAGGCCGGATGATGTATTAGCGGCAATGAAGGCTGAGCAGAAAAACTACTTTTTTGCGGACGTGCAGGTACGGGGCAGGTATCCCAAATATCTGGACACCTATCTTAAGAAGGAAGGCGTAAGCATTCAAATGGAGCCGGGGGATGAGGAAGCGCTGAAATATACAGTGGACTTTATTTCCTTCAGTTATTACGTCAGTGTGTGCGAAAGCGCTGACCCCATGGAAAAGGGGGAGGGAAATCTCATAGGAGGATTAAAGAATCCTTACCTAAAGTCCAGTGAATGGGGCTGGCAGATCGATCCGGTGGGCCTTCGGATCGTCCTGAACCAGTATTATGACCGGTATCAGAAACCATTGTTTATTGTGGAAAACGGCCTGGGAGCCGTGGACCGGCTGGTCAAGGACGAACAGGGGCAATGGACGGTCAATGATAATGAACGGATCGAATATATGCGGCGCCATCTTGTGGAAGTGGGCAGAGCTCTGGAAGATGGGGTGGATATCATGGGATACACTGCGTGGGGATGTATCGATCTGGTGAGTGCTTCCACGGCAGAAATGCGCAAACGTTACGGACTGATCTACGTTGACCGTGATGATAATGGAAAAGGGAGTCTGAAACGGTATCGGAAGAAATCCTTTTATTGGTACCAAAGAGTGATCCATACAAATGGATTAAGTCTTATGGAGAAAACAGGAGGAGCGGAAGATGTATGAATTACTATTTAAACCTGGAAAAATAGGGAATCTGGAGATTGGCAATAGATTTGTAATGCCGGCCATGGACAGTCACTACACCACGACAGAGCATCAGTTTACCCACCAGGCGCTGAATTATTACGGAGAACGGGCCAAAGGAGGATTTGGACTGATCATCACGGAGTATCTCTGTGTGAGTGAGGAAGGGCTGGCCGGTAAGACCCAGGCCGGGATCTATGATGATCGTTTTGTGCCCATGCTGGCAGCCCTGACTGACAGGATCCACAGCGAAGGCGGTCTGGTTTTTGCACAGCTTCACCATGCGGGCCGTCTTCAGGGAGCAGGTGCCACTCTTTTGCCGGCAGTGGGAGCCGGCCATATTACGGTTCCGGGAAAGGCGGAGAGGGTACATGAGCTGACTGGGGAAGAGATTGGGGAAATGATCCGAAAATTTGTCCGGGCCGCAGAGCGCGCAAAGAAAGCGGGATTTGACGGAGTGGAGATACACGGAGCTCACGGATATCTGCTGGCCCAGTTTTTATCCAAGGGCGTAAATAAAAGAGTGGATGAATATGGAGGAAGTATTACGAACCGTGCCCGGATCGTATGCCAGCTGATCTGTGCGGTAAAGGCAGCATGTGGAACTGACTTCCCGGTCTGCGTCAGGACCAGCGGAGATGAGGGATATCACGGGGGGAACAGCATTGAAGACGCTGCTGCCCAGGCAATGCTGTTTGAAGCAGCGGGCGCAGATGCGATCCACATATCCTGCGGGGATCCAATCCGGCCATACTATACCAAAACCGCCTTTAATATGGAAAATGTTAAAAAGGTCAAGTCAGTATTAGGAATCCCGGTGATCGGAGTTGGAAGGATCAATGACCCCTCTCAGGCCGTCTGCGCCCTTGCGGCAGGGTGTACGGATTTTGTGGCGTTGGGCCGGCAGTCCATCTGTGATCCCCATTTCCCTGAAAAAGTAAAGGAGGGGAGACTGGGAGAAATCTATACCTGCACGGGATGCCTGCAGCGCTGCTTTTACAGTGATTCCTTTGAGGAGGGCGAAGGAACCTCCTGCATGATGAATCCATTCAGCGGAAAAGAAGGTCTGTGGATTGTTGGGCCGGCTGAGCAAAAAAAACGGATCGGTATCGTAGGAGCCGGACCGGCCGGGCTTCAGGCGGCCTGGATACTTGCAAAACGGGGGCATCAGGTGAAAGTCTTTGAAAAGGATAAGACGGCAGGCGGACAATATCGTTTGGCCAGTGTTCCTTCCATGAAGCAGGATCTGGCAAAAACCATCAGCACTTATCTGGAGTTCTGCAAAAAGTATGGGGCAGAAGTGGTCTATGGAATAAAGGCTGACCCAGAGCAGCTAAAGCGGGAAGGATTTGATTCAGTGATCCTGGCAACGGGCGCAGTGCCCGTGATTCCCAATATTGAAGGCATTGAGGGCGGCCAGGTGTGTCTGGCCCAGGAAGTCTTAAAATGTGAAAAACAGTTTACAGGCAAAAATCTGCTGATTCTGGGAGCAGGGCTGGTTGGAGCCGAGACAGCGGAATTCCTCAGCGAATATGGAAACCATGTGACGTTGGTGGATATGTTAAGCCAGGCCGCTCCTCTTGCGCCCAAAAAGGTGAGGGACAGGCTGGTCAGGAATCTGGAGGGATCAGGCGCTCGCTTTGTTTTTGACAGCCGGGTCTTGAAGATAAAACAGGATGGAATCGATTATGAGAAGAACGGTACGATAAAGCAGCTGTCCGGATATGACGGGATCATACTTGCATTTGGGGCCAGGCCAAACAGGGAACTCCATGAGCTGCTGACCGATTTTGGGGGCCAGGTCTATTGCATTGGGGATGCATCGGAAGCCGGGGATGCAAAAAAAGCGATTTACGAGGCCACACAGCTGGCAATGCAGCTGTAATTCATCATATTTGGCCATGTTCCTTCCCATCCGCTTTACAGTCCGGCCAACAGCCGTTATAATCAGTTTAGGCACTTATGAATGCCGGACTAAGCAGAGGGCAGGCGGGGAAAAGAGATGGACTTCACAGGGTTATTTGAGATTCAGGGAATGCTGTTCAGTATCATGATATTAGGTCTTTTACTCAAAAAGAAGGGTGTTATAAAGGAACAGAGCCAGGAACTGCTGACGGATCTGGTGGTCTATGTGACCCTGCCGTGCAGCATCGTTCGTTCCTTTGAGATCGAGTTTGATCATGAGATCCTGGTCAATTGCCTGATCATTCTTATCGTTGCCCTGGGGATCCAGGTCGGCTCCTATATCCTGAGTTTTATTCTCTATCCCCACATGGGCGAAAGGCGCAAAAAGGTTCTTCAGTACGCCACCATATGTTCCAATGCGGGAATCCTGGGCAATCCCATAGCGGAGAGCATTTTCGGCCCCCTGGGCCTTCTCTATGCATCCATATACCTGATCCCCCAAAGGATATTCATGTGGTCGGCCGGACTTACCTACTTTACCGAGGCGCCGGATAAAAAGACACTTGTAAAAAAGGTGACGACACATCCCTGCATTCTGGCTGTGGGCCTGGGGCTGGTCCTGATGATCTCAGGCATCAGGCTCCCGTCCGTGGCAGAGCAGACCGTAAAAACACTGGCCTCGGCCAACACTGCCCTGTCCATGCTGTTTATCGGAAGCATTCTGGCAGGGGTGAGCTTTAAGTCCCTGTGGAACCGCGTCACCCTATATTATTCCCTGATCCGCCTGGCATTCATTCCCTGCCTGATCTATCTGTTCTGTCTGGCATTCCATGTGGAGCCGGTGGTGACAGGGGTATCCGTGGTATTGGCCGGAATGCCGGCTGCCAGTGTCACGGCTATCCTGGCAGCCAAGTATAAGTGTGATGCGGTGTTTGCGGCAAAATGTGTGGTTTCGTCCACATTGTTGTCCATGGTGACCATACCGGCTTTGTGTTTGATGGTTCGCTAATTGATATAAATCTCTTTACTCAAGCAGCTTCCTCACCATCTCAGCGCTAAAGGTAACCTGAGAGACATGGTTCACCTCGATCTGGTAAAGGGCGTTGGCGGCTATATGCTCCGCGGCCTGCTCCAGATCACGGATCCCGGTGGTGTTGCTGTATTTTTCAATGACAGCGCAAAGGGCCTCCTCTGTCACAATGCATTCGTTTGCGTTCATGCTCATCCGCTTTAGGACTTTTGGAAGGGCGTACTGTGAGAATATGATCTTCTTTTCCTCCCGGGTATAGTCCGGAATATCAATGACCGCAAAACGTGACATCAGGGGCGCGCTGATCTGCGCCTTGTCGTTGGCCGTGGCAATGGGATATACGCCCACTGTGGGGATCATACACTCTATGTAATTATCCGTAAAGCCCAGGTTATCAAGAAGGGTTAAAAGCACATCCGCGGGGTTGCCGTTGCCCTTTCCTGCGGCTGCCTTATCCAGTTCATTGATGATAAAGACCAGGCTGGATTCCCCGGCCATGGAGAAGGCTTCCATGATGATCCCGGGCTTTGCGTTTGCGTAGATCCGGGAACTGCCGGTCAGCTGCTCAGGATCGTTGATGGAACTCATGTCCAGGGTGGTCCACGGAAGCTTCAGGATACGGGCCACCGCATAGGCGATCTGGGATTTCCCGGTTCCGGCCGGTCCCACCAGCAAAAGGCCGTATGCGGGAAGGGTATGGGTGCGGTTGATCTGTATGATGGTTTCAATGATCCTTTGTTTTACACGCTCCATTCCATAAAGCTCTTCGTCCAGGATCCGGCGCGCTTCCTGCGGGTCGATGGCCTCAAAGTAATTGTTCTTCCACTGTATATTCATCATAATGGAAAGGGCGCGCTGGGCATGACGCCGTTCCTCGGGGGAGACTTCATGGGAGCGGGCGACCGCAAGATTCCTTCTGGCCCACAGCCGGATATTGTCAGGCATGGTCCTGCCCGCGCAGGTCATAAAGTCCGTGATGCTCTGCAGGCTGGTAAGCCTCATATCATCCCCTGTCTCATCCAGGTCATCCTCCTCGTGCTCATCTGCAGGCGCGCTGCTTGCCAGCAGCCGGTCGATCATAAACTGGAGAAAACCATCTTCAGCCGATAGCTTGGTTCCGCCTCCGGAGGCAGTTTCACGTATTTTGTAAACCGCATACCCCTCATCCCGGTTCTCGCCGGACAGGCGCACATTGATGTGGTTTTCCCCCAGCCATTGAAGGAGGCTGACAAAGCGGGCGTCAATCTGAAGGATATCGGCGCAGTGGGTCCCGTCCTCTTCCTTAAATTCAAAGGTGGTCTGTTTATTGGGATTGGCAAAAACCCCACAGGAATGGTGGCGCCACTTTCTTCTGTGGTTGTCCAGTATCACAATGGGCCGGTCAGGCGAGACCAGGGACTCGTTGGACTGGAATATGGTATAGGTGCATCCGGAACGTTCTGTCTGGTCCGGAGCGCTGGTGAAATCAAATACAGGCATGGTTTGCTCTCCTTTATATGCAATTAAAATCATTTGTCCACTGAGGATAGACATAATAGTAATATATCATGGGTTTCCACAGGTTTCAACATTCAGAAGCATCAAATGCTGAACACCTTCCGTATCACCTCCGGCACATCCCGTTTCCCCTTATCCGGTTTTGTATAGTTGGGATAGGCCAGGATAAAATTAAACGTTTTCGGCGGTTTAAGGGGAAGGATGAAAAAGTGCCGCTCTGCGTGATCAGGAATCATGGAGGATGGCAGGAAGGTGGCGCCCCTGCCTTCCTCCAGGAAATTCCTGGCCATGATATGATCGTCCACCTCATAGATCCGGTTCAGGGAAATGTGGTGCTTGGCAAGGATCTCATTCTCAATCCCGCGGGTATAGGTCCCGCTTTTTAAAAGGATAAAGGGCAGCGGGTTGCAGTCCTCAATGGTGGGTTCCCTGGTCAGCTGGCCGCGCAGATATGCCCTGGGCACCACTAAAAGCAGCTGGTCCTCGCCCAGCACATCCTCTGTAAGCAGGGTGTGGTTCAGGGGCGGGGAACAGATCAGCGCAAAATCAGCCAGGTCGTTGAGCAGATAAGCTACACTGACCCTGGAATCCGCCCGGAGCAGCTGAAAATCAGTACCAGGCAGCCGGGTGTTAAGTTCCGGGATGATCACAGAAGCCGCTTTCTCATAGAGCATTGGAGCAGCGGCGATCCGGACGGAGTGGTGCTTTTGAGGAATGACATTCAGCTTATCCATGGTGTCTTTCTGGATCTTGAGGATCCTGCGGGCCCCTTTCAGATAGATCCGTCCGGCCTCGGTTGGGACCATCCTGTGGTTTTCGCTTTTAAACAAGGTATGGCCCAGCTGGGCTTCTTCATTTTTCAGGCACTGGCTGACCGCGGAGGGTGAGATAAAATAAGCTTTTGCCACTCCCGTCATGGTCCCTATTCGTTCCAATGCCAGCATATATTCAAATCTTGTTATATTCATAAGCATCTATCCTCAATTTCCTTTGTTCAAGATAATAATCAGCATACTGATGCATGTAATAGGGCGATCCCCAGTTATTCATCACAAGATGGATCAGATATTCTTCCGCGTCCGAAAGGGGATGTCCGCTTCGCAGGCCGATTCCCTGGTACACAACGATGCGGGGGGAGAGGGAGTACACGGAAATGCCGTCCTCCGGATTGTAGTAAGAGTCCGGGATCATGGCGGCGCCCACTCCGTTCAGCACCATTTCATAGAGAAGGGGGATCACGTTGGAACGGAAAATGATATTGGATTCCAGTCCGGCGTTCCGGTACAGGTTAAGGACCATGTCGCCGTAGGAGGTCTCGGAAGCAGTGGTCAGGATCGGGGTGCCGGCCAGGTTTGCCAGATCCATTGCCGGATAGGGCTGGTTTGGAGGCAGGGTTTTGTAATCGTAGGAGAGAGGGTGGCCTTTGGGCAGCATGACCAGCAGCTCCTCATCCATGAATTTCAGGTATTCCAGATTGGGCAGGCTGGTCTCCATGGCGCCTAAAAGGGACATGGTGATCTCGCCTTCGGAAAGCATTTTCTTAAGGACGGGGTTTTTGTCGCTTACAAACTGGAGATCGATATCAGGGTATTTACGGCGGAACTCGGAATAGATCTTTGCAAACGCCTGGGCGCCCCTGATCGGGCTTCCTCCCAGAATAATACTCTGTTTTGATTTCTGGGATAATGCGTCCAGCTCCCTACGGATCTCAAGTGCGGCCTCCAGGCATTCCCTGCATCCCTCCAGATAGATCTGCCCTGCTTCCGTGAAGACAAGGCCGTTCCTGGAACGGATCACCAGGGGCATGCCGATCTCTTGTTCCAGGTCCAGGAGCCATTTGGAAAGGGCGGGCTGGGACAGGTTAAGGCGCCGGGCCGCTCTTGTGAGGGAGCCCTCGCCGGCCAGTGCGGCCATATATTTCTGATCTTTCAGATACATGGAAAACCTCCATAACTTTTACTTAAAATTAACATAATTTTTATATTGTTGTCAATAAGAAAAATTTAAACTATACTAAAAACACAGAATCAACAAGGATATTGAGTGATTCCTGATTGCCGGCAAATTAGGGGATATGTCCATTCAAAATCCGTAGAAGAGACAATTGAATAAATTTTACTTAAAATATAAAAAGTATGAGGGGGTTCATTTATGCAGATGTATATTGTGTTAGGATTGCTGGTCTTTATGATCGCCATGTTCTTTACCCATAAGGTCCCTTATGGCGTGACCACCATGACCTGCTGCGTAATGCTTGCTTTAACAGGTGTGTTTGATATTTCAACTGCATTTTCAGGTCTGGCCAACAAGACCACGATTCTCATTGCCTGTATGTTTACGGTTGCCTATGCCTTTGGAAAGACCAGTCTCATTAACAAGGTGCGCAACAGCATGGAGCGGATCAAGGGAAAGAGCGGACTGGCATTTATTATCTTTTTATTCCTGGTGACCATTGTCCTTGCACAGCTGATGGGCAGGACAGCCATTATTTCCATTGTGGCACTGTTCCTGGTTTCACTGGATGATAAGGATGAGATCTGCGCTTCACGTATGATCTTTGCGGCATTTGCCGTTATGGCTGCGTGGAGCCTTAAATTCCCGGTAGGGCTGGGTGCAACCATGTCGCCCACAGCAAACGCTTATTATGAAGGGATCATCAATAATCCCGACCTGATGCTTCTGCCCGGGGATTTTATCAAGGTATCCTTTATCCCCGCCACTGCGCTTACGGTTTATGCGCTGTTTGCATGGAAATTCATTCCCAGGCATGGGGTCAATACTTCGGATGTAAAAGAGGTAAAGGAAGCTGCCGCCATCTCAAAGCGGGATGAGACCATTATCAATATTGTGTTTATTGGTGTTCTCCTTGGATTCATTTTTGGTGCAAGGATCGGTAACCTGATGTATGTGATCCCGGCCGCCGGTGTTCTTGTGCTGCTTTACACAAAAACCCTGACAACCAAAGAGACGGTCAACTCCCTCACCGGTGACATGGTGTGGATGATCGCCGGTGTTCTGGTCATGTCGGACGCCATTGGTAAGTCCGGTGTGGGCGATATGATTGGAAACTGGCTTCTTATCCTTCTTGGGGAAAAGCCTTCCGGCATGTTCGTACTGTTTGTTTTTGCAGTGACTACCATTGTGATGACCACATTCATGTCCAACACGGGGACAGCCGCTGTTCTGACACCCATTGCCGCATCCCTTTCCATGGTGGCGGGCATGGATCCCAGGGGGATTGTACTGATCATTAATATTGCTTCCATCATGGCCATTGCGTTTCCAAGCGGGTCCGCTGAGTGTGCCCTTGCCTTTGCCATCGGCCAGCACGAGCCGGGTAAACTTCTTAAGTTTACAATGCCTTACCTGTTGATCGCGGTTGTGACCCTCGTTGTATCAGCCAGCATTTTCTTTCCGGTATATCCGGCTTGATCAGATTAAAAAGAGAGGTGTTTTGTATGAGATCATATTTACAGGAACCGGTGGCCCAGGCACTGCCTGACGCGTCCCTGGTTACCATTGACAAGCAGCATTATTACAGACAGTTCCTGCACGGATATTACCAGTTTGACTGTGGGGTGGGAGAGGGCGTGACCCGTTCCTCAAAATTTTACATACCGGAAGGATCTGTGTACAATCAACCCACTGTGTTTATCGGTGTGCCGGGCGGATCTAACCCATGGGAGTTTATGGTGGACAGCGGCTGGAAGGAATTATCGGATCAATACGGGCTTTATCTTGTGCTCATGGAAGCAAAAGATGAGAAGGGATGGAATAATGACAAAGAGGATCTGGATTATCTGAACGCCCTGAATAATGACCTTGCGGTCCGGCCCATGTTCTGCTCCTTCCAGGCCAATTTCTATGCCGTGGCTTATGGGGATTGCGCTGATGCGGTGGGCGCCCAGAGCAGGATGATGCCAAGGGCGTATGCGGCCTTAGCCCTGCTGGGGACAAAGGGAATGACGGAAGAAGAGGTAAGGACCCTGCAGGCATCGCCATCCCGGGTGGAAGGCATTTCACTCAGTGAAGTGCAGTGGCCGGTATGGCTTGGCTTTGCCGGAAAGGATGAAGCTGCCCGGAGGATGATCGGCTATTACAGGCATTCAAACCACAGTATGGAATCTCCTGTGGAGGATGGGAGCAGGATGATCTGGCATCCGCAAAAGGGCGGCACTGTGGATGAGCATTGGTGCGCAAAGGTGGTGGCTGATTTCGGGCCATGGAAGGCGTGGGTGGGCCGGGAGTACAGCGAAGCGATCCTGACAGAGCTTTTTGACGGGATCTACCGCTACCCGGGTACTAACAACGGCGCCCTGAGACAGGCGGGCAATATCTACCAACGGGGATTTAAAAAGTTTTCGGCCGATGTGTGGGGCGGATACTATGCGGACCGCCGCGATACGTACCGCAGGGAGTGGTATGTATATGTCCCCGAGTCCGCGCCAACAGACAGGGAACTGCCCGCCCTGTTTGTGTTCCATGGGGCAGGAGGCAGCGGGGATGAGATCGCTGACCGCATTGGGTGGAGTTATGTGGCGGATCAGTATGGGTTTATGATCATCATGCCCACCGCGTCTGAGCCGAATGAGGTGCGCTCCATCAGCGGACTTAAGACCAATAACATTTTCCGGGCCATGTGGAATACCGGATATCCCCAGCCGGAGCGGCCGGAGGATATGAGGTTCCTGGACTTTTTGTACCAGTGGCTGACCGGCCATTATCCGGTTGACAAAAGCCGTGTCTACGGAAGCGGCCAGTCCTCAGGCGGGATGATGAGCTGGGCCTGCGCTGCCTACCGCCCTGATTATTTTGCGGCAGTGGCTCCATTTTCCGCAAGGCACACCGACATAGAGGCAGTGGAGCGGGGAGAAAAGGAGCGGCCGGCCGTGCAGGGCTCCCTGATACCCATCATAGCCAATCTGGGCTGCTGCGATTCCGCGTTTAAGGGCGGATTTACACAGGCGGAGAAACTGGTGGACCACTGGTGTAACCGATACGGGCTCACAAAGAAATGGGCGGATTACAGCTACATGGACGGCGGGAAAAACTGCAGCTTTAAGGAAGGGCTGGTGACCCATTATATATTTGAGACAGAGGACCATGTGCCCATGCTGCATTTGACGGAGACCGATACAAAGGCCCATGCCACCTGGCCCAGCGAGTGTGAGTATGTGTGGAATGAATTTATGGCAAAATTTACAAAGGACCCGGAAACAAAAGAACTGTATTATGAAGGGAAAAAGATTGGAATAATCTGATGATGACTGTTATAATAAAGGTAGAAGCCGGCTGACGAAAGGAAAATGGAAACATTGGAAAATGGAGGGGCTATGTGGCATTATACCAAATGTACATCAGAGGACAGAAAAGAAAAATTAAGACAACTGGCAGATGCGTTTAAAAAGGAAAACGATTGTCTGAGATACTTATCCGGCGTACAAAGCTATATCAGCAGCGCGCAGACCACAATGGTGCTGCTCCAGGATCTGGACGCCAACCTGATGATTGAAATGGATTATGTTCCCATTAACAACTATATGTTCCATGTGGTCTGCATTAAGGATAACGGGATCAAGGAACAGGGACGGCCCTGCAGGACCGTTATGCAGGCAGTGGATGAGTTTTGGGGTTGGATGGAAGGCGGATCCAGGAGGTAGGCGGGCAGAGCCCGGTGAAGTTTTGGGGTATCGAAAAATGCATAAGTAACAAAAGGTATATTTTTATTCCCTGGGGGCCCTTCACGGCCCCCTTTTTTTGTGTTAGGATTTCAACGGAGCAGAGGATGTATAATGCTTGCGGTACTGCAGGGGCGTTGTCTGCTCACGTTTTTTGAATATACGCAGGAAATTATTCACATTCCCATAGCCCACGGCCTCGGCTATCTGAGAAACGGACAGATCCGTGGTGATCAAAAGCTTTTTTGCTTCCGTGATCCGAAAAAGGATGAGATATTCCTTGAAGTTGATTCCCACAATATCTTTGAACGCCAGGGTTAGGGAATGGCGGGTGACAAAATTGGCATTGGCGATTTCCTGGAGTGTCAGCTTTTTCATAAAATGGTCATTGATCCGGCGCTGTGCGTTTAGAACAGCATCTGACAGTTCAGTGTGGGCGCGCATGGGAAAATATTCCGGATTGGTGCGGTAGAGTTCAATGAGGACCGAGAGAAACAGTGCAGCGCTTTTGGCACTGTAAAAGGCCTCCTGGGCGGCATATTCTTCGGCCATCTGGTGAAAAAGGGGAAGCATAACATGATAAGCATTTTCAGACAGATGCACTACATGCGTGAATCCCTTTGGCCTCTGGATAAAAATGGAAGCCAGTTCGGTATCCTTGATGTAAGAGAGGATCAGGCTGCCGGAGAGAGAGACTACATACCGGCAGTAGGGTTCATCTTCCACAAGATAATTATGCCGTTCCAGGCGGCTGATGAATATCAGGTCACCTGCTTCCAGGCAGTAGGATATGTGGTTGATGGCAGCACTCGCTTTTCCGCCGGTGATGAGGAGCATTTCGTATTCAAAATGGGCAGTTGGTTCAGCCAGGGCATCTCCTGCCGAATCCGAATAAAAGCAGCTGATATCGGGAATATGGGTGTAGAGCATGGTTTCTCCCCTTTCAGGTAGGATAAAACTATTATAAGAGATTTAGGAGGAAATGACAATGAAACACGAGAAATTTACTTATAGGGATCTGGATCAATTAAAAGAAAAGGCGGAGCAGCTGGGGGTTCATCTGCCCTTTGCCGCGGATACATCAATACTGAGAAAAAGCTTGTCCTTTGGGACGGTGACGGTTCCCAATCGAATGGGCGTTGCTCCTATGGAGGGAGCGGATGCCCTGCCGGACGGATCTCCATCAAAGCTCACAACCCGCCGCTATGTGCGGGAGTCAGTGGGAGGAAGCGGTCTTATTTGGTTTGAGGCCATCTCCATTGTGCCTGAGGGACGTTCCAGTGCCCATCAACTGATGCTGACCCGGGATAATCTGGATCATTATAAGCGGTTTACGGAGGAGATCAAGGAAGCGGGGCAAAAGGAAAATGGCTTTGCGCCTTACCTGGTGATGCAGGCAAACCACAGCGGCCGCTATTCCAACCCTCAGGGCCGCCCGGCTCCGCTGATCGCTTACCGGCATCCGGAATATGAGAAGCTGCGTCCCGCAGATGACAGCTGCATTGTATCGGATGATTACCTTAAATCCCTGGAAGAGAAGTTCGGTGAGGCAGCCATGCTTGCCAGGGAAGCGGGCTTTGATGCAGTGGATATCAAATCCTGTCATGGATACCTGTTGGCGGAATTGACTTCCGCTTACAACCGCACAGGCCGGTATGGAGGAAGCTTTGAAAACCGGACCAGACTTTTGCGCAACGGTATTGCGGCGGCAAAGAACTATGAGAATGACAGGTTCCTGGTAACGGCGCGTATTGGGATCTTTGATGGTTTTGCTTATCCCTATGGTTTTGGTGTAAAAGAGGGGAATGGGGAGGTGCCGGACATGGAGGAACCGATCCGGCTGGTCCGCAGTCTTTACGAGAATTACGGACTGCCTATGATCAATCTGACCATGGGGAATCCCTATGTCAGTACCCATGTGACCCGTCCCTATGACTTCGGAAAATATGTGCCGGATGAACATCCTCTTTTTGGAACAGCCCGGCTTATCAACGGCATAGGGGCGGTGAAAAAGGCTGTTCCGAACATGGTGATCTCAGCTTCGGGCCCATCCTATCTGCGCCAATACTCTGATCTGTTTGCCGCAGGTGCCATAGAGGAAGGGCTCTGCGATCAGATGCTGTTTGGACGTATGTCCTTTGCCAATCCGGAGTTTCCAAAGCAGATCATGGAGACAGGAAGGATGGACCCAAAGAAGACTTGTGTTGCCTGTGGGAAATGCGGGGACCTGATACGCGCCGGAAAGCCAACCGGATGTGTGGTTCGGGATACGGCGCTCTATTTAAAATACTACAGAGAATATTTGGAAGAAACCAAGGAAAAATAAGGGCCGGCAGAAATTGACACTGGAAAAAAATACTGTCAATTTACAAAAGCGCTGCAAAATGTTAGGTTAAGTACATGCCTGGTGATAAAAAACTGGTAAAAACAGATAACATATATGGGATGGCGATCATGGAAAATGTAAAAGTCTTATTGGTAGCGATTGGCGGTTATGGGGCCAACTATATGAAAGAACTGACGGAAAAAAATGTCACCGGGATTCAGATTGAGGGAGTTTGTGAGGTTATGCCTGGAATCCAGGAGAGGTTTCCTGTCATCAAGGAACAGCCGATTCCTCTGTATCACAGCCTGAAGGATTTCTATGAGGAACATGAGGCGGATCTGGCGGTCATCGCCACGCCTATGCATCTTCACTATGAGCAGACAAAGTATTGTCTGGAACACGGTTCCAATGTGCTGCTGGAAAAACCGGTATGCACTGATCTGGAGGACGCCAGGAAATTAAGCGCACTGCAGGAGCGGACAGGCCATTTTGTGGCTGTCGGCTATCAGCTGGATTACAGACGGGATGTACTGGCGCTGAAACAGGATATTTTAGACGGTAAATTTGGAAGGCCGGTGGTGATGAAGGCTATGCACGCATTGAGGCGGGGAGAATCCTATTACCATAGGAATGATTGGGCGGGATGCATTTTGGCCAATGGCAGGGAAGTGAACGACAGCCCTTTTAATAACGCCTGCGCCCATCAGTTTCAGGTGATGACCTTTTTGCTGGGAGAAAGGATGGGGACAGCAGCGGAGATAGACCATGTAAAGGCAGAACTTTACCGCGCCAATGCCTGTGTTGAGAATTATGATACCGCTGCGGTCTGTATAAAGACAAAGGGCGGAGTTCCCATTTACTATTATACCACCCATGACATGGCTGAGAACCGGCTGGGACCGGTGAGCGAATATCGATTTGAGCAGGGAACGGTTTATTATGGAACGGATTTTGGGGAAGGAACTGTTGAGGAATATGTAGCCGTGATGAAAGATGGCAGCCGCCGTTCTTACGGGAATGTGCCAAAAGGAGAACGGCTTCAGAAGCTGTATGATTCCCTGGAGTGCGCAAAAAGGGGAGGACAGCCCATCTGCACGGTACAGTGTGCGATCCCGCACCTGGAAACCGTATTAAAGCTTGCTAAGCTTCCGGTTCGGCAGATCCGGGAAGAAGAATTAGAACATGTTGAGGAGAACGGTGACAAATTCTGTCAGATCCGTAATCTAAAGAATATATTTACTGCATGTTATGAAAATCAGCAGATGCCGACAGAGGTTGGAACGCGCTGGTATTAAAGAAGAAGGAAGAGGTAAGATTATGAGGAAAACAGCAAAAAAGGCGGCGGCACTGGCCATGTCTGCCATTTTGGCAGCCGGTACACTGGCGGGCTGCGGCTCCAAATCCGCCGATGGGACCGCACCAGATCCGGAAAGTTCTAAAACATCGGAGACCACGGGCGGGGAGGCCGCAGATCCGGATAAGCCGTACGAGGGGGTCAAGCTGACCTGGTGGACGAAGTTGAACGCCAATGTGTCCGCAACATATCCAAATCTGGGCGATACGCCCTGGGCAAAATATGTACAGGAAAAAACCGGAATTGAACTGGAGTTTATCCATCCCACTGTTGGCTCCGAGATTGAGGAATTTTCCATCCTGGTAGCCAGCGGCGAGTACCCTGATATCATTGAATATACCTGGACCATTTATTCGGGCGGCCCTCAGGCGGCAATCAACGATGGTGTGATCCTCAACCTGACGGATGTGATGGCAGAAAATGCGCCTAATTTTACAAAGCTGATGCAGGAGCATCCGGATGTGGATAAGATGGTAAGGTCTGCCAATGGAGACTATTACTGTTTCCCATTTCTGAGAGGTCTGGAATCTCCCAACCCCACGCAGTTTAGCGCCGGCATGGTGCTGCGCAAGGATGTTCTGGATGAACTTGGGTTGGAAATGCCGGAGACCATTGATGAATGGGATACCGTTCTGCGGGCGTACAAGGGCTACGGATTTGAGGTTCCATTTGCTACCCGCAAAGAGTGGATGAAGGATGTATGGTCACCTGGATTCGATAACTGGGGTGACTTCTATATAGAAGACGGCGTTGTGAAGAATGGATTGATAGAGGACAGCCGTAAAGCATTTGTTGCAAAGATGCGTGATTGGTATGGAGAAGGGTTAATTGACCGCGATTGGCTGGTCGCGGATAAGTCCTCCAACCAGACTTATTTTACCACAGGAAAGACAGCGTCTGTTTATGCGCCTTTTGGACAGGGACTTGGACAGTACACTCAGATCATGCATGATGCGGACCCGGAGATCACAGAGGAGGATATCCGTTTAGCGGTTCCTGTTACCTCCACCAAGGGGCAGAATGCCAAGTTCTCCAAGATGAATAATATTTATGACAAGTCCGGTGTATCGGCAGCGATCTCCACTCAGTGCGAGAACGCGGCAGCAGCGGCGTGGCTGTTAGACTGGATGTACAGTGAAGAAGGGAATCTGTGCTGTAACTTTGGCATTGAGGGCGAAACCTATGAGATGAAGGACGGCAAGCCGGTCTATACGGATCTGATCATGAATAACCCGGAGGGCTTATCTGTTACAAATGCACTGGCGGCGTATACCAGGGCATCCTCCTCCGGCGTATGTGTACAGGATGAGGCTTACATTGAACAGTATTACGAGTTGGATAACCAGAAAGAGGCACTAGAATTGTCCATGAAGACCGACATGGGTGAACATTTCTTTCCGCCCATCAGTGTGGCGGAGGAGGACAGTGAACAGTATGCGGACATTATGAATAATGTAAAGACGCTGGCAGAGGAAATGGAGGCACAGTTTATCGCAGGCACCGTGTCCATGGATGAATGGGATAAATATCAACAGCAGCTGAAAGACTTTGGCATTGAGGACGCGATCGCCATGATGCAGACCGCATATGACGCTTACATGGCTAACTAACTGATGGGATAAGCACCGCATCCGGAAAAAGCATAAATCTGCTTTTCCGGGTGCGGTTTTTTGTTTCATAGGAGCCCCAAATTCGTGTATTTTGCGGTTTTATAGCGGAGGCAGAAATTGACACTTGGAAAAAATACTGTCAATTTACAAAGCTTTTTTGAACTGTTAAGATAAGGAGGATTTGAGGGACCATTCATTGCGGAAAGATAGATGGAAGAAAATGACACCTTTGCAGTGGAGCGAAAGTAAGCAAAAAAGAACCAGAAATTTCCCGGACAGGATAGGGAAAAGGGAATGGGCAGGAAGGAGATTTGCATGGAACGAATGAAAGAATTGTTAGATCGTCTGGATTACACGGTTCCGGGTATGGAAGAGGCGGGAAGACTGTATGGAGAGGGAAACTTAGAGGGGGCTATGAAGGCCGTGGCGGAGCATTTCAGAACCCGCACTTCGCCTGCATACCTGTTTGATGCAGAAGAGATGAAAACCTTTCAGGATGATGAGATCCTGGCGGAAGCCCAGGAGGTTATGGACCACAAGATTTACGGCCATCAGTTTCCTGGAGAAATAGAGTGGAATTTTAACCCAACCACGGACACATCCAGAGACAATGAATGGAGTTGGTCCCTTTTCCGCCATATTTATTGGCAGCCTCTGGCCAGGGCATATGCGCTGACCGGCGATGAGAAGTATACCAGGGAATTTCTCCATCAGATGAAGGATTTTGGCATTCATTGGCCGGCCAAACCCTTTATGGAGGATGAAACATTTGAGACAAGGTTTCAATACCCCGGACACGCCTGGCGAACCATTGAGACTGCGATGCGGGTATACACATCCTGGCTTCCCTGCATGGAGGCATTCCGGCGTTCTGAAATATGGGGAAGCGAGGAGTGGGCATGGTTTCTGATCCAGTTATGTGATCACGGGGATTTTCTCATGGATCACTACAGCAACCATAATCGTTCCAGCAACTGGCTGACCATGGAATCGGGCGCTTTGCTGCAGTGCGGCATTATGTTCCCGGAGATCAGATCTCAGTGGAAGTCCACCGGATACCGCAGGGTGATGCATGAGGTGAAGTATTCCTTTGACAATGACGGTATCCATATGGAACGCACCCCCATCTATCATATGGTGGCGGCAGGTGTATATCTGCAGTGTATGCAGTTGTGCGGGCGAAACAACATTCCTATTGCTCCTTATGCTATCCCTACATTGGAAAAATCTGCCAGATTTCTTCTGAGTCTGGTAAAACCGGATTTTTCCACTCCTATGATTGGCGATGCGGACCGTAATGACCTGCTGGACAGACGGTGTGACACCTCTCTTTATGAGGGCATGAACCTGACCTTTGACCCTAAAGACATGAATGAGATGCGGGCATATTTTAACACCATGTATGAGATCACAGGTGAGGAGGACTTCCTGTGGCTGGCAACAGGGCGGAAAGAGGGGAAAGCACCGGCGCAGAGAAACTTTAAATATGCGGATGCGGGCATCTATGTAATGCGGACCGGATGGAAGGCGGAAGATAGCTACTTCCATGTACATGGCATACAGCTGGAGAGAGGTGAGAAGAGTACCCATTCCCATAATGACACAGGACATGTGGAGTTACATATCAAGGGGGAGGATATTCTCACCGACAGCGGGCGCTATATCTATAACAGCTCCTGTTGGAAGGAACTGCGGCATTACTTCCTGTCTGCGAAGGCCCACAATACCTTGTATGTGGACGGCCATGAGATGGGCACCGTACCTGGTGTAAGCCGGGTGCGGGGCGTCCGTACATATTGTCATGCATTTGAGGAAAACGACAACTATCAGATGATTGACATTTCTCACAATGGTTATGTGTACACCGATGATCCGATCTACCACCGCAGAAGAGTACTTCGCCTGGAACAGGATGTATTTGTAATAGATGACCAGGTAACCGGACTGGGACTTGGGGAGCATGACATACGGCTGTATTTTAACTTTGCGTTCGGTCATCTTACAAACCGGGGACATGGAGAATTTCTTTATGAATCCCAGAAGGAACGCCTTTACAGACTGGAAAGCAAGTCCACGGCTCCGGCGGAATATGAGATTTTAGAAGGCAGTGAGGAGCCTTTAGGCGGCTGGATCTCCTATGGGTATGCCTGGAGAAAACCCATTCCGCAGCTGGCAGTGAAAATCAAGGGTCCTGCTCCTGTGCGTTTCCTCACAGTGATCAGGCCCCAGGGGATCAGCGTGGAAACACAGGTGGGACTTGACACCATATCACTAAAGCTGGAAAGCGGAAATGCAGTTATATTAGGAAAAGATAAGGTGAGTGTGGAGGAAGGCGGGATAGAGAGATGAGATTTGGGATTTGCACCATGCCGGAAAATTTGGAGCTGATGGAGCGCCTGGGATATGATTATATTGAAATGTCAGCAACCAAGACAATGGATTTAAGCCCGAACCAGCAGGAGGAAGCGCGCCGGATACTGGAGGCATCTAAGGTAAAGTGCGAAGTATTTAACATCCTGTTTCCCAAGACCATGGAGCTGATTGAGGGAAATACGGATGAGAAGGCGCTGCGGGAGTATCTTCACAGGGCAATGGCCCTTATCCGCGGTTTTGGCGCCGGAATCGCAGTATTTGGAAGCGGGAAGTGCCGCCGCTGTCCGAAGCAGCTATCCCTCAGGGAGGCCTACCAAAAGCTGGTCGGAATATACCGGATCACCGGAGAGGTGGCGGGGGAATATGGTGTCACTGTGGCAATAGAGCCTTTGAGCCGGAGGGAAACCAATATGATCAACCTGATGAGCGAGGGCGCTATGCTGGAGGCCGATGTGGGGATGGACAACATTCAGCTTTTATCAGATTACTTTCATGTAATGGCCAACCATGACAGTATTGAGAGTATGGAATATATCAGGCATTTTTGTCATGTCCACATTGCCTCGGGAAATGGAAGACGGTATCCTGTTTCCGAGGAGGGAGAGGCATATGCAGCGTACTTTAAGACGCTGAAAAAAATTGGTTACAACGGACGAATCAGCATTGAGGGGAAGACGGACAATATGGAGAAGGACGCTGAGAAGGCTATCAAGCTGCTGAGAGAACTGGAGGGAAAAACTTATGAGTAGGGTAAGATTGGGAATAATAGGATATGGCAATATCGGAAGCCAGCATGGACGCAGTATGATGGCAGGAAAAACACCGGCAGCAGAGCTCACAGCGGTGGCAGATGTGAACCCGGACCGCCTGAAGACTGCCAGAGACAACTTCGGAGAAGGATTAAAGACCTTTGACAATGCAGGAAGTTTGATCCATTCCGGCTGCTGCGATGGGGTATTGATCGCGGCACCCCACTATTACCATCCCTCCATAGCCATTGAGGCCATGGAGGCAGGGCTTCATGTTCTGGTGGAAAAGCCTGCGGGCGTGTACACCAAGCAGGTGGAACGGATGGATGCCGTGGCGGCAAAACATCCGGAGCTGGTGTACTGTATGGATTTTAACCAGAGAACCAATCCCCTGTACCAGAAAGTGAAAGAACTGCTGGATAGCGGTGAGCTGGGACAGATGAAGCGGGTGATCTGGATCATTACTGACTGGTACCGTTCACAGAGTTACTATGACCAGGGCGGCTGGCGGGCTACCTGGGACGGGGAAGGCGGCGGTGTGCTGCTGAATCAGAATCCCCATAATCTGGATCTGTGGCAGTGGATGTGCGGAATGCCAAAGCGGGTCAAGGCCAATGTTTACTACGGAAAGCACAGGAATATAGACGTTGAGGATGATGTAACAGCGCTGGCGGAGTATGAAAACGGTGCTACCGGGTGTTACATTACCACGGTAGGTGATGCGCCGGGTACAAACAGACTGGAGATTGACGGGGAACGTGGTAAACTTGTGGTGGAGGATGGTAAATTGAAATTCTACCGCCTGCGGATGCCGGAGCCGGAGTTTAACGCTTCTTATAAAAAAGGACTGGGAAAGCCTGAGGTCTGGGAATGTGAGATTCCTGTTAAGGGCACTTACACCTCCCATCCCGGTATCATCAATAATTTTTGCGATGCTGTCATAAAGGGAACCAAACCCATTGCTCCGGGAGAAGAGGGCGTGAAGGGACTGCAGATTTCCAATGCGATCCATCTGTCTTCCTGGCTGGAAGGACAATGGGTGGATCTGCCGGTGGATGCAGACCTGTTCCTTAAAAAGCTGCAGGAACGCTGCAAGGAACCGGTGATCCTTTAAATAAATACCGGGCAGATTCCCAGCGGGATAAAGATCAGAAAAGACTGGAGACTGGAATGGAAAAAAAGAGAAAAGTACTTTATACGATGTTTACCAAATGGAGTCTGTCCTATGTGGTGATCGCTACCATGGCGATCCTGATCATTTCCTTTTGTTCCATCCAGTATTCCCAGGCCCTTCGGGCGGAACTGGAATATACCAACGCGGTGCAGCTGGAGATGACACGGCTGCAGATGGACCGGAATGTCCGGTCCCTGCGGTCATTTAGCAGCAAGGCTGCATTGAATAAAACTGTCTCCAGCCTGCGGAAGCAAACTTCCTGGGATTATGTCTCACGCTATGAACTGTACAGGCTGGTAAAGGAGCTGGCCGGTGAGACGCTGTTAGACGGAGTGACAAGTGATTGTTATTTGTATTTTCCGGATATCGATCTTCTGGTATCCGGGCAGTACTATAATCATAACCGCGATTTTTATGATATTGCTCTTGGCTCTTACGGATTTTCCTTTGAGGATTGGCAGGCGGTGATCGGACAGAACTATAGGACATCCCAGGTCTTTTCGCTGCAGACAAAGGACGGGGGAGAACTGGCGGTGCTTGTTAAACCTCTGGACAGCAGTAACCGCCAGACGCCTCCGGCTAATGCTATTATGGTTATGGATCTCAGTAAGATCCCAAAGGCTTCCAACCGGCTTTCCCAGGAGCGTGAACTCATCTGCCTGATCGATCGGACTAATAAGCGTCTTGTGTCGAGCTCCCCCGTGTCTGAGGAGATGAAGGATGAGTTATTAAGCCGGGAGCCGGAGAAATTAATCGGGGGGGGGGGTGGATTCAGGGGCAGTCGTATGATTCATCGGTCATTTCCTGCATTTCTTCCCAATATGAGAACTGGGATTATGCGGTGGTCACCCAGGAGCAGGAGCTGGTGGGAAAGATCAACGAACTTTCTATGCTGGTGCTGGTGCTTAGCCTTCTGTATCTGCTTATCAGTGGAGGAGCCATAGGTTATGCTGCGCTGAGGCAGTACCGGCCGATCCGGAATATAGTGGATACGCTGAAACGGTCGGAAGGGGAAAGCGAACAGCAGATGAGCGTGGATGCTTACGATTATATCAACAGGTCCATACACAAGCTGGTAGATCAGAACCGGGAGATCAGCAGTGTTGCCAAACAGCAGCAGAACGCCATCAGCAGAGAGCTGTTTCACAGACTCTTGACGGAAAGGGATGCGTATGCGTCCATGGATGAAGGTATTTTGAAGCGGATGGGAATATGTAAGGACGGAGACGGTGTTTTTTTTGGAATGATCTTAACCTACCGGTTGGAGGAAAATGTGGAACTTGCGTTGGATACGACCACAGCGGATCCGGTGGATACCAGGGAAATGTCCTGGTTTATACTCCAGAATGTGACAGCGGAAAACCTGGAAAAGTATGGCTGTTCCCATGTGTGTTTCAGAGAGGGGCGCCGGGAACAGATATTTTTCTGTTGGACAGAGGAGGACGGGCAGGACCTGAAAGCCGCGGTCCGGCAGGCGCTGGAGATGTCCACCGCATTTATCAGCCAGTATTTTAAGCTTCCTTACCGGGCAGCTGTCAGTGATCCCCATCAGGGCATTGGAAGTATCTATCAGTCCTACCGGGAGGTACGAAGAGTCTTTGAGTATCAGAAATCGGAAGGCGGGCGGGAAGTGATCAGCTTTGGAGAGATCAATCTTCTGCCAATGGATACCCTGTTAAAATATCCCATGGATGCGCAGAACCGTCTGGCCCAGAGTGTATCCGATGGAGATATAGAGAACGCATGGCAGGAGATTCTGAAACTGCTGGAGGATAACCAGGTGAACTGTCTGGCTCCGGAGGCCATGCAGTTTTTAGTGAGCAATATAGCGGTCAGCATTCTCAGAGTGGTGGGAAAGGTATCGCGGGATACAGCTCTCCCGGTATCTCAAAGGGCGGTGATGGAAGCCTGCCAGCAGGGCGACCTGGAGAAAATGAAGAGGGAACTGGAACGGCTGGTGGAAACAGCCTGTCAGGAGGTATCGGAATTCAATAAACGGGAAAAAGAAAACCAAAAGGGAAAGCTGTATTGGAACGCAAAGGCCTATGTGGAAGAGTACTACACCGATCCGGGCTTAAGCGTCAATTCCATGGCGGAGTATTTTGGTGTCCAGGCTACTTATCTGTCGAAACTGTTTAAAGAGATGGAAGGAGATAAGCTGTCTTTATATATCCACCGCGTGCGCCTGTCCCATGTGAAGGAACTGCTTTCCAAGGACGTGAAACTGGAGGATATCGCCCAGCAGTGCGGCTTTGGCAGCCAGCGGACCTTCCTGAGGATCTTTAAGCAATACGAAGGTATAACGCCCACTCAGTATAAGGAACTGCAAGAGAATAAAGGAAAAGAGGAATCTGTTTGATGAAAACGCTTCATGCGGCCGTTATCGGCTGCGGTTTAATATCTAAAAATCATTTTAAGGCCCTGAAAAATGTGGAACATGTCTGTTGCACGGCGGTCTGCGATATTGACCCGGATAAGGCACGGGCAGCGGCAGAGATCCATGGAATCCATCAGGTGTACTCGGATTATAAGGAACTGCTGAAAGATCCGGATATTGATGTTGTTCACATATGTACTCCTCACTATCTGCACGCCAGGATGGCCATTGACGCTTTAAAAGCAGGGAAACATGTGCTCTGTGAAAAGCCCATGGCACTGACAAAAGAGGATGCAAAGCAGATGCTGGAGGCAAGAGAACGGTGGGGAAAGCATCTGGGTATCTGCTTCCAGAACCGCTACAACCAGGCGTCTGTCTATATGAAGCAATTGATGGATCAGGGGACTCTGGGCAGGGTGCTGGGCGCCAGGGGACAGGTGACCTGGGACCGGAAGCCGGAGTATTACAGTGAATCTCCCTGGAGAGGGCGGTGGGCCACGGAAGGCGGCGGCGTACTGATCAATCAGGCGATCCACACCTTCGATCTGCTCCAGTGGCTGACCGGGTGCCGGGTAACAACAGTGGATGCTTCAATCTCCGCCAAACGGCTAAAGGGTGTGATCGAGGTGGAGGACACGGTGGATATCCTTATGACCGGGGAGGCAGGAGAGCGTTTGATATTTTACGCCACAAACTGTTATGTAAAAAATGTACCGGTAGAATTGGAGATCATCTGTGAACACGGCAGTGTCAAGATGACAGGAAACGTGGTGGTGACAGACCAGGACGGAACCGTTGCAACAAAGGACTATTCTTCCGGAACGGTTCTGGGTAAGGACTATTGGGGCAGCGGCCACGGGTTCCTGATCAGTGACTTTTACCGCTGTATTCAGGAAGGACAGAGCTTTCCCGTTGGGGGAGAAGAAGCCATTGTAAGTGTAGGGCTTTTGGAAGCAGTGTACCGGTCAGCAAAAACAGGAGTCCCGGTAAGGCTGGGCAGGGAACCGGGCGCGGGGGAGCATACGATTAAAACAGGAAAAGGTGGTTGTATATGAAAAAAAGAAAAGAGCGGTCCCATGGGGTTATGATCAATGGCAGAAGGCTGACATTCAGAGACAGGGTTGTACGGGACTTCCAACATAACTGGATGTTGTATCTGATGATGCTGCCGATCATTGTGTATTATCTCATCTTCAAATTTGGTCCTATGCTGGGCTTGAGTATTGCATTTATGGATTATAAGCCGGCTAAAGGCTTTTTTGAAAGCAGCTGGGTAGGGTTAAAACACTTTAAGAACTTCTTTACCAACTATTATTTTATCCGTCTTTTAACCAACACTATCCGGATCAGCATATGCTCCCTGCTTACATTTCCGGCGCCCATTATTCTGGCCCTGCTTTTAAATGAGTTGAGAAATAAGCGGTTTTCCAAATGGGCCCAGACCATTACATACATTCCCCACTTTATCTCCACAGTGGTTATCTGTGGCATCATTGTGAAACTAACCAGCAGTACGGGCGGCATTACATCGATCCTTCACACTCTGTTCGGACTGCCAAAGGAAACATTGTTGAACCAGAGTAAATATTTTCTTCCGATTTACATCCTCTCAGACCTGTGGCAGACACTTGGATGGAATTCCATTATCTATCTGTCAGCGCTGACAGGAATTGACCAGGAACTCTATGACGCGGCCAAGGTGGACGGGGCCGGCCGGTTTAAGCAGGTGCTTTACATTACGATCCCATGCCTGATGCCAACCATCATCATTATGCTCATATTAAAGATGGGTAAGATCTTTAATGTGGGGTATGAGAAGATTATGCTGCTCTATAACCCCGGAATCTATGATGTGGCGGATGTTATCAACACATATGTTTACCGGAAGGGCCTGATCGATGCCCAGTACAGCTACAGCGCTGCGGTAGGTCTGTTTAACTGTGTGGTCAGTTTTGCGCTGGTGACGATTACCAATAAGCTCAGCAAAAAGGCCAGCGGAAGCGGTCTGTGGTAAAGGAGGGGGTTTTCATGAAAACAAACAAAGTAGTGGCTATAGAGCATAAAATGAAAAGCAGCCTGGGAAGCAGGGTGTTTGATATATTTAATGTTTTGCTGATGTGTACGATGATGCTGCTTATTTTAATTCCTCTGCTTCATGTATTCAGCGCTTCCTTCAGCGATCCCTCGGCCTATGTGCGCCACGAGGGTCTGCTGTGGCATCCGCTGGATTTCTGCCTGGACGCTTATAAGGCAGTGGCAAAGAATAAGAATATCCTTACCGGATATATGAATACCATCTTTATCGTAGTGGTGGGAACCACCATCAATCTTATCAGCACACTGGTTGCGGCCTACTGCCTTTCACGCAAGAACGTGATGTGGAACGGCGTTCTGATGCTGGCGATCGTGTTCAGTATGTATTTCAGCGGCGGTATGATACCCTTTTACCTGGTTGTAAAAGGAGTGGGCTTAAACGGTTCCATCTGGTCCCTGATCATCCCCACTGCGGTGAATACATATAATCTGATCATTATGAGGACGGCCATGGCATCCGTGCCGGAGAGCCTGGAGGAGTCGGCAAAGCTGGACGGCGCTAACCACTGGACGATCCTTTGGAAGATCATGGTGCCTTTGGTGAAACCTACCATCGCAGTGATCTGTTTGTATTATGCCGTAGAGCACTGGAACTCCTGGTTCAACGCCATGCTGTTCATCCGCGACAAGGCGGGTTATCCGCTGCAGCTGGTGCTGCGGGAGATCCTGCTGCAGAATGATACATCGGCCATGACCGCTGGGGCGGATGATTATCTGATCAGTGAGACGATCCAGTTCGCCACCATTGTGGTAGCCACCGTGCCCATCCTTGCAATTTATCCGTTTGTGCAGAGGTATTTTGTTAAGGGCGTTATGATCGGAGCGGTAAAGGGATAAGGAGGAAAACGAGAATGAGAGTCAGCTACGAAACCATGTACCGGGAATTTGTCCGTGTTCTCTTAAAACGCGGATTCACAAAAAAGAAGGCGGAGTTGTCCGCCAGGCTGTATGCGGATGCCAGCCGTGATGGAGTCTATACCCATGGCCTGAACCGTTTCCCCAAATTTATGGCAAGCATTGACAATGGATGTGTGGACATTCAGGCAGAGCCGGTTCAGAAGGAGTCCTTTGGATTTTTTGAGCGTTATGACGGGCGGCGGGGGCCTGGAAACTTAAATGCCTATACCTGTATGGAAAGGGCCATCCGGCTGGCAAAGGAAAATGCCATAGGTTGTGTGGCCTTGTCAAACACCAACCACTGGATGCGTCCCGGCAACTATGGACTGATGGCGGCGGAGGAAAACTGCATCGGTATTCTCTGGACCAACACGGTTCCCAATATGCCGCCCTGGGGCGGGCGGGATGCCCGTCTGGGAAACAACCCTGTGGTGCTTGCCATCCCCCATGGCGACACGCCGGTCCTGGTGGATGTGGCCATGTCCATGTTCTCCTACGGAAAGCTGGAGAGTTACGCCCGTATGGGAAAGGAGCTTCCTGTGGATGGAGGATATAACCGGGAACAGCAGATAACCAAGAATGCGGCGGAGATTTTGGAAACACACCAGTGTATTCCCATTGGATACTGGAAGGGCTCCGGCTTATCCCTGGCCCTGGACCTGATTGCGGCAACCCTGGCAGGAGGATGCACCTCACGGATGGTGGGAGAGCTTCCAGGGGAGACAGCGCTGTCCCAGGTGTTTATAGCCATAAGTCTGGATTCGTTTGGAGATAAAGAGACACTTTTAGCAAATATCCATGCAACACTTCAGGATATGAAAACATCCGCTCCGGTGGCAGAGGGACATCCGGTTCACTATCCGGGAGAAAATATGATGCGCACTCGAAAGGAAAATATGGGAAAAGGCATCCCAGTTGATGAGGGTGTATGGCAGAAAATACTGGAAATGTAGGAAAATCGGAAAAAGCTAGAATATAGGAAGGTTCTGAGCATAGATCGGGAACAACAGGAGGTTGGATAAATGATCATACCGGGAATGGTATCGGCCACATTTAGAAATAAACCTGCAGAAGATATTCTGGGAATCTGCAGGGAGGCAAAGCTAAAGGCAGTGGAGTGGTCAGAGAATGCTCATGTGCAGCCCGGGGACAAAGAGGGAGCCGCCGATCTCTATGAGAGAACGGTAAATGCGGGATTGCGCGTGGCTGCCTACGGCTCTTACTACCGTTTGGGGCGGAATGAGGAGCCGGATAAGGCTTTGCGGGCATCCCTGGATTCCGCTAAAGCTCTTCACTCGCCCCTAATCCGTATTTGGGCCGGAGAAGAAGCATCTGACCGGATGACGGAAGAAAAGCGAAGGACTTTGACCAGGGAAGCATCCAGGGCAGGAAAGATCGCCGCGGAATATGGGATCAAGGCCGCCTTTGAATGGCATAAAAACACGCTGACAGATACTAATGAGTCAGCTATGAAACTGCTTTGCGAGGCATCACAGGATAACCTGTACTGCCTGTGGCAGCCTACAGTGGCTTTAAGCATGGAACAGAGGACAGAGGGCCTGGATCTTCTGCGGCAGAACAAACGTCTTTTAAACCTGCACATTTACTACTGGCTGGATGGCGTCCGCCGTCCTCTGGCAGAGGGGGAACGGGAATGGATGCAATATCTGGAGCATGTGGATCCTGTGGAAGAAAGATTCGGCCTTTTGGAGTTTGTCATGGGCAATACGGAGCAGCAGTTTTTAGAGGATGCAGCTGTACTGTGCAGGTGGCTTGGAAGGTAGGCAGGAACCGGAAACGATTCGGGAAAACATCGGAGAATAGATGGGAGAGTAAATAATTATGGCAGATTTGTATATAAAAGCATTTGATATGATAAACCCCTTTGTGGTGGCGTCCAGTCCTGCCACCCAGGGAGCAAAAAATGTGTTAAAGAGCGCAGCTATGCGCCCGGGAGCCATTGTAATGCGCAATTTTGGACACGGTGCAGGCGGCGGCAGCTATATTGGGCCGGACAGCAAGGCCATGTACAGCGGGCAGATGAGCATCCACAGCCATGCCGTTGGCCGTCAGATCCAGGATACGGTAAGTACCCTGGAGCAGTACTGTGCGGAGGTACAAAAGGCAAAGAAAAGTCTGGACAGCGATATTAAGCTGTGGGTGTCCGTGGGCCATTACAGCGATATTGTGAAGGGAGGAGACTGGGAGAGGGAATGGGCCCGTCAGGCAAGGGAGCTGAAGCTGGCAGGAGCTGACGCCATCGAGCTGCATTTTAACACGCCGGGCGTGGCTGTGGCAAAGGACCGTACCCTTGCATACCACCAACTGCTGCGCCACAGCATTGAGCTGATGAAGAAAACGGTGCCGGATATGCCCATCATGGCAAAGCTGGCAATGGAATCCTGTGATGTGCTGACTTCTATGCGGATCGCGGAAGCGGCAGGGGCTGCAGCAGCAGGTCCAACCGCCAGATGGAAAGGATTCTGTATGGATCTGGATTGGAGGACTACCCAGGCCAGACCAGGGGCAGGCTACGGCGGTACCCAGGCCACTCCTCTGGTGTGCTATGCGATTGCAGAAGCAAGAACAAACGGTGTGAAGCTTCCGTTGTACGGAGGCGGAGGCGTGTTTAGTTTCGACCAGGCGGCCAGGATGATCATGGCGGGCAGCCAAGCTGTGCAGTTTGGTGCGCTGGCCTGTTCCGGCGGCACACAGGCATGTAAGAAGGTGATTTCCGACCTGGATCGCTGGATGGACAAAAATGGTTACAAGGATATGGACAGCCTGTGCGGTGACGCATTGAAATTATTCCAGATGGATCAGAAATTCACTTTGGAGCGGCAGAATAAACTGGCGGACGCTTATCAGTATGCCCAGGTAACGGATCAATGCATTGGCTGCGGGCGCTGCGTGGATGTTTGCTGGCAGGAAGGCATTGAAATGAGAGGAAAAGTGGCTGCCAAGACAGACCAATGCATTGGCTGCGGCTATTGTTTCCAGGTGTGTCCCACCGGAGCTTTGCATGTGGAGAAGGAAAAGCTTCTGGCATCTGTGTTTGAAAAACACAATATAACCCGTGGCATGACAGAATAGAAAGCAGAACTTTCAAGGAAGATGGTAAAGCGTATGAGACAAACAGCAATCGTGACAGGGGCCAGCAGAGGGATCGGTCTGGCTATTGCCCGCCAGCTGGGCCTGGATGGGTATCATGTGGTGGTCTTTGCCACAAAACCAAAGGAAGACTGCATGGAGCATTTGAGGACGCTTCAGGAGGCTGGTATTGACTATTGGTATGTCCAGGGCTCTCTGGAAAAGACCGGGGACAGGAGAAATCTGGTCGATGAGACCGTGGCTCATTACGGCCGCATTGACGTGCTGGTAAACAATGCAGGGGTGGCGCCTCCTGTGCGGGCAGATCTTCTGGAAATGACAGAGGAGAGTTATGACCAGGTCATGAACATCAACACAAAGGGGACAATGTTCTTAACACAGCTTGTTGTAAAACAGATGTTAAAGCAGGAAGTGATTGGAAAAAAGAGGGGAACGATTGTTAATGTAGGATCGTGTTCTGCAGAGGTTTCCTCCACAAATCGAGGGGAATACTGCATTTCCAAAAGCGCGGTGTCCATGATCACAACTCTGTTTGCCGACCGGTTGGCGGGAGAAGGGATTTTGGTTCACGAGGTCCGTCCAGGTGTTATTAAGACAGATATGACCAGCAGGGTACAGGAAAAATACGACAGTCTCATTGAAAACGGAAGCTTTCCGATCAGGCGGTGGGGCATGCCCCAGGATGTGGCGGATGCGGTCAGCGTATTCTGTTCCGACAAGTTTTTGTATACAACCGGAAACCATATTGATATTGACGGCGGATTTCATATAAAGCGGCTGTAAGGTCTTTGGGAGGGCAGAGATGAAAAAAGATGATCTTCAGGTGATGGATCTACATACCGTAGTGGTGGGGTCTGGTGCGGCCGGGCTTAACACAGCGGACCGGTTATGGCAGTACGGGGTACATGATCTGGCACTGGTAACGGAAAATATGGATTTCGGTACATCCAGGAATACAGGATCGGACAAACAGACTTACTATAAGCTGTCATTGGCAGGGGATCCCCCTGACAGTATCAGCCGACTGGCCCAGGTGCTGTATGAGGGCGGATGTGTGGATGGAGAGCATGCGCTGTGCGAGGCATCCCTGTCCTGCCAGGGCTTTTTTAAGCTGGTGGAATTGGGAGTCCCTTTTCCCCATGACAGTCACGGCCAGTTTGTGGGGTACAAGACGGACCATGACCCCAATGACCGGGGGACCAGTGTTGGTCCCTATACCTCCCGTTATATGACCGAGGCATTGGAACGGGCGGTGCGGAATAAAGAAATTCCTGTCTATGATAAACATCAGGTGATCCGGATACTTACAAAGGATCATAAGGTTTACGGACTTCTGTGTCTGAAAACAGGAGAAGGCGGTCCTGTTCCCGGGCAGGATGACGCGGCATTATCCAAATATGTGCTGATCCGCTGCACCAATGTGGTTTACGCCACAGGAGGCCCGGCGGGAATCTATGCTGACAGCGTATACCCGGCCAGCCAGACGGGGGCCAGCGGTATCGCCTTTGAGTCAGGAGTGCGGGGCAAGAACCTGACGGAGTGGCAGTATGGTCTGGCGTCTTTAAGTCCCCGTTGGAATGTGAGCGGAAGCTATATGCAGGCTTTGCCGCGAATGGTGTCTACAGATAAAAGGGGTGGAGATGAGCGGGAATTTCTTATGGAGTTTTATAATACCCGGGAAGCCGCTTTGGACAAGGTGTTTTTAAAAGGGTATCAGTGGCCCTTTGACGCCAGAAAGGTGACGGACGGTTCCTCCATGATCGACCTGCTGGTTTACCGGGAGACCTGCGTGCGGGGACGCAGGGTGTGGCTGGACTACAGGACCAACCCCGGCGGGAGTGAGATTGCCTTTGAGGCATTGTCTCAGGAAACGAGAGATTATCTGGGCAGATCTGGAGCTTGCGGGCAGACTCCCTATGAACGTCTGCAATGTTTGAATTCTCCTGCGGCCGCATTTTATAAGGAACATGGCGTGGACCTGGAAAGGGAGATGCTGGAGATAGCAGTCTGTGCCCAGCACAATAACGGAGGCTTGGCGGTGGATGCCTGGTGGCAGACGAATGTGGAAGGCTTTTTTTGTGCCGGGGAGGCGGCGGCTACGCACGGCATTTACCGGCCGGGCGGAAGCGCTTTAAATTCCGGCCAGGTGGGTTCCACCAGAGCAGCCCAGTATATTGCAGCCCACAAAGACAGCAAAAGGGAATGGACTGAGGAGGAGCACCGGGAAATGCTGTCCCAGGCAGCGGGGCGCATTGCCATGGGAGAACGCCTGGCAGGAGAATTGGAGTTTGGGGAAAAATGGAAGAAAGCTGCGATGGATATGAGCCGCTATGGGGCAATGATACGGGATCCGGAGGGAATGCAGGAGATGGAGAAGGAAATCCATGAGGAACTGGCGGCCCTGCGCCTGGAAAGGAGAACGGACAGCGGAACAGAAGCCGGAAACGAGGCAGAAACAGCCGCAAATGCAGTTTCCCCTTCGATTTCCTCCTTATCCGCATGCTACCGCTATTATGACATGCGGCTATGCCAAAGCGCTTATCTGGCGGCAATGCTGGATTACACGGCTCACGGCTGCAAAAGCCGGGGATCGGCTGTTTATCTGGAGAAACCTGAGAAGATGCGCCGGGGGACTGGCGGAAGGAGCGACCAGGTCAATATTCCGGAACTGGCCGCTTTTTCACTGGATGGTTCTGAGGGGATGGACCATAAAAATGTGGTACAGGAACTGTCTTATGACCACAACAGCGGTACTTGCAGCTGTTTCTGGCGTCCGGTGCGGCGACTGGAGGAAATCCAGGACAGGGAGGCATTTGAAGTGGTGTGGAAAAATTACAGGGAAGGAAAGATCTTTTAGAGCAGAATGCTCTTGGTAACGGCATATGGAAAAGAAAAAAATGACACAGGAGGAACTGCAGACCCGGGAGGTATATGAGGCAGCCCGGGCGGGAGATAAGGACCGGCTTGTGCAGCTTATTGAGTACAGTTCGCCGGATATGGGCCGCTTTGATGAAAACCACTGCAGCGCTCTCCATTATGGTGTACAATCCGGTGATGTGGAAACGGTGCGGTACCTGGTGGAGCGCATAGGGCTGGATCCGCTCAAGGCTGATCAGGAAGGCGTAACTGCCTGGGATATTGCCCATGATCAGGATAAAAGGGAAGTGCTCACTTACTTTACGGAACGGTATGGATATTTTTGGGAGGATACGTATCACAACCCGGTTCGCCGAGGCCTTTTTCCGGATCCGTCTATTGTCCGGGTGGGGGAGGACTATTATATGGTCAATTCATCCTTTATGTTTTTCCCGTGTATTCCTGTTTCCCATTCCAGGGATCTGATCCGCTGGGAGATCATAGGATATGCCGTCACCAATCCGGCCTATGCCCGTCTGGAGGAGCTAAAGGGCGGTATGGGATACTGGGCGGCGGACATTTCCTGGTGTGAGGAAAGGTTCTACATTACAGCCACCCTTCGGTGCAATGATGACATGCCAAAAAAAAGGATACAAATGGTCACATCCTCCAGTCATCCACAGGGACCTTATGATGAACCTGTATTTTTAGATGATGATGGCATTGACCCATCCATTTTTCATGATGAGGACGGGCGGAAATATATGCTTTTAAACCGTGGGGCCAGGATCCTGGAGCTGAGCCGGGACTGCGGGAGGATCGTAAAGGCAGGAAGGCTGCTGTGGTATGGGGATTATAAGCGCAAGCCCGAGGGGCCGCACCTGATTAAGAGGGACGGTTATTACTACCTGTTTCTGGCAGAGGGGGGAACCGGCATGGGTCACTGTATCACGGTGGCCCGTTCAAAAGATATGTATGGACCTTATGAGCCAAGCCCCCATAACCCTATTCTGCACCAATGGGATGAGGGGGCTCTGATCCAGTGCTGCGGTCATGGAAAACCATTTCAACTGCCGGACGGAAGGTGGTACATTGTCTATCTGTGCTTGAGAAAAATGGGCGGCGAATACGGAATACTGGGACGGGAGACAGCTATGGATGCCCTGAACTGGACGCAGGATGGATGGCCTGTGATCAACGGAGGCCGGGGGCCGTCTGATCAGCAGAGACGGCCTTTAAACAGGAAAGCCGGTTCTGTGGGTGGGGACGGCATTTTTCGGAAGCTGTCTTTGTCTTGTCCTCTGGGAGGATATCCATTTTGGAGATCCCAGAACTGGATGACACCGCGGCCGCTGTCTTATGATAAGATCAGTCAGGAAGGCTGCAGCCTTCTGCTCACCGGAACGAAAGCAGATTTAAACAGCCTTCTCTGCCGCAGTGTTTTGGTGCGTAGACAGGATGCTTTCCGGTTTTGCGCTGTATGCAGTTTTCAGATCCCCCTAATTAAGGATGGGGAAAGCCTGGGGCTGACATGTTATTATGATGAGAACAGCTACATTAAATACGGTCTCTCGTGCCGGGACGGCCGATTGGGAATCCTGTGCCAGGAATATGTGGGGAGTGAATACCGGTCCGTCCGGTTTGAACCTGTTTTTCCGGGAGATACAGAGCAGAATGGAGAAATCACTGTAAAAGTGGAGGGGGAGAACCTGAAACGCAGTTTTTTCTATCAGAACAACGGAATATGGATCCGGACTGCCAAGATGGAGGATACCGGTTACTTAAGCAGTGAAGGACTGAAAAATGGAAAGCGTTTTACCGGCGCCATGCTGGGGATCTATGTCCATGGCAGCTTTCAGGGCCGGTTTACTGACTGGAGTTATATGGCGGAATGATACTCTCAGTGGACAAGACATTTGTTTATTTAAACTTTACCTTTATCCTGTATAATTGAAAAAGCTCAGAGGTGCTGCCTAAGAGGGAAAAGATACTTATATCCAAAAGGAAGCAGGAAAGCTTAAGCGGGCTTATACCAAGCTGCAAAGCAGATGAAGGAAAGGAGCAATTATGAAAAAAGTAATTATGAAAAAAGGTGTGTGCGGTTCTATTTTAATGGTTCTTATATTGTCGTCTCTATCTTCCGCATGCAGCAAACATGCAGATAACGGCAGTGGTAAAAATGCTGCGACACTGCTGATTGATGCCAGAACAACGCAGTATTTTACACAGGAGCGTGTTCCTGAGGCGGATATGGAGCATATCCTTCAGGCAGGAATAAATGCCCCCAGTGCAATGAACCAACAGCCATGGCATTTTACGGCTGTAACAAACAGGGAGATTCTGCAGCAGATATCGGATGAAATGTCTGCAAACCGCCCGGCACAGGCAGATAGGGGTGAATCAACGGTTAAAAAAGCAGGAATTGCGGATGCACCTTTAGCCATCATCATATCCTGTCAGGAGGGTTCTGAATTTGATGCTGGCCTTGCCTGCCAGAATATGCTTGCGGAGGCAAAACTGCTGGGGTATGGGGGAAAGATCCTCTCATCCCCAACCATTGTCTTAAACAGCGATAAAAAGGCGGAATACAGATCCCTGCTGGGAATACCGGAGGATCAAAGCGCAGCCGCAGTATTACTGGTGGGGAGTGAGGACCGCTCGGCAGATGAAACAATGGATGGAGTGACAGGGCCATCGGTCCGCAGCAATGCGGCTGATATGGTGACGTATGTGACTTCGGAGTAGGAAAAAAATCAGTTTATTTGGTACGCAGATTCTTCACAGCGTTTTCAGCTTAATTTAATGTTCTCATGCTATATTAAAAAAGAGGTAAAAAAAGTGCGGAGGAGAGCAGCTTTGAAGAATACTATAATTCGGGCAACGGCCATTTGCGTAACGGCGGCCATGTTATGTTCTGCGGCCGGGTGCAGCCGGATAGCTGGTGAAACGGCAGGAAGTACGGAACAAATAAGTGATAATGCAGCAAAAACAGGCAGTGTGATATTTTCACGGGAAAGTGGCTTTTATGAGCAGGAGTTTGTGTTGGAACTTTCCACAGACACGGAGAATGGGATCATCCGATATACGCTGGACGGCAGCGACCCAACGGATGGATCACCGGAGTACGCAGCGGGAATCACAATTACGGACAGAACCGGCGAGGAGAACCTGCTCTCGAATCAGGCTGCCGGCACGCTTGGACAGGGCGGAGGCTTTGGCAGCGGAGGGGGAATGCCTGGAAACCGGCCAGGCGGTTTTCAGGTTCCCCGGCCGGAGGGCTCCAACCTTTCCATGGAGCAAGGCAATGATCCAAAAGGAGCAAATACAGACAGCAATGAACCGAAACCTGCAAATACAGACAGAGAACAGCGCGGGCCTGGCAAAGGCGGCGGCAGAGGTCCCCGTGGAGGTTCTTTATCAGCGGAACCGGCGGAAAATGTGTTTAAGGGAACCGTGGTGAAGGCAGCGGTATTTTCGGCAGAAGGGGATATATTATCCCATATCTCGGTCAAGTCATATTTTGTCAGCCAGAATATTATGTCGCGGTATGGCAGCCTGCCGGTGGTATCCGTTGTCACCGACTCGTCCAATCTCTTTGACGAGGCGACCGGTATTTACGCCAATTACAGCCAGTCCGGTTCCGACTGGGAAAGGCCGGTGTATTTTGAACTGTTTGAACCGGCCGGTACGTTGGTGGTTTCCCAGAACATGGGGGTGCGGATCAACGGAGGCACGACCCGGTCACTGGCACAAAAGGCTTTGCGTTTTTACGCCAAGGATAGCTATGACAAGGAGAACCCCACCATAGAGTATGAGATTTTTGATGGTCTGACAAAGTCCTGTAATGACGATATCCTTGCCACATTCAAGCGGATTATTTTGCGCTCCAGCGGCAATGACAATTCCGGCACTCTGTTCAGGGATGCATTGATGCAGGAACTTGTCAGTGATCTGAATGTGGACACCCAGGCAGCACGGCCCTGCGTTGCTTTTGTAAACGGGGAATTTTGGGGTATATACAATATCCGTGAGCGATACGATGACCATTATTTTGCAAACCATTATGATATTGATGGGGACCGTGTGACGGTCCTGGAGATTGCAAGCGGAAACAGCGCGCCCGAGGTCAGCGAGGGGGAAGAAAGCGATCTGGAATATTATGAGGAGATGTGGAATTTTTTCAATGACCATTCCATGGCAGATGAAAGCAGCTATCAGAAAGCGTTGGAGTATGTGGACATAGATAATCTCATGGATTACCATATTGCCAATATTTATTCCGCCAATACGGACTGGCCGGCCAATAATAACGTTTTCTGGCGGTACAGGACAGAGAACGGCGGATATGACGGCGGAGCGGAGTGGTACAAGGACGGGCGCTACCGTTGGATCATCAAGGATATGGACTGGGGTTTTGGGCTGATGAGCGATCAGACCAACGATACCTTGTCCCATGCCCTGAATGAAAGTTCATCCGGAAGACGGGGCAATGGTTTCACTTCCTCCCAGTCAACACTGATATTCAGACGTTTGCTGGAAAACCAAGGGTTCCAGGCCGGATTTATCAACCGGTTCTGCGATGTGATGAATACAAATTATAACGCCGGCACGGTGGCGGAAGCGATCAGCAACTGGAAATCAGAGATTGAGCCTGCCATTGATGAACAGGCGAACCGTTATCCCGGCTCCGTACCAGGCAGGGAAAGCTGGGAAGCTGCCGTGGACAAGATGGTCCGGTTCGCGCAGGAACGCGCCGGATACATGGAGGGCTATTTGCAGGAACGTTTCTCCTTGTCAAATGTTGTGGACGTGACGCTTTTTACGGACAGTGAGGCCGGTTTTATCCGTATCAATGATACTGATATTACAGAAGAAACAAAGGGCGTGTCCGATGCCTCATCCTGGAGCGGACGGTATTTTGCGGGGACCGCGCAGCGCCTTAGGGCAGAGGCAAAGGATGGCCATGGGTTTGTCAAATTCGTGGTAACGGATCTGGCGGAAGGTACCACAGTGGAATATAGAGATCCTGCCATTGAGGTGACGCTGGGGAGTGCCGGTACTAAAGCTGAGGCCGTGTTTGAGTAGGGCGTCTGGAAATGTCCGATGGAAGGTTTAAAACCAGGGACTGTTTGTGATCAGCTTTTAATATGGGGGTGCATAGGATCCCTTCGCTTTCCACCGGATAGGGCAGGATTCCAATATCGCAGGTATGAGCGATCACATGGTTTACGATATCGTCAGGATTCTGGATACTGGATGAAATGGACATGTCAGGATAATGGGAGGATAGCTCCGGGAGTACGGTCCACAAGGGTGCAGGGGCACAGGATTCAACAGTAACGGAATGGAGGCTTTTGACAGTGTGCCGTAATAAGCAAATGCTACAAACTGTTCTAATTCTATCAGATTCAGCATGGCAGCTCCTTGTTTTAGTATTCATTTTATGAAATATTAGGAAGCCTACCGGGCCATGGAGGAGGCATATGGGTCCGGGAAGATCCGGTCCATGGGCGTCAGTGTATTTGATTTTGCCCTGAACGATGAGGAGATGGAGGCACTTGCCGGGCTGGACCAGGGGCGTAAGCGCATTTTGAGGGATTCCCGCGGAATTTAATGTGGCCTCCAATGAGGTTCCGGTGCTGATCGAAGGTTTCCTGACAGATATTTCAGTAACTAAGACAGCCGGTTCCGGCTCTGTAAAGCAGGGAGCACAACTGACCTACACCATCACAGCGTCAAATGCAGATCCGTCCTCAGCGGAAAATGTAACATTGACCGACAGTATACCAGCTGCACTCACCGGAGTGGAATTTTCCACGGATGGCGGAGTGACATTTAATCCATGGCCGGGGATCCTGGGCTTTGGCACCATGGTAAGCGGGAAAACACAGACGATCCTGATCAGGGGGACGGCTCGTCCGGACGCCCAGGGAAGCATTTCCAATACCGCGGACGTAACTTCCACACCACCGGATCCCATTCGGATAACAACACGTCAACTGCCGCAACGGCCATTATTACGCCCGGATGCCAGGCCCTTGCAGATGTGATGGATTCGGAACTGTTTCCATGTTGGAAAACACACTTCAGGCAAAGCTGCAAAGCGCAGCCTTGCAGCTGGATGATTGTTTTCAGATAAGAATATAAAGATAGTCTGAAGACATAAAACCTCTATGGATCGGCCTGCTGACAGGAGCAGGGGATTTCCATAGAGGTTTTTTTAAAATATCTTACTCAGTTTCTCCGCCACATCGGCCATCTTCTGCATATGGAAACTCATTTCCCGGACAGCAGCAGCTTCATCATGGCTGCATATGGCATCGGTTATGGCTTTATGCTCGCGGATGGAGCGGTTTAGCCTTTCCTGGGTGTAGGAGGACTGCTTGGAACGGGTATAGAGCACGGCCTCATTCAACAGGTTTTCCATGATGGCGATAATGGCTCCGTTTTTGGAGGCGCGGATGATCGCCATGTGAAAACGGATATTTTCCTCATGCCATGGGCTGTAGGCACTGGCTTCCCGTTCGTAGGCCAGACAGGCGTCCCTGATGGCTTGAATGTCGTCCTGTGCGGCACGCTTGGCAGCCAGTCCTGCCGCAGTCACTTCCAGGGAAATTCGGACTTCGATCAGGGACTGCAGATCCACTGTGTCCAGATTCAGTACTTTTTTAAATATGGTGGCTCCGGGCTGCCGGCTTTTCAGCATGGTACCTACCTGGGGGATGACATCAAACATGTCTTCATGGGCCAGCTTCTGGATCGCATTGCGCAGCTGGCCTCGGGAAATATTCAGTTTTGCGGCCAGCTGCCGTTCGGACGGGAGGAGGGAACCCACCTGTAGATCATTGTCCTGTATAAACTGGATCAGTTTTGTTTCGGCAGACGCTGTCTTATCTTTATCTTCATTCATTGTGATTCCCCTTTTCTAAATGTATTAAAAAACCCTGATAGGGGTGGTCCTTTTATTATACTAAATATTACAGGTATTTCAAGTTCTGCCAAAAATTCATAAAAGAATTGACATTGAGCAGCAACCTTGTTATAATATTAACAACACTGGTTAACCAATGGATAACCAGAATGACAAATGAAAAGAGGAGGTTTTTTATGTTACAGGGGATTTTGATCATTGCTATTTTTCTGGTGTTTGCATTCTTGATCTTTAAGAATAAAATACCTACGTTTCTCGCTCTGATGGCTATGGCCATTCTGATCGGTATTGTGGGCGGCGTGCCTCTTAATGGAAAGGAAGGGATCCTGTCAAGTATATTGGAAAAGGGTTCAACGGGAATGGCATCTTCCATTATGGCCCTGATTTTCGGCGCATGGCTGGGCGAGATCATGACCGCCACAGGAGTGACAAAGGATATTATCAGGCGTGCCACGGAACTGGGAGGGAACCGGCCGCTGCTTTTATCATTTATCCTGAATATTGCGGTCATCCTGCTGTTTACCGCAGTTACCGGCCTGGGGGCAACCATCATGATCGGTACTCTGGTGCTGCCTATTCTGCTGGCTGTAGGGATCACACCGGTTGTGGCAGGGGCAATGTTTATCTTTGCCAGGGCAGTCGGGCTGATTCTCAATGTAGCTCAGTGGCAGCTTTACATGAGTGCAGCCGGTCTGGAAATTAATGATATCAAGCCATATGCCCTGATCGTTATGGGAGTGGGGATCCTGGGACTGCTGGTATTCATGCTGATGGAAGTGAAGATGAAGGGGAGAAAGGCCTGGGCTGTCACGGTTACACCTGAGGCCGGGGATGATATCAAGGTTAATCCATGGGCGCTTCTGATGCCTGTTATACCGTTTCCGCTGATCCTTGGATTAGCTTGGCCTATTGTTCCGGCTCTGATGGCGGCCTGCACATATGGAGCAGCAGTTACCACTGGAAGGGCGATGCTGAAAACCCTTGCCAAGACAGGCCCCACTGCTGTAAAGACCGCGGCCCCTTCCATTATGATCATGGTTGCCATCGGTATGGTGATCGCATCGGTGGGCAGTCCTGAAGTATCTGCAAGCATGGCCGGACTTATGAGCCGCATACTGCCTCATGGCCGGATGACATACATCCTTTTCTTTGCACTGCTTGCTCCCCTTTGCTTGTACCGCGGCCCCTTCAATATGTGGGGATTGGGAAGCGGTGTCCTGGGGCTTATGATTGCTTCGCAGATTTTGCCGGTACATGCCATTGTGGCGGCGTTCCTGGCCTGTCATCTGTTCCTGCTGGCTTGCGACCCGACCAACTCACACCATGTATGGGCGGCTGACTATCTAAAGATTGAAGTGTTTGATCTGACAAAGAAGTCTTTCCTGTATCTGTGGGTGACGGCAGCGGTTTGTATTGAAATCTTTGGCTTTATTGCGTTTTAACATAGGGAGATAACAGTGGAAATATAAAAGTGAGGAGATCGGTATTATGTTGAATTATAAAGTGGGTTTTATTGGAAGCGGGAATATGGCACATGCCATCATGAAAGGGATCGTGGACAGCCGGACCGTGGCGCCGGAGCATATTTATGTGTTTGATATTGACCGGCAAAAGCTGGAGTCCATGAAACAGGAATATGGAGTAAATCCTGTGAACAACAATGTTGAACTGACCCAGTGCTGTGATCTCCTGATACTGGCGGTGAAACCATACATATGCCAGCTTGTGCTGGATGAGATTAATCCTTATCTCAGGCAGGAACATATGCTGGTATCCATTGCAGCGGGATGGAGTACGGAAAAACTCAGGACAGCTGTGGCAAAAAGAGCCAAGGTGCTAAAGGTCATGCCTAATACTCCAGCCATGGTAGGAGCCGGTGTCATGATTTTTAGTAGGGATAATGATCTCAGTCCTGAGGAACTGGAGAATGTGAAAGTGCTTTTTTCAGCCAACGGTCTGGTAGAATTGCTGGATGAGGATAAGATGTTTGCCACAACCGGCATCAGCGGTACCATACCTGCCTGCGTCTCCATGTATATAGAGGCGCTGGCGGACGGCGGAGTAGCCAATGGCCTTCCAAGGGACTTTGCGCTGCGGGTAGCTGCCCAGGCAGTGATGGGTTCTGCAAAAATGGTTCTGGAGTCGGGTAAGCACCCGGGCATCCTGAAAGACCAGGTGTGTACACCTGGAGGAACTACCATAGAGGCGGTGTGTTCACTGGAGGAGGATGGGTTCAGGGGAACCGTAATACGTGCCTGCAACAGGTGCACTAAGAAAAGTTTCGATATGCTGAAAAAATAAATGCAGGAGGGTGGTGGAATCATGTACCGGATTGGTATAGATGTAGGGGGAACCTTTACAGATGCAGTGGCCATAGATGACAGAACAGGAGATCTGGTTGGGATCGTAAAGGTTCCCACCACCCATCACCATGAAAAAGGGGTATCGGAAGGAATCAGAAATGCCCTGTGCCGTTTGATGGAGACATGTAAGATCGCCCCGGAACAGGTGGCGTTTATCGCTCACGGCACCACTCAGGCAACCAATGCTCTTTTAGAGGGGGATGTAGATCCGGTTGCAGTCATAGGATGCGGGGAGGGCCTGGGAGCGGCCAGAATCAGGCAGGAGACCACGTTTAAGGAACTCTCCCTTGGTGCCGGAAACAGGATTAAGGTCATCAGTTTTTTCCTCAAGGGATTTGATGAGAATACCTGCCGCAGCATAATGGGGGAAATTGTGGGACTGGGGATTAAAACCGTGGTGGCTGCCTCGGCATACAGCGTGGACGATCCGCAGGTTGAAAACAGCATCCGGAGTTTGGCTGAGGAGGCGGGGCTTTTCTGCACCAGGACCTGCGACATGTCGGGCCTGTACGGGCTGCGGACAAGAACGCAGACCGCAGTTATCAATGCCTGCATACTGCCCAAGATGATGGAAACCGTCAGCTATATGGCAGACAGCGTGGCGCAGACAGGAATCAGTAAACCTTTGATGATTATGCGTTCCGATGGCGGCGTGATGAGTGCGGATGAAGTGCAAAGAAGACCAATCCAGACCATATTGTCGGGGCCGGCGGCTGGTGTGGCAGGAATACTGATGCATGAAAATACATCCGAGGGCATTTTCCTGGAAACAGGAGGAACCAGCACGGACATATCGGTCATCCATAATGGGCAGGTCATCAACAGGTGGGCCTGTATCGGGGAACATAATACTTATATACGTTCCCTGGATATCCACACCATTGGGGTAGCGGGCGGGAGTATGGTGCGCCTGGAAGACGGCCGCCTGGCCTGCGGTCCCAGAAGCGCCCATATTGCCGGGCTGGAATATCTCTGCTTTGCAAAGGGGATACATGTGCATGAGCTGGAACCGTATACATTTTCCCGCGGCAGTGACTGCGCCCAATACTTTGCGGTAAGGGACAGAATTACCGGAACAGAATATGCATTGACCCTGACATGTCTGGCTAATTATGGGGGATATATAGGCCCGAATGACTTTTCCCATGGATCTGCGGACCAGGCAAAAGCAGGAGTGAAGCTGCTGGCGGAGTATGTGCATAAATCCACGGATGAGGTACTGGGGGAAGTGTTTGGATATGCAGCCGACTGTGTCCGCAGTGTGATCGGAACAATGGAGGAAAACAATTCCCTGGGCGGGGTTACCCTGCCCCTGATCGGCGGAGGGGGAGGAAGTCCATCCCTTCTTCCGGCAGTGGCTGGGATCCTGGGGAGGGAATACCGTTACTGCAGGGACCCCATTGCCATTTCACCCATTGGGGTGGGTTTGGCAATGATACGGGAAGTATGTGAACGGACCATCCAGTCCCCAACCATGGAGGAACTGGAGAAATTAAAGGCCGAGGCGGTCCAGGGGGCGATCCGGGCAGGGGCTGTGCGGGATACGGTGCAGGTCATCATGGAATCAGAACCCCAGAGAGGTATTGTCAGGGCGGTTGCCACTGGTTTGGCGGATCACAGAAATAGGAAATCACATACCTTCCCCCTGGAAGAATCCCAGATAGAGGATATCATAAAAAAACAGGAAAAAGACTTCCGGCATGGGGAATCAATGATGGATTCCAACGGGAGCTTTTGGCTGTGCAGGGTGGAACACAGGCAGAAGAATCCGTTTATGGAATTCTTTTGCAGGAAAAAACCATCCGTATATGTACTCGCCTATGATGGAACACTCCGCTTATACAGACAAAGCGGGGTTTATGGAAAAACCACTGCTGGAAGAGCTGTTAAATCCATGGAAAAGCTGCTGGAGGAATACAGCGAGTATGGTGATATGGGAGAAAAGCTGCCTCAGGTGTGGGTGGCGGCAGGTGAACGGCTGATAGATTATTCCATGATACGCAGGCGTGAGGAACTATTGGAACTGCTGGCATTTGAGATGAAGGAATATGGGGATCAGGATACGGTATTTATTGTGCTGGGGATATAGTAAAGTAGTTAGATTTAGGTGCTGCCATGCAAACGGTTGGAAAACCGCAAGCAGGGCAGCACTTTTTTCCTTCACAGAGAGGATTTGTTAATAGACATCAACTCTAAAAAATGTCGATTAAATCCTGGATTTCCAGATGTATTTTTGGGGGATTATGGTACCCTCAGTGGATAAGGGCACACACGCCCCAACCGCCGCCAAAAAAGGAATTTGAAAATAACCGCATAATGCGCAGAATTATCATACTCTTAATTGCAGGATGCCTGCTGGTGGGGATTTCCTGTGCCCGTTTTTATGAACAGGTGCGCAACGACCAGTTCGGCAGGGAGGCCCGGGCAGTTCCTTTTATCCCTACAGGGGAAGGTTATTCTTCAGGATCAGGGAGGTGTTGATCTCGTGCTTTGACGGCACCTCATTCCCCAGCACAATGCTGTCAAAGGCAATGGAAACGCCCTTGTATCCCTGTTCATATCCGTTCTGGTCAATGATGGCATTGAGAATCCCATGCTTTAGGGCATCCTTGGACTCCTCAAAAAGTTCGCTTCCGATGATGGTCACTTTGTTCTGGTATCCGATCTCGTTTACCATGGTGCACACCCGTGCCGTGGTTCTTGCGTTATTGGCGTAAATTCCCATGATATTGTCAATGGTGTGGAGAAACTCGCTGAGTGTTTCAAAAAGCTTTTCAGGGTAATAAACATTTTCATATAATTCAATGATCTCGATCAGCGGGTTGCTCTCCGTCATCTGGTCAAAGAATCCGCGTACGACCTGGGCATGGTTGTTGGTGTCGCGTTTGGTCCCGATGATGACCACGCGGCATGGCTGCCTGAGGACAGAGCCCAGATACTCGGCTGCCAGACGGCCGGAGCGGTAAGGGTTGGCCATGATACAGGCGGTGCGCTGGCTGAAGGGGGCGTCTGCGGAAATGGTAAAAACCTGGATGCCCTCGTCTGTAAACCGGTTCAGGACCTCCAGGGAATCAGTCTCATTCCAGACCACGGTGAGGAGGCCGGACAGCTCCTGGTGCCGCGTCTCCCAAATATGGTTCAGGACCTGGAGCTGCTGTTCCTGGCCTCCGTCAAAGGTGATGTCCAGGATCTCCACATGGCAGGGAGACAATTCCTTTGCCCTGTCATGGATCCCCTTCCATATATACTGGTAAAAATACCGGTTGTCATTGGTAGGTCCGGGGAATACGGCGGCGATCTTATAGGTCTTATGGACCGAAGGTTCGCTGTAGTAATTCATGGAACGGGCCAGAGCCAGTATCTCTTCCCGCTTTTCAGGGCTGACGCCCTTTTTGTTATGAAGAGCCTTGTGGACCGTAGCGACCGTCACATTTGCAGTTTTGGCAATATCCTGTAAGGTAATTTTTTTCTCCATCACTGTTTCTCCCATTGATTTTCCTGTATTATACCACTTTTTTACAGGAAATACAAGTAAAAAGAGAAAAAAAGAAAAAAATAAGAGAAAAAATTTCTCGATTATACGAAAAAAATTATAATAAAAGAGAAAAAATTTCTTGATTTTAAGAAAAGAGTGTGCTATTATGACAATATCAAACATAGTAAGGGAGAAAAAAGGAGGCGGGGTTTTGATAAAAGAGAAAAAATTTCTTAAAACCAATTTCTTATCCGGTGTCCTGGCCTGTTGTTTTGGCCTTTGTATGGCCGGGGTGACCGGACTGTCCAGAGGAATCTATCCCATGACGGTATTTGTGCTTTTGATCCTTATCGGGATGGTTCTGCTGGGAAGCGCGGCCAGGGGAGCGCCGGATCAGCCGTTGTCCAGGATATGGTGGAAGGAGATCGTGATGATCCTGTTCCTGTTTATCAATCCGCTTATGGCAGGGACCTTGGGATTTTACTTTGCGGCATTTTTTGTAATTGCCGGCATTTCATGGCTGATCACGCCGGTGAAAACAGGGAAGGCGCTGGCAGGGGTTCTGGCGTATTCGCTGTTGGTAACAGTGGCGGCGTTTGCGGTATTTACAGTGGGGTTAAAAATTGTTACACCATCGGGAATTCTGCGTTAGGCAGAGGAAAGGAAGGAAAGTTATGAGGAGAAGTACGGGAAAGAGATTATGGGCAGGAGTCTGCGGGGCATTGCTGGCGGCAGCGGTTTTATCCGGATGTGCAAAGAGTGATTCCGCGCCAAAGGATACAACGGCCCAGGCAGTGACAGGGGAAGCCACACAGGCCGCGGCCAAGACGGAAGATAAGGCCGGGGAACAAGCTGCTGCATCGGCAGCCTATCCTGAAAAAGAGATCCAATGTATTGTAACGGCGGCGGCCGGAGGCGGTACGGATGCCATGGCAAGGGCTGTGTGCACACCCCTTGAGAAGACCCTGGGAAAAGCCATTGTGATCATTAACAATGGAAGCGCCAGCGGTCTGGTGGGCATGGGAGATATCTCACAGGCAGCGGCAGACGGATATACGCTGGGAGTATTTTCCAATACGGATGTGGCCAATTTTGTATATGGGGCCAGTGAATGTGATTTTACCACGGATGATTTTACTTATATTGCAGGACTGAACACAACGGGGGACATCCTTGTTTTGAAAAAGGGTTCCGACATGAAGAACCTGGACGACTTCGTCAGCAAGGCCAAAGAAAAACCCGGAGAGCTGACCATTGCCCTTCCATCCGCGATCCAGAACCTTTCACTGGATCTGATGAATGAGAAAATGGGGATCGTTACCACCGGCGTTGTCTATGAGGGCGGCAACAAGGTCCTGGCAGACCTGTTGGGCGGGCATATTGAAGCGGGGATCCTCAGCGCAAAGTTCATTTCACAGGCACAGGAGCAGGATCTCACCGTACTGGGAATCATGCTGGGTGACCGCCTGGGAACATTTCCTGACATCTCCACCTTCTCAGAGCAGGGATATGACATTGTGAATCCGGCCGTCAGGATGCTGGTGGGGCCAAAGGGCCTTCCGGAGTCTGTTGTAAATGTTCTGGTGGAAAATTTAAAGCAGGGATATGAAGGCGAGATCAAGGAAAGCGTTTCCAATATTGATGAGGAGCCGGCGCTGCTGACCGGAGCGGACCTGGACGCGTTCTTAAAAGAAGATTTTGCCATGAGAGAAGCCATGTTAAAGAAATAAAACAGGAGAGGAGTGTATCATATGGAGCTGATAACACAGGTCCTGGTCAATTTGTTCAGTGTGCAGACACTGGTGGTGTGCTTTCTGGGCACTGCGGCAGGAGTGATCCTGGGTGCGATTCCCGGCATGAATGGGGGGATAGGGATAGCGGTCATGCTGCCGTTCACCTATGCCATGAGGCCGGAACAGGGACTGCTGTTCCTGGGAGGAATCTATCTGGGATCCTCCTACGGCGGCTCCATATCCGGAATCCTGATCAACTGTCCGGGAACGGCGGAGGCATCCTGCACGGCGCTGGAGGGATACCAGATGACCAGGAAGGGTGAAGGAAAGAGGGCGCTGTATTTTTCCGTTATTGCCAGCGGCATCGGCAGCTTTATCGGATTGATCGTACTGTTATTTTTTGCACCTGTATTGTCCAGCATCTCTGTCAGGTTCGGCCCGCCGGAAATGATGCTGCTGGCCATCTGCGGCCTGACCATTGTGGGCAGCCTGACAGGGAAAAATGTTCCAAAGGGGCTGCTGGCAGCGCTTGCCGGGCTGTTCCTGGCCATGATCGGGATCGATGGAAGCACAGGCGCCATGCGGTTCACCTTTGGCTCCAAGGCGCTCAGGGGAGGCATCAACCTGATCCCGGCCATCATCGGCCTGTTTGCCATTGCGGAGATGATCAAACAGGGGATCGGGCTGAACGGAAACGGGGATGATAAGGAGATCCTGCAGCTCCAGAAAGCCAGGTTCATCGATATCTGGAAGGAGACCTGGAGAAACTATACCGGCGTGCTGCTAAAGTCATCGGCTATCGGAACCTTTATCGGGATCCTGCCGGGAACAGGCGGAGCGATCGCTTCCTTCCTGGCCTACGGGGAAGCCAAGGGAAGGGATAAGGAAGGAACCTTCGGGCAGGGGAACCCGGCGGGGATCGTGGCGCCGGAGAGCGCCAACAATGCGGCAGTGGGCGGATCCCTGGTTCCCATGCTCTCCTTGGGAATACCCGGCTCCTCCACCTCGGCCATCATGTTCGGCGCCCTGACCATCCACGGTCTGGTGCCTGGGCAGAGATTGTTTGTGGAGCATGGGGATATTGTATACACGTTTATTCTGGGAATGTTTTTGGCAGCCGTTATCATGATGGTGATCGGGATATTCGGAATCCCTGTGTTTGCATCCATCCTGAAACTGAATATACGGCATATCATCCCCGTGGTTCTGATGTGTTCCCTGATCGGCGCATATAGCGTGAATAATTCCGTGTATGACGTATATGTGGCCATTGGCATGGGAATTTTCGGGGTGGTGCTGGCCAAGCTGGGAATCCCCAATACACCCGTGGTTCTGGGGCTGATCCTGGGAAGTATCATTGAGAGCAACTTTGTGAGGACTTACACCATAGTTTCAGCCCAGGGCAGGAACATTTTCTTGTATGTGCTGGCCAGGCCGCTGTGCATCGGTATCCTGCTGCTGACAGCTTATCTGATCTATGCCAATATAAAAGCCCTTAGAAAAGGAAAAGAAGTGCAGCAGGACTCTAATATTGAACAGGACCTGCAGGAGGAATAGAGCATGAAACCCAATATAATTTATCTGTTGTCAGACCAGCATAACCAGAGCGTTATGGGAGCCGCCGGGGACCCCTGGGCACGCACCCCTAACCTGGACCGTCTTTACGCCAGAGGAACGGCGCTGGATTCCTGCTATTGCGCGGCCCCGCTGTGCGTGCCCAGCAGATCCTCCATCCTCACCGGCCTTTTGCCCACCGGGAACGGGGTCTATAATAATATGCAGTGCCTGCCGTCCGACAAGGCTACCTTTGTAAACTCCATGACCGTGGGGGGATATGAGACGGTTTTGTGCGGAAGAATGCATTTTGTGGGAAATGATCAGCGCCACGGATATGAAAAACGTCTGGTGGGCGATATCACCCCCTGCTTTATCGGAGGGGACAATGAAGCTGAGATTTATGGGGAGTTTAAACGCTCCTCCGGACAGAACCTGACCTCCATTAAAAAGTCAGGGGCAGGCCGCTCGGCAGTACTGGACTATGATGAGGATGTTGCGTCAGAGGCCTGCCGCTTTCTGAAGGAGAGGACCGATGAGCGTCCATTGTTTATGACCGTGGGCTTTTATGGCCCCCACTGTCCCTACATAGCGCCGGAAGAATTATACCAACACTATTATGAATGTCTCCCTGAGATCCATTTTCCTGATCAGGAGGAAAAGGACGCCATGCATCCGGCCATCCGGAAATGGTATGCCAACAGGAATATGGAAAAAGTGACCCCTGAGGATGTGCGCAGGATACGGGCGGCTTACTACGGTATGGTGGAGTATGTGGACGGCCTTATAGGCAGGATCCTGGAAACCGTTGAAAAAACAGCGGGATGGGAGAACACCATTGTAGTATACGGCTCCGACCATGGAGATAATATCGGGGAACACGGTTTGTTCTGGAAAACCAATTTTTATGAAGGCTCATCCCATGTACCCATGGTGTATGTCTGGCCGGGCGTATTTCCGGAAGGAGGCCATGTGGGCGGTTTCACCAGCCTGCTGGATATTGCGCCCACGTTTTTGGAACTGTCGGGATGCCAGCGTCTGCCGGACCAGGACGGCATAAGCCTGGTGTCCAACCTGAAAAAAGGGACGCCTGTGCCTTCTGACAGGGAGGTGGTATCAATGTGCAGCGACATCAAGGGGGATGATCCCAGCGCCATGCTGCTCCTTGGGTCCTATAAGCTGGTAAAGCATGCCGGATACCAGGTAAGCCAGCTGTTTGACCTGGAGAGGGATCCCGGGGAACTGGAGGATCTGGGTGCCAGGCCGGAGTATGGAGAGACCGTAAGGGACCTGGAAAACCGTCTTGGGCATTACTGGAACGGGGAACAGGCATTGGAACGCCTGAAAAAGGACCTGTTTCATTTCCGCATGATGAAACAGTGGTATGACATTGTGAAACCGGATGTGATCGAAGAGTGGAGAGGGGATCCTGAACAGAACTATCTGGTATAGAGCTTGTCTGTGTTTGATTGAACAGTTACGATCTGGTATAAAATGCCCGGGGGAATGATACAGGAAAACATTGGATAAACCTTAAGTAAATCTTACTTATACCTTAAATCGTTAAATTTTACTCAATATCAAAAAATTCTACCATGGAAAAAAGTGGCTGAAACTTTTATACTTATTGCAATATAAATGGTTGGCATAGATTTCCATACCCTTGTCCAATGAGGGGAAAAACCATTATATACAAAGGAGTGTAATAGAATGACAAGTATGTTGGTAAAATTTGAAAAACCCAATCAGGTGGTGGATTTTGTAAATACGATCAGCCGCTATGATTATGACGCAGATATAAAGTACGGCAGCCACATGGTAGACGCCAAGTCCATACTGGGCGTCCTTTATCTGGCAGTGTCCCGCACCGTGGAGCTGGTTCTGCACACGGAGGAGTCAAACTGCAGGGATCTAAAGCAGAGACTTGCCAAATTCGCGGTGTAGGATCAAGCGGATGGGTCCGCAAGCCAGGAACAGGCGGATATAGGCATAAAGGTATAAGGCATTAGGGATATAAGGCAGGATACAGGAACAGCAAAAGGTATGGATTTCCCATCAGCGGAAGCCATACCTTTTTGATTCCTGGAAAAAAGTAAAAAAGATTTTATATTATTTAAATAGCATAAGAATGAATGGGGTGGTATAATAACAAGCGATAGTCTGTTTTAAGTACGCTGTGCGGCCCGGTTTTCATATCCTGCCCGGCTGTGCTTGGAAGGAAAGAAGAGGAGAAGAACTACATGAATGATAACAAATCCACAGGAAATCAGGAAGTAATCCAGCGCTTAAAGAGTGCTGAGGCACTCTATGTTTTAATATCCGGCTGCACCAAGGAGCCATATATTGTCTGCGATCCGGAATCGTTTGATGATGAGACCTATATGTTTTTTACGCCAGAGGATGCCCAGGCAAAGGCTGGCGAACTGGCAGGCGGCAACATTGATGTTAAGGTGGCAAAGCTGGAAGACAGGCAGATGCTTATGTTTTACACCAGCCTTTATACCATGGGAGTGAATGCCTTGGCTGTCACGGAGGGTGCAGAGGAAAGGCATATCCAGCTGGCTGATTTTGTAAGACGGGACAGACCGGCCCAGGATCCGGAAGGCAAGATGTGGGTGGAGAACCCGGAACTGCATCTCACCGCCCTCTACTACATGCAGGAACTGAGAAAACAGCCTGCACAGGAGAACAGCCCCCAATTAAGGGAGTGGCAGGAAGAGATATCCAATTACTTTGCTAAAGGCAGCTTCATTGTTCCCGTACAGAAAGAGGGGAACGGCATACCTGTCATCAAGTTAAACGACCAGGAGGTGTATCAGGCGATCTTTACTGATATTATGGAGTTCCAGAAGTTTAACAGGGAAAACCAGCTGCGTCCCCTTGTCATAACCGCGGACAAGATCCCCCAGATCCTGGTGGCAGAGGCTGTGGGAGTGCTTTTAAACCCCATGGGAGTGCGGATGCCGCTGCAGATCAAGAAACAGGCTGAATAAAGATAAGAAAACAGGCAGACCCCCCTGCCTGTTTTTTGTATTTTCAGGTATTAGGAGCCCTTGGGACGCCCATTTTTCTTGCTATTTGAGTTCAAATATATTATGATTAAACCAATTTAGAAATCAGGACAACACCGGATGGGAGCACTCCCGACCAGGGGGTTCTGAAGAAAAAGGCCGGGGTATATGAGATGAGTACGACAGATGGAAAAACGCACAGGCTAATGGACACGGTCCTTCCCTTACTGCTGTGCCTGTGTTTTATTGCCAGCAGCTTATTGTTCCTGGTGCAGATGATCATAAAGAACCAGGTGGAGAATATTGAGTATCTGTACAATGCATCTGACCAGAAAAAGACTACGATTGTAAAGCAGGTCCAGGGCGATCTTCAGACGTTGGAGGGGCTTGGGATTATGCTGGGAGGGATGGACGAGAGTGAGCGTGAACGTCTCCTGCCCATTCTCCGTGATATTAATAATGAAAATGCATTCATACGCATGGGGTTTGCCAGGCTGGATGGAGACGCGTGGTTTGTGGATTTAAACGGTAAGGTCTATGAACGCAATCTGAAGGACATGGAGTTTTTCCAAAAAGCCCTGCAGGGGAAGAATAATATATCGGACGTGTTTTCGGATGACCTTCAGGAGGGACAGTACATCAATTATTACGGCGTGGGGATCAAGACGCCGGCAGGAGAGACCATAGGCGTTCTCTGCGCGGTGCACACAGCCGATGTTTTAAGGAGCATCCTGGACGCTCCGGTACTCAGCGGTCAGGGATTTTCCAATATAATCAGCAGCAGCGGGGATTACATCATGCGCTCCATTCATGCGTTCCCCGGGGATATATTGCCGGAGAACAAGGAGGCGCTGCGAAAGGCCATAGAGGAGGGCGGTACCGGGTCCTTTGAAATGACCGACAAGTATGGAAGAGAACAGGTGTCTGTTATCGTGCCCCTCTTAGAAGGCAGATGGTACCTTCACAGCATGGTGCCCCAGAACGTGCTGCGGGCCAGATATATAGAGACCACCATGGGGATCATGGCCATTATCGTGGTGGCATGCTGCCTGTTTGCCCTGTTTATCAGCAGGCAGAGGAGCATGGCGGCCCGGGCCCAGAAGATGCTCATGGATCTGGCCTACAATGATAGGCTTACAGGCCTGCGCAATTATGACGGATTTAAGGTGGATGCCAGGCAATTCCTTGGAAGGGATGACCTGCCCTCCTGTATTTTGTGGTACGGAGACTTAAAGAAGTTCAAATTCATCAATGATATTCTGGGGTATGAGGAAGGGGATAAGATCCTGAGGATCATATCTGAGTACCTGGTGGATAAGGAGTCAAAGGACTGCATCTCCTGCCGTGTGTCGGCTGATAATTTTGCGGGGATCTGCAGGTGCGAAAGCCAGGAACTTTTTATGGAGCAGGTCTTGTCCCTGAATCAGTACATAAAGGATTCCGGTGTTGAGGGGCAGGATTTTATCGAACTGTCCATCGGCGTTTACCGGCTTGCTCCCGGTGACAGTGAGACATCCATTGACGTGCTGGTGAATTACGCCAACATGGCTCATAAGATTGCAAAGGAGAGGTCCGGAAGCAGCTGCGCGCTGTATGATGACGAGATCAGACAGCAGCAGATCGAGGATTCCTTAATGGAGGCGGAAGCTGAAAAAGCCTTAAGGGCAGGGGAATTCAAGGTCTACATGCAGCCCAAGGTGAACATTCAGAACCACAACCGGATCGCGGGGGCGGAAGCCCTGGTGCGCTGGCTCAGTCCATCCAAGGGCCTGATCCCGCCTGCCAGTTTTATCCCTCTGTTTGAAAAGAGCGACCGGATCGTCCTGCTGGACCGGTACATGTTTGAACAGACATGCGGATGGTTCAGGCGCTACCTGGATGAGGGCGGCAGTCCCATCAGCCTGGCTGTCAATGTGTCAAAGGTGGGGCTGCTCCAGAAGGATTTTATAGAGTATTATGCAAAGACCAAACAGAAGTACCGGCTGCCGGACGGCTATCTGGAGCTGGAGTTTACCGAGGGAGTCCTGTTAAATGATACGGATCTGTTCTCCGACATTGTAAGGAAGCTTCAGTCCAAGGGTTTTATCTGTTCCCTGGATGATTTCGGTTCCGGCTACAGTTCCCTTAACCTGCTGAAAAACCTGCCCATTGACGTGCTGAAGCTGGACATCATGTTCTTTCACAAGAGTGAGGACAGTGAAAAGGAACGGATCGTGGTCTCCAATTTCATACACATGGCCAAGGAGTTGAGGATCAAGACCATTGCAGAGGGTGTGGAGTCTGTGGAAAATGTGGATTTCCTCAGAAGCTGCGGCTGTGACGTGGTCCAGGGATATGCCTTTTTCAAACCCATGCCCCTGGAAGACTTTGAACATTTAGTGAACGAGCTGGGAGACCGGCAGCTGGAACCGGAGAACGTGTGACATGGTTGGAAAAGGTGTGACACGGATAAAAGGGGGAATAGGCAGTGAATCAGGAGATGGTCGAACGCCTGAGTGTGATCACCCGGGAGGAGCAGGACATCCTTAGGGGGAACCGCGAGATAGACAGGACCCTTTATATGGACCGTGGTGATATGGTCATAGACAGCAGGAAGCTGCTTCACGCAGGTAAGATGATAACGATCCGGCCCCATACGCGGTTTGTCCATTTCCCTGCCCATACCCACAACTATGTGGAGGTCATCTACATGTGCCAGGGGCATACCACCCATATAGTGGATGGCAACCGGGTGGAATTAAAGGCCGGGGAGCTGTTGTTTTTAAACCAGCACGCCACCCAGGAAATACTTCCGGCAGGACGGGATGACATAGGGGTGAATTTTATTATCCTGCCTGAGTTTTTTGACACTGCCTTCCGGATGATGGGGGAGGAAGAGAATCTGCTGCGGGAATTTCTGGTGGGCTGTCTCTGTGATGATACCAGGTATGACAGATATCTGCATTTCCAGGTGTCGGATGTACTGCCCATTCAGAACCTGATGGAAAATATGGTGTGGTCCCTGCTCAATGAACAGCCGGGCAAGCGCAGCATCAACCAGGCCACCATGGGCCTTGTGCTCCTCCATCTCATGCACTATACAGGCAGATTGAGGATGAGCCCTGATTCAGGACAATCCCTGGAACAGAAACTGACCTTCCAGGTGCTCCGGTATATTGAAGAGCATTACCGCGAGGGCACCCTGGCGGAGCTGGCCGGCATCATGGGATATGACGTATACTGTTTGAGCCGCATGATCAAGCAGGTCCTGGGGCGCAACTATAAGGAACTGCTCCAGGTAAAGCGCTTAAACCAGGCCGCATTCCTGCTGCAGAATACAGGGATGAACATTGTGGATATCAGCGTGGCTGTGGGGTATGACAATACCAGCTACTTCCACCGCATATTCAAGGGATATTACGGTCAGTCCCCCAGGGAATACCGGTTGAGCCAAACGCTTTCCGATTGAGGGATACACTGCAAATAAGGACGCAAAATCTCCACAAGTTGCGTTCTTATTTTTTTGCCCTTTTTGCGGTATGATTTTTATATGGTTTCCGGGGCAGAGACCGCGGGAGGGCATGCAATATACAAGGAGGGGTGACGGGAATGTGCAATTATTATCTGGCAGTGGATATCGGAGCGTCCAGCGGGCGCCACATCATTGGCTGGGTTCAGGATCATGTGATGAAGGTCCGGGAAATATACCGTTTTTCCAATGGGATGGAGTCTGTAAACGGCCGGCTTTGCTGGAATACGGACAGGTTGTTTGAGGAAATCACAGCCGGAATGAGGGAGTGCAAAAAGCAGGGGATCATTCCCCGCACCATGGGCATCGACACCTGGGCCGTGGACTATGTGCTTTTGGACAAACAGGGACGCAGGCTGGGAGAAAGCGTGGGGTATCGGGACGGACGCACCAAGGGGATGGACACCAGGGTGTACGGGATTATTTCTCCGGAAGACCTGTATGCCCGTACCGGCATCCAAAGGCAGACATTCAACACAATTTACCAGCTGATGGCCGACCGGTGCCAACAGGGGAAGCGGCTGGAACAGGCGGACGGTCTGCTGATGATCCCGGATTATTTTCACTATCTGCTCACCGGAAAGAAGCGGCAGGAGTATACCAATGCCACAACCACCCAGCTGGTGGATGCCCGTACCGGAACATGGGATGAGGAGCTGATCGGGATGCTGGGATATCCGAAGCATTTGTTTGGCGCCCTCTCCATGCCGGGAACCGTGGTGGGCAGCCTCAGGGGGGAGATACGCCGGCAGGTGGGATTTGACTGCAAGGTGGTGCTTCCGGCAACCCACGATACCGCCTCCGCCGTGATGGCTGTGCCGTCCAATCAGGAACATGTGCTCTATATCAGTTCCGGGACATGGTCCTTGATGGGCACTGAGCGGCCATATGCCGACTGCGGGCCAGAAAGCCGCGGGGCCAATTTCACAAATGAGGGCGGATATGAACACAGATACCGTTACCTGAAAAATATCATGGGCCTTTGGATGATCCAGTCCGTGAAAAAGGAGTGGGAAGCGGAGGGGGAGCGTTATTCCTTTGGGGAAATATGCGAACGAGCGTCCAGGGAAAGGATTGCCTCCATTGTGGACTGCAATGACAGCTGTTTTCTGGCGCCGGACAGCATGTGCAGGGCTGTGGCGGACTTCTGCAATGCCGGCGGACAGCAGGTCCCAAGGACCAGGTGGGAGATGGCTGCCGTGATCTATAACAGCCTGGCAGCCTGCTATGGGGCGTGTGTAAAGGAACTGGAGCAGCTGACAGGGATTTCCTATGACAGGATCCATATTGTGGGGGGCGGGGCCAATGCCGATTATCTCAACCGCCTGACGGCAAATGCAACCGGCAGGACCGTGTACGCAGGACCCGCGGAGGCCACGGCCATCGGCAACCTGGCGGCGCAGATGATAAAGGGCGGTGAATACGCAAGCCTTGCGGACGCAAGGGAGAGTATTTTCAGGTCCTTTGAAATAAAGACATATCACAGCAAAAACAACCATTGAAAGGGGTAAAGTCAGGATGAATGCAAAGGAAAGATATGAATCAGCAAGAGAAATATATGGAGCCATTGGCGTGGATACCGAGGCGGCCATGGAACAGTTAAGGAACATTCCCATCTCAATGCATTGCTGGCAGGGCGATGACGTTATGGGATTTGAGGGCGCGCAGGCCCTGTCGGGGGGGATCCAGGCAACCGGCAATTATCCGGGCCGTGCAAGAGATCCCCGGGAACTTATGAGCGACATCAAAAAGGCGTTGAGCCTGATCCCGGGAAAGCACAGGCTGAATCTTCATGCAAGCTATGCCATATTTGAAGAGGGAGAGAAGGTGGACAGGGACCGGCTGGAGCCCAAGCATTTTGCCAAATGGGTGGAATTTGCCAAGGAAATGGGACTGGGGCTGGATTTTAACCCCACCATGTTCTCCCATCCCAAGGCGGAGAATGCAACCTTATCCAGCGAGGATCCCAAAATCCGGAAATTCTGGATCGACCACTGCAGGGCCTGCATCCGCATCGGCCAGTATTTTGCGGAGGAGCTGGGCACTCCCTGTTCCCTTAACATATGGATACCCGATGGATTTAAGGATATTCCGGCTGACCGCACCTCGCCCAGGGCAAGGCTTAAGGATTCCCTGGACCGGATCCTGGATATGGATTACCGTAAGGAAAAGGTCCTGGTGGCCGTGGAGTCAAAGGTATTCGGCATTGGAATGGAGAGCTGTACGGTGGGCTCCCATGAGTTTTACATGAACTATGCTGCCTCCAGGGGAATCATGTGTCTTCTGGACAGCGGACATTTTCACCCCACAGAGGTGATCTCTGACAAGATATCTTCCATGCTCCTGTTCTCACCCCAGGTGGCGCTTCACGTAAGCCGCCCGGTGCGCTGGGACAGCGACCACGTGGTGCTGTTTGATGATGAGACAAGGGAAATCGCCAAGGAGATCGTGCGCAATGATCCAAAAAGGGTACTGCTGGCCCTGGATTTCTTTGACGCCAGCATCAACCGAATTGCCGCCTGGGTGGTGGGCATGAGAAACATGCAGAAAGCCTTGTTATATGCCCTTCTGATGCCCGGAAAGTCCCTTGCGGCACTCCAGGAAGAGCGCAGGTTTACGGAGCTGATGATGCTCCAGGAGGAACTTAAAACATATCCATTTGGCGATGTGTGGGATCATTTCTGCGAAGAGAACCAGGTTCCGGTAAAGGAGCAGTGGTTTGAGGATGTAAAGGCCTATGAGCAGGAAGTGCTGTCAAGGCGGAGCTGACAGGGTGTTGTGGAACTGGCAGGGATTTATATACATAGTTACGAAAAAATAAAAAGTGAGGAACATGGAAATGAACGTATTAGATGCATCTTTTGTACAGGGATTTATCCGTATGTGTGACGATGGCTTTAAGCAGAACTGGCACGAGCGAAACGGCGGGAATTTAAGCTACCGCATCACCCCCGGGGAAGTTGAGGAGATCAGGGAATGCCTGAGCGCAGCGCAGCCGTGGCAGCCCATAGGGACCAGCGTGCCCGGGCTGGCCGGCGAATATTTTATGGTGTCGGGAAGCGGAAAATATATGCGCAATATGATCCTTGAACCTGAGGCAAATGCCTGTATCATAGAGCTGGATGGGACCGGGGAAAATTACCGCATCTGCTGGGGGCTGGTAAAGGGCGGCAGGCCCACCAGTGAACTGCCGTCCCATCTCATGAACCATGAGGTAAAAAAGCAGGCCACGGGCGGAAAGCACAGGGTGATCTACCATGCCCATCCCGCCAATGTGATCGCCCTTACCTTTGTGCTTCCTTTAAAGGACGAGGTGTTTACAAGGGAGCTGTGGGAGATGGCCACCGAGTGCCCGGTTGTTTTTCCTGACGGTATCGGGGTTGTGGAGTGGATGGTTCCCGGCGGAAGGGACATTGCAGTGTCGACCAGCGAGCTGATGAAGCAGTATGACGTGGCGATCTGGGCTCATCACGGCATGTTCTGCTCCGGAGAGGATTTTGACCTGACCTTTGGGCTTATGCACACGGTGGAGAAGTCCGCGCAGATCCTGGTAAAAATGCTGTCCATGCGCCCTGATAAGCTTCAGACCATTACGGCTCAGAATTTCCGGGATCTGGCCAGGGATTTTAAGGTGACCCTTCCCGAAAAATTTTTATATGAGAAATAGGAGGATCGGTATGGCGGGGAAAAGGGCGGTTTGAAACAGTATCATAAAGATAGTTACATACGTTTAGGTGCCTATCTTCCCACCGGGTGCCTATCTTCCCGCCGGGTGCCTATCCATCCGCCGGGTGCCTATCCCACTTTAAAGTGCGTACTTACCGGATGAATACTGCTTAAGCTATAATCATGAATGTAACCAGTACAGATATACTCTGTAACGAATGCTTAGAAGAAAAGGAGACATTTTCATGAAAAAAGTAGTGGAATTTTTACAGGCTAATCCGGTACAGTACCTGGCAACCGTGGGCAGGGACCACAAGGCCAAATGCCGCCCCTTTATGTTTTGCTTTGAAAAGGATGGGAAGCTGTGGTTCTGCACCAATAACCGGAAGGATGTCTATAAGGATATGCAGGCGAATCCGGAGATTGAGGTGAGTGTTTCTGATCCCGGTTATGCATGGATCCGCCTTCATGGCCGGGTGGTGTTTGAGAACAATATGGAGGTGAAGGAAGGGTGTATGGCCAATCCCATTGTAAAGGGCCAGTATAACAGGGCCGACAACCCGATCTTTGAGGTGTTTTATCTGGATGAGCCCCATGGGGTCATTGCCGACTTTTCCGGCAATCCGCCCTATGAATTCTGATGCAGGTCTGCATGGTGAACATAGATCCTTGTTTTGAGATTGCTCCCGGGTCCTGCAGCTAAATCCTGCTTTTGTACTCGCTGCCCCAGGCGAACATGGAATCCAATATAGGTTTCAGGCTGTATCCTGTTTCTGTGAGCGTGTACTCCACTTTGGGAGGCACCTCGGGATAAACGGTCCGTGTCAAGAGCCCATCCTGTTCCATGGCGCGCAGATGGCTTGTGAGGACCTTTTGTGTGATGCCGCCCACGGAGCGCATCAGTTCATTGAACCGTTTGGTCCCGGTGAGCAGGTCCCGCAGGATCAGGACTTTCCATTTGTCGCCAATGAGCTGCAGGGTCATTTCCACAGGACAATCAGGTATGTTTTTTGTATGTTCCATAAGGGTACCTCCAGGTATATTTTAGATGATACAGTCATATTTGGCTGTATCATATTTATCAGCTGTACAGCCATGCCGGACCGCCTGGGCTTATTATAAACCGCGGCCGTTATTTTTTCAATATGGGCCAGGAAATTTCTGCAGGCAGCCGGAAGGTCTTGGTAAGGTTTCCTGGAGGAGACAGCTTGGAAAGAGGGATGAAAATGGATTGGCTTAGGTTTTTAAGCGGCACTTCTGCCGGAGATTACGTGTACCAGGATCTGCCCTATGATCAACTGATCCAAAGGGCGGCATCCATGATCAGCAAGGCGGATGCCGTGTTGGTCGGGGCAGGAGCCGGTCTGTCGGCCGCAGCGGGACTGACCTACACGGGCCGGCGGTTTAAGGAAAATTTCAGTGAGTTTATCGGGAGATACGGGCCTGCTGCCATGAGGGATATGTATGCGGCTGGCTTTTATCCCTTTCCCACGGAGGAGGAGCGGTGGGGCTACTGGTCCAAACACGTCTGGGTGAACAGGATTGAACCGGGGGCTTTGCCTCTGTACAGGAAACTGTGTGATATGGTGACCACACGGAAGCATTTTGTGTTGACCACCAATGTGGACCACCAATTCTGGAAAGCAGGCTTTGAAGATAAAAATATATTCGCCACCCAGGGGGATTATGGGAAGATCCAGTGTGCCGGGGCATGCCATGACGTGACCTATGATGCCACGGATCTGTTTGCGCGCATGAATGAGGCCCGCAAAGGCTGCGTTATCCCCTCTTGCATGGTTCCCGTGTGCCCTGTGTGCGGCGGTCCCATGGCCATGAATTTACGGTGCGACCAATATTTTGTGGAGGATGACCATTGGCATCAGGCAGCAAAACGTTACAGCGCGTTCCTGGAGCAGGCGGCTTTGAAGGAGACGGTGGTACTGGAGCTGGGTGTCGGCTTTAACACCCCGGCCATCATACGGTTCCCCTTTGAAAAGATGGTGCGGCAGAATGGGCGGTGGTCCTTTATACGCCTGAATACGGATGGGGCCGCGGTTCCTGCAGATGTGGAAAAACGGGCCGCCGGTATCAATGGCGACATGACTGAAAGTTTGGAGGGCATATGCAGGGCCCTTGAAGGTAAAACTTTGGAAGGCAGGGCTTCAGATAACGGAACGGACAGGGAGAGGAGGCATGACACATGACGCCGGAAGAACAGCGGATCTGTCTGATCCGGACATTGGCAGGGGAGATGCCTCAATACAGGAAGGTTGAGATCCCTGAGGATGAGGCGGGGCAAAAACAGCTGATCCGGGCACTGATGAACGTGCGTCCGCCCCTTCCGCCGGGCCGTGAGTTCTTAGAGATCCAGGATACATATCTGCGGGACGAGATAATGAAACGCGGAATTGTGGATGCCTCCTCCCTGGCCCCGGTAAAGGAGGGGAGCCGCATCTTTCTTTGGCAGGGGGATATAACCAGGCTGAGGGCGGATGCCATTGTAAATGCAGCCAACAGCGCGCTTTTGGGATGCTTTCATCCGCTGCACTCATGCATTGATAATGCGATCCATTCATTTTCCGGGATCCAGCTGCGCCTTGCGTGCAATGAGATCATGAGAGCTCAGGGGCATGAGGAACCCACCGGCACCGCGAAGATCACTCCCGGATATAATCTGCCCAGCCGGTATGTGCTGCACACGGTGGGGCCGGTTATTTCCGGCCCCCTGCGGGAGAAGGACTGTTGTCTCCTGGCGGATTGTTACCGGTCCTGCCTGGAGCTGGCGGTAAAAAGCGGGATCAGGTCCATTGCCTTTTGCTGCATTTCCACCGGAGTATTTCAATTTCCGCGTGAACGGGCGGCTGAGACGGCCATAGAAACAGTGGCCGGTTTTCTGGAAGGGGATAAGTCCTTAAAACAGGTGATATTTAATGTGTTTGCAGATTTGGACCTGGCTGTTTACAGACGGCTTTTGGAGCTGTCCGGAAGGGCCGTATAGAACAAGACGATATAAAATCCAGAGAATATAAAAATCGGAAAAACGTTTCCGGCCCCCATTGATCAGGAGCCGGGGACGTTTTTTTGATTCATGGATCCCGGCATGCACGATCCGGGCATAGATCCGGGAATAAAACCAAAAATCAGGATTGACAGAGTGGAGCGTCACCATTATAATAGTTAGATATCTAATGATTAGAATGCTAATATATATAAAAGGGGAGGTGCACATGACATTTCACTATCTGCTGATGGCAAGCCATGCGATCTACAACAAAAAACTGATGGAAATGCTTAGTGATACCGGACTTACCGCTGGCCAGCCCAAGGTTCTTGATTATCTGGGGGACTATGACGGGGCCAGTCAGAAGGAGATTGCGGCCCACTGTTATATTGAGGCCGCAACTCTTACCTCGGTGCTGAACGGTATGGAGACAAAGGGGCTGATCCAGCGCAGGCGGATGAACGGGAACAGACGTACCTTCCATATTTTCCTCACGGACAAGGGATGGGAACAGCAAAAACGGGTCCAGGAGGCTTTCCTGAAAATTGAAGCCGAAACCTTTGAACAGATGGAGCGGGAGGAATGGGAGAAATTTATCCATCAGTTTGCCAGGATACACGAACATTTTGAAAAATAGACGAAAAGAGGAGAAGATATCATGCCGTACGGAGTTATCATCAATTGCATTGCAGTGTTTATAGGAGGGCTGCTGGGAGCTGTTTTAAAAGATTATTTCCCGGACAAATTAAAAGAGGCCCTTCCGGGGATCTTTGGCCTCTCTGCCATTACCATGGGTGTCACATTGATCATCAAGCTTGAAAGCCTTTCCGCAGTCATCCTTGCCGTGATCCTGGGAACTGTGATCGGGGAGCTGATGAACCTGGAGACAAGTCTGATGCGGGGGCTTCACAGCCTGGAATCCAGGCTCCCCCTGAGCCTGGACGACAAACAGCTGGACGTGCTGATCAGTATGATCATCCTGTTCTGCTTTAGCGGCACCGGTATTTTCGGGGCCATGAACTCCGCAATGACCGGCGACCATTCCATTCTGATCGCCAAAGCCATTATGGATTTTTTTACTGCTGTGATATTCGGCACCACGGCAGGGTATCTGGTTGGGTTTGTGGCAATTCCCCAGTTTGTGGTCGGGGTCCTGCTGTTTGGGTGCGCCGGCTGCGTACTCCCCTACATAACAGGGACCATGCTTGCCAACTTCAAGGCCTGCGGCGGCATCATAACCCTGGCGGTGGGACTTAAGATCGCGGATATTAAGAAATCCAGGGTGTTAAACATACTGCCGGCCATTGTGCTGGTGTTCCCTTTTTCCACGTTCCTCTAAGGAATTTTAAACATGCTCCGGGTCTTCCATGTCAGGCAGCTCATGTCCCTCCGTGATATGGGCTTTGATGGCTTTAAAACTTTTGGCGCTGACCACATGCTCGATGCGGCAGGCATCCTCCACGGCTGTCTGTTCATCCACTCCGAGATAGATCAGCCACTGGGACAGCATGGCGTGGCGTTCGTACATGGTCTCGGCAATCTCCCTCCCCGGTCCGGTGAGGGAGATATGCCCTTCGGAATTGATCTCAATGTATCCGTTCTCCCGAAGGTTTTTCATGGCAACGCTGACGCTTGGCTTGGAAAAGGACAGCTCGTTTGCAATGTCGATGGAGCGGACATAAGGGTTGCGGTGGCCTAACATCAGAATGGTTTCCAGATAATTCTCAGCAGATTCCTGTATTTTCATATAAATCAATCCTTTCAAAACGGTGATATGTTTCCCCCTGCGATCCTGTGTTTTTTGTGCACTGAGGTATGGTTTGATTTTAGCATATTTCAATATTCTGTGCAAAGATTGAATTTCTCATCAAGGTTTTTGAAAAAAATTATTGACATTTGAGTTAATTGGTGCTAACTTAGACTTGCAGTTAGGATACCATAACTTTCCAGGACTGCATCTGTACCTATTACTGTGATCACATCAAAAAGAAGAGGAGTGATTGTATGCCTTTAACAATGGCAAAAGAGGGTGAAGTAGCATCCATTAAGCGTGTAGGCGGTAAAGATGAAGTGCGCCGGCACCTGGAGAATATGGGATTTGTACCTGGAACGGATGTAACGGTCGTGTCCATTAACAATGGCAATGTGATTGTTAATGTAAAGGACGCCCGCGTTGCGATCAGCAGGGAAATGGCCAACAAGATCATGATCTAACTGGGAATCAGGGCATGAGGAAGAAAGGAGCGTTTGATTATGCACACATTAAAAGAGGTTAAATGCGGAGATACGGTTTCAGTGGTAAAGCTTCACGGTGAGGGAGCGGTAAAGCGCCGTATCATGGATATGGGAATCACAAAGGGGACTGAAGTATATGTCCGCAAGGTTGCTCCCCTGGGAGATCCGGTGGAAGTCAATGTAAGAGGTTATGAGCTGTCTCTGAGAAAAGCGGATGCAGAGATGATCGAAGTGCAGTAGGGGCTGCTTTTTTTTAGATAATGAGTTAGCTTGAACTAATTTATTGATAAATTTTCTCAATAAGAGGAATAGGAGGATATGAAAATGTCAATCAAAATTGCTTTGGCCGGTAATCCAAACTGTGGTAAAACTACCCTGTTTAACGGACTCACCGGATCCAACCAGTTTGTAGGAAACTGGCCGGGTGTAACGGTGGAAAAAAAGGAAGGTAAGCTAAAGGGGAACAAGGATGTGATCATCATGGACCTTCCCGGGATCTATTCCCTGTCACCCTATACGCTGGAGGAAGTGGTTGCAAGGAATTATCTGATCACGGAACGCCCTGATGCGATCCTTAACATTGTGGACGGAACCAATCTGGAGCGCAACCTGTATCTGACCACCCAGCTGATGGAACTGGGGATCCCGGTTCTCATGGCTGTGAACATGATGGATATTGTGCAGAAAAACGGAGACCAGATCAATATAAATGCCCTGAGCAAAAAGCTGGGCTGCCCGGTTGTTGAGATTTCGGCCCTTAAAGGCAGCGGCATCATGGAAGCGGCCAACAAGGCGGTGGAACTGGCCAGGGGAGGACAGAAAGTATCCTCCGTGCACCGGTTTGGGTCTGATGTGGAGTCTGTGCTGGAAGAGATCGCAGGCTGCCTCGGCAATGAGATCCCGGAGGAGCAGAAGCGTTTTTATGCCATCAAGCTGTTTGAGCGGGATGATAAGATTGCTGCCCGGATGTCCACGGTGCCTAATGTTGAGAGCCTGATCAAGCGCACAGAGGATGCCATGGATGACGATGCGGAAAGCATTATCACAAATGAACGCTATACATACATTACCTCCATCATCAGCGGCTGCTATGTGAAAAAGAATAAGCAGAAGCTGAGCACCTCGGACAGGATCGACCATATTGTGACAAACCGCTGGCTGGCCCTTCCTATCTTTGCGGTTGTTATGTGGGTAGTGTATTATGTGTCGGTTACCACAGTGGGTACCTGGGCAACGGACTGGGCCAATGACGGCGTGTTTGGAGACGGATGGAGCCTGTTTGGCATGGAAGTTCCCGGTATTCCGGTCCTGGTGGAAGGCTTCCTGACTTCCGTGGGCTGCGCTGACTGGCTGTCCAGCCTGATCCTGGATGGTATTGTTGCCGGTGTGGGCGCCGTGCTGGGATTTGTTCCCCAGATGCTGGTGCTGTTCATCTTCCTGGCATTCCTGGAGGCCTGCGGATACATGGCCAGGGTTGCGTTTATCATGGATAGGATCTTCCGTAAATTCGGTCTGTCCGGCAAGTCCTTTATCCCCATGCTGATCGGCACGGGCTGCGGCGTTCCCGGAATCATGGCATCACGTACCATTGAAAATGACAGGGACCGCAAGATGACCATTATGACCACCACCTTTATTCCCTGCGGTGCGAAACTCCCCATCATTGCCCTGTTTGCAGGCGCACTGTTCGGAGGCGCTTCCTGGGTTGCACCCAGCGCTTACTTTGTGGGTATTGCAGCCATTATCTGCTCTGGTATTATTTTGAAAAAAACAAAGATGTTTGCAGGCGACCCGGCGCCCTTTGTTATGGAGCTTCCTGCTTACCATATGCCCACTGTGATCAATGTACTGCGCAGCATGTGGGAGAGGGGATGGTCCTTTATCAAGAAGGCCGGAACCGTGATCCTGTTATCCACCATCTTTGTATGGTTTACATCCAGCTTTGGGTTTGTGGACGGTCACTTCGGAATGGTGGAGGACCTGTCTGACGGCCTTCTGGCCAGCATTGGCCAGGCGATTGCCTGGATCTTTGCTCCTCTTGGATGGGGCAACTGGCAGGCGGCTGTTGCAGCCATCACAGGACTGGTTGCAAAGGAGAACGTGGTTGGTACCTTTGGTATCCTTTACGGCTTTGCGGAAGTGGCAGAGGACGGCGAGGAGATCTGGGGAACCCTTGCACAGAGCTTTACCACTGTGAGCGCATATTCCTTCCTTGTATTTAACCTGCTTTGCGCTCCCTGCTTTGCAGCCATCGGAGCGATCAAGCGTGAGATGAACAATGCAAAATGGACCTGGTTTGCAATCGGTTACCAGACACTCCTGGCCTACGGCGTATCACTCTGCATCTACCAGCTGGGAACATGGTTCACTTCCGGAAGCTTTGGCATCGGAGCAATTGTTGCGCTCCTTCTGGTAGCGCTGTTCATTTACCTGATGGTAAGACCGTACAAGGAAAGCAAGTCCCTGAAGGTTGGCGCAAAAGCCGGCGCAGCATCCTGATAACAGATGAACGTGCACGCGAGCGTGGAAAGACAATCCCCGCTCCGTGCGCGTTCTGACGTACCTGCGGCCATTAAGTGCCTGAAATCACGTAAGGAGGAGAACTGATATGTGGCAAAAAGAGCAGGTGATCGAAGAATTTCAAAAAAGAGGAAAACGGATGACCCAGCAGAGACGGATGCTTTTGGAAGTGATCCTGGAAAGCGACTGGACAAACTGCAAGGATATCTACTATGAAGCACGCAAGCGCGATCCCAACCTGGGGATGGCCACTGTGTACAGGACGGTCAGTGCACTGGAAGAGATGGGGGTGCTGGCGCGCACGTACCAGTACTCCTCACCGGATTCGCCAAAGGAGGAAGAGGATTGTCAACAGCAATCATTTGTGTCTTATTGATCATTATTTCCGTGTTTGGCATCAGAAGCTATATGAAGCGTCTGGCTTCCGGCTGCTGCGGATCGTCCGGGGAAAAGTCCCCCAAACGGATTAAGGTAAAGGATAAGGACCTGTCCCATTACCCGCACCAGTGCACCATGAAGGTGGACGGAATGTCCTGCGGCAACTGCGCGGTCCGTGTGGAGAATGCCCTGAACGCCATGGAGGGCGTGTGGGCAAGGGTGGATCTGGAAGCAGGAGAAGCGCAGGTTTATATGAAACAGAAGTATGAAGACAAGGCCCTGAAGGATGCGGTGAAGGCAGCCGGATACACGATTTTTAAAATCAATCACACTAAATGACTTTAATTCTCAATAAGAAGCGTTGGAATTGACTAACCAGCATTTTCCAGTTTAGGATAAATGTGTAAACGATATGTAAAGTTCCCGCAAAGGAAGTGACACAAGATGAAATATCACAAATTCTGGGCTTGGGCCATGGTGTTTTGTTTCGCGATGACCCTATACACCGGGTACAAGCATAAGTAGGAGGATAAAGAGATGATTGATTGTTTTAAGTGTAAGAGGATTGGTTTGTTTTTGGGCGGCGTCCTGTTTGGTACGGCAGGCGTTAAGGTGCTGGCAAGCACGGACGCAAAGAAGTTTTATATCAACTGCCTGGCAGCCGGTTTACGGGCTAAGGACTGTGTGATGACCACGGCCACCAACATCCAGGAAAATGCGGAGGATATCCTGGCAGAAGCCAAGGAGATCAATGTAAAGCGCAAACAGGAAGAAGTGTTTGAGGATGAGAGCGGAGCAGAAGACCAGGCTGTTTCTGAGGAGATGGCTGAGGAGCCGGTAAACGTGGTTACAGAGTAATGTGGATTCCGCCCGGGGATAGATGGTTCCCTGGGCGGTACTTTTTTCGTCACAGTAAGTCAGATAGGAGCTGCAGGCAGATGAAATTTGTTATAAGACATGAGATACGGGGCAGGGTGAGGATCCACCTTTACCAGAAGGAGATGAGCATCCGCCAGGCGGACCTGCTGCAGTATTATCTCTGCGCCTTGCCGGGTGTGAAGGATGCAAAGGTGTATGAGAGGACTGCGGACGCGGTTGTGGTCTTCGAGGGCGACCGGGGAGAGATCCTTAACGGTGTGCGGAAATTTTCTTATGAAAATGAACGGCTTCAGGAACTGGTTCCCAAGAACAGCGGAAGGGCCCTGAACAGGGAGTATAAGGAAAAGCTGATCCAAAAGGTGGCGGTACGGGCGGTGACAAAGGCATTGTTTCCCCTGCCCTTCCGGGCAGTCTACACCGTGTACCACGGGATCCGGTATCTGATCAAGGGGATCCGCTGCCTGTTAAAGGGCGCTTTGGAGGTGGAGGTCCTGGATGCCACGGCAATTATGGTTTCCATTGTAAGGAGGGATTTTGACACGGCCGGTTCCGTGATGTTCCTTTTGGGGATCGGCGAGCTTTTGGAGGAGTGGACCCACAAGAAATCAGTGGGCGACCTTGCCAGGAGTATGTCCCTTAATATCACTAAGGTATGGCAGAGCGTGGAAGGGACCGAGGTGCTGGTGCCCCTTTCCAAGATCCGGGAAAATGATATGGTTACCGTACATATGGGAAATGTGATCCCGCTGGACGGCGTGGTGGTGTCCGGGGAAGCCATGGTGAACCAGGCAAGCCTTACAGGGGAGTCCGTGCCCGTGAAAAAGGAAGAGGGCATGTATGTGTATGCCGGAACCGCCATAGAGGAAGGGGAGATCACGCTGTGCGTGAAAAAGGCAGCGGGAGCCACCCGGTTTGAGCGGATCGTGACCATGATCGAGGAGTCGGAGCAGCTTAAGTCCACGGCAGAGGGAAAGGCGGCCACCCTGGCCGATGCCCTGGTCCCCTGGAGCCTGGGAGGCACGGTCCTGACATGGCTGCTCACCCGCAATCCCACCAAGGCCCTGTCCATCCTGATGGTAGACTTCTCCTGCGCCCTGAAGCTGGCCATGCCGTTATCCGTGCTGTCGGCCATGCGCGAGGCCAGCAGCTACCACATCACGGTAAAGGGCGGCAAGTATATGGAGGCGGTGGCGGCAGCGGACACCATTGTATTTGACAAGACAGGCACCCTGACAAAGGCAAGGCCCCAGGTGGCTGATGTGGTGGCGTTTAACGGGCAGGATAAGAATGAACTGCTGCGGATCGCCGCCTGCCTGGAAGAACATTTCCCCCACTCCATGGCCAATGCCGTGGTCCAGGAGGCGGTTAAACGAGGCCTGGTGCACCAGGAGATGCACTCCAGGGTGGATTACATCGTAGCCCATGGAATCGCCACCTATGTGGGGGAGGAGCGGGTGGTGATCGGAAGCTATCACTTTGTGTTTGAGGATGAGGGCTGCAAGGTGCCGGAAGACGGCAGGGATGCATTTGACAGCCTTCCCTCGGAATACTCCCATCTGTTTTTGGCCATTGGAGGAAGGCTGGCAGCCGTCATCTGCATCGAGGACCCCCTGCGGGAGGAGGCGGATGCGGTGATCAGCGCCCTTCACAGACAGGGGATCAAAAAGATCGTGATGATGACAGGGGACAGCGAGCGCACGGCCCGGGCCATTGCGGCCAGGATAGGCGTGGATGAGTATTATTCCGAGGTTCTGCCCGAAGATAAGGCGGGATTTGTGGAGCGGGAAAAGAAGCTGGGCCACAAGGTGATCATGATCGGAGACGGAATCAATGACTCGCCGGCCCTTTCCGCTGCGGATGCAGGCATTGCCATCAGCGAGGGAGCGGAGATCGCTAGGGAGATTGCGGATATCACCATATCCGAGGACAACCTGTTCCAGCTTGTGACCCTGAGGGCGATCAGCAGAGGGCTGATGGACCGGATTGACCGGAATTACCGGTGCGTGATCGGGTTTAACCTGGGACTGATCCTGTTGGGCGTAGGGGGCGTGATCGCGCCTGCCACCTCAGCCCTGCTCCATAATACATCCACTCTGGCAATCAGCCTTAAGAGCATGACCAACCTCCTTGACTGAATGGGAGGATATGAGAAAAAGATTATCAGTTGGCACACTTGCCTTTTTCAAGGAACTTTGGTATACTGAGGATGGTTAGCTAAAGCTAACTATGTGGATCAATCATGTGATACCATCCTGCCCCGGATCAAGTGATCAGGTGCCCATTTTCAGCTGTTTTCCATTATCCCGGGGCAGGGGATATCCATGGGAAAGGATGTGGAATGAACTATTTAGAGATTGAGAAAGTAATCGGACGGGAAATCATTGATTCCAGAGGGAATCCCACGGTAGAGGCGGAGGTTGTCCTCGCAGACGGTACGGTTGGAAGGGGAGCTGCCCCCAGCGGTGCGTCCACCGGAGAATTTGAGGCCCTGGAATTAAGGGATCATGAGAATCCGCGCTTTGGAGGAAAAGGCGTCTTAAAGGCGGTCAGGAATATCAATACAGTGATTTCAGATACCCTGAAGGGGATGAATGCAGCGGATATCTACGCAGTGGACCGCGCCATGATCCGGGCGGACGGGACAAAGGACAAGTCTAATCTTGGGGCTAACGCGATCCTGGCAGTTTCCATTGCCTGCGTGCGCGCGGCCGCCAATGGCCTGGATCTTCCCCTGTACCGTTTCCTGGGCGGCGTAAACGGCAACAGGCTGCCGGTTCCCATGATGAATATATTAAACGGCGGCGCCCATGCTGCCAATACAGTGGATGTGCAGGAGTTTATGATCATGCCTGTGGGCGCAAAAAGCTTTAAGGAGGGCCTGCGCTGGTGCGCGGAAGTGTTCCATGCCCTGGCAGCCCTTTTAAAGGAAAAGAAGCTGGCCACCTCAGTGGGGGACGAGGGCGGATTTGCCCCTGACCTGGGAAGTGATGAGGAAGCGATCCAATACATACTGGCAGCGGTGACCAGGGCCGGATATGAGCCGGGAACGGATTTTGTTCTTGCCATGGATGCTGCTTCCAGCGAGTGGAAGAGCAAAACCAAGGGAGAATACCTTCTTCCCAAGAGCGGGAAGAAGTTTACATCAAAGGAGCTGGTGGATCACTGGGAGAAGCTGATCGGCAAATACCCCATTTATTCCATTGAAGATGGTTTGGATGAGGAGGACTGGGAAGGCTGGAGGATGATGACGGACAGACTGGGAAACAGGGTGCAGCTGGTGGGTGACGACCTGTTTGTGACCAACACGGAGCGCCTTGCAAAGGGGATCAGCCAGGGCTGCGGGAATTCCATCCTTATTAAGCTGAACCAGATCGGAACCGTGTCAGAAACGCTGGAAGCCATTAAGATGGCCCACAATGCAGGGTATACGGCCATTGCCTCCCACCGCTCCGGCGAGACGGAGGATACCACTATCGCCGACCTGGCGGTGGCCTTAAACACCTGCCAGATCAAGACAGGCGCCCCCAGCAGAAGCGAACGGGTGGCAAAGTACAACCAGCTGCTGCGGATCGAGGAGGAACTGGGGGAAAGCGGAGCGTATCCCGGGATGGACGCTTTCCATATTTCAAGATAAGCGGTTTCAGGATTAGATAATAAATGATTACAGGAAAGGGATCGGTGCAGAGACGTTGAACAGGAACGTCCCTGTGCCGATCCCTGTTTTTTATTGGGTATCCTGTTCCGCTGAGCCCCCCCCAGGCCGTAACACGGAGATCAGAAAAAAACAATATTAATAATTATTATCAATACTAAATGTTGACAAAAGCGGGATGTTCTGATAAACTTGCATTAAGTTAGTCGAAACTAACATAAAATATCATTTTTAATGCAAACTATAAAATATCAGTGAAAACAGGAGGAAATAATATGTCATTAATCGGAAAAGAAATCAGTGATTTTACAGTGCAGGCTTACGTGGACGGATCGTTTAAGGAAGTGAAAAAATCGGATGTACTGGGGAAGTGGGCGGTATTCTTCTTTTATCCGGCTGATTTTACCTTTGTGTGCCCCACGGAGCTGGAGGATCTGGCCAACAAGTATGAGGAATTTAAGGCTGCGGGCTGCGAAATCTACAGTGTGTCCTGCGACAGCCATTTTGTACACAAGGCATGGCATGATGCGTCCAAGACCATCCAGAAGATCCACTACCCCATGCTGGCGGATCCCACAGGAAAGCTGGCAAGGGATTTTGAGGTAATGATCGAGGAGGACGGAATGGCGGAGAGGGGCAGCTTTATCGTAAACCCGGAGGGAAAAATCGTTGCCTATGAAGTGATCGCCGGAAATGTGGGCAGGAATGCGGACGAGCTGTACAGACGTGTCCAGGCTTCCCAGTTTGTGGCAGAGCACGGGGACCAGGTTTGCCCGGCCAAGTGGCAGCCGGGGGCCGACACCCTGAAGCCAAGCCTGGATCTGGTGGGGCTGATCTAAATGGAACAGGAGAGGGAAAAAAATTATTTGTATGATGTGGTGATCGTAGGAGGCGGACCGGCCGGATTGTCGGCCGCCATCTACATGGCCAGGGCCAGATATAGGGTCCTTTTGATGGAGAAAGAGAAGATCGGCGGGCAGATCACCATCACCTCGGAAATCGTCAACTACCCGGGCGTGGAGAGGACCAGCGGAAAAGAACTGACCCATTCCATGAAGGAGCAGGCCCAGGCGTTCGGGGCAGAGTTTGTGATGACCGAGGTGCTGGATATGGACCTGGATCAGGACATCAAGGTGCTTCACACAACAGCCGGCGAGTATAAGGCCCTGGGAGTGGTGCTGGCAACGGGAGCTAACCCCAGAAAGCTTGGGTTTAAAGGGGAAAAGGAATTTCAGGGCAGAGGCGTGGCTTACTGCGCCACCTGCGATGGGGAATTCTTTACAGGCATGGAGGTCTTTGTAATCGGCGGAGGGTTTGCCGCTGTGGAGGAAGGCATTTTCCTGACCAGATATGCAAGGAAGGTAACACTGGTGGTCCGGGGGGATGACTTTACATGTGCCAGAACCGTGGCGGACCAAGTAAAAAAGGAAGATAAGATTGAGGTGAAGTTTAACACGGAGATCCTGGAAGCAGGCGGGGAACATATGGTTTCCTATGCGCGATTCAGAAACAACCGCACCGGCGAGGAGTGGACCCATGAGGCTGGTGAGAACGGCGGTTTCGGTATCTTTGTCTTTGCGGGCTATGTGCCTAACACTGCATGGATCAGCGGAAAGCTGGTGTGTGATGAGCAGGGTTACCTGGTTACGGACAGCAGCCAGAAGACCAGCGCTGAAGGAGTGTACGGCGCAGGGGATGTGTGCATCAAGAATCTGCGCCAGGTGGTGACAGCAGTATCGGACGGCGCGGTGGCGGCCACCTCCCTGGAAAAGCATGTTTCCTCCATCCATGAAAAGCTGGGCATTCCCGCCCTTGAGCAAGGGGAGGCGGACACAAAACGCCTGGAAGGGGAAATGACCGGCGGTGGCAGAACCCTGGGAGAAGGCAGCCGGGGAGATGGAGCCCGGGGAGAAGATACCCGGGCGGAGGACGGCAATGGCTTCCTGTCGGCACAGATCCGGCAGCAGCTGTCAGGCCTGTTTCCAAAATTCCAGGAAAAGGCAGTCATAACCGCGGAGCTGGACGACAGCCCCCTTGCCGGGGAGATGAGCGGTTTCCTGGGCGAACTGGAGGGATTGACAGACAGGATCATCTGTAAGAGAGAATATATCAGCAGGGAAGAAAAGGAGAGGCGGGAGGCCGGCGGCGAATTGTTCCCCGCCTTCCGGCTGGGCCGCCAGGATGGAAGGGAAGGAAATATCCTGTTCCACGGCGTTCCGGGAGGGCATGAATTTAACTCCTTTATCGTGGCCCTGTATAATATGGCGGGTCCGGGGCAGCCGCTGGACGAGGGTCTGAGACAGCGCCTTTCCTCCATCAGCAAGGATATCAATGTGAAGGTGATGGTGTCCCTGTCCTGCACCATGTGCCCTGAGGTGGTGATGGCTGCCCAGAGGGCGGCCTCCCTTTCGGGACATGTGACTGCCGAGATGGTCGACCTGATGCATTACCCGGACCTGAAGAAAAAATATAATATCATGAGTGTTCCGTGCATGGTGATCAACGGCTCCCAGGTTTATTTCGGGAAGAAGAGCCTGGAAGAAGTGACAGGGCTGCTGGAGGGGAATTAAAGGGTCAGGCGGTCCTGGCAGCGGGAACGAGGCTTTAATGAGAAAAGGAATCAGTTAGACATATTGACTGATTCCTTTTTTTGTTACATAATAACAGTGTTATATAACGGCGTTATATTATACGGAAAGGCAGGAAAGGGGAAGATGGGAAACCGGAGGAACAAGACGGCGGAGGCCATACTGGAAGCGGGAAAAAGGGAATTTTTAAAATACGGATATGAACAGGCATCCCTTAGAAGGATCGCAGGGGAGGCATCGGTGACCACCGGAGCCATCTATGGATATTTTCCAGGCAAGGAGGCGCTGTTTGAGGCGCTTACCAGGGATGCGGCCGAGGAACTGGTGAACATGTATGTGAAGACCCATGAGGATTTTGCAGCTCTTGCGCCGGATGAACAGCCGGGTATGCTGTCTGATATCACGGAGGAATATGTTCCCCGGATGGTCAATTTCATATATGACCATTTTGACGCATTCAAACTGCTGATGTGCTGCGGCGCTCCCGGGGCCAGGGACGGTTTCTTTGACAGGCTGGCAGCGGTGGAGGAAAAATCGTGCTGGGATTTTGTGGGCGCGGTAAAGACCTTGGGACATCCGGTGCCTGAGATGAGCGATACGCTGATCCATATTTTGTGCCGGTCCTTTTTTCAGCAGCTTCATGAGTTTGTATCCCATGATGTACCAAGGGAACAGGCTGTCTCATGTTCAGTCACACTGAGCCGTTTCCAGCATGCGGGATGGATCAGGATCTTGGGGCTTTAAAAAGCCCTGGTTTTATGACTGATGGTTAGTTTTAACTAATTTAAAGATTATTTGATAAGGAGGATGAGAAAGTGGATGGAAACAGTAAATTGATCATGACACAACTTCCGGATCAGGAAAAAGTCACACTCATGACCTTTGCAGGGAGGCATTGTTTTCTCACAGGGGCAGGCTGTGTCCTTTCGGGGATCAGCGCAGTGATCGGACTGGTACCTTACCTGTGTATGTGGAATGTGGTGAAACTGGCAGTGACGGGCTGGCCGGACCGGATGGACGGAAATGCCCTGGTGTATTGGGGGTGGATGGCGGTCATATCATCCCTGATTAGTATGCTGATCTATTTTGGGGCACTGATGTGCACCCATCTTTCAGCATTCCGCACGGCCAGGAATATGAAGACAGTGGCGCTCCACCACCTGACCAGGCTCCCCGTGGGATATTTTAAACAGAGGGGCAGCGGTAAGTTAAGGCGTATCATTGATGACGGGGCAGGGCAGACGGAAACCTACCTGGCCCACCAGCTGCCGGACCTGGCAGGCGCCCTGGTCACCCCGGCGGCGGTCCTTGTGCTGCTCCTGGTTTTTGACTGGAGGTTTGGGCTGATCAGCCTGATCCCCATGGCGGTGGGCGCTTTTTTCCTGAGCCGCATGATGGGGCCGGGAATGGCCGAGTGTATGAGGCAGTACCAGAATGCCCTGGAGGACATGAACAATGAAGCTGTGGAATATGTGAGGGGAATACCCGTGGTCAAGACATTCCAGCAAAGTATATTTTCCTTTAAAAGTTTCCACGACTCCATTTTGCGCTACCGGGACTGGGCGGTGAATTATACCGTGTCCCTGCGCATTCCCATGTGCGCCTATACGGTCAGCATCAACGGCATATTTGCCCTTCTGATCCCGGCCGGTATCCTGCTTGCAGGGGATATCTCCAGGGGCGCGGCCTATGAGACCATTGCCCTGGATCTGCTGTTCTATATTCTTTTCACACCGATCTGTGTTTCCATGATGGATAAGATCATGTGGACCAGCGAGAATACGATGGCAGCCAGGGATGCCATGAACCGGATCCTGGATATCATAAAGGAAAAGCCGCTGCCTGAGCCGGCTGCTGCCACAACCCCCTCGGGTTACACCGTTGAGTTCAGGGACGTATCATTTTCCTATGACAACACAGGAACGGACGCGCTGAGCCATGTGTCCCTCACCGTCCCCCAGGGCGCTACGGCCGCCATGGTAGGGGCTTCGGGAAGCGGAAAGACCACTCTGGTAAGCCTGATTCCCAGGTTCTTTGACGTGGACAGGGGAAGTATCTGCATCGGCGGCGTGGATGTGAGGGAAATCGGCAGTGAGGAGCTGATGAAGCTGGTGAGCTTTGTGTTTCAGGACTGCCATCTGTTCAAGGACAGCCTGTTAAACAATATCAGGGCCGCCAGGCCGCAGGCCACAAAGGAGGAAGTGATGCGGGCAGTGGCTGCTGCCCGGTGTGAGGACATTATTGAAAAAATGCCCCAGGGCCTGGATACTGTGGTGGGGACCAAGGGCACCTACCTGTCCGGTGGAGAGGTGCAGCGGATCGCCCTGGCCAGGGCAATCCTTAAGGATGCGCCCATTGTGCTTTTGGATGAGGCAACTGCATTTGCAGACCCCGACAACGAGTATCTGATCCAGCAGGCGTTTGAGACGCTTGTTAAGGGAAAGACAGTGATCATGATCGCCCACAGGCTTTCCACCGTGTGCCACTCGGACCGGATTTTTGTCCTGGAGCAGGGCCGGATCGCAGAGCAGGGACGCCACGAAGAGCTTCTCCGGTCAGGGGGGCTGTATGCCAAAATGTGGAAGGATTACCAGACGTCAGTGGAGTGGAAGGTAGGTGGAGAGGTATGAGCAGATATCTTCAGAGAAAATTTGCACTAAGTGAGCAGGGCGGAAAGGATTTGACCAAGGCGATTTTTTCCTGCGCCCTGACCAATATCGGATTGATGTTTCCCATGGGCATCCTGCTGGTTTTCCTGGAACGGCTTCTGGGGCCGCTGGTGGGAATAGAAGCCCCTGTTATGGGGATGGCCGGGTACATGGGCATCAGTGTCCTGCTTTTAGCCGTTATCTTTGCGGTGGAGCGCCTTCAGTATAATACAACCTTTCTGGCCTCCTACAAAGAGAGCGCCCAGATGCGCATCCGCCTGGCGGAGCGGCTGAGGACCCTGCCCCTTTCCTTTTTCGGGAAAAGGGACCTGGCGGACCTGACAACCACCATTATGGCGGATTGCGCTTTTGTGGAAAAGGCATTTTCCCACTTTATACCCGAGCTTATAGGCGCCCTGATTTCCACCATGCTCATAGGCATAGGTCTTTTGGCAGCGGACTGGAGGATGGGGCTGGCAGTGCTGTGGGTGGCGCCGGTGTCATTTCTCCTGGCAGCGGGGACCAGGCCCATGGTGGACCGGATGGAGCGCAGGCAGAAGGGAAGGAAGATTGCTGCCTCGGACGGGATCCAGGAATGCATTGAAAACATCCAGGACATCAAGGCCAACAACCAGAGGGAGGAGTACCTTAAGGGGCTGGACCAAAAGCTTTTGAACGTGGAATCCATTACCATCAGGCTGGAACTGTTAAACGGAACCCTGGTGACGGCTTCCCAGATGTTCCTTAAGATCGGCATGGCCACCACTGTGCTGGCAGGCGCATCCCTTCTGGTGTCACGGTCCATTGATTTTATGATCTTCCTCATGTTCATGCTGGCTGCAACCAGACTGTACCTGCCGCTGGCAGGCTGCCTGCAGAACCTGTCCGCTGTGTACTCCACCCTTTTGGTGGTGGAACGCATGAAGGGGATTGAGGAGCAGCCTGTCCAGCAGGGAAATAAAAGCGTTTCCTATAAAGGATATGACATTGTGTTTGACCATGTGGGCTTTTCCTATAAGGACGGGGAACAGGTTTTAAAGGATGTGTCCTTTACAGCCAGACAGGGACAGGTCACCGCACTTGTGGGTCCGTCCGGCGGAGGAAAGTCCACCAGTGCAAAACTGGCGGCCAGGTTCTGGGACATTGACAAGGGCAAGATCACCCTGGGTGGCATGGATATCAGCAGTGTGGACCCTGAGACATTGCTGGGAAGTTTCTCCATTGTGTTCCAGGATGTGGTCCTCTTTAACAACACGATTATGGAAAATATCCGCTTGGGGCGCAAGGGGGCCACGGACCAGGAGGTAATCAATGCCGCCGGGGCCGCCCAGTGCGAGGAATTTATCCGGCGTCTCCCTGACGGCTATCATACCAGGATCGGGGAAAACGGCTCCACCCTGTCGGGGGGTGAGCGGCAGCGGCTTTCCATTGCCAGGGCATTGTTAAAGGACGCTCCGGTCATACTCATGGATGAGGCCACGGCCTCCCTGGATGTGGAGAATGAGACACTGGTGCAGGAGGCCATTTCCAACCTGGTAAAGGATAAAACAGTCCTGATCATTGCGCACCGGATGCGCACCGTGGCAGGAGCGGACCGGATCGTGGTGCTGAAAGACGGTCTGGTGGCGGAGCAGGGGACTCCCAGGGAGCTGATGGACAGGAACGGGGTCTACCGCCATATGGCGGAGCTTCAGGGCAGGAGCCTGACGTGGAGCCTTTAGTATACAGGGACGGGCAGTGCGCGGTTGAAACAGCTGCGCACTGCCCGTTGGTCTGCGGGATTTCTTGACAGCCGGGATAAACATGTTATAATTGATAACATTGATAACCCACAGAAAAAGGATCGGATCCAATGACGGGCAGGAGGGGCTTACGTGCCAAAAGACAAACATGCCAGCCGCGCAAGGATCGTAACGGCTGCCAGGAAAGAGTTCCTGGAAAAGGGCTTTGAGAAAGCCTCCATGCGCACCATTGCACAGGCTGCGGGGATGACATCCGCCGGACTTTACCGGCATTTTGCAGATAAGGAAGCTATGTTTTCCGCTTTGGTGGAACCGCTGATGGAGGAACTCCAGGAAATGTGCAGCGCCATGGAAGCCAGGAATTATGGGTTTCTTGAAAAGGGAACGCTGGATGAAATGTGGGACGGTGAGGCGGAACTTGTATATCTGCTGCCTTTGGTCTACCGCTATTTTGAAGAATTCAGATTACTGCTGTGCTGCTCATCCGGTACCAGGTACGGGAACTTCATCCATGACTTTGTGACGCTGGAGCAGGAAAAGACCATGGAGTTTCTGGCCGCTGCCAGACAAAAGGGATGGGAGACAAAGGAGATAGATCCCAGGGAACTGCATCTGCTGCTGAGCGCCTATACATCGGCATTTTTTGAGATTGTCATTCATAAATTTACAAAAGAGGAGGCGGAGCATTATCTGTCCACGTTCCGGAAATTCTTTTATCCCGGCTGGAGGGCCATTTTCAAATGCACTCCGGGATCTTAGGATAAAATCATCCCAAACATGAAGAAGGAGTATTATAATATATGAACAGGTTGGTACATATGAACAAATTAGGAAGAAATGATCTGTGCTGGTGTAAAAGCGGCAGGAAATATAAGAAATGCCACAGTGATTTTGACGCCCGCTTGGAGGAATTCATGCACAGGGGAGCAATCGTGCCTCCCCGCAGCATCATCAAGAACCAGGAGCAGATCCAGGGGATCAGGGAGAGCGGGAAGATCAACATAGCGATCCTGGATTATGTCAGTGGGAACATAAAAGAAGGAATCACAACGGAGCAGATCGACCAGTGGGTCTATGAGCAGACTGTAAAAAACCATGCCGTACCGGCGCCCCTGAATTTTGAGGGATTTCCTAAAAGTGTGTGTACTTCCGTCAATGACCAGGTGTGTCACGGCATACCGTCACCGGATGTGGTGCTGCGCCAGGGGGATATCGTAAACGTGGATGTGTCCACCATTTACAACGGCTACTTTTCCGACTCTTCCAGAATGTTCTGTATCGGCCAGGTGCCTGAGGAAAAGAAGCGCCTGGTGGAGGTGACGAGAAAGAGCCTGGATGTGGGGCTTAAACAGGTGAAGCCATGGGGATTCCTGGGGGATATGGGCCAGGCGATCCATGACTTTGCAAAGGAGAACGGATACACGGTGGTAAAGGAGATCGGCGGTCACGGTGTGGGGTTGGAATTTCATGAGGAGCCCTGGGTGAGCTACGTGTCAAAACGGGGCACGGAAATGCTCATGGTTCCCGGCATGGTCTTTACCATTGAGCCAATGATCAATATGGGATCAGACGAGATTTTCACGGACGAGGAGGATGGATGGACCGTATACACGGAGGATGGCCAGCCGTCCGCCCAGTGGGAGATCCAGGTCCTGGTCACAGAGGAGGGCTATGAGATATTGGCCTATTGATAAGATTTCTCCACAGGCTTCATTGGGTTGACAAACAGGGGGCTGTAAGCTATATTGGACTTAATGTTAGTTAACAGTGATAACAAGAATAAAGGATCGTATCCCAGAGAGGGGGCTGGGCCGGTTATGCAAAACCGGAGGCCCCTCTTTTTTGACAGATGGTTAGATGAAACTAACTTTTTTGCCTTATTCATTTTGTCGGCCCGCTGATGGGTTGGATCCCGCGGTCAAGCCGGACTCCGGACCTGCTTTGGGGCTTTGAAAGGGGAACTAATGGAAGGATCATACGGGACAGCGCTTATAAAGGCGGAGCAGATCAACAAGAACTATGTGCTGGGGGAGATCACCGTGCACGCCCTGAGGGATATTTCCTTTGAACTGTATAGGGGGGAACTGATTGTGATCCTGGGGCCCAGCGGGTCGGGAAAGAGCACGCTGTTAAATATACTGGGCGGAATAGAGACAGCCACCAGCGGAAGGCTTTTGTACGGGGGAAAGGAACTTGACTGGAAAGATAAAAAGGCACTCACTGCCTACCGTAGGGCCCATGTGGGATTTGTGTTCCAGTTCTATAATCTGATGCCGGGGCTGACGGCCCTGGAGAATGTGGAACTGGCAGCGGAACTGGGGGAACATCCCCTGGATGCAGGTGGGCTGATGGAGCAGGTGGGGCTTGCTGACCGGGCGGACCATTTTCCCAGCAAGCTTTCAGGAGGACAGCAGCAGCGGGTGGCCATTGCCAGGGCCCTGTGCAAGAATCCGGACATCCTGCTGTGCGATGAGCCCACCGGAGCCCTGGACAGCAGGACCGGGGTGCAGATTCTGAAGCTGCTGGCTGATTTTAACCGCGCATACCAAAAGGCAGTAGTATTGATCACCCATAACCAGAAGATCGCACAGATCGCCCACCGGGTATTTTATTTTAAGGACGGGTGCCTGGAACGCATTGGGCAAAATGAAAGCCCCTTAAGGCCGGAGGAGGTGGACTGGTAGTGAGGCATTTTCGCAGAAATGTGTTCCGGCTGGCCGGGCAGAACAAAGGCTCCTTTGTGGGAGCGGTTCTCATTATTGCCATTGGAATCTTTATCTATGTGGCCATGATGGATACGTTGAGAAATCTGAGGGACCAGGTGGAGGAGTACTACCGGACCAGCTCCATGGCGGACGTGTTCGCCCAGGTATCCGCAATCTCACACGCGGAGCTGGAGCGGATGAAGGAGATTCCGGGAATTGCCCAGGTGTCCGGGAAAATGGCGGAGGATGTGAGGATCCTTGCAAAGGGACAGCAGGAGATCGTGACCGTCCGCCTTCTGTCCTATGATGCAGGGGACGCCCTGAACCGTCTGATCCTGTCGGAAGGTTTTAAGGCGCATGACAGCCTGTACCTGGGAGGAAGGATGGCTGGAATTTATGGATATGATAAGGGGGAGCCGCTGAAGCTTTTGTGGGGAGGCAGAGGTGTGGATTTTTCCTTTGCAGGCATCTGCCACGCACCGGATTACATCTACTCCATTCCCCCAGGCGGGGCCATGATACCGGATGGAGAGATATATGATGTTGCATGCATTGAAAAAAAGCGGATGGAGGAGCTGACAGGGAGGCGGGATTCCCTGAATGAACTGGGATTTTCCCTGAAACCAGGCTACACCTATGAAGATGTGCGGTTCCAGCTGGCCCAGGGCCTCCAGCCTTACGGCCTTGTATCCCTTGCTTCCAAAGAGGACCAGGGCAGCTTTAACATGGTGGACGGGGAAATGCATGAACTGATCTCCACGGGTACGGTGCTTCCCGCCATGTTCATGTGTATCTCCGTGTTTATGCTGTATGTGGTTTTAAAGAAAATGACCGACAGGGATCAGACCCTGATCGGTACCATGAAAGCCTTTGGCATGACGGACCGGGAACTTATGGGAGCCTATCTCCTGGAGGGCGCCTTGGTGGGCGCCGGAGGAGCCGTCCTGGGCAGCGTTCTGGCAGCTCCCTTTGGCAAGTATATGTTTGATATGTATGTGGATTTTTTTAACCTGCCGGATACGGTTTACCACAACTACATGGACAGCCGGATCAACGGGCTTTTGATCGCCCTGGGAACCGGGCTGGCGGCAGTGTTCCTTGGGGTCAGGGATATCCTTTCCATCACCCCGGCGCAGGCCATGCGTGCCAGAACCCCGTCAGGGGCGGGAAACCTTCCTGTTCCCGGCTTCCTGTTAAAACGGCTGGGGGCCATGGAAAAGATGGGATGCCGTTCCATTGCAAGAAATCCATTCAGGGGATTCCTGCTCATACTGGCCATCGGGTTCCCGTTTTCCATGGCCTCCGTGCTTCTCTCCTTTAACGGTGTGGCGGACCAGATGTACATGGACCAGTTTGATAAAGTACAGGTTTACGATCTGCAGCTTTCCCTGGACCGGTATGTAAGCCCGGTGAAGGCTGCCCAGAGTGGGGGAGTCCTGGAAGGGGTGGAGGAGTCAGAGGCCGTGTGTACGGTGCAGGCAGAGCTTAAAAATGAAAACCTTTCGGAATTTGTAATGCTGTACGGGCTGAACCCCAGGTCCGGTCTGTGGAGGATCATGGACAATGAGAACAATTTCTATGAGCCGCCGGACCGGGGGCTTATCATAAACAGCCGGATAGCAGATAAACTTCATGTAAAAAAGGGGGATATGGTCAGGATCAACTGTCCGGGGATGACCGTGGAAGCGGTGCCTGTGCTGGTAGTCCAGGTGATCGAAGAGAGTCTTGGAAGCGGCTGCTACATGAGTCTTGGCAGCTTTGAGCAGGTATTCCACACAGAGCCGGCAGCCAACACAGTGCTTTTAAAGACAAAAGCCGGAAAAACGGAGAGTCTGAAGTCTGAAATGCTGAAGACCAGCCGTGTGACCTGGCTGGTGGACACGAAAAAGATCACAGACAGCTACAGGGATATGATGGGGAGCATGATGGCCATGATCCATATGTTTGCCATTCTGGCCGTGGCATCGGGAGGGATCCTGATCTACAACATTTCTATGATCAATATCCGGGAGCGGGTGACGGAATTCGGCACGCTGATGGTTCTGGGAGAATCCAACCGGGAGATAAGCCGGCTTCTCCTCTTTGAGCAGATGGCATATTTTGCAGTGGGGATCCTGGCCGGGATTCCGGGGAGTATGGCCATACGGAGGATGATCCAGCAGATGGTCATGTCGGACAGTTACACCATCCGTATAAAGATCAGTCCCGGTTCTTATATGGCCGCATTTTTTATCTGCATGGGGATCACCCTGCTGGCCTGCGCGGCCGAGATGCGGTTTATTGACAGGATCCGGCTGACAGAGATCTTAAAGGAAAGGGAGTAAGAAGCAATGGAAAAGCGCAGAAAAATGTTACTGGCCTGTGTGGCGGGCGGGCTGGCGGTGATTGCCGCGGTTTCCTGTGCTGCTGCAGGCGGCCGCGGACAGAAGGTGGAGACAGCGGCAGCAAAAAGAGGTCTGGTGGAGGACCGGTATACAGAGGAGGGCATCATCAGTTTTGGAGGGGAATACCGGGTGATCGCCCAGGCGTCAGGACCGGTGAGCAGCCTGCTGGTGGAAGAAAATTCGCGGGTTAAAAAAGGGGATGTTCTGTTTACCATAGACAGTACGGATTATGAGTATGAAAAGGCCCTGGCGGCAAGTGCTCTGGCCGGGTATGAAGCCCAGCTGGAACAAAGCAGGATCAACCAGGTTATGACCACATCACCCCAGGAATATCTGGAAGCGGTAAAACAGGAGCTGGAGGCCGGAAAAGCCAGGTACCAGTCTGCGAAATCCGTGTATGAAGGAGATCAGGTGCTCTATGCTTCAGGCGCCATTTCCAGGGTGCAGATGGAGACGGACAAAGCGGCTTATGAGGCGGCACTGTCCTCCTGGCAGCAGGCCAGGGGACGTTACGAGGAGAGCAGCCGGTTCCTGGAAAGCCTGAGAGAGGAGGGGATTGACCAGAGCACGATCAACTCCCGCTTTTATAACAGTGAGTTAAACCAGCTGACAGCTCAGATCCAGTCCCGGAAGACAGCAGTGTCCCAGATGGAGGAACAGATCGCCAGATGCCGGGTGAAAGCGGAGCGGGACGGCATCGTCACCTCGCTGCCGGTAAAGGAAATGTCCGTGATCCAGGCGGGGGAGACGGCCGCGGTCATCAACAGCCGGGAAGGGATGAAAGCAGAGGCGGATGTGCTGACCAATATTGCGCCATACATAAAGGAGGGGGAACCGGTGGAGGTTACCCTGCAGCTGCGCGGCAGGGATGAGACCTTTACAGGTACGGTGGAAAAGGTATATGACTATGCTGACAGAGGAACCTCCGCCCTGGGGCTGGATGAGTACCGGGTCCATGTCAGGGCCGCGTTGGATGATGGGGAAGCCCTGGCCGGCAGGGAAGGCTACGGGGTCAATATCAGATTTCTGCTTTATCATGAACAGGACTGCCTGACCGTTCCATCCGGCGCTGTGTTCCAAGCAGATGAAACGTATTTCGTGTATCAGATCGAGGATGGGAGGGCTGTGAGAAAAGCGGTGGAGGTGGAATACCAGACAGGCATACGCACAGTGATCACCTCAGGCCTGGAGGAGGGGGACCTGGTGATCGACCAGGTGGACTCAGAGGGCATCTATGAGGGGGCCAGGGTGAGGCCATGATGTTGTAATGCTTTAGCAGAATTGGCGGAAGGATGCGGTACGGAGAAGAAATGAAAAGGAAAGGAAGATCAGAATATGAAGGGAGATAAGATGAAGGTAAAACTGGGAACCGTGCAGGAGACAATGCTGATCCCTCTGGTCATAAAGGCCAGTGAGACACAGCGGCCTAAGGCCAGGATCCGCGACAAAAAGGCGGTGGAGATACTGGAACAGCTGGAACTTGATACAGATAAGTATGATAAATTCATGAGCCACGAGGGAGTGGTGGCCAGGACCATCATGTTTGACCGGGCTCTTAAATCATACTTGCAGCAATATCCTGACGCAGTGTGCGTCAATCTGGGCTGCGGCCTGGACAGCCGCTTTTCCCGGGTGGACAATGGAAGCATACTGTGGTATGACATTGACCTTCCGGATGCCATTGCGGTCAGGAAACAGTTCTTTCAGGAGGAGGAACGGGTCCGGCTGATCGAGGGATCCATCCTGGAGCCGGATTGGACCAGACTGGTTAAAAAGGGGAGAAAGGTTATTTTTATTGCGGAGGGAATCCTTATGTACTTTACCAGGGAACAGGTGAAAGCCCTGCTGGGTGTTATCAGCCAGGAGTTTACGGATTATATCTTACTGGCGGAATTGATGCCTTTGGCCGCGGCCAGGATGAGCAAACATCACGATACGGTAAAGAATACCGGAGCTGTCTTCTCATGGGGGACGGATTCGGGAAAAGAGCTGGAACAGCTGTGCCCGGGCCTGAAGCTTATAAAGGAGAACAGTTTTAATGACGTGATGAAGGGATTTACTTTCCGGGGATGGCTCATGGGAACCCTGCCCAAGATCAAGGATATGAATGACAGACTGGCTGTTTTCCAGTATGGGCAGTAGGGGGTGGTTTCCATGTACAGGAATGGCGCGGGGGAATATATAAGCCGGCTTTTGGAGGAATCTGAAGCAGGTTCTGCGGGTGAAGTATTTAACCGCATTCCACCTGAGATAGGAAGGTGTAAGATATGGGAAAGGCGTACAAAACAGGGAGTCTCCGCCATGGACTGGGAAATGTACTATGAGCAGGATATCTGGGTACAGAAAAACAGACGGCTTCCCATGGACGCGGTCCAGATGATCTTTTTCCTTAACCAGGGACTGGCCTGGGAGATGGGGGAGCCCGCACACCGGGTCAGGGTGGAGAGGGGGGAAGCCTGCATGTACCGGGACACCTCGCTGCCCAGCTCAGCCTGGTATCAGGGCGGGGTCGGATTCAGGTTTAAAAGCATTCAAATACCCAGGGAGTATTTCCAATACATTGCGCAAGGACATCTGGGTATGAAGGAGATGGACCTGGCGGATCGTATGTTACGGTCATTTACAAAAATAGCGATTACACCTTACATGTACCGTCTGCTGCAGGAACTGGAACAGGCGGATCAGTTTTGCGGCGGTATCGGCGCCATCTATTTGGAGGGCAAGATACTGGAAATGATCGCCGCCTGTCTGGATTCCTGTTTGGATATGGGCGGGGGTTCCGGCGGGGTGACTGGCAGCAGGACAGACAGGGAAGTAATCCTGGAGATCAGGCACAGGATCGACCGGGACAGTGCCAATGTACCGGACTGCGGGACCCTTGCCAGGGAGGCCGGCATCAGTGTATCCAAGCTTACAAAGGGCTTTAGGGAATTGTCGGGAAAACCCCTTCACGCTTATGTAATCGACCGGAGGCTTGAGTATGCTGCCTTTCTTTTGACGGAAAACAGGCTCAATGTGAGCCAGGCAGCCATGTATGCAGGATACTCCAATATGAGCCATTTCTCAGCCGCTTTCCGAAAAAAATACGGAGTGCTTCCTAAGGACTATATAAAAGGCCGTTGGGAAGGATAAAAAGTGTTAAAATGAAATTGGATTTTGGTAGAAAACATAAGAGGACGGCGGTAAAATAAAATGCGTCAGGTTAGCAAAAACTAACTTGACGCATTTTAGCTGTGTCACAGTAAAAATAAACCACCTGCTCTGCAGGTGGAGGGAATATCTTCAGATAAAAGCAACTCCTGTGCTAAACTAGATGTAGGTCTGCAAACCACAAATAAAAAGCACAGGAGGTCCA